>OGNO01000704.1_pt1 | contig 20804 bp, 16 predicted proteins | sample 1573491 | NCBI WGS metagenome assembly OGNO01 (sample SAMEA2581900, study PRJEB24529) | metagenome | biome: Human gut stool | place: China | collected 2011
CCGAACAACCTTATGCCGTACATAACACAGGTTGCCGCCGGCAGACTCAAGTGTCTCGGTGTTTTCGGCAACGATTACCCTACGCATGACGGCACGGGTGTGCGTGACTATATCCATGTTGTTGACCTTGCAAAAGGTCATGTAAAGGCTATTGAATATTCCGCAGAGCACAAGGGAACCGAGATTTTTAATCTCGGAACAGGTGTGGGCTACAGCGTTCTTGATATTGTAAAGGCTTTTGAAAAGGCAAATTCGATTGAAATTCCTTATGTTATAAAGCCCCGCCGTGCAGGCGACATTGCAGAATGCTTTGCCGACGCAACAAAAGCCAAGAAAATACTTGGATGGATTGCCGAGAAAAGTCTTGAGGATATGTGCCGTGACAGTTGGAACTGGCAATCTCACAATGTGAATGGTTACAAATAACAAATAAACGATATTTTATTTGTGCATTCCTACAAAAAAACAATATTTTGTCAAATAATCAGTCAGCAAGAGTTTTTAGCATTGACTTTTGGTGGTTGATTGTTGTATAATTAAACTGCTTATAGAAGCATTATCACATAAGGAGGAAAAGAAAATGTTCAAAAAAGCACTTAGCCTTTTGCTGTCTATGATGCTTGTTGTGACATCACTCGTTGCAACTGTAGTGAGCGTTTCTGCTGCCGGCGATTCATATTTCGTATCCGGTTCTGAAGAACTCACAGGTTACAAGTGGGCTGAGACTGAAGCAACTTGCGGAGATAATGTAATGACAGAAAACGGCGATGGTAACTACGAAAAAGTATTTACCAACGTAGCAGTCGGCAACGGCTACCAGTTCAAGATCGTTAAAAACGATACAGAGTGGATTGGTGTAGGCGATACCGGCAATGACAACTTCACATTCAATGTAACAAAGGAATGTGATGTAACAGTAACTTACAACCCTACAACAAATGAAATCACTGCAACAGGTGAAGGTGTTGTAATTCCGAAAGAACTTGTTGTTGACCACATTACAGTCGTTGGTAACGGTGAAGATGCATGGCTCAACGGTAAGGACTGGAAGGTAGATGCTGAAGCTAACTACATGACAGAAACATCTGAGGGTTCAAAGGTTTACCAGATTAAGTTTGAGAGCCTTGATGCTTATGAGAACTATCAGTTCAAGTTTGCTGCCAACGGTTCATGGGCAGATAACTGGGGCCTTCCTGAGCAGGGCACAGCTCCTCTCAATGAGTGGTTTGACCTTACATACAACGGTCAGAACATGATCATTGATACAGATGCAGCTGGTTACGAAGACGGTTATGACATCGTTCTTACACTTGACCTTTCAAACTTTAACTATGCTACAAAGCAGGGTGCAAAGGGTAAGGTTGACATCGTTACTGATGCAGAGCCTACAACAGTAGCAGAGCCTACAACAGTAGAGCCTACAACTGCAGCTCCTGCAAAGGGTCTTACAGTTACAGCTACTTCAAACCTCTTCCCTGAGAAGAAGGTTACTCTCAGCGCAGATAAGAAGACTGTAAAGGTTACATACATGTTCCAGTCTAAGGATAAGGACATGTTGGACTTCCAGTGGGATATGAACTACGATGCAAATGTACTCAAGCCAACAGCTAACACAACCAGAGCTAAATCATTTGAATATCCAAAGATTGGTAGTTATGTTTGGAATGCTCTTCCGGGTGTAATTAAAGCTAACGGTAATACACTCAGCCTTTATGACACAACATCAAAGGAAATCGTATTTGCTTCTGCTGAGTTTGAAGTAATTGATCCTGAGGCTACAGCAACTACTGTTAATCTTGATGTACAGGTACTTCGTCTTTCAAAGGTTGATCCTGCAACAGACATGGAAATCGGCGATGAAGAAGTTTCGGTTGCTGACAAGTCAATCGTTGACCAGGAAGTATTTGATAAGTATGTTGTAGCTAATAATACTGTAACAGATCCCGACGGTTCAGTAGAACCTACAACAGAAGAGCCTACAACAGCTCCTGCTGCCGATACTACATATGTAGTTGCCGGTACAACAAATCTTACAGGCTATGAATGGGTTGGTACACCTGCTGCAGCTCCTGAAAATGTTATGACAGCTGACGGTAGCGTATTCACAAAGACATTCTCTGCTGTTCCTGCCGGTAAAAACTATCAGCTCAAGGTTGTTGCAAACACAGGCGACGAGCAGAAGTGGATCGGTCTTGACGGTACAGATAACAATGTAACTTTCGATGTAGAAACAGCTTGTGATGTTACTGTAACATTCGATCCTGCTACAAACAAGATTACTGTAACAGGTGACGGCGTTAAAATGGTAACAGACCTTAAAGTTAACACCATTACAGTTGTTGGTAACGGTGAAGACAACTGGCTCAACGGTGTAGCATGGGGTGTTGACGCTGAAGCTAACCACATGACTCAGGTTTCTGACAAGGTATATCAGATTAAGTATGAAGACATTGAATCTGCAGACGATGCTTATCAGTTCAAGTTTGCTGCAAACGATGATTGGGCAGCTAGCTGGGGTCTTCCCGAGCAGAGCGCAACTCCTATAGGCGAAGAATTTGACCTTACATTCAATGGTCAGAATATGCTTCTTAACACAGTTTCTGCAGGTTTTGCAGAAGATTCACTCGTTGATGTAACAATCACACTCGACATTACAAACTTTGATTATTCAACACGTACAGGCGCTAAGGCTACTGTTAAGGTTGAGCCTTCAACTCCTGCAGTTGATAATTTAACAATCAACGCTACATCTAATATTTGCCAGGCTATCGGTTCAGGCACATTTAATGTAGGCGACAAGGTATCAGTTTACTATCTCCTTGACACTAAGGACGCACAGCTTGAAGAAGTACAGTGGGCTCTTACATATGATAAGAACCTCCTTACACTTGATTCACTTACAATGCCTGAAATCGCTGACGGCATGGTAAATATGAATGATGTTTCAGGCAATGCTTCAAACCTTGCACTTTATGATTTTGCAGGCGGCAAGAAGCTTGTTGAGGCTGTGTTCACAGTTAACGGTACAGGTACAACAAATGTTGACCTCAATGTAGTTGATCTTACACTTGGTAAGCTCAATCCTGCAACAGGCACAGTTGATGCTGATTCAGAATATGAAGCAGTAGTTAACGGCGACATGGCTAATGATCTCTTTGATCACATTAACTCAGACGCTAAGGTTGAGGCATATGTTGAGCCTACAACAACAGAGCCTGCTACAGTGCCTACAGATGCTCCTTCAACAGAGCCTACAGATGCTCCGGCTACAGTAGCTCCTACTACACCTGATGCTACATCTGCTACACAGGTTGCAACAAAGGGTCAGTCAACAGCTGACACAGCTACTTCTGACACACCGGCTAACGGCACAAGCAGCAACGCAGTACAGACAGGTAATGCTTCTATGGCAGTAGTTATCCTCTTAGCTCTTGTTTCTGCAACAGGTGTTGTTTACTTCACAAGAAAGAGATTCAATAAGTAATTGAATTTCCTATTGTAAGACTGTTAACGGCGTTGACAGATTAAAAAAATAATTTTTCGCCTCTCGGTTTTCCGAGGGGCGTTTTTTTATATCGTAATGTTGTGAAAATCAGTTTGAATTATAATTTCTAAAATATCATTTCTTTAAAGGTGAATCTGCAATTAATTTACTTTTCACATAAATTTCACCGAGAATTGTTAAATTATTGATTGAAATTTTAGTCTTAATGATATATAATAGGGATATCAAACTAAAGGAATGAAAAAAATGTCTAAAAAAATCAAAAATATGCTTTCAATTCTCTTCGTGGCTGTACTTACCGTGTCAGCATTCTGTATTCCTGCAAGTGCTGCCGAGGATGACCTTACAATCAGCATTTCAACAGATGAAAAGGATTCCGTAACAGCTAAAGTCGGCGATACTGTAAAGTATGCTATTTATATGACCGATACAAAAGAAGAAGTAATCGGAGCTGCAATGAGTTTCTTTTACAACGATGAATATTTGAAGTTGAATGCCGATTCAATAAACTGTGAAAGCTTTAAAAATGCGATTGGCAACCCTAAACTTAAGAATTTTTACACCTTTACATGGACAGATGTTCAGAATCCCGTAAAGCTTAACGGTGACAAGGCTCTTGTTTCTGCTGAATTCAAGGTACTAAAGGGAGGCAAAACCGATCTTTCATATTTCATCTCTGATATGTACGGCGATGATATGACATATCTCAAATCATATAAAATCACCTGCAAGCTTTGGGTGAACGGTAAAGAGGTAGAGGATAGTGCCGTTCCGATAGTAAATAATGATACGGCAAATTCCGAAAAAATTCAGGGTGATTTTGTAAACTACATTGACGGAATGGGCGAGGAAAACTCACCTAACAAAGACGACCATAAGTCGGTAGTTGTTGAAAAAAAGTACATTTCAACTCAGCAGAATAGTCAGGTTGTAGATGTTACAAAGGTTGTTGAGAGCTCTGCAAACGGTTCGGGTTCAAACACGACATTAATTATTATAATTGCAATTGTTGTTGTTTTGATTGCCGCAGGTGCAATTATTTTCGTAAAGAAAAAGGACGAAAAAAAGAACAAATCTGCGGACATTAACGGAATGTCGGATGACGCAGATGCGGATAAATAAAACAGATAAATATCTTTTATAGGAAAATTTTTTATAATACAAGCTAAATACACAAAATTGCGATTGCAATTTTGTGTATTTTTTTGTTTTAAGCTTTTTGAAAAAGATTGCAATTTTGAAAATTTTGTTATATAATGATTCCATACCGATAGAAATCGGAAATTTTTTTGGAGGAGATTCAAATGTCAAAAAAACTTATCAGTATCATAGTGTCATGCGCTCTCGTTCTTTCACTTGCTCTTGTAGGTGTAATCGGCGTTTCCGCAGCTATTGATACAAACGGTCGTTATGTCCCAAGTGAGGGCGTAAAAGAAACACACAAAGTTTACTTCCTTATGCCTGAGTCATGGAAGAGTGAAAAGTTCAATGCTAATGATGCAGGTGCATACTGGTGGAACGGTTCAGACGCAGGCAGCTCTCTTGACGGTACTTCAGTAGGTGTTGCTTGGCCGGGTTATAAGATGCAGGTTGAAAATGCTGAAAATAACATCTTCTATCTTGACCTTCCTACAGATGTTCCTAATCTTGATTTCAACAACTACCTTAACGGCGGTCTAAGGACAGAAGATGCCGCAACAGGTAAAGTAACTTACGAGTTTAGTGAGGAACAGTTTAAGGCTGCTAAGCAGACTGCCGATGTTTCTTGTCAGTACTATTCGGAAGGCGACAATGAATATTATGCCAATTTGCTTGACGGCGAATTCTGGGCAAAGGCTCAGGAAGCATTTGACGGTAATGATAAGACATTCCTCGGTAAATTTGCTGACAACTTCTTTGAGGATCCTGACTGGGGTATCTCAATGTACCTCACCAACATGATTTATGTTATAGACCCTAGCAACACTTCTGTAAGCGTAACAGGTAAGGAAACATATGCCGGTGAGTTCTACTTCTACTATGGTCTTAACGAAGAAACAGGCAAGTACGAGTACGGTTCACTTCCTAACTATGATATGGCTAAGGAAGCAGGTCTTGTTAAGACAGTAGATAAGAATGCTGCACCTGCTACTCCTGATCAGGCTGCAACAACAGCTCCGTCAAGTGACAAGAAAGATGACAACAAGACAGATTCTACAAAGAACACAGTTCCTACTGCAGGTCAGAACCCAACATCTTCTGCAAACGCAGTTTCAACTGCTGACACAGCAAAGAGCACAGACAACGGAACAGTTCAGACAGGTGCTACAACAGCAGCTGCAGTTCTCGCAGTTCTCCTCGTTGCAGGCGGTGCAGTTCTTTACACACGCAAGAGATTTGAATAATCTTAAATAATTATACATAATTATTTGATGCCCTCCGCTTTGGAGGGCATTTTTGCTTTTGTTGCAGGTAAAATTTGCAGTTTTTTTGCATTGATTTTGTTCGGAAAAGACCTAATAAAGAAATCTTATAAAACAGTACAGTGATTTTTGGTGATTATTACAATAGGTTTCAGACGCCAAAATGCCCTGTAACACTTGATTTTTTCTGAGTTTTATACTATAATAGTCATGCTGATACAAGTGTGGTGTCGGAAAAACATAAGGAGGAAATACAAATGTCCAAAAAAGTTATCAGTCTTTTATTGGCTGTTATGCTCACAGCGGCAATGATTGTGGTTGCTGCAATAAGCGTTTCTGCCGATACGGACGATGAAGGCAGTTATGTGCCTTCTGAGGGCACTGAAACCTACCATATATATTTCTGCAAGCCTGATGACTGGGAAAACAAATATACATCTGATGCAGGTGTTTATTGGGAAAACGGTTCGGAAACTCCTTCAGCGTGGCCGGGTTATTCAGCTCGCAATGCTGATATCAAAAATGTTTACTGTTCTGATGTACCGACAGATGTTGATAAAGTAATCTGGAACAACGCTCTTAAAGGTACAGACGATCCGACAAATCCTGAATATAAACTTGCTTATCGAACAACCGATATTAATTTTAAAGGTTATGAAAAAGGCGAGTCTGATTATTATCCCAACGGTGTTGAAAGCTTTGATAATATGATTTATATTATCAATCCTGAATTTACTTCCGAGAACGATAAGGATGAATTGATTTTTGCCGGTGAGTGGTTCTACTACTACGGTAACGGTGAATACGGCAATGCTCCTAAAAAGGCAGACCTCAAGGCCGGCGATTATTACGGCAAAGACGGTGTGTTCCCGACAGAGTACAATCCATCGGGTGAGGAAACAACAGCCGAATCAACAACAGAGGTTGTAACAGAATCGGAAACAACCGAGTCTGCAACTGATGCCCCCGTTGCAACAGAGGGTACAACATCATCTGCTGAATCTTCGCTTGCTCTTACAGTAAATGCAACATCAAATTACTTCCCAATGGCAAGCGCAAAGTATAATGCAGTTACAAATCAGGTAACGGTTACATATAATATGCAGTCTCCAAAGAATGTGCTTGACACGCAGTGGCACATTTCTTATGACCCTTCAATCCTTTCGATTGCTGATGTGAATACTGCTAAGTCGGTTTGCCCGACAATGGACGGCAGAGGTGTATATGTAAACTTCAAAAATAAGTCGGAAGGCGTTGGTTATGTAAGATTCGGTGCAAGTAATCTCGGCCTTTATGACTTTAGCGAAAAGACGCTTTTTGCAACAGTTGTTTTTGATGTTAAAGACATTTCAAAGGTTGCACCGGTTTCGACGACGGTTGACCTTGTGGTTGAGGTGCTTCGTGTTTCGGAAGTAAATCCGGACACAGAAATGACTGACGGTTCAAAAGAAGTTATTCTTGTTGATAAAGAAGTAGTTAAGAAAGATCCTGTTGCTGCGGTAGCAAGTAATAATCTTTCAACTGAGCTTACTCCTTCAACCTATGCAGAACCGACAACAGCCGAGCCTTCAACCGCAGAGTCATCTACTGAGGCTACTAAGGCTACAGAGGAAACGCAGGAATCAACTAAGGATACAATTGCTCCTGTAACTTCACAGGATGCAACATCTGTAACACAGCCTGTAACAAAGAAAATCAGCTCAACATCCGACACTCCGGATACATCTGACAACGGCAACAATAACAATGCAAATGCTGCTGTTCAGACAGGTGAAGCTCCTCTGGCTGTTGTAATTCTTACACTTCTCATCGGCTCAACTTGTGTAATGTTCGTTCTTCGTAAGAAAGAAGAAATCCTTTAACGGCTGATAAAGACTAATAATTAAGAGGGCTGACCAAACAAAGGTCAGCCCTCTTTCTGTGCTGTGATTGAGGTTTAAAATCCTGATAAAAATACAAAAAAAAACAGCTCCACCGTAAATAGTGGAGCTGTTTCGTAATCTGTAAAATCAGTTAGCTCTGGTAACCTTACCTGAACGCAAACAACGGGTGCAAGCATATACACGCTTTGGTGAACCGTCAACAATAGCCTTAACACGCTGTACGTTGGGCTTCCATGTTCTGTTTGATCTTCTGTGTGAGTGAGATACCTTAATACCGAACTTTACATCCTTACCGCAGAATTCACATTTTGCCATGCGTCTGCACCTCCTTAAAGAAAACTAATTCTATTTCTAACTTTGTTATAATAACAGAAAATGAGAGAAAATGCAAGTGTTTTTTGAAAATTTCTTAACTTGTTTTTTGCTCTTGTAATTTTTGACGATATATTATATAATTAAGAATAAATATAGTTACACGATTGTTACCTAAAAATTCAGATTTCAGGAGGCTCTTATGCTCTCATTATTACTTAACGGCATCAGAAACGGCAACCTTGATTTCGGCTCGGTAATTGCCGAAATATTGGCTGTACTCGTTATTATATTTTTAATTCTCCCGTTCCATGAATGGGCGCACGCTTTTACTGCTTCACTTCTCGGTGATAAGGCGGTAAAGGGCAGAGGCAGACTTTCAATTAATCCGCTCAGCCACATTGACCCTATGGGTGCTTTGTGTATGCTTTTGTTCGGATTCGGTTGGGCAAAGCCTGTTCCGATTGATCCGAGAAATTTTAAAAATCCAAAGGTCGGTATGGCAATCACCGCAATTATGGGGCCGATTGCAAATTTCGTTGCAGCATTGGCAGGACTTCTCATTTACTATCCGATTATCCTTTTTACGGGTGCTTTTCCGCTTTCAACAATCGGTGATTACATTATTCAGTTTTTAAGTTTCTATATTTCGTGTAATGTCGGACTTGCTGTGTTCAACCTTATCCCGATTCCGCCTCTTGACGGCTCAAAGATTCTGTTCGTATTTTTACCCGACAAGGCTGTTGAATTCTTTTACAGATATCAGATGTACTTTTTTATTGGTCTTTTTGTTCTCTTGTATGTAGGAATTCTCAACACTCCGATTAACTGGCTCAGCAATCAGATTCTTGACTTCATCAGCTGGCTCGCAAGCCTGCCGTATATGCCGTTTGTCGGTTGATTCCAAAATCATTCGTAACATCAAATCATAACTGAAACTTATTTATGGAAACACAACAACTTCAATATAAGCTGTCGGCATTTGAAGGCCCTCTTGACCTTTTGCTGACGCTGATTTCTAAAAACAAAATAGATATTTACGATATCAGCATTTCCGAATTGCTCGACCAGTACATGGAGCAGATTAATATGATGCAGGAAAATCAGATGGATATCGCATCGGAATTTCTGACAATGGCGTCAAGGCTTGTCTATATCAAGTCTGTAATGCTCCTGCCAAAATATGAGGAAGAGGCTGAAGAACTCAAGAAAGAACTTTCGGGACAGCTTCTTGAATATGCCGTTTGCCGTGAAATGGCGGCAAAACTCGGCGATATTTATGACTTTGACAGCTTTTACCGAGATGCATCTCCTGTTGAATTTGACCTGACATATAACCGAATTCATCCGAGTGAGGATATCGCAAAGGCATATGTCAGCGCAGTCGGACGGGGCAAGCGTAAGCTTCCGCCGTCAAAAGACGCATTTTCGGGTATTGTGTCGCATAAAATCGTGTCGGTAAACAGTAAGATTATCCATCTTATGAGAAGGCTCTGGCACGGCAAAAGGCTTGAATATCACGAAATTTTTGAGGTGTGCGAGGGCAAAAGCGACCTTGTGGCAACATTTCTTGCAACGCTGGAGCTGGTAAAGGGCAAGCGTATCAGAATTGAGGGCAGCGGTGAAAATGCCGTTGTTCATATGATTGAGGATAAAAACGCAATGCCTTTGCCACAGGTTGGCGAGGACGAAAACAATGAAAATGAGGAGGTGCAGTAATGGCTGTTGAAAATATTCGTGGTGCGATTGAGGCGATTTTGTTCGCAAACGGTGCGTCGGTTGAATTTTCCCGAATAGCGCAGGCACTTGAAATTTCCGAAAAAAAGGTTAAAGAGCATATTTCTGCACTGATTGATGATTATGAGGCGTCAGGACGGGGCATAACTATAATATTGCTTGACAATTCCTGTCAGATGGTTTCAAAAAAGGAATTTGCTCTGGAGATTCGCACCGTTATGGATTTGAGAAGAAACACTCCGCTTTCACAGGCGGCTCTTGAGGTTCTTGCAGTTGTTGCGTACAATCAGCCTGTTACAAAGGCTTTTGTCGAGCAGGTGCGTGGTGTTGACTGCAGTGGTGTAATCGGCAGCTTGACAACAAAGGGACTTGTTGAAGAAAAGGGCAGACTTGAGCTTCCCGGCAGACCGTTGCTTTATGGCACAACCGAAAACTTTTTGCGTTGCTTTAACATTTCAAGTCTTGACGAACTTCCTCCGCTCCCCGAGAATGATGAGGACAAGGAGTCCGAAGAAAACGGTGAAGAACAGGAAAAGACTGAAAATGGCAATGAGCAGATTGATTTGCTTGCCGATCAGCCTGTTGACAGGCAGTAAAATTTAGGGGGAATTCCCTTTGCTTTGGCTATATATCCTACTCGGAATTGTGCTGTTTATTGCGCTTGTGATGTTTATTCCGATTACTTTGCGTGCATCATATAAAGAGGAGTTTTGGTGCGCCGTGTATATCGGATTTGTAAAGCTTCAGCTTGTGCCGGCAAAACCCAAAAAGGAAAAGAAGAAGAAAAAAGCAAAAAAACAAACTCAGAAAACCGAACAACCTAAAAAAGCGACAGAAAAAAAGCCGAGCCTTATAAAACAATACGGTATTGAGTGGCTTTTGAACCTGATAAAAAAAGTTGCAGAGCTTGCAGTATCTGCATTGCATGACTTTTTCAGCCACATACTGGTTAAAAAGTTGTCGCTGAGTATCAGCGTTGCAGGTGACGATGCGGCTGACACGGCTATAAAATACGGCAAATACTGTGCCGTTGTTTATCCGGCAGTAGGCACAATTGTCCGTGTTGTAAAATGCAAAGGCTACGGAGTTGACATAAATCCGAATTTTTCGGAAAAAGCAGAAACTCAAATTAACTTTGACTTTGCCGCAAGAATTTTCGCATTCCGACTTATCGGTCTTGCCGTTAAGCACGGAATCAAGGGGATTAAACTTCTTGCAGAAGTTAAAAATGATTGATATAAATATTGTTGAAAAAGGAGAATGGCTATGGAACATCCTATCGGCAGTTTAATGGATACCACAATGGAAAAAATCAAGGAAATGATTGATGTCAATACTATTATCGGCGAGCCTATAACTTCGCCTGACGGCACACTTATCATTCCTGTTTCAAAGGTAAGCTACGGCTTTGCGGCAGGCGGTTCGGATCTGCCTACCAAAAAGGAAAACAAAGACTGCTTTGGCGGCGGCAGCGGTGCAGGTGTGACAATTCAGCCTGTTGCATTTCTTACCGTTTATCAGGGCGATGTAAGGCTTGTTTCCGTTGATAGGGAAGAAGGTACAGCCGACAAGCTCGTTAATATGATTCCCGATGTTCTTAAAAAAGTAAAGGGAGTTTTCAAAAAGGATAAGAGCGAATCCGCAGACGATTTTTCCGAAATCACACAGGACGATATTGACGGCTGATTCGTAATATTGCAACACCCCTCGGCATAGATTTATGCAGGGGGTGTCCTTATGAAAAAAATAATCTCGCTTGCGGTGTGCTTTGTTATGCCGTTTGTGCTTATGGGCGCAAAAACTGCGGAGGATACTCCTCCAACAACTTCTGCACAGGCATTTGTCCTGTACTGTCCCGATAACAACACGGTCATCTGTTCCAAAAATGCAGATGAAAAAATGAAGCCTGCGAGCACTACAAAAATTATGACATCTCTCATAACGCTTGAGGAGGCGGCATCCTGTAACAGCGAAGTAACCTTCAAACAGGAAATGGTTGCCGAGGGCAGTTCGATGTATCTTAAAGTCGGTGAAAAAGTCCGACTTTCGGACCTTGCGTCAGGAATGATGATGGCATCGGGTAATGATGCGGCGAATGCGGCGGCATATACGATTTCGGGCAGTCCCGAAAAGTTTTCACAACGAATGAATGAAAAGGCAAAGCAAATCGGTATGACGAATACCAATTTTGTAACGCCGAGCGGACTTGACGATGACAACCATTACTCAAGTGCAAAGGATATGGCTCTGCTTATGTCATATGCACTTGAAAATGACGATTTTGCAAATCTTACGGCTAAGAAGAGCGTGACCGTTGAATTTCTTGAACCGAAATCAAAGAAAACCGCATATGCAAATCATAACAGGCTTTTGTCGCTTTATCCCTACTGTACAGGCGGAAAAACAGGCTATACAACGGTGGCAGGGCGGTGCCTTGTTTCCTCTGCAAAAAAAGACGGTGTAACGCTTGTGTGCGTCACTCTGAATGACCGCAACGATTGGAATGACCATATTTCTCTTTATGATTACGCTTTTGAAAAGTACAGGGGAGTTGACTGCAAGGACGCTGACTTTTGTGCCGATATTCCGTGCGTGGGCGGTGATAAGGACAGCGTAACGGTTACAGGTGAGAAGAACAACACAATCGTTTTAAAGCGTGAGGACTGCGATAAAATCAAGAAAAAAATCTTCATAGACAGCTTTTTGTATGCTCCGATTGAAAAGAACGAATCGGTCGGCAGAATTGAATACACACTCGGCGGAAAGCTGCTTTATAAATGTAACATTGTTGCAGGCGAAAAGATTAAATCGGATAAAAAGAGTGTGTCAATATTTTCGGCAATAGGAAATCTGTTTTCGTGACAGCTTAAATATACAGAAAATTTTAATAAAAAGGAATTTACATATGGCTAAAATTGAACCTATAAGACTTCAGAAATTCATAGCGCAATGCGGTATTGCGTCAAGGCGAAAGGCCGAGGAGCTTATTCTCGGCGGTCATGTCAAGGTGAACGGCAAAACCGCAATTCTCGGTGATAAGGTTCTTCCTACAGACAAGGTGTTTGTAAGAGGCAAGAGGATTGTTGTGCCGAAGGGCGGTAATTACCGATATATTATGCTCAACAAGCCCCGTGGATTCATTACCACAATGAATGATGAGCGTGGCAGAAAGTGTGTTGCACAGCTTGTTGAGAATGTCGGTGAGCGAGTTTATCCGATAGGCAGACTTGACAAAGACAGCGAGGGTATGCTTGTTTTTACAAATGACGGTGACTTTGCAAACAAGGTTATGCACCCGAAAAACAATGTTTACAAGATTTACAGAGTAACCGTTCGACCGTCAATTAACGAGGATCAGCTTGTAAAGCTTGAAACAGGAGTTGAGCTTGACGGCAGGAAAACCGCTCCTGCATATGTCCGTGTAATTCACAAGGAGCAGGGCAGAGTAGTTCTTGAAATGATTCTTCACGAGGGTAAGAACCGTGAAATCAGAAGAATGTGCGAGGCTGTCGGGCTTGAGGTTGCAAGACTCAAACGCACCCAGATCGGCGGAGTAAAAATGGGTATGCTCAAACAGGGCGACTGGAGAGATTTGACCGAACAAGAGGTTAAAAAACTGCTTGCAAACCCGTTTTTAAACGGCAAACAGCTTTAATTTTCCGTTTTTGAAAAATACTTCCGAAACGGTCAATAAAACTATTCGTTAATTCGACAATAAATTTACGGTTTTGGTGTAATAACTATTAAATGTGTTCAAAATTGAAATAGTACAGCGTGTTTTTCTTGTACTTTTGAAGATTATAGAGTATAATGTATTGTGTAGAAAATTAGTATGCACGCTCAGTTTTCGTGCATATTCAATACATGGTATTGGAGGATTTTAAGATGAGTATTGAAAAGATCAATCAGGCAAAGGCTGAAATTGCCGCAACTTCCGCTTATAAGACAATTACGGCGTTTTTTGATGCAGACAGCTTTTGTGAAATTGATGCCTTTGCAAAATCCGGTGAAGGTTTTGCCGAGGTTGTTGCAGGCTTTGGAACAGTAGAAGGTATGCCTGTTTATGCGTTTGCACAGAACAGCGACATTTGCGGCGGTGCCATGAGTAAGGCACAGGCTGCCAAGCTTAAAAAGCTGTATGGTCTTGCACTCAAGACAGGCGCTCCTGTTGTAGGTTTCTATGACAGCGTTGGCGGCAGACTTAATCAGGGTACAGAGCTTCTCGCAGGTTGCGGTGATGTTCTCAATGCGGCTGCGTCACTTTCCGGTGTTGTACCGCAGATTTCGGTTGTTCTCGGCACTTGCCTCGGAACAAACGCTCTTAACGCAGCAAGCGCAGACATCGTTATCATGAGCAAAGACGCACAGCTTTCACTTTCGGTAACAGGCAAGCATTCCGATGCCGCTTACAATGCTGAAAACGGTATTGCCTCAATCGTTTGTGACGACGCAGACAAGGCAATCAAGGCTGCAAAGGAACTTATCCTTTATCTTCCGTCAAATAACCTCACAATGGCTCCTCAGTCATTTGAAGAAGCTCCGGCAGAGGACGGTTGCGGTTGTGTAGTCAGCAGAACAGTTGACGGCAACAGCATTGTAAAGCTCTTCAATGATTACGGCAAGGAAGCAAATGTTCGTTTTGCAAGACTCGGCGGTCAGGTTGTAGGTATTGTTGTTACAAAGGGCAAGGATCTTGGTTGCAAGTCTGCAAACAAGGTAGCAAAGTTTGTTCGTTTCTGCGACGCTTTCTCACTTCCTGTTGTAACATTCGTAAACTGCCCGGGCTTTGAGTCAATCAAGTCGGCAACAAAGGCGTCAGCCGCTTATGCTGAGGCAACAACAGTTAAGATTTCTGTTGTTACAGGCAAGGCAATCGGTTCAGGCTATGTTGCTCTTGCAGGCACAGGCGCTAATGCAGATGTTGTTTACGCACTTCCCGATGCAGTTATTTCACCTGTTAATGTTGAGGCTGCCGCATTCATTATGGCTCCCGAAGTTATGAATGTTGCCACAGATAAGCAGGCTGAGGTTGCTCAGAAGTTTGCTGACGAGAATCTTTCTACTTACAATGCCGCTCAGAACGGCTATGTTGACGGTATTGTTGAAGAAGCTCAGCTCCGTCAGACTCTTATTTCTGCTCTTGATATGCTCTCGGGCAAGCGTGTTTCAACACTTTCAAAGAAGCATTCAACTATCTGATAAATGATTACTTGTTAAAATAAAAGGGGATACTAAAAATGAAGAATTTAAGAATTACAGTTAACGGCACAGCATATGATGTTCAGGTTGAAGAACTCGGTGGCTCTTCAGCTCCCGCAGCAGCCGTTCCTGCTCCGGCAGCCGCTCCCGCTCCTGCAGCAAAGCCGGCAGCTCCCGCAGGCGCTCAGGGTTCTGTTGTTGTAAAGGCTCCTATGCCCGGTACAGTTGTTAATGTTGTTGTTTCGGCAGGACAGGCTGTTAAGGCCGGAGATGACCTCGTATTCATTGAGGCTATGAAGATGGAAACTCCCGTTAAGGCTCCGCAGGACGGCACAGTTGCAACAGTTGATGTTGCAAAGGGTGAGTCAGTTGACTCAGGTAAGGTTCTCGTAACACTTAACTAATCAATAATTCGGAGAAAGGGATGCTGTAAAATGGCAAAAAAAATCAGAGTTACCGAAACTGCTCTGCGTGACGCTCATCAGTCACTCATTGCAACAAGAATGACAACAGAGGAAATGCTCCCTGTTCTTGACAAACTCGATAAAATCGGTTATTACTCACTCGAATGCTGGGGCGGTGCAACATATGACTCATGCCTCAGATTCTTAAATGAAGATCCGTGGGACAGACTCCGCACAATCAGAGAGCATTGCCCTAACACAAAGCTCCAGATGCTTTTCAGAGGACAGAATATGCTCGGTTATCGTCACTATGCCGATGACTGCGTTGAGTACCTTGTTCAGCGTTCAATCGCAAACGGTATTGACATTATCCGTATTTTTGATGCTCTTAACGACATCAAGAATCTTAAAACAGCTATCAAGGCCGCTAACAAAGAAGGCGGTCATGCACAGGTTGCTATCAGCTACACAACAGGTCCTGTATTCACAGATGAATACTATGTTGAGTATGCTAAGAGAATTGCAGACGCAGGTGCAGATTCAATCTGTATCAAGGATATGGCTGCTCTTCTTACTCCGACAAGAACCGAAAGCCTTGTAAAGGCTATCAAAGCCGCTGTTCCGGATCTTCCGCTTCAGCTCCACACCCACTACACATCAGGTCTTGCATCAATGTGTCTTTTAAAGGGTGTTGAGGCAGGTGCCGACGGCATTGACACAGCAATCAGCCCACTCGCTCTCGGTACATCACACGCACCTACAGAGTCAATGGTTGCCGCTCTTTCAGGCACAGAGTTCGACACAGGTCTTGACCTTAAACAGTTCTCTGACATCCGTGCTTACTTCATGACTCTCCGTGAGAAGTACATCAAGTCAGGACTTCTTGATCCTAAGATGCTCGCAACAGACGCTAACGCTCTTATCTATCAGGTTCCCGGCGGTATGCTTTCCAACCTTCTTTCACAGCTCAAGCAGGCCGGTAAGGAAGACAAGCTTGACGAGGTTCTTGCAGAAGTACCCCGTGTTCGTAAGGATTCAGGTTATCCTCCGCTTGTTACTCCGACATCACAGATTGTCGGCACACAGGCTGTATTCAATGTAATCACAGGCAAGCGCTACTCAATGTGCACAAACGAGTTCAAGGGACTTGTTGCCGGTGAGTACGGTACAACTCCAATGCCGATTGATCCTGCGTTTCAGAAGAAGATTATCGGTGACAAGAAGATTATCAAAGGTCGTCCTGCAGATCAGCTTAAGCCTGAGCTTGATAAGCTCCGTGGCGAGATTGAGCAGTGGATTGAACAGCCTGAGGATGTTCTTTCTTATGCACAGTTCCCGAAGGTTGCCCTCGACTTCTTTGAAAAGAGAAGAAATGCCAAGGTTGGCATCAACGGCGACAAGCTTGACAAGAAAAATATGGTTCACCCAGTTTGATTTGACAACTAAAATTAACATTTATGCCACTTTCGCTATGAAAGTGGCATTTTCATTTGAGCAGAATTATTTTTGCTAAATTTTTAGCAGCTATATTGCATTACATATATTTTAGCGGTATAATGATGTAAATTGAATATCTGTTGCATATACCATTATTACAGATAGAATAAATAAAAGATGAGGAAATAAAAATGAAAAAATTTTTAACAGCATTGATAGCATTTGTAATGTGCTTTTCGGTTGTAACAACAGCTTTTGCGGCTACACCCGACGAAACTTCTGATTCAGACTTGATTTCAGATATTAAACAGGCTATGTTAGATACATATTATGGTGATGAAAAGCCTGAATATCTGAATGTCGAAATTCTTTTGGACGATGAAGACGGGGTTTATTTCAGTTTTTCTGACAGCTTTGCTACTTCTGCAAACAGAGTTTACACCGAGGCAGGCAATTACATAGTTTCTTATCTCGAAAATTGTCCTGTAGCACTGTACAAAAACAACAGGGTTTATATGATCCCCGATGCTTATAATTCAGGCGTTATTGATGACGATACACTTGAGGGCTTGACCTATTGCGGACATATGGATATAGTTCCGAAAAGCGATGATTCAGCACTTGTTATCGAAATAAAAAACAAAGTTATTGAAGAGTGCTTTGACGGCAAATCACCTGAAACTTTGAGAATTGATATTGTTGGCAGAACAAGTGACGGCGGAGTATATTATAGACATGAATACGGCTTTGCACTTGGTGTTATAATTGAAGAAAAATTTGGTGATTGTACATATAGTTATACACACGGAAACGATGTTATGCTCTATAAGAATAACAGTGTTTATTCAATTAAAAATGCGTATGAGAGCGGAATCATTGATGATAAAATTGTCAATGAGTTAGTAAAAATGAATATTGGTATTATTCCTGATAAAGATGTAAGTACACTTAAGCAGTTAACCTTGAAAATGTGTCAAAATGCAGGTTATACTGATTTGGCGGAAGATGATATTGATATATGGAGAATTATCTATTTAAGTGATGACCGGATAATGTTCACTTTTAATGTATCCGGTGCTGATATTCCCGAGAGTCCTGTAAAAGAGGTTATCGGAAACTATACATTTATAGGTGAGCGACAGTTGTATATTTATGCTGACGGTCAAATTTACACATTAAAAGAAGCTTTTGATGCGGGCATAATTGATAATGATGACTTGGCATTCTTTGCTGATGATTGGAAAGATGATATTAGTTTCAGTATTGTCCTTAATCCGACACAGCCTGGTACAACAGCTCCGACAGAGCCGACAACATCAACGGCAACACCTGATGAACCTGCTACATCACCTGCCGCAACTTCGGCAACAAAGCCTGTTTCAACAAGCGACACAGCTACAAATGACACACTGAGTAATTCACAGAACAACAGCGGTGCTGTACAGACAGGACAGAACAGCGTTGCTGTAATTCTTCTTGTTGCAATGCTTGCAGGTTGTGCAGTAATTTTTGCAAAACGCAGAAATTATTTTAAATAATTCAAAATATCAACAGAATATATAAAATAAACCGTTCTCGCTTTTGTGAACGGTTTATTTATTTTAGCTTAAAAATTTGTGATAGTTTATCAAGATGTATTGCTTTTTATATCATTTAATGTTACAATTAACTTGCATAAAAATTTAGCGAAAGTTTTTAATAATGCGTAGAATTTGAACAAAGCGAGGGATAGATATGAAAAAGTTTTTACCTATAGCTATGGCGGCGGTAATGTCGATGTCTGCGGTTGCGGTTTCGGCAGTTTCTGCAAATGCGGTTGAACCGCTTAACACACCTGTGCAGTATGCACAGGTTGCAAGGGCAAGCTTGGCAACACCGAAAATTTCAAAAGCCGAAAGCGTTTACGGCGGTGTAAAGCTTACATGGAACAAAGTGAACGGTGCGGCTAAATACAGAGTTTACTACAAGGGCCGTAAAGGTTGGACACGAATGGTTGATACAACTTCAACCTCATATATCGACAAGGATGTTTCATCGGGCAGGAATTACACCTATACTGTAAGATGTATTTCTGCTGACGGAAAGAGCTTTACAAGCGGTTATGATTCAAAGGGCAAAAGTGTAAAATATATTGCCGCCCCCGAAATTTCAAAGCTTGAAAATGTAAACGGCGGTGTGAAAATTACATGGAACAAAGTAAACGGTGCATCAAAGTATAGAATTTATCATAAAAATTCGTCAGATTGGTTCAGAGTATCAGATACGACTTCTAATTCTATAGTTGATAAATCTGTTGGTATGGGAACATATACTTATACCGTGAGGTGTATAAGTGATGACGGAAAGAGTTTTGAGAGTGGATTTAACCCAAAAGGCTTAAGTATCAGATATAATCAAGCTCCTAAAATACTTGAAACCAATGTTGTAAACGGCGGTATTAAGGTGATTTGGGATTCTGAAGAAAATACAAATTACAGATTGTACTGCAAAACAGAAGGTAAGGGCTGGACAAAAGTATGCGATAGCAAAACAGGTGTTGTGACACATAAAAATTTACAGCCGAATAAGACCTATACATACACTGTAAGAGCAATCAGTTCCGACGCTAAAAAGTATTTGAGCGGTTATGACCCTGTGGGAATGAGCGCAAAATATGTTGCCACACCGAAAATATCAAAGGCAGAATATACATATGACGGTATCAAGCTTGCGTGGAATAAGGTTGCAGGTGCTGAAAAATATCGTGTATATTATAAGGATGCTACCGGTTGGAATAAACTTGTAGATACAAAAGGTACAAGTTATCTTGACAAGGGACTTGTTTCAAGAGAACTCAGCGTAAAAGATAGTTCTGTAAACGGTCAGTATATTTATACTGTTCGTTGCATTTCAAGTAACGGCAAGGTTTTTCAGAGCGGTTATGATACAAAAGGTTCTAAGGCGAATTTAGGCAATGAATGTCCGGAAATTGTTCGTGTTGACTCAATGCATGGCGGAATTACAGTTTCATGGACGGATGTTTGCGAAGATAATTCAAAGTATCGTATTTATGTAAAAGAAAAAGGTTCGTGGAAAAAGCTTGCTGATACAACAAATAATTATTACACTCATAAAAACGTAAAAGCAGGACAGACCTACACTTATACCGTAAGATGTGTTTCTAAGGACGGCAAGAAATTTACAAGTATCTATAATCCGTCAGGTGTGACATTTAAGTATAAGACTACAGATAAAACAAGAGATGCATACATAGATTATCTGCTCAAGCATGAATCGGAATGGTTACCTGAACTCAAGGTAGGAAATGTTGCTTTGGCTGGTGTGCAGTTTGCCGATCTCGATTTTGACGGTGTCCCCGAGCTTATAGTACAGGAAGCAGGAGATAAGGAATACTATTTGAATGCAAAGGTGTATACTTTTAAGGACGGAAAATTCTCGTTAGTCGGATTTGATGATTATAGAACTTATATCCCGAATCAACTGACTTATTTCTATGACAAATCTGCTAAGAAATATATAATTAATGCCGTTGAATTGTCAACCTCAAATGTTGACCGTTATCTTGAACGCGAAAACTATACATTGAATTATGACGGCACAGTTTTGGTTGTTCGTGGATACTCTTCTGCTCATTTGGCTCTTGAAAGTCGGGGATTGGAATACCATTATTACAATAATACCGGAAGAACAACAAAACAGGCATATAATGCCACAAATGTGAGTGTACTCGGTAATTGTGTAAATGCACATATGTACAGTCAGTTTGTTTGCTGTTCTGTTGACGGCTATCCAAAACTTTGGAATAATTATAGTGAAACACAGAAGAAACAGCACCTTCTTGATTCATACAACGCTTTTTCTTACGACAAATATTGATTATTTAAAAATTAATAAGTTTTAACTGCAAAAGGGTTCAGCCGTAAAA
>OGNO01000710.1_pt1 | contig 20599 bp, 17 predicted proteins | sample 1573491 | NCBI WGS metagenome assembly OGNO01 (sample SAMEA2581900, study PRJEB24529) | metagenome | biome: Human gut stool | place: China | collected 2011
CGGCACGCATCTCAAACAGAGTCTTGGGCAGATTCAGGGTACTGTCGTACTGAGACTTATTCTTAGCCAATGGTTACACACTCCTCTAATTTACTAAAACGCTTTGGGATCACTCGCTGAACTTCACGCCCTTAAAAGCGGCGTAGTCCGGCGCTGCAGCCTCATCCTCGGCGGCAGGGGCCGGGGGCGGGTCGAGCTTGAGCTGGCTCTCGTCCTGTGCCCAGAACTCCTCGCTGGTCTTTTCATCCGCAGGAGCCTCATCCTCAGCATCCACATCCGCTGCGGCGGGCTGTGCCTCTGCGATCTCCTCGGTCACAGCGGCGGCAGTGGTCTCGGCAGCTGCCGCCTCGTCCTTGACAGGAACATCCTCAGCGGGCTCCTCCTTCTGGAACTCAGGCAGGCGGCTCAGAGACTCAACATGGCTGCGGTACAGGTTCAGCACATCGGACTTGAAACGGGTCACTTCCAGCCGGACGCGGTCATACTCGCGCTCCTGGGCAAGCTTTTTCTCGTTTGCCTCGTTGATGATCTCATCCGCGCGGTCACTGGCTTTTTGCAGCAGCTCGTTGGCATCACGGATAATATCATCACCGCGCAGATTTGCGCGATGCAGGATCTCTTCCGACTTCTGGTTTGCTTCCCGGATGACATTCTCACCCATCCGCTGGGCATTGATCAGCGCGCTCTTGAGCATATCACCGTCAGCCTCGTAGCTCTCCATTTCCTTGTGCAGGCGCTGATTCTCGGCGGTCAACTCAGCGATCTGGCGGCGCAGCTCCTCAGCCTGATCTTCATCCTGCTTCAGCTGCTCCTCTACTTTATCCAGGAAACGGTCCACCTCTTCGGTCCGGTAGCCGCGGATGTTCTTTTCAAACTGTGCAGCACGCACATCCTGCGGGGTCAGCATAGTGGTTTCCTCCCTTTTCATTCAATATTGAAAAAACTCGATGATCGATCGGTCTTTTTTGCTTTTTCCGGGCAGGGCCGTCAGGCCAAAGCGCCCCTTGCCGCGCACCGTGAACACATCACCCTCATACACCGGGGCGTGGGCGCTCCCTGCAGGCAGGTGGTTGATCTCCACCCGGCCCGCCGCGATCCACTCACACGCCTGCCCGCGGCTGCAATGGAGCATGGCCGCAAGCACAGCGTCCAGCCGCAAAGAGGACACGGTAGCTGTCTGCGTTTTGCGCTCTGCCTGTGGGAATTCGGGCACCTCGTCCAGGGAAAGCAGCGTGGTGGTGACCTCTGTCCGGCCCACCTGCAGCAGTTCCCGGCAGATGAGCTCCCCAGCCGTTTCCAGCGCAAAGACATAGGCAGTGCCCGGTGTATCGGCCGGGAGCACGATATCTCCCAGAGCTTCACGCCGCAGCTCCAGCCCCATCAGACTGCCCAGATAATCCTTGTGGCCCGGCAGTGCCGACCCGGAAAGGGTGCGGCAGGTCAGCTTCACACAGCACAGCGGGCTTGCAGGGTAGCAGCCCTCCGGCTCCAGACAGAGCAGCTTCCGCTCTGCCCCGGGCCAGCCGCCCTCAAAGTGATGGTCGCTCTCCGGCACATCGGCACGGTTCAGCGCCGCGCGGGCCAGATCCTGTTCCCTGTCGCTCAAAAAGCCGGAGTAGCGGGCAATGCCGCGTCCCTCGGCCGCGCGGGCCAGATCCTCCACATGCCGCATCAAAAAGCGCTCTTCATCGGTGCGGGCGGGCACAAAGCCCCGCACTGCCCTGGGAGCAGGATCAATAGAACGCGCCATTGTTCTCCAGCTCGTCCAGCAGATCGCCCATAATGTCCACGTTGTACGGGGTAATGATGAAGGTGCTGTTGGCAACGCGCTTGATCTGGCCGTTGTTGGCATAAGCCACGCCGGACAGGAAATCCACCAGACGACGGGAAACTTCCTTGTTGGTAGACTCCAGATTCAGCACGACCGTGCGCTTGTTGTTCAGGTGGTCTGCAATGGTGCTGGCATCCTCAAAGCGCTCGGGCTTTACCAGAACGACCTTGAGCTGGGTGGTGGCGTGGATGTTGACCACCTTGTTCTTCTTCTGGGCACCCTCCACCGGCTCTTCCTCTGCATCGTCCATGCCAACGCCGAGACCGCTGTTGTTGTTCACCATCTGGGGGCCGTCGTCGATGTACTGATCGTCGTAATCGTCCTCACCGCCGAAAAGGCCCTTTTTGAGACTATCCACGAAAGACATAGTATCTGCTCCTTTCATTCGGGCAGCCGCAGCTGCCTGGCGCCTTTTGCAAAAGAGATGCAAATAGCTTTTACTATTATCGGATTTTTTGCCGCAGATGTCAATAACTACAAAAGTTTTCCATCATACAAATTTTGTCCGGAGACAATAATCTCGTCATAAAGCCGAACCTGACTGACAGAACCAGCCGTTCCGCTGGGCAAAACGATGAGGTCATCGCCATCCGTGATCTGCGGATGGGCATCGTCCACAGGGTCGATGCGGCAGAAGCGGGCCAGGTTGCCGTACTTCACGTACACACCGGGGATGTAGTTCTCGCCCTGACCTTCTGCCTCGGAGCCGTCCTCCTTGAGGTAGTGCACCGCAGCAGCAGGCACCCGCAGGCCGGTGTTGCGTCCCACGATGATCTGGGCATCGGCACAGTTCAGCCGGAGCACATCGCCGTTGATGATCTCGCAGGAGAGGACGAAGTGGGCAACGTCGTTCTCCGCATCGATGTTCACCTCGCTGACCTTTGCCTTGAGGGGCGTTTCCACCTGACCGGGAAAGCGGATCTCAACGCTCTTGGTCAAGGGCTTGCCGTCCCTGCCCAGCAGCTTTTCCGCCTGTTTGGCCGAGCACACCCCGGCATAGTACCAGGTAAAGCCCGAAACGATCTTTCCCGCGCAGCCGTCCAGCGCGATCTCCGGGGAGGATTCAACGTAAGCTTTCAGGTTGGCCGCATCCAGCGCAAGGATATCGGCAGAACCTGCGTTCAGCCGCCCGGAACTGGAGCTGCGGATGAAATAGCCCGTCTGCGGGGCCGTGATCTGGGACGGATTGCCCAGCTGGGACTGCACCGTAGCGGCCTGCTGGGTCAGCGCGGTGATCTGGTCGGAGAAGCTGGCCACCTCGCCGGTGATGACCCAGAGCTTGTTCTGGGCCAGAATGTAGTTTTCCTTCTCCGCATCGGTATCCTCGTAGTCCCCTGCATCCAGCGAATCCATCAGGTCGTACAGAGCGGCGGAACGGTTCTTGCGCAGGGATTCCAGCTGCACCGAAGTGGTGTTCTGGGAGCGCTGCAGCAGGTCGATCTGGTCATTGATCTGGGTCAGCTGCTGGCGCAGAGAAGCCTGCGCTGCATCGCTGTAGATCTCAGCCACCGCTGTGCCTGCCGAAACACGCTCGCCGTCTGCCACCAGATATCCCAGCGTGCCGCCGCCCGCAACGTAGCTATCCTCAAACAGGAGCACGCCTTCGGCATCCACGGTGTCCTCCACCGTAGCCAGCAGGGCGGTCTCGTAGGTATTGGGCGGAAACAGCACCTGCATTGCCTGATAGCCCACATACAATGCCGCCAGCAGCAAAAACACGATGACGACAGCGGCCAGCGTTTTCAGTGCGCCGGAGATGCCCTCGCGGTTTTCTTCCTGCATATCGCTCATCCTTTCGCTAAAAATTCATTTGTAAGATGTGCGGCCTGTTCCCGGACATCCGGGGCCGAGGCATCCAGCCAGCAGATGCCCTCCATGTGGCGGAACCAGGTCAGCTGGCGCTTGGCATAGTTGCGGGAAGCCTGTTTCAGCTTCTCCACACAGGGAGCAAGTGCACTCTCTCCCGCAAAGTAGGGGAAGAATTCTTTGTATCCGATGGCCTGGGCCGCCGTTTTATAGGTATCCCGGTGTTCCCACACACGTTTTGCCTCGTTCAGCAGATCCTGCTCCATCATCTGATCCACCCGCAGGTCGATGCGGCGGTAGAGCTGGGCGCGCTCCGGGAAATCCAACCCAAGGATGAGGGAACGGTAAGGCTTTTCGGGCGGGAGTGAGTCTGCTTTCTGCTCACTGAGCTTTTTCCCGGTGGCGCGGTAATGCTCCAGCGCCCGCAGCACCCGGACATGGTTGTTCGGATGGATGGCCGCCGCCGCTTCGGGGTCCACCGCCTGCAGCTCCGCATACATGGCTTCCGGGCCTTTTTCATTCAGTTCGGCGGCCAGCTGTTCCCGCAAACCGTCCGGCGTTTTCTCAGCAGCAAAGCGGACACCATACAAAAAGCTCTGGACATAGAGCCCGGTGCCGCCCACGAGGATGGGCAGATGTCCTCTGCCGGAGATCTCATGCTCCAGCGCTCCGGCCAGCGCGGTGAAATCAGCCACGCTGAACAGTTCATCGGGCTGCAGGATATCTACCCCATGGTGCGGAATGCCGCGAGTCTCCTCGGGGGTCACCTTGGCGGTGCCCACATCAAGACCTTTGTAGATCTGCATCGAATCAGCGCTGATGATCTCACCGCCGAACTGCTCGGCCAGTGCAACACCCAGAGCGGTCTTGCCGGAAGCCGTGGGGCCGACCACGGCCAGCACCGGGTGCTTATTGTTACACGATCCGTCCAAACTGTTTTTCCAGCTCCTTCCGGGTCAATTTAAGGACACAAGGCCGACCATGGGGGCAGAAGGGCGGCACCTCGCCCGAGAGGATCTTTTCAGCCAATGCCATCAGCTCCTGCGGGGAGGTCTTATCCCCCGCCTTAATGGCCGCGCGGCAGGAGATGGAATGGAGCACCCACTCAGTCTTTTCGCTCAGGGCATCGCGGCTGCCTTTGGAGAGCTTATCCGCCAGCTCCACCAGCAGATCCTCGGCACTGCCCTGTTCCACATCCGCAGGCACAGAGCGCAGGAACACGCTGTTGCCTCCAAAGTCATCGATCTCCAGTCCGGCGCTTTCCAGCAGCTCAAGGTTGGAGAGGAGCGCAGTCTTTTCCTCCGCCGACAGCTCCACCACCAGCGGCTCCAGCAGCAGCTGGGCCGGAACATCTCCATAGTTAGCCGCCAGCTTCTCGAAAAGCTGGCGCTCGTGGGCGGCGTGCTTATCAATGATGCAGATTTCTTCCCCGCGCTCGGCAAGGATGTAGGTCTTGAAGATCTCACCCACATAGCGCAGAGGGGCAGGGCCTTCCTGCACGTCAAAGCCCAGCTGTTCCGGCGTATCCTCGGCAGCAGAGGTCTGCTGCGGAGCTGGGGCGGCAGGCATTTCCTCCTTGGGGGCAGGATCCCATGCCGCCATGTGGTCCTGATGTTCGGGCAGATCCGCGCCGTCCGGTTCAATGTCCAATGCACCTTCTCCCAGCGCTGCGGCAAAGGCGGGTGCTTTTGGCTCACTCTCCGTGGGAGCTGGTGCCGGGCTGTGCAGGGTGGCATCCTGCCGGATGGGCAGGCCCGATGCAACCGTTGTCCAGCTGTGCTCTGTCGGCTTTTCCTCGGCAGTGCCCGGCAAAGGCAGGATATCCGGGTGGCTTGCAGGTGCCGGACGGGACGGCGGTGCTGCTGCCGGTGTCGGAGTGAAGCTCCGGAAGCTCCGCTGGGGCTGAGGGGTATGCTCATGCAGCGTTCCCGGCTCAGCCTGGCCCGGAATGATGGCAGAAAGTCCTGTAAAGTTATTCTTCTTTACATCATTTTCTGTCGCGTTATCACTTATTTCAAATTTGTTGGATTCTTCATCTTTTTTATCCTCTTCAAAGGCAAAACGCCGCTCTCCGGTGCCCGGTTGGGCCAGTGCCAGCTTGACAGCGTGATAAACGAGGTCAAAGATATCGTTTTCCCGGGCAAAGCGCACCTCAGTCTTGGCCGGGTGGACATTGACATCCACAAGGTCAGCGGGCATTTCCAGAAGCAAGATTCCTCCAGGGAACTTGCCCTGCATCGTGGTGCCTTTGAACGCTGTTTCCATAGCCGCCATCATGGTGCGGTTGCGGACATAGCGCCCATTGATGTAGAAATACTGCATACTGCGGCTGGCGCGGCAGCTCCTGGGCTGGGTGATGAGGCCCCACACCCGGTACACCCCTTCCTGATTGTCCAGCTCCATGAGGTCACGGCTGAATTCCCGGCCCAGCACCGCGTAGGCGGCACTGCGCAGCTTGCCGTCACCGGGGGTGACATACTGCAGCTTGCCTTCCCGGATAAACTTGAAGCTGACCTCGGGGTGGCTCAGGGCCACATGGGCCACAATATCCGCCACAAAGGTACCCTCGCTGGAATCCTTTTTGAGGAACTTCATCCGGGCCGGGGTGTTGTAGAACAGATCCTGCACCCGGATGGTAGTGCCCACGCCGCGTGCACCGGGCTCCAGCGGATAATCCTCGCCGCCCTCGATGCGGTAGACAGAGGCGCACTCGTCGTTCTCAGTACGGGTCAGTACTTCTACCCGCGCCACGCTGGCAATGGAAGCCAGCGCCTCTCCACGGAAGCCCAGGGTGTGGATATGGTTCAGATCATCCTCCGTCCGGATCTTACTGGTGGCGTGGCGGATGAATGCCGTGGGGATATACTCTGCTTCAATGCCCGAGCCATTATCGCTGATCTCGATCAGCTTCACGCCGCCTGATTCAATGGTCACGGTGATCTGGCTTGCCCCGGCATCAATGGCGTTTTCCAGCAGCTCCTTCACCACGGAAGCAGGCCGCTCCACCACCTCACCGGCTGCAATGAGCTCTGCCGTGTGCTTGTCCAGAACATGGATGACTGCCATATTCGTTCCCTCCCCTGTTTTTTAGGATTTTTCAGGAAATCAGCCGTTCAGGCTGCCCTTCAAGGTCTTTTTCAGCTCGTACAGGAAATTCAGCGCTTCAATGGGGGTCAGCGTTTCCACATCCAGCGCATCCAGTTTTTCCAGCACCTCGCTGGGCACTGCGGGAGAGTTATACTCCTGCAGCGCATCAAAGTCCATCTGCTCCACCCTGTTCTTGGGGGCAGTGGCTTCCAATGCGCGCAGCACCTCGTGGGCGCGGCGGGTCACGGTGCCGGGCAGACCGGCCAGCTTTGCCACCTCGATGCCATAGCTGTCATCGGCAGGGCCGCGCACGATGCGGCGCAGGAAGGTGATGTCCTCACCCCGCTTTTTCACCGCAATGTTGTAATTTTTCACGCCGCTGATGGTGCCCTCAAGGTCCGTCAGCTCGTGGTAATGGGTGGCAAAAAGGGTTTTGCAGCCCAGTCCCTTGGCAGGGTCGCTGATGTGCTCCACCACGGCGCGGGCAATGCTCATACCGTCAAAGGTAGACGTGCCGCGCCCGATCTCATCCAGCACCACCAGACTGCGGGAGGTAGCGTTCTTCAGGATCTCTGCCACCTCGGTCATCTCCACCATAAAGGTGGACTGACCTGCCGAAAGGTCATCCGACGCGCCAATGCGGGTAAAGATGGCATCCACCACGCCCACATGGCACTCTCTGGCCGGAACAAAGGAACCAATCTGTGCCATCAGGGCAATCAGCGCATTCTGGCGCATATAGGTCGATTTGCCCGCCATGTTGGGGCCGGTGATGATGAGGCAGCGATCTTCGCCGCAGTTCAGGGTGGTATCGTTGGGTACGAACAGACTGCCCTTGAGCATCTGCTCCACCACAGGGTGGCGGCCCTCCACGATGGTCAGCTGGTCGCTCTCATCCACAGTGGGGCGGCAGTAGTTGTTTTCTGCTGCCACCTGAGCCAGAGCGGCCAGCACGTCCAGCTCTGCCACGGCGTTGGCTGTACGCTGGATGCGGTCGAGCTGGGCACCAATGCTTTCCAGCAGTTCATTGAACAGCCGGTGTTCCAGAGCGATCAGCCGCTCGTGGGCACCCAGGATCTTATTTTCCAGTTCCTTGAGCTCCTGTGTGATGTAGCGTTCGCCGGTGGTCAGGGTCTGCTTGCGGATGTAGCTCTCCGGTACCTGTGCCTTATAAGAGTTGCTGACCTCGATGAAATAGCCAAACACATGGTTATAGCCGATCTTCAGCTTGGGGATGCCGGTCTCCTGCCGCAGACGGGTCTCGAGCTGAGCCAGCACGCCCTTGGTGTTATCGCGGATGGAACGCAGCTCGTCCACCTCAGGGTGGTAGCCCTTGGCAATGACACCACCATCCTTCAGGGTAGAGGGTGCGTCAGGATCCACAGCGGCATAGATCTTGTCCTTGATATCGCTCAGCGGGTCGATCCTGGAGACGATCTCGCTGAGTTCGGCGCAGCCGCAGCTTTCGGCCTGCTGGCGCAGGCTGGGCAGGCGCTCACAGGTCTGCGCCATGGCATAGATTTCTTTGGGCGTGGCTGAACCGTAGACCGTGCGGGTCATCATACGCTCCAGATCGGCGATGTAATGCAGTTCTTCGATCAGATCGCCGCGCTGTACGGTTTGGTTGACCAGGCTTTCCACAGCATCCAGACGGTGGTTGATGGCATCGCTGGAAAGCAGCGGCTGCTCGATCCAGGTGCGGAGCAGACGCTTGCCCATGGCAGTGCTGGTCTTGTCCAGCACCCAGAGCAGGGTTCCCCGCTTCTCACGGCCCCGCAGGGTCTCGGTGAGTTCAAGGTTGGCCCGCGTCACAGGCGAAAGCTGCATATACTGGGCTTCATTGTAGCTGATGACGGTCTTCAGGCGCTCCACACCTTTGATCTGGGTGGTGTGCAGGTATTCCAGAAGTGCGGCCATGGCAAACCGCACCAGACCTTTTTTGTCGATAGAGGTGGTCTCATCCCAATTGCGGCCAAACTGATTTTCCAACGAGATGGCCACCAGACCCGGGGCGTAGCGCTCCTCTTCCACCAGCTCCACAGAGCAGGTCATGTTCTTTTTGATGTAACCGGTCAGCTCACGGCAGTCCAGCATTCCGGGATTCATCAGCACCTCGCTGGGATGGTAGCGGCAGAGCTCCGCGATCACGGCAGGCACGATCTTCTCCCGTTTCAGCTCGGTGATGTGGGCCGTGCCGGTGGAAACATCGGCAAAGCAGATGCCCGCCGCATTCCCTTTCAGAAAAATGCTTGCAATGTAGTTGTTTTTGTCATCCTGCAGCATACTGCTCTCGATGACAGTGCCCGGCGTGACCACCCGGATGATATCGCGCTTGACCAGTCCCTTTGCTTTGGACGGATCCTCCATCTGCTCACAGATCGCCACCTTGTATCCTTTGGCGATCAGGCGGGCCACATAGCCCTCGTAGCTGTGGAAGGGCACGCCGCACATGGGGGCACGCTCTTCCATGCCGCACTGCTTGCCCGTCAGGGTCAGGTCCAGCTCCCGGGAGGCGGTCAGCGCATCGTCAAAGAACATCTCGTAAAAGTCGCCAATGCGGTAAAACAGGATCTCGTCCTTATACTGCTTCTTGATGTCCATATACTGCTGCATCATGGGCGACAGTTCTGCCATAATCGTTCACCTTTCCTGCGGGCTATGCCGCTTTGCTTCTTTCCGTCGGTTTGCAGTAAGTAACTGCGAATGGAAGGAAAACGCGGCCTGCGATTTGCAGCCGCGTTCTCGTTTTGCCTGTTAGTGGCAGCCGCCGCAGGTGGAGCAGCTGCCGGTGCAGGATTCACTGGGCTCCTGCACGGTCATGGGGTCGCCGCCGTTCATTGCGGTGTTGATGATGGCATCAATGTAGTTAACCAGGTTCTCGCAGTCGCGCTTTGCCTCGTTGTAAGCAGTCATACCCTCGTCAGCCATGATCTTGCCGTACAGGTCGTTGACCTTGGTGTTCAGCTCGGCGATGCGCTCATCACTGCGCTCGCTCTTGCCGATCTCATTGTTCAGATCCATGCGGGCCAGATTGAACTCTCCGATGAGATTCTGCAGTTCCTCATCCTTGTCGTTTGCCTTGCGGGCCTGATCCAGAGCCAGGTAACGGGGGTCAGTCTGCAGTGCCATAGCGGCGCGCTTGAACAGATCGATGCAATCCATAATCAAAAATCTCCTTTGATGTGTTTGTTTTTATAGTTAGATTATCATTGAGGCCGGTGTGCCCCGGGATCACGTTTCCAGTTCGCCCAGCAGGACAGTGGCGCGGGCACCGGTCAGGTGCACCTGTGCGTAGCTGCCCATCAGAGCGGGGTCTGCGGCAAACTCCACGGTCAGGTTGTTGTCCAACCGGCCGGAGAGGGTGCCGTCGCTGCGGCCATAGCCTTCCACCAGCACCCGGACAGTCTGGCCCACCTGCTGCCGGACCAGATCCATTGCGATCTCGTCCTGTACCTTGAGCAGACGGGTCATCCGGTCGGTTTTCTCCGCGCGGGGGGTGGGGTCGGGCATTTCCGCTGCCTTGGTCCCAGTGCGCTTGGAGTAGATGAAGGTGAACAGCTGCATATAGCCGACCTTTTTCACAAGTTCCAGCGTCCCCTGGAAATCCTCCTCCGTTTCCCCGGGGAAGCCCACGATGATATCGCTGGAGAAGGTGATACCGGGCACCTTTTTGCGGGCGTACTCGATCAGCTCCATGTACTGCCCGATGGTGTAATGGCGGTTCATCTTTTTCAGCAATTCATCCGAGCCGCACTGCACCGGCAAGTGCAGGTGTTTGCACAGGTGGGGCTGGGCCGCAATGGTGTCGATCAGCTTGTGGCTGGCATCCTTCGGGTGGCTGGTCATAAAGCGGATCTGGTAATCTCCGGGCACAGCGCAGAGCAGATTGAGCAGATCCGCAAAGTCCACCTGTTCTTCCAGGCCCTTGCCGTAGCTGTTCACGTTCTGGCCCAGCAGCGTGATCTCCTTGTATCCTGCTTCCACCAGCCCCCGGAACTCCGCCAGGATATCGCCGGGCTTGCGGCTCTTCTCACGGCCCCGCACATAAGGTACGATGCAGTAGGTGCAGAAGTTGTCGCAGCCGTACATAATAGGCAGCCAGGCACGGAACTCACTCTCGCGCCGGATGGGGATGTTCTCCACGATGACCGGGCGCTGTGCAGGCTCCATCAGCACGCGCTTATGCTTCTGCAGCTTCTGAGCAATGAGCTGGGGCAGGGTATCGATGCCATCCACGCCAAAGACCAGATCGACATAGGGATAGCTCTTGCGCAGCTTTTCCACCACATGCTTCTGGTTGGCCATGCAGCCGCACAGGCCGATCATCAGGCCGCGTTTTTTCTCCTTCAGGCCCTTCAGCGCACCCACATTGCCGAACACGCGCTGCTCGGCGTGCTCTCGCACAGCGCAGGTGTTGAAGAGGATGAGGTCGGCATCCTCGGGCTTATCGCACAGGCCGTAGCCGATATCCACCAGCACGCCCTTGATGCGCTCGCCATCGTTGACGTTCTGTTGACAGCCATAGCTGTGTACAAAGGCCAGCGGCGGGGTGTCGTAAGCCGAACGCACCAGCTCCGCAGCCGTCTCGTTGTGTTCAAAGTTAATGTATTCCAATAAAAACCATCCTTATTTTTCAAAAGCTCTTTTTAGTATACCCTCTTTCTGCCATAAGGGCAAGTGGGAAACCGCAAATTTCAGAATCCTTCGGGGCAATTCAGCCTTCTGCCTGCTTTTTGGCGCATGCTTCACACAGGCCGAACAGCACCACAGCGCAGTCCTGCACCACAACATCCTTCTGGCGGCGCACCAGCCTCATCACCTGTTTCTCGTCCACATCGGCATCCACCACGCCGCCGCAGGCCGTGCAGTAGAGGTGGCTGTGCCAGCACAGGGTGTGATCAAAACGATCCGCCCTGCCCGGGATGGACACCCGGCGCACCATGCCTGCCTCCACCAGACTGTTCAGGTTGCGGTAGACAGTGCCCAGGCTCAGGCCCGGGCACTCCGGGGCCGCCTTATCAAAGATCTCTTCGGCGGTGGGGTGGTCGCAAAGCTGCTCCACGGTGTGCAGCACCAGCTCCCGCTGTTTGGAATAACGCATCTTCCTCTCTCCTTCTCTTCCCTTTATACGTTCTCTTCGCCCTTGATCCGCGCCCAATATGCGCGGGAGGCCTGCTCGTTCTTGTTTTCCCCAAAGGTGTAGTATTTTGTATTCTTGAGCACATCCGGCAGATACTGCTGCTCGACCCAGTGGTTGGGGTAATCGTGGGCATACTTGTAATTCTGGCCCTTTACCAGCGCATCCTCCCCGTCATAGTGCTTGTTCTGCAGCTGGCGGGGAATGGGCCCGGTGCGTCCCGCCTGCACATCCGCAATGGCGGCGTTGATGGCATCGTGGGCGCTGTTGGATTTGGGGCTGGTCGCCACCAATACCACCGCATCCGCCAGGGCCAGCCGCGCTTCGGGCAGGCCCACCGCGTTGGCGATATCCACCGCCGCCTTTACGATGGGGATGATCTGCGGGTAGGCAAGGCCCACATCCTCGCAGGCGCACACCATGAGCCGACGGCAGGCCGAGGGCAGATCCCCGGCTTCCAGCAGCCGGGCCAGATAGTGGAGCGCTGCATCCGGGTCGGAGCCGCGCATGGATTTCTGGTAAGCCGACACGATATCATAGTGGTCATCGCCGTCCCGGTCATACCGCATGGCAGTGCGGCGGGTGACCTGCTGGATCATGTCCAGCGTGATGTGTTTTCCCTCCGGTTCGGGAGCCGCCGCCGTCACTGCAAAATCAAGGCAGCCCAGTGCCTTGCGCAGATCGCCGCCCGCGCTCTCGGCAAGATAGGCACAGGCATCGTCCTCCATCCGGATGGGCGTACCCTCGCTCTCCGAAAGCTTTTTCAGGGCGTTCCGCAGCCCCTGCTCCACATCCGCAGCTGTCAGCGATTTGAACTCGAACACAGTGCAGCGGGAAAGCAGTGCATTATAGATGTAAAAATAGGGGTTCTCGGTGGTGGAGGCGATTAAGGTCACAGTTCCGTCCTCAATGCACTCCAGCAGGCTTTGCTGCTGCTTCTTGTTCAGATACTGGATCTCATCGAGGTACAGCAGGATCCCCCCCGCCCCGGCCAGTGTGCCGATATCCTTGAGCACTGCCTTGATATCCCCCGTGCCGCAGGAAGTCCCGTTGAGCTTGTGCAGCGTCATGCCGCTGTTCTCGGCAATGATCCGGGCCACGGTGGTCTTGCCTGTGCCGGATGGGCCGTAAAAGATCATATTGGGGATACGCCCGCTCTCGATGGTGCGGCGGAACACCCGCCCCGGGGCCAGCAGATGCTGCTGGCCGCAGACTTCGGCCAGCGTTTTGGGGCGCATACGCTGCGCCAGCGGTTCATTCATCGGGCGTTCCCTCCTGTACTGCCCTGCTGTTCTGCATGGGCCTTATATAGAAATAGTATACCTCATTTTTACACGAACAGCAAGAGCAATAATGAAAATCATTCTCAGATGGATGCTGCAAATCCCATTTACAAAAAGGTCGAAACATGCTATTATCATAGTACATTTACGAGAAACGAGGGGTACAGATGAAGATAGCCGCTGCGGCAGAAGATCTCTCTGCCAAAAAGGAGCTGGCGCTCCAGGTCATCGACCGGCTGAAAACAGAATATCCGGATGCAGCCTGCACGCTGGATTACGACCACGCCTGGCAGCTGCTGGTCAGCGTCAGGCTGGCGGCTCAGTGCACTGATGCCCGGGTGAACATTGTGGTACAGGACTTGTTTGCAAAATACCCCAATGTAGCAGCGTTGGCTGCGGCAGAGCCCGAGGAAATCGAGGCCATCGTCAAGCCCTGTGGGCTGGGCCGCAGCAAGGCCCGGGATATCTCGGCCTGTATGCGGGTACTGCGGGATAAATACAACTGCAAAGTGCCCACCACCTTTGAAGCGCTGCTGGCATTGCCCGGCGTGGGCCGCAAGAGCGCCAACCTGATCATGGGTGATGTGTTCTGCAAGCCCGCCATCGTCACAGATACCCACTGCATCCGGCTGTGCAATAAAATCGGGCTGGTGGATGGCATCAAGGAGCCGCAGAAGGTGGAGATGGCCCTGTGGAAGATCATCCCGCCGGAGGAAGGCAGTGACCTGTGCCACCGCTTTGTGATGCATGGCCGGGCTGTCTGCAACGCCCGCAAACCCGAATGTGAAAAGTGCTGTTTGAACGATATCTGCCGGTACGCGGCAGAAAACGCCGTTCTTACAAAAGAAACCAAGGAGGCTTCTGTATGATTACATTGTCTATCCTGATCGTCCTTGCCCTGATCTGCGCTCTGGTGGGCGTGCTGATGGGCCTGTTCTCTCTGATCGGCCTGCTGGCTTCCCTGCTCGTGGGCGTGCTGGTAGGCGCTCTGGCCGGTCACATCGCCAACCGCTTTATGGGCACCCAGACTTCCACCGGCCGCAACATTGTGCTGGGCATTCTGGGCAGCTTTGTGGGTGAGTTTCTGTTCGGCCTCATCGGCATCCATGCCACCGGCAGCATCAGCTCCTTTGTTATCTCGGTGCTGGGTGCCTGCGTCTGCATCTGGGTAGATAACCGACTGTTTCACGATCGTTGACCGGTTTTCTCTGGTTGTTTGTCTTTGCTCTCCCCTCCGGGAGAGCTTTTTTATTTTCAGCCCCTTGACAGTTATATCGAGAAGCGATATAATGCATCCATGATATATCGCATAGCGATACAAAGCGAGGTGATATAATGGAAAATCCGGCACTGACGGAAACCACCTACTACATCCTGCTTTCCCTCTATCATCCGCGGCATGGCTACGGCATCATGCAGGAGACCCAGCAGCTCTCCGGCGGAAGGGTACGGCTGGCTGCCGGAACCCTGTACGGTGCCCTGAATGCCCTGTGCGAAAAGGGGTGGATCTCTCCCCTGCCCATGGAAAGCGGAAGCCGCAAAAAAGAATACCAATTGACCTCTGCCGGGCTGAAGGTGCTCAAACAGGAGCTGGTCCGGCTGGAGGAGCTTGCTGCCAATGGCCGCGCCATTTTACAGGAGGAACAGGTATGAGTGAAACAAAAACGCTGCATCGGAATTTCTGGGTCTGGGAATTTGAAAAAGAAGAACGCTGGCTCAACGAAATGGCGCAGGAGGGCTGGGCCCTGCAGAATGCCGGATTCTGCACCTACACCTTTGAAAAGACGGAACCCGGCCAGTACATCATCCGGCTTGCCATGCTGGACAGTTCCCCGGATTTTGAAAGTTTCATGGAAGAGTTGGAAGCACAGAGCGTTGGGCATTGCTTCAGTTGGGGATATTTCCGCCGCAGCGCCCAGCTAGGTCCCTTTGATATGTTTTCGGATGTGGATTCCCGTATCTCCCACCTGAACAAAATTGGACAGATGGTGAGGCTGCTCTGTCTGGCAAACCTTCTCATAGGCGTTACCAACACCTTCAGCGGTGCATCGCTGGCATGGCTGAACCTGCTTTGCGCCACGTTTTTGGCCTACGGGCTGGGACGTATCAGCAGCAAACGAGAGAGTCTGGTGGAAGAACGTCAGCTCCACGAGTGATTTTTTCTCCTTGATGCGCAGGATCTTCAGAGTTTTCAAAAAGTTCATTTTTACCCGCTTGCATTCCGATGCAGGCGGGTATATTATTGTCATCAGCAAATAGTTATCATGCGTTAAGTATTTACATCTGTCAAGTGATAGGGAGGATTCGTATGCCGCAGAAGAGTGCGCCGGAACTGTTCGCCGCGATCCATTATCTGCATCGGCTGAGCACGGAAGGCAAACGCGGTGCCAAAATGGCACTGGAAAGCTGCCCCAAGTGTCATTTCATCATGCTGGAAGGCGTGCTGATGACCATTGAAGAGCATGGCCAAAACGGCACCATCTATGTTTCCGATCTGGCTGCCGCCGTCAAACAGCCCCTGCCAGCTGTTTCCCGCGCGCTTCGCCAGCTGGAGCAGGATGGACTCATTGAGCGGATCACAGACCCCAATGACCGCCGCAAAACGCTGGTGCGCCCCACGGAAAAGGGGTTGGATGCCAGCCGCCAGGTCGAAACTGCCATCAGCCGTTACTTTGAGCGGGTCATCTGCCGCATCCCGGAAGAGCAGCGGGAGCAGCTGTTCTCCCTGACCGGTGTACTGCTGGAGGCCGTGGAGGCGGAAAATGCGGAGCAACAAGCAAAATTGAAGGGAGAAAACGAAAATGGGTAAAATTTTCAAGCAGCTGGCCCGCCACTGGGCCGCCTGCCTTGCCGTGGTGGCTCTGCTGTTCGTGCAAGCCTACTGCGACCTTTCCCTGCCGGATTACACGAGCAGGATCGTGGACACCGGCATCCAGCAGGGCGGCATTGAAAGCCCCCTGCCGGAAACGATACGCCAGAGCACGCTGGACGCCCTCACGCTTTTGATGAGCGAAGAGGACGCCGATGCGCTCCAGAACGCCTACGGGTATTATCTTCAGGACGACGGCGTGCTGAAGCTGCGCACCGACCTGACCGATGACGAGCGCACCGCGCTGGAGGATGCCGTCACCACGCCGGACATCGTGCTGTATATGGCCGCCGCGCAGGCAGCGAACGCCCCTGCCGGGCAGGACACCATGGGCATGACCGGCCTTGCTGACATGCAGGCGGCATCCTCTGAGAGCACCACCACGGATAGCGAGACCGTCACCCCCACTGCCGAAGATCTGGACACCGTATGCGCCCAGTTTGCCGCTATGAGCCAGATGCCCGGCTTCACCCGCAAAGCTGTCCAGCAGCAGCTGGCCGGTGCTTTTGCCAGTCTGGATGATACCCTGATGGAGAACCTCAAAAGCCAGTCCATGCTGCTGGTGCAGCTGGAATACGAGGCACAGGGCATTGCCCACGATGTGCAGATGCGCTACCTTTACCGCGTAGGTGGCCAGATGCTGGGCCTGACTTTGCTGATGGTGGCTGTGTCCATTGCGGTGGGCTTCCTCGCCTCCCGTGTGTCCGCCGCCATTGGCCGCGACCTGCGCCGTGAGACCTTTGCCAGCGTCATCGGGTTCTCCAATGCAGAGATCGAGAATTTTTCCACCGCATCTCTCATCACCCGCACCACCAACGACATCCAGCAGGTGCAGTTCGTCTGCGTCATGCTGCTGCGCATGGTGGCCTATGCGCCCATTCTGGGCATTGGCGGCGTGCTGCATGTGCTGAACAGCAGCACCGGCCTTTCCTGGATCATCGTGCTGGATGTGGCCGTTCTGCTGCTGCTCATCCTCTTCCTGATGAGTGTGGCCATGCCCAAGTTCAAGATCATGCAGAAGCTGGTGGACCGGTTGAACCTCGTCAGCCGCGATATTCTGACCGGCATCATGCCGGTGCGTGCCTTCAGCCGTGAAAAGTTTGAGGAGGAGCGCTTCGACAAGGCCAACAAAGACCTGATGAGCACCCAGCTGTTCACCAACCGTGCCATGGTTGCCATGATGCCCTTTATGACCCTCATCATGAACGGCACCAGCCTGCTGATCGTCTGGTTCGGCGGCAAGGCCATGGACAACGGCACCATGCAGGTGGGCGAGATGATCGCATTCATCACCTACACCATGCAGATCGTCATGTCTTTCCTGATGCTGGCCATGGTGGCCGTGATGCTTCCCCGTGCCGGTGTGGCTGCTGACCGTATCGACGAGGTCTGCCGCACCAAGGCTTCCATCCATGATCCCGACGCTGCCACCGCAAAGCCCGCCCTTGAAAAGAAGGACTGGGATGGCGTGGTCCGGTTCGAGGATGTCAGCTTCCGCTTCCCCGGTGCCGACAGCGACGCGCTGGAGCACATCAGCTTTACCGCAAACCCCGGCGAGACGACAGCCATCATCGGCTCCACCGGCTGCGGCAAATCCAGCCTGCTCAACCTCATCCCCCGCTTTTATGATGTCACCGGCGGCAGCGTGACCGTGGATGGCATCGATGTGCGCAATATGCCGCAGGCACAGCTGCACGATCTGCTGGGCTATGTGCCCCAGAAGGGCGTGCTGTTCAGCGGCACCATCGACTCGAACCTGAAGTTCGGCGGGGAGCACATCACCGATGCCGATGTAAAAAAGGCTGCCGCCATTGCGCAGGCCACCGAGTTCATCGACGCAAAGCCCGAGGGCTACCAAAGCCCCATTGCACAGGGCGGCTCCAATGTGTCCGGCGGCCAGAAGCAGCGCCTTTCCATTGCACGTGCCATTGCCAAGGACCCCAAAATTTATCTGTTCGACGACAGCTTTTCTGCCCTCGACTTTAAGACCGATGTTGCCCTGCGCCGTGCACTGAAAGCCCAGACCGATAACGCTACCGTTATCATTGTGGCACAGCGCATCTCCACTGTGCTGCACGCAAACCAGATCCTGGTGCTGGACGAAGGCCGTCTGGTGGGCAAGGGCACCCATGCCCAGCTGATGGCTTCCTGCCCGGAGTATCAGGAGATCGCCCGCAGCCAGCTGAGCCAGAAGGAGCTGGACCTCGAATCTCTGAATACCGAAAAGGAGGGTGAGTGATATGCCAAGACCCGGACGCATGACGACCGAACGCGCCAAGGACTTCAAGGGCACCCTGCTGCAGCTTGTGCGCACCCTTGGCCGCTACCGCCTTTCGCTCGTTACCGCCATTGTATTTGCCATTCTTTCTACCATCTTCAACATTGCAGGCCCCAAGGTGCTGGCAAAGGCCACCACGGCTCTTGCCACCGGCTGGATCGCCAAGCTGCGCGGCACCGGCAGCATCGACTTTGTGTATATCGGCCGCATCCTGCTGTTTTTGCTGGGCATGTACCTGCTGAGCAGCGCCTTCAGCTTTATTCAGGGCTGGCTGATGACCGGCCTTTCCCAGAAGGTCTGCTACGACTTCCGCCGCCAGATCAGCGAAAAGATCAACCGCCTGCCCCTTGCATACTTTGAAAAGCGCACCGTGGGCGAGGTGCTGTCCCGCATCACCAACGATGTGGACACGCTGGGCCAGAGCCTGAACCAGAGCATCACCCAGCTCATCACCAGTGTGACCACCATGATCGGCGTGCTGGTCATGATGCTGTCCATCAGCCCGAAGATGACCCTGATCGCCCTGCTGATCCTGCCGGTCTCGCTGGTGCTGGTGCTCATCGTGGTCAAGTTCAGCCAGAAATACTTCAAGGCACAGCAGGCCATTCTGGGCGTTGTGAACGGTCAGGTGGAAGAAGTCTACTCCGGCCACAACGTGGTCAAAGCCTTCAACCGTGAGGCCGTGGTGCTGAACGACTTCAACGCCGCCAACGACAAGCTGTATGAATCTGCGTGGAAAAGCCAGTTTCTCTCCGGCCTGATGATGCCCATTATGAACTTTGTGGGCAATCTGGGCTATGTGGCAGTGGCCATCGTGGGCAGCATTTTTGCGGCAAACGGCACCATTACCATCGGTGACATTCAGGCCTTCATCCAGTACGTCAAGAACTTCACCCAGCCCATCCAGCAGCTTTCTCAGGTGTCCAACATGCTGCAGAGCATGGCCGCTGCCGCTGAGCGGGTGTTCGAGTTTCTGAACGAGCCGGAAGAGGATCAGCAGGCAGACCCGGCCCGCCGGGCCGACCCTGGCCGTATCAACGGTCAGGTGACATTCAGCCATGTCCGCTTCGGCTATACGCCCGAAAAGACCGTCATCCACGATTTCAGCTGCGAGGTCAAGCCCGGCCAGAAGGTGGCCATCGTCGGCCCCACCGGCGCGGGCAAAACTACCATGGTCAAGCTGCTCATGCGCTTCTATGATGTGGATTCCGGTTCCATCACCCTGAATGGTCACGATGTGCGGGACTTTGACCGCAGCGCCCTGCGCGAGGGCTTCGGCATGGTGTTGCAGGACACATGGCTGTTCAAGGGCACCATCATGGAGAACATCCGCTATGGCCGTCTGGATGCTACCGACGAAGAAGTGATTGCCGCCGCCAAGGCTGCCAACGCCGACCACTTCATCCGCACCCTGCCCGGCGGCTACCAGATGGAGCTGAACGAAGACGCTTCCAACGTGAGCCAGGGCCAGAAACAGCTGCTGACGATTGCCCGCGCCATTCTGGCGGACAACAAAATTTTGATTTTGGACGAAGCCACCAGCAGTGTGGACACCCGCACCGAACAGCGCATCCAGACCGCCATGGACAACCTGATGCGCGGCCGCACCAGCTTTGTGATTGCCCACCGGCTTTCCACCATCAAGGACGCCGACCTGATTTTAGTCATGCGGGATGGTGACATTGTGGAGCAGGGCACCCACGACGACCTGTTGGCCGCTGGCGGGTTCTACGCCGATTTGTACAACAGCCAGTTTGAAGATGTAAGCGCGTAATTTTTTCTCTGATAAAACAGCAAAAGCCCAAAGCTGCCGGTTAAGTGAACCGTGCCGCTTTGGGCTTTTGGGTTATAAAATAGAATTTTTCAATAAATGTACCAATCAGGCAAAGAACGAAATGACTAGCACAACCAGGACCAGCGGCAGGCTGGCGGAAGCCATTGCATGCTGCCATTCGTGCCCTTAGCATTGTCAAAGCTGTGGATGATGTCTTCGCGGGTAACATGGATGCCGAGGTGTGCGGTCTTTTCTTTCAAAATCTCATCGCAGTGCTCATATTGTGCAGCCGTTTTCGATTTGTCCTTTCCAGTATAACACACTCTGCATTGCTTCTTCCACTTTTCTGCCAGGTTTCATTCCCAGCAGTCTACACATAAAAACACCAAAGGGCCAGCGTGCAGTGCTGGCCCTTTGGTGCGGTATAGGAAAACATAAAAAAGAGAATGGCAATGTTATTGGGTGTACCTGAAAATTCAAGGCAATACCGCACAATTCCCGCCTGACGGCTTAAGCACCGCTCCGGCGGCTGCG
>OGNO01000721.1_pt1 | contig 20351 bp, 19 predicted proteins | sample 1573491 | NCBI WGS metagenome assembly OGNO01 (sample SAMEA2581900, study PRJEB24529) | metagenome | biome: Human gut stool | place: China | collected 2011
AATAATGATACCACCGAAAGGTACAGGACCTCTGCTGAAACAGAGACTGTGGCTGTATTTTTGCAGTCGGGTTATCTGGAATGATAACGATCAGATGTATATGTACAGACAAAGCAGAAAATTTCTCTTGTCATAGAAAATTCAAGATCTGCAGTTTCCGGGGAACAGCCAAAACTGGAAACTAACAGTTTTTCATCTGTCTTATCTGGATTTGTAATATAGTCCAGAGCTTTCTTGTCTGTTACTTTAATGGGGAAGATTTTAAGATACGCCATAATTCTTTCACCATCTCTTTCAATTCTTGTATTTCTTCCGGATACAGATCTCCGGTGTTGTTTACTTTTTTCGCAATCTGATTGATATTTACGCCAATCTTGTGCATTTCCTCATACTGTTTCTTTAGCGGAGTAGTGTCGGTGTTGACGATGTAACCGTCGATTGCCATTTTACGCAGATAAGCTCCCATGTTTTTGGTCTTTGATTCTATCATCTTCCTGCGGATAAGTTTCCTTTCTTCTTCGGTAACATAAAAATGGATTTCTTTGTTTCGCTTTCTCTCAGCCATTGCTGTTTCTCCTTTCTGTGAGAGGCAGTATAATCGTTGCTTTCAGTGCTTTTTCAATTTAGGGCAGGGTACCCTAAATTGCAATTTGTCACATAGATTAACAGTAGAAGTGTGCTGTTTAAGAAGCCCAGGGAAGTGCCAAAACAGATAGAGCAAACGGAAACTGAACACCCAGAGCATGTTGCTGAAAATAGCATAGCAGCAGTCAAGATAACAAAAGAAAAAGGGGCAGAACCGGAACAACCTAAAATGACGAGGCTTGCATCAAAGTATCCGAAACTATTTAAAGTGAATAAAGAACTGGAAGATCAAAACGGTGCAATTCAACAGAAACAAAAACAGCTTTCTGCAAAGAAGAAAGAACTGTCAGAAGTCACGGGATGGTTTAAAGGAAGAAAGAAAAAAGAATTGCAGAAAGAAATTGATGAACTGAAAAGCCAGATCAGAGATATGAAAGATTACCTTCCGAGGATTGTGCAGAAAATCGGATATAGAAGTGTACAGGAATTTTTAAAAGATTTTAAGGTTTCTCAAACTGAGTATAGCCAGTATCGAACTGCAATAGAAAAATGGAAGAAAGAAACTGGCAAAGAGCCAGTAGCACATGGTATTAGAGCAAAGCTGGCAGAAAAGAAACAAGAAATACAGAATGAACAGAAAAATAAACAGCATACCCGTAGTCAGAACAAAGATCGGGGAGCAAGATAGGAGGACAATCATGGAGAAACACATTATGGGAGAAAATGGAATCAGTTATACTTTAGGAGAGGACGGTCTGTATTATCCAGACCTGTATCTCCCGGAAGAGACAGAGTATCCGATTGGAAAGTATGGAATGCTGAGAAAATCATATTTGCAGGAGTATCGGAAAGGATTATATCTGGAGTTGGTACTTGCCGGGAAGTTAAATGAGCATCTGCATCAGATTGATGAGAAGTGTAATCAGATGATGGACAGACTGGTGGAGCAGATGAAAGAAAAGCAGGGAGTGACAGAAGAATTGAAGATGCAGGATCAGATGGCATGGGTTGGGAGAATGAATAATATCCGGGCTTGTGCGGAGGAGGTGATACTGAAGGCAGTAGTATATTGCTAAAAAAGTAGGTGGAAGAAGCAATTTATATTATTGGATTCATAAAAAAGATAATAAAGAATAGATAAGAACTTCTTGATATATATCAAGAAGTTCTTGCTAATAACAAATGAAGATGTTATAATTCATCATGATAAGTAAGCTTTATTGAGTTGAAGATGTAAGGGTATAGATTTTATGGAACAGAATATATTATTAAATTATAATAAATTGTGGAAATTGATGATTGATAAGAAGATGAATAAAACACAACTTCATGAAAAAGCACAGATTAGCACAAATGCAGTTGCTAAAATGAGTAGAAATGAAAAAGTCTCGTTAGAAACGCTGGCAAAAATTTGTTATGCGTTGGATTGTGAGATCGGTGATATTATAGAGATAGTAATAGAAGAAAGAAGGAAGTAATATTGGGAGTTTTATATGAAAATTTCAAAAGCATACCTATAGATAATGAAGAAATATCACAAAGTGAATTAAATATTGACAACAAAACGAGATCAAATTTATTTTGTTGGAATGGACAGTTTTCACCTCAATTTATAGAAACAATGTTGAAAAAATATGCAAAACAAGATTTTTTAGTTTTAGATCCTTTTCTTGGATCGGGAACAACAGTTAGCGAGTGTGCGAGATTGGGAATTAGTGCATATGGTGTAGAATTAAATGTATCTGCGTTTTGGATGGCAAAGACATATGAATGTTCTAATCTTTCGTTGATGGAAAGGTGGAGAATTGTAGCAGAAGTAGATAAAATAATTTCGTTAATTCCTAATAATAAAAATATTTTAGATTATATATTGCAAGGAATTAAAAGAAATGATGATATTATGGTTACAAATATATTATCGACACTTGTTATCGTAATGGATGTATATAAAAATGCGATAACAATAGAACTTGTGAATATAAAGTGGGAGTGGCTGAAAAATTTAATATTAACCTTACCTTATAGTGAAGAAAAAATTTGTGTAAATAGAGGTGATTCGAGGAATATTGCACTAAATGATTCTGTTGCAGATATGGTAATTACATCTCCGCCGTATATTAATGTTTTTAATTATCATCAAAAATATAGAAGATCGGTTGAAGCGTTAGGGTATGACGTTTTAAAAATTGCACGTAGTGAATTTGGAGCTAATAGAAAAAATAGAGGAAATAGGTTTTTAACAGTGATACAATATTGTATAGACATGGCGTTATCACTAAATGAGGCAATAAGAGTATGTAAAAATGGATCAAGAATGATATATGTTGTGGGTCGAGAATCCTCGGTATTAGGATACTCATTTTGTAATAGTGAACTGATTTACAATATAGGAAAAGAGATTTTTGATTTAAAATTATTGTTGAGACAAGAAAGGGTTTTTAAAAATAGATATGGTCAAATGATATATGAAGATATAATACATTTTGAAAATAAAAAATGCAAAATTTCAGAGGACGAAATTATTGAAAAAGCACGTATGATAGCGATTAAATCATTGAAAAAAAAGCTGGAAATTGTTCCGACTACTAAAAATACTGTTTTTTTAACTGAGGCAATTTCTAAAGCATTAAAAGTAAAAGAGTCGGAGGTGGCGTATGGCTAGAGGGGTACATGGAGAAAAAATAGTTTCTGCAATTCAAAGCAATAAGATGCCGGTCAAGGATGTTCCACGACTGGAAATGGCATTACAGAGATACGATGAATGGATTGAAAAATTAAAGGGTATAAATGCGGAAACGGTTGATGAATTAGTAGAAAAACTGGTGACTGAATTAAACACTTATAAAAATTACATAGATATAAACTTAATTTTTGATAGTGAAGAAGATTTTCTATATAGACAAAAAGGACAATTGAAATTAGATAATACAGTTATAGAAGAATTTATGCCAATATTTGTGAAGAAATGTGTTGAAAAGGTTGAAGAAAATTGTGATATAGAAATAAGCTCACAGATACCAACGTTCTCTTCTGTGTATTTTGCATCAAGTTTGAGTAATCCTAATATTGGTGGAGGAATAAATATTAAAACTAAAGATCAAGACTTTTCTATGAGCAGAAAACTATATTTGCAATCATCATATGATCCACAGTTTAATCCTGAGAAAACAGTAAAGCTTGAAACTCATTTGGGGTATGTCTTGGCAGAAATGAAGACAAATCTTGATAAAACGATGTTTCAAGAGGCTTCAGCAACGGCACATGATATTAAACAAGCTGTTACAGGAGCAAAATATTATTTGTTATGTGATTATTTGGATATGACTCCAATAAGTACAACAACTACGGATATAGATGAAATTTTAATATTACGAAAAGCTAAAAGAATAAGTTCTAATATTAGAAAAGAATTTAGTACAAAAATTGGGCGAGAAAAATGGAGACCATGGTACACGGAATATTTGATGAATAATCCTTATTCTGTAGATATGTTTAAGCGATTTATAAATCATATATTTTCTCAAATGAGTAATGAAGAGTTAATTGAAGAGAGTGTTTTAGAGGTTGGATATTTTTAAATAAAGGGACAGGTATGCAGGAAAAATATTGGAAATATATGGTCCAAATTAAAGCGTGGATATTTTATTTAGATGTGTATACGGAAGATTCTTACAGATGGGATCGGATAATTAATATCGTTGTGGCAATTGCATCTTCAACAAGTATTGCGGCATGGGCTATATGGCAAAAATATTCGTTTGTCTGGTCTATTATCATAGCAATTTCGCAGGTGTTAACAACGATTAAAGGTTTTTTGCCGTATAGTAAGCGATTAAAGATGTTAGTTCCATTTATGGAAGATTTAAAATTTCTATACAACAAAATAGAATATAATTGGTTTAAAGTAGCGTCGGGAGATTTGTCAGAGGACGAGATAAATGAGTTATTATATTCTTTTAAGGATGAGTTTTCCAATATAGAAAATAAAAATTTAAAAGAAGAGACATTATTGGAAAAAGATAATTTTAGAAAAATTGCCGATAGGAAAAATGATGCGTATTTTGCAAATAATTTTTAAGAGGTGTAAGTATGGACGAAAATAATAAACAAAATAAACCAACTGAAGAAAAAAAAGGAGGGAAAAGGGGGTTTTCACTTCCTCCGACAACTTCGAAACCACCAATGCCGTCGGTAAAACCGCCTAAAAAGAAATAAAAGATAATCGGTTGTGTGGAGTAGTAATGTAGGTGTATACTTAGAGGTAAGAAAGGGGGATGAAAATGAGAAAAGCACTGTGTGTAGGAATTGATTGTTATGAGCATGCAGATGATTTGCATGGTTGTGTAAATGATGCTAATTCAGTAAAAGCAGCTTTAGAGCGAAATGGAGATGGAACCTTAAATTTTGAAGTAAAACTTATGTGTGCTACTAGTGAGGCATCATATATAAACAGAAATGATTTAAGGGATGCTATAGAAAATTTATTTAAAACTGATTCGGAAATAGCAGTTTTATATTATTCAGGTCATGGCTCATTCGATGCATTAGGAGGATATTTATGTACGAGTGAAATACAACGTCCTGATGAAGGCGTGTCATTAAATGAAGTGATGGGATTTGTGGCACAATCGAAAGCAAGAAATAAGATCATTATACTGGATAGTTGTTTTAGTGGAGCAATTTCTAATCCTGCAGAAATGCAGAATTATTCTGTGTTACATAATGGGACAACGATACTTGCAGCTTGTGGACCATCAGAATATGCTTCAGAAGAAAATGGACATGGCATTTTTACTTCTCTTTTAGTTGAAGCATTGTATGGTGGTGCTATGAATTTATTAGGTGAAGTGTCACCAGGTAGCATCTATTCTTATATTGATCGTTCATTGGGAGCGTGGGATGAGCAAAGACCGTTATTTAAGGCCAACATTAGTAGCTTTGTTTCATTAAGAAAAAATGCACCGCCGATTCCGATTGCAGAATTACGACAAATAACGGAAATATTTACTTCACAATATGATGAATATCCATTAGATCCAACTTATGAACCTGATAAACATGAAGCAGATGTTAAAGATGTAAACAAAGAGCATGAGGCTATATTCGCAACTTTGCAAAGATTTGTAAAATTGAATTTGGTAATTCCGGTGGAAGAAGAACATATGTATTATGCTGCAATTCATCATAAATCTTGTAAGTTAACGGCACAGGGACAACATTATTGGCAACTGGTAAATAAGAATACCATCTAAGTGAAAGCAATGTAGAAGGAGAAGATTTAAATGATAAATGTATTTATACCACATCGTTGGAACAATGATGACTATGAAACAATTACTGCATTATTGGATAGAACAAAATACAATGTAAGAGATTATTCTGTCCCAAGTAGCTCACCGTTTGACAGTATTGATAGGCGATATAATGTAGATCCGCAAATCCAAAGACAGATTAAATATGCAAATGTTGTTGTTTGTTCAAATCGTCCAGCAAATAATTACGGAATGTCGATGGATGAGATACGATTTGCTATTTCTATTGGTAAGCCGGTTGTTGCTGTTAAGATTACTGAAAGTACAAGTTCTAATATTACAAATTTAAATATTCCGGTAATAGCTAAACGAAAAGATTCATTGGAGGATTGGATTCGCCGGAATGTGTATTAACGTTTATTAAAGATAAGGTGGTAAGAAATGCGGATATTTATATCTCATAAATTAGAAGATGCAGCTACGGCAAATTTGATAGCAAAAGAATTGCAAGAAATTAAAGTGGAATGTTATCTTGACTTGCTTGATAATTCTATAACAGAAAATGGTCCAGCTTTAACTGATCATATACGTGCAAACTTGAATGATTGCACAGATATAATCGTTGTTATGTCGAATATAACAAGATTTTCACAATGGGTTCCATTTGAAGTAGGTATGGCAGCACAAAAAGATATGCCGACAGCGACTTTTTTGAAGGAAGATGTTTCTTTGCCAGATTTTTTGCAATATTGGCCTCGATTAAAGAGATATACGGATATTAAAAAATACGTATTAGCGAGAAATGACGTGGATAGAGAATATCGCTTTATTTATGAATCTGTGAGCCAACAGCGAAAAACAGAACATTTTTATGATGTGTTAAAACAACGTTTATAACAAAGAGAATGTGGCAACAAATTGGCAACAGAAAATCAGTGAGCCAAAATAATATATGCAACTGAAATAAAATAACGGAAAAAAAGATACAAACTTAAACAAATATATTTAATAGCATCTTTGAACTTGCCGAGTTTGAATAGTAACAAAATGCCGAAGAGCCGCTTAGATAGCGGCTCTTTGTTTTCTTCGTCTATAAAATGTCTATATAAAATTAATAGTTCGCCTCAATCTCGTTTTTTATGTTGATATTAAGTAAGCGCTTAAATGGTTCTTTCCATGCTTAGTTGAATTTAATGTGAAAGAGTTCTCCGAATAGCACTTTCGCTTTCAATAGTTCAAAACTGTTTCGACCATACATTACCCGTTTTATGACTTTGATTTTATTTACACTGCCTTCTGCTAAGCCATTATTATACGAATATATAATTCCATTTTTTACAGCTGTTATATCCTTTTTTATGCCGTTTATGAATGTTTGAAGTTCAGGGATATCATATTTTTGTGCTGCATTGATCCATTCATCTAATTTTGTAGGATTTTTAGAGAATATGACATTACAAAAGTCTTTGGTTAATGTATATAACTCACTCAATAAAGGATATTTTTTTAATACTTCCTGATACTGTTTGACAGTAATTGTGCCAATATCCTCGAGTTTTTTATAAACCAGCTGGCATAAGGATTTCCTTTGCACATATTCAGAATGTGGCTTTTCTGTTTCATTCTGTTCATGCATTCGTGTTCTTTCTTTTTGCATAAACATTCGTAACGAAGCTACACTGCCAGTATATCCCTTTTTACAAATAATATCATGTATTTGGGGATACGTTAATCCCTGGCTCCTGAGTTTTATTACCTCGTTCTCATATGGAGCTAACTTTCCTGGAATTCGAACATTATAGTGCCCATTTGTAACTGAAAAATCAGGATTTAAATAATTTTGTATAGTCTTATGGGCACGGTGCATCTGAGATGCAATCTGCTCAATCGGATATCCTGCCAAAGCCATTTCTCTTGCTTCTTTTATTTCCTGTTCTTTTTGTTTTATTGCCAGCTGGTGTTGCCGTTCCCTGGCAATTTCCTTGCTTTCTGGAATCTGGTCTTCTGGAATCGCAAGATATTTTTGGATTGTTTTAGGTGATGAATGTAACAATAATGCTATATCCGATATGGTCAGTCCTTCCCTGCGTTTTTCATGGGCGAATTTTATACGCAATGACCGGTTTGCAGTGTTATATAATGCTTTCATTTCATCCGTAACGCTTTCTGTTAATGGTATTTCAACCCTTGCAGGAAACTCACGAAATATATATTTACAGATAACTTCCGAAAGTCCCTTTATCAAGTGAAAACGGTCACTAATCTGTATGACATCAGGATGAGAATTTATAGCAGCGGATGCGTATGTAATGGCTCCATCCCTTGAAATAACTTCGACATTGTGAAACGTTTTCAGCCAGTTGCAGACAACATTTGTATCTCTTGACGGAATCATATCAACAATCCGATGATTTTCCAAATTTATCATAACTGTTCCATAAGAAAATCTTTTACGGAGAGCAAAGTCATCCACACATACCATTTTTACAGAAGATTTATCCACAATGGATGGCATTTTTTTTAAGCAGATCACAGATGCTGCTTTTGCAAACTGAAATATTTTCGCTTTTTAAAAGTTTAGAAGCATTCAACGAGCTTAGTTGGGATGATGTATATAAAATATTTTGGATTAACCTGTTCGTTTTTTTCGATTTAGCAGCCACAAATGGATGTTTCTCGGAAAAAGTTTTATGAGAACAGTCCAGATTCATACATCGCATTTTCCTGGTATCTACCAACAGAATGACCTTTTTTCCTTGCATAGGAAGATCTTGAATTTCTCTTTCATAAATAGAATGAACTTTAGATGTTTTTCTTCCACAAAACGGACATTCTAATTCAGCTATTGTTGATGCAATATGAAAAATCACTTTATCTTCTTTTATGCGATATTGTATTAGTTCATAGGCTGGGTCAAGTAACTTAATAAATTCGTCCATATAAATATCCCTCTTGGTAAATATATTTTGAATGTATTATATAACTTTAACACATCAATTTCAACTAAGTGTGGAAAGAACCCCTTTTTCTACAGAATTAACACTGGCATTACTGATCACCGGAACAAAAGCATTGACCAGGGATAGTAATCCTGTCAGATCAACCACTTTTGTAAGAATCGATGACTCAGCTCCAATCTCAGCAACCGCTCCGGCTTTTACCAGACCTCCGAAGCCTCCGGCATAACGAAGTCCTTCTACTTTCAGAAGATTTTCTACTGCCGTTCCTTTTCCGGAATCAACAGCATTTGCTGAATTATCTACATGACCGCTCTGCATCTCTCCAACGAAGCCACCTGCATAGCCTTCTGCGTTTTCAAATTCCCTGTCAGCCGTAACATTCAAACCATCTGCGGTACCAGCAACTTTGCAGTTTGTAATTTTGCTGGATGCAGCCTGCAGGACACTTGCCAGTTCCTTCAGACTCAGAATCTTACCAAGGACACTGTTCAAAAGATCTCCTGTGGCATCTCCTGCCTCCGCTGCACTTCCGGACCGCATGATTCCTATATAGCCACCGGCATGATACGGCGCTGTGACTTCTTTTACATTAGTCACATCAGAGTTTTTAACCATAACTGCTTTTCCATTACCGATGTATCCTCCGGCATCTCCAAGCGCCACATCATCATTTTTTCCGGATGCTGTTACGACTAAGTTGTTTCCTTCAACAGAAGAATCGGAAATTCTCGGATAAGCTACATCCATGACACTGAGAAGTTGATTTACATCCAAGAGGCCCAGTAACTTAATAGAACCTGTCTGTGCCACATCACCAGGCATCATCCTTCCTGCAAAACCACCGGCATAGCTGGTTCCCTTTATATAAGAGAGTCCGGTAATATTTGTTGTTGCAATCGCACCAGCCTCGCCTTCGGTTGTTCCATCCTCACTATTCGTGTCTGCTTTGAATCCGGAATTGTTGTTTCCATAGTTGATATCTACTGCCTGTCCGTCTCCCACAAAGCCGCCCGCCATATCAGCGGATACCTGAGGGTCAGAACCATTCGAAACATAGGCAATAGAAGTATTATTGAACTCCGGTCTCAGGGCACTGACAACTCCAAGCAGATTCTCTAATTCAATTCCTGTCAGTTTTGATGTAGTGGAATCTCCAGCACTTAATGCATCTCCAGCTTTAGCAAAACCTGCAAAGCCTCCGGCTTTTCCTGATGTTGCAGATGCAGTAACAGTTTTCAGGTTGCTGATCTTAGTGTCCCTTGCTCGTCCACTAATGCATTCTCCAATAAAACCACCACTATAACCTTTCTCATTGCCAGTAAACACACTATATCCTGACGAAACACCTGAAACAGTGCTGTCAACTGTAAACGTCTCAATCATTTGACCTACAGAAAGAAGGCTGTCAATTTTCAAAAGCGGTAATCCAAGAAGTTTAATACCACCAACATTAGCAAGAGTACCACTTCCGAAATATCCGGCAAATCCTCCTGCACACTTTCCAGCCGTTACAGAATTCAGATTTGTGACGGATATTTTCCTTACTTCTCCACCTGTTCCATAACCGATAGCACCTCCGGCACGACCATTCTCTTTATCTGACGCAGTAACTGTAAGTCCCAAAGAGCCTCCGTTTACGGAACAATCTTTACATTCAAAACGCATGTAGTCTGCTGCTGTAACTGTTCCACCAAGGACATCACTGACACTGGTCATTTTAGCGTAACCTAAGATTCCTCCAGCATTCTCTGTTGCTGAAACAGACATGCTTTCTGATGCAGTAATACTATTAGAATGCTCATTAAAACTGTAAGAAATACTGTTTTTTGCAAGCATACGATTCAAAGCTTTTGTAGTTGATTTTGAACCATCTGCAAGTTCTGAAGTATTAGAAACCTGAACAGCTCCGGCATATCCTACAAGTCCACCGGCATATTTGCCACTGGCATCTAGGGATATCGTACTTCCACCAATGGTACATCCGCTTATAACAGAAGGGCGAAGTCCCACCAGGTTCAAAATATCCATATCCGTAATATTACCGTTCAACAAACCTGTAAGAAGTTTTTTCACAAGATCAAGAAGACCTTTATTTTCATCAATAGATGTAACAGCACCAAGGGTTGCTAAGCCGGCAAATCCTCCGGTATAATCTTTTCCGGACACTGTACCAAGAGAAGAAATACTGCAGTCCACGGCATAACTGTTACGCATTTCTCCTATAAATCCACCTGCATAACCACTTTCCTTACCAGAGCTTCCTGTCGCAGATACATTTGCACTGCCATTAATACTGCATCCAAGCATTACTGTATTAACCGGAAAATCAGCTATTTGGATTCCCAGATGATCCAGTGCACCTGCAACAACTGCATTGGAAGCACGACCAATAAAGCCTCCTGAGTAATCTGTACCATTAACACTCTCAGTACCATTAACTGAACATCCAGTCATTACAGCACCTATTGTTTCACCAGCAAATCCACCTGTATAATTCTGCCCAGATATCATATCATTGCCAGATACTGAACAATTGCTGAACACCGGATTCACATAGCCAATTGGAATCAGGTTTCCAACACTTAGAACACCTCCATTCAAAAGCGTTGTAATCAGATCCCCAAGACCTAATACTGGAATCAAGTTTAATAAAGTACTAAGTGCGTCCGTTACTCCTTTAAGCACTCCTGAAAGGGCTTCATATTTTGTAATACCCGAAATGTACCCGACAAAACCACCTGTCCAGCTGTTTGCATTAGATACTCCTGATAATCCTTCTACATGACAGTCTAATATCTGTACATTTCCTTTTACAACGCCGGCAAAAGCTCCTGTTGAAAAAGATTTTGGATCCTTTTCCAACCCACTTGATAATCCCAGGACTTTTAAAACTCCGGTCAACACTACACCAAGCAAACTAAAATCTTTTTTAATAGAATTCGTTGTCGTTGATACAGAAACTCCTGATAAGGTAAGATTTTTTACGACAACCTGTTTTGATGAAATCTGTAATGAACTGTCATATGGGGTCGATAAACTTCTGAAAAATCCAACACCATATTCCGTGTCCGAGCTGCTTCCATTTGAATAAGCACTCTGATTAATTGCTGTGTCCTGTACAATCTTTACGTTACTGATTTTGACATTAGCACCTTCTGTCATTCCCTTGCGGCCTTCCATATTTCCCTGGAAGTTCTTTATAGGAGTCCAGTTATCATCTTTCCCATTAGAATTTGTCCCTTCTTTGGAAAGATCAATATCACGAAAGATAATGTAATTCGCATCCTTGCTGTATTTATATCCGGAGCCTGCAATATTGGTATTGCTATGTTTTGACGTATCATAAGTAAGTACATAAGTTTTATTCTCATCAACTGTTATACTTTCCGAATCTATATCATCAGTAAAACCACTTTCATCCCCACTGCTTGTAAAAGCTTCTGCATCATCACTTCCTGTCTCAGCTGCTTCCTCGCTATCTGACGGAATCATATCAATCAAATCACTGGCATTTACAGTTTCATCTGCTTCAACGGATGCCGCTTCGGAATCACTGGCAGTACTTTCTGTTGCAGTTACTGTCATATCGGCTGACTCCTGAATCGTACTACTTACATACACATAACACTGTGTAGCTTTTGTACCAGCTATATCCCAAGATGGATTATCCAAATATTCTGTATCATTCAGCTTATGAGCACCGTTTTTATTAGCATACAATTCCTTTCCGGACCAATTATATGTATCATTAAACTTTACAATATCCGCATCACCCGGATAATACAGTTCCGTTTTGTATTCTGATGTATCCGCTGCCGGTTTCCAGTCTGTATATCCCCCCAGTATTCCCTCATTTTTCTCTCTTGTTTCATATACTCGCCAGATTGGTTCTGTCACATCCGCATCTGTTCCGATTGCCCGGAGCTGTGTTTCATTTCCAATCAAAATGTAATTTTTATCACCGATCTTTTTTACTACCTGACCGAAATAATTTCTTCCTTCATAATCAGATGGATATGCATTTGAGATATTCTGAGTTGTCTCCTCTGTTCCAGCCTTGTTGGCAAGAAGTTCCGGTGTTTCTGTTGTAAATATGGAAGCAAGCACATAATTATGTGTTTTGCTGTAAGTAAGATACGAACCATCTTCCAAAGTGAAAACCTGTCCCATTCCAACCTTTTCAGCAATATAATCCTCGCTCATTACAGGTTCGCTGTCTGAAGATTCCCCTTTCATCAATTCCAGCTGGTAGCGGTTATACACATAAATCGTATCTGTCGCTGAATCATATACCATATTGTCAGTGTGCTCAGATGATGAAGTGATGCTGCCTGTAAAATCAGATGGGAAGTTCCAGACATTTTCATTATCTATTGGAATATCATTCATCAAACAATAGGAAGCGTCTGATGCATAGGTAAGTTCTGCACCATCTGCAAGAACCTTATCCCCTTCACCAACATTTCCATCTTTGTCTCCGGAAAACATCTGTGTTCCTGTACCGATTTGCAGAAGTTGCTGGTAATTGTAGATACATATTTTTCCATCTTCATAATCTGGATTTGCTTCTTCCAAAGTATCTGAGGTGTTTTCATCCTCGATAATTGTTTCTTCTCCATCTGTAAATCCTTGATCTTCAGAATTACCAAATTTCTCTGTTACTTCAGTACTAATATCTGTATTTTGCTCTGATTCTCCTTCAAAAGAATCAGGAATATCACTTTCCGTGATATCAGATATTTCAGATGTATCACTGTCGAAACCATCCTGTTCCGATATATCTGTAATTTCACTATTGGTCTGCACATTCATTCTTTCTGAATCTTCAGCATTCGCAACTACGACTTGCGAAGATAATAATGTAACACACAGAACGATTGCTGTAATTCGCCTTAAAACACTCAATTTCTTATTCATAAAAATCGCCTCAAATCTTTTGTCATGGTTAACTTTTTGTCACTTTTAACCACTCTGGCTGGATAACTGCCGCCGTCAAGCACTGGGTCATTTTTGTGGAAAACGCCCCACATTCGCCATTTGAAATCATCCGTATTGCTTCTTCCGGTTCATATTTTCTGCGACAATTCTGATGTAGATACCATCCGTTCCTGTGCTGCTAAGTAACATACAATTCTAATTGAGTAATCTGTCGAATTTTTTAGTTGCATCGTTATCTTTCTAATCTGAACCCTGCGAAGTCTTAGTTTATATCAAAAAAAATATCAAAAATTGATATCTTCATTGTTTTTCGCTGATAATCTTTCTTATCAAGTATCTTATCAGGTACAATATTATACACTATTAAACTCATAAATATAATGTTCAATGAAGGAAAAATTTTTCACGTTTTTTTGTTCAAAGTGTTCCATTTAAGACTAATATGCAAAAAAACGAACCACACTAACCATGTGATTCGTTATCTTTTATAACAATTTCAATATTTTTAATATTATGAATCTCATCTTTGCCTCTGTGAACTACTCGGTAACTGAGTTACCAGAGCATCTGAAATCTGGCGGGATACCGTCTTTTTTCAGGGTGCGTCCATGACACCAATACTGCTTGCCTTTCGGCTATGCAGCTACTTTTACTATTTCTGGATTTTTTAGTCCGGCTACGGACAGTTTCTTATGCTTTCCGGATACGGAAAGATATTTTCGCAGGATATTAAATGCGCCTACTGCATCTGCATTGTATCTTTCTCCGTCAGTTATATACATACCCCGCACTTTTCGGTTTGATGCTTCTGCATATCTTTTTGATACTTCTGGTGATAACGGGCTGCACTGGCTGGTATAGCTTTCTTCCTGCTTTATCAATTGTATTCCATACCGTTTTAGTTTATATTCCAGCATGATATACAGCCTGTTATATGGCAGGCTGTGAAGCTTCTGGTTGGTCTTATGTCCCATATCTTTTTCTTTACGGATATTTCGAATGTCTCCCACAACTACACAGCGGATATCTTCTTTTCTGCAGTATTCTGCGATCCATCTGGTTACTTTATGAAGGTAATCCTTCACTGTATTCTGCTTTTTCCTGTAAAGCCGCTGGATATGTTCCGATGTTTTTGGATATTTTATTCCTCTTTCCGATTGCTGTGCATACCATACAGACTGCACTCTGGCGATTTCTTTATGAAAATATCTTTCCAGGGAAAGATACTTTCTTCCCAGAATAAAAGCTCGGCCATTTCCGGAATCATAACAGGTCATCAGATTATGAAGTCCAGGATCAATAGATAAATAATGTCCATTCTGGGAAAGCTGTTCCGGCTCTTCAATCTCATAGATAACAATAAGGTCGCATTTTCCGTTTTCCGGTGGATAGATCCGCAGCTGCTTTATATGATCCATGTTCCTGAAAATCTTATTTTCAAGATATAGAAATTTATCATGGATCCCGTATGTTTCTTCCATGTAGCTTTTCAGATCCTTTGGCAGAGACAGCCGCAGCTGGTCTGAACCTTTCTCATGCCGGATCCCCATCTGCATGTATGTAACCGGGATATTGCCCTGTTTAAAACGGGGCGGATTTGGATCTTTGATCCCTCCGGTCTTTTTCAGGACATAAAAAGATTTCCATGCTTTGTCCAGCTGCTTGCAGGTCTCCTGCGCTGTCTGTGACGGAAGCTGTTTATACCACAGATTTCCTTTATGTGTTTTTTTCTGATAATACCAGTCAGGATATTTTTCCAGTCCCAGCTCTTTATAATGATGCCGTTCATAGTTGCAGATATTCCAGAGTTTGGAAGCTGCATAACACATATGCCCTATGATATTGGAATATTCCGGCCGGATTTTTACAGATGTTCTGTGTGACAGCAGCATCCCTCTTTCTCCCCTCAGACAGTAACGCAGATCGGTATTTACAGTCCGCTTTAAATTAATACGACTTGCTCTGATGTTCCATATAACGGCGGATATTTTCCTCAGATACAGATCCGATCGTTTCCACATAATAGGAATGGTTCCACAGCTCTCCCTTCCATAGCTGGTTTCTTATTTCCGGAAAACGTTCGAACAGTTTTCTGCCGGTAATCCCCTTCAGATACTTGACGATTGCTGTTATGGACAGCTTTGGTGGAGCTGTTACAAAGCAGTGGACATGGTCTCCTTCACCACATTCAAATAAATGAACAGTAAAGCCCTTGTCCTCAGCAATCTGCTGTACCAGTTCCTTTAGGTATTCCTCAATTTCTGAGTTTAATATCTTCCGTCGGTATTTCACTGACCATACCATATGGTAGTTGATATTACACACGCAAGTTCTATAATGTATTAGATTTTCTTTCATACATATAGTATAGCATAATGCACGGAAATGTGCAATACAAAGTCGAACATATTTTCGTTTGATTCTATGCCGGTTACGGCATTAATGTCACTGGAGTCAATGGCAGGGAGATTATTATATTATTTTCAATGTGCAGACATGCACACTCCTGCACTTTCATCTCGGTAATTGAATTGCCGAGGATTCCCGCTTATTGTTCTAAAAGATTCTTAAAAATTCTACATTACTTCAAGAACTCGAATTGCTATCAATCCAATTCGAACACTAAGCACTTCTGCTGGATTATTAAAATCTATATTCGTTATTTCTATTATTTTCTGCAAACGATATGAAACAGTTCGATAATGAATAAACATTAATTCAGAAGTCTTTTTTAAGCTTTGGTTGACATTCAGATAACACTCCAATGTATCAACCAACTCTCCATTTTTCTGAATATCGTACTGGCGAAGTTTATTCAATGACTCTGGTATAAACGCTTGCAACTGATTTATATCTTTCATCTTTTCCAGTATCTGATAAAAGAATCCTACCTTTGTACTATCTATAACTGACTTATCCTCGTCTCCGATTATTCGTCTAATAACTTTAATATATTTAAGCGCAATTTTAGAAGATTTAAAAGACTCCTTCAATTCATGGTATCCTGTGACAGTTTTACCTATACCAATCAAAAAATCTTTTTCAACTCCCCTATTAACAAGAAATTCCTGTATCGTTTGCTGCAGTTTCTCCAGTTTTTTACGAAATTCCAATCCGGTTTCCCGTTCCGTTTCTCTGTGAATATATACAATCTGGTTGGTTTGCAAAAAAATATGCTTCCTCGGTAAATAACGTATAATTTCGTTTTCGACCATTTCTGTTTCTTTTATCTGGGCATTGGTAAATTTTTCCATATTCTTTTTTGCATCCATACGGAAAGTAACAACCCGATATATCTCTGCATCATTAAGCCCATGCATACCTGCAACTTCATTTTCTTCATCATTTGACAGAGAACCATTTAGCAAACGATATTCCAGATCTCTGATATATCGTTTTTCAAGATTTTCTTCTATTACATGTCTGATCAAACTAAACTGTAATGTAATGATAATATTCTCTAACGCGATAAAATCCAATTCCCTCAATGGTTCATTCTGTTCTGAAACAACAAAATACATTTCCTGTCTTTCAAAAATATTGAGCTTCTTAATATATTCAATATAGTTAGTATTTTTTCTTTTTTGACACAAATATTGATATCTTGTTATAATTTCAGGCTTATATTCCGTAATATTTTTTTCCATTCTAAAATCCTGTGTTTCCGAATTACTTGGAAAAAAGCAAGTTCCATCTGCGTTATATAAACCGACCGGATTCCCGAGCATGGTACTGATCAAGAAAAAAATTCTCTCCATGGATTCTCTTGAATCTATCACGTTCAGTAAAATATTACTTAAATTATCATGTGTCATCTTAAAATATTTCAATTTTGCAGTTTCGATATCATATAACTGAAGTAGTATATGCTTAATAATTCCCCAAAAATGCAAATCCTCAGGAATTTCTATCACGTAAAAATGATACTCCTGTGAAAATTCCATTAAAATATCAAACAGTCTTTTCAGGTGTTCGGTTCTCTGACAGCACTTTACAATAAATCCACTTACCTGCTTTTTATCAAATTCTTTTAAATGATACAAAAAAGCATCTTCCTCTGTGGCTTCATAGGCTCTCATACTCGTCAGGAGCAGTTCACCCCCCCCCCAGAAATTTTTCCATATCTGCCACTTCAATGATTCGGACTCCTTTAATTTCACGACCAATTCCAGAATCATCACTTATCAGTTGCATTTCCGAGAAATTGTTTGATTCAAGCAAGTCCTTTACTGTATACCCCATTTGTATTCCCTTCCTTTTACAATTGATTTGATTTATCTTTATTTTGCCTTATTATGTTATGCTATATCTATTTTAATATATTGGTGGAGTTATTTCTATAATTGTTTTTCATATTCGCTAGTTTGTTTTCTTAGCTATTCTGATAACTCATCGGTATCTGGTTTTATAATCTCCGAGACCTTTATGCCCTTTAGTAGATTGTCATAAGTTTGCTGCACATCCAGCAATATTTTATGTACTTTACAATGCTCTGTTGCATTTCTGGAACAAAACCCATCCTCTTCTAAACAACGATTTAATTTCATGGTTACTTCCGTGGAGGATATTATGTCAAACAGAGAAATATCTTCTGTTTTTTTTGCAAGTGAATACCCACCTTTTATTCCTTCGCAAGCTGTAATTATATTCGCTTCTTTTAATTTTTTTGTGATCTTTGGAATATAGCTTTCTGGAATCTTTAATTCGTAAGCTAACTCAGACGCAGTGATTACTTCACCACGACAAGCCAGATAATATACTATTCTGATCGCATAATCCGTTGTAATTTTTAATTGCATAATTGCTCCTCTCCAAAACAGGAAAAATCCCGACTTATTATCCTTGTGCTTCATCTTTTATCGCCTCAAGTCTAATAAATTCGGGATATTGTATAACCTTTCCTCTTTATCTCATTATCAGGTTTTTCAGTTCTTCTTATTTATTCCTTTAAAGAATACCATACCAACCATGCTGATCGCAAGAACAAAAAACATCAAAACCATCAGGCCATTGTTTGCAAGTGTTCGTCCTGTTACAGGCGGTTCCATTGTTAATTTATTAATAAACGCAATGTTTGTTTTTTTGTCCATCTTGAAAGATGCATCTCTTCCATCTGTGGCGGAACCATCATTTATTTTATATGTTGTCTTATAACTCTTACCCGGATCAACTTCGGACCCCTTATATATCCATCATGTTGGCAGACAACTAATGTCTACGAATTCGTCTTTTTTTAATGTAAAAGTCGCCTCGTTCTTTGTAAAAGAAAGGGGTATTGCTTTCGCCTTAGACCCTTTTGTAATATAAATCTGTCCGTCCTTGATCTGCGATGTACCCTGATCTGCTCCTGCAGGTGGAGTTGCTGTAAGTGTAAAGGTAAATTCTTTATCTGGCTCCTGATTATATCCTTCCACTGTTTTACTGACATGCAAGACAGTAGGTTTATAATACAGTTTTAATACGACAGTCTCTGATAAAGCACTGTTCTTCACATCCTTTTCTAATGTATTTTGATCATTACCTTCATCAAATACATAACCAGGAAATGTTCCATCCGGCTCAGGGTTCGCAAACACTTTAACAATCTCGCTGTCAGAAGAAAAGGAAATGGTTCCTGAAGTTGTCTTCTCCAGCCTTTTTGTTCCATCCGGTATCTTGAGATAATGCTCAACCTTTATTTCTTTTTTGGCTATTTTTTTCCACTGTGCAACAATCTGATAACCGCTATAATTTTTAGATGCGAATACCGGCAGATCTGTATTATTTGCATATCCGCAATTCTCATCAGAAATCGTAAAGAGGTCACCGTTACTATATGTCTCTTGACTTAACTTACCTGCCTTGTTTTTCAGCTTCCATCCTATAAATTCATAGCCTTCACAAGTGGGTTCTGCCCAGCCTTCACCCATAATAAAGGTAGTACCGATAGTTCTTGTTCCCTTTCCAGTTTCCACATGTTTTCCATAAGAGTGCATAGGAGTTGTGTTATAACTTCTTGTCTCCGGGTTATCTGGAATATTCTTTACATCTGCATTTTTAGGAAGTACTCCCATACCGGCACCGGAATTATAATGTACATAAATACCACTAGATACAACCATAAAAGTGGCATCGTATAAATACCAGTCATTATTTGATGGTTTTGCTCCTCCCCACGCTATATATCGAGTATATCCCCCTTTTATCGCAGCCTCTTTCGCAGCCTGCCATTGATCATCATATATTTTAAATGAATTATCCCCTCTTATAAGTGACGTAGCTGTCATTGCATCTATGGTACCAGCATTAGCAGCATTCTTTTTTCCATCTCCCAAAGGATTGCCACCGTGGGGCTGTCCATAGGAAACACCAGTAATCTGTCCAAATTGACCACCATCATACGTATAACCGGCTTTTGGCTTGGCAAAGAAAATCCGCACCTGTCTTGTATTTTTTCCTTTATACGTTACAGGATCCATATCCACAGTTTGATTATCTTTTATAGGAACCAGTGCCTGTTTCTCATAGTCCCACATAACTACGTCCAGACCTTCACCGTTTCGGGATCCATCTGTTAATAATCTTACTGTCACAGCCTGTCTTCAGCGCTCTTCTTTCTATGGTACTAAGGTAAAAT
>OGNO01000736.1_pt1 | contig 20008 bp, 16 predicted proteins | sample 1573491 | NCBI WGS metagenome assembly OGNO01 (sample SAMEA2581900, study PRJEB24529) | metagenome | biome: Human gut stool | place: China | collected 2011
TTCGAACCACGATTTAGGAGAGTAATCTCCCACCCTTTTTGTTGCGCCAATGCCACTACATCTGTACTGATCGTACCTGTACCTCCAATAAATAATGCTTTCATAAAACCTGTTTTTTTATATTCTCACTGGCCAAACTTTCAACTCCTATACTCTCCCCTCGCCAAAAAAGTCTCAAATGTTTTGTGTGGTTTGATGATAGTATTTTCAGTTGACGTATGATACACTGAATTTTAAGGAGTTATTCAGTTGTACTGTGACTACTTATCTAAGCATTTTTACGGACACCAAATCTTGCATGCAAAAATGCGAAATCTGCTTTGAAATGGGGTATTTGCTTATGTTTAAAATCAACAATCTGGCAAATCAGACAAGTCACATCGTCACCGAACAGAAGGGTATCTTCTCCATTGTTGAGCACAATGTCGATTTCTCCGTAGCGCCTTGCAATGCAATGGAAGAATACTATATGAGCCAGATGAATGTCAAACGGAAACAGGCCATTGCCAATCTCAACGGAAAAGTTGGGCTTGTTCTCCAAGCGGGCGCAATGCAGTACATTGTTGGCAACGTGCAAGCAACCACCGGGTTGAAAGGTGTTGGTGACTTCTTAGGCAAAATGGTAAAAAGTTCCGTCACAAAAGAAAGCGCAATCAAGCCGGAGTACGTCGGAACGGGTGTGCTCGTGACCGAACCCACCTATAAATATCTTCTGACCGAAAATGTCGGTGACTGGACAGGCGGTCTTGTAATGGAAGACGGCATGTTCCTGGCCTGTGAATCCACTGTCAAGCACGAGATTCAGGCACGCTCCTCGCTTTCTTCTGCAGCACTCGGAAATGAAGGACTCTTCAATCTACGGCTTGCTGGCAATGGTGTATGTGTACTGGAAAGCAATGTTCCCCGTTCGGAAATCGTAGAAATCGCCCTTCAAGACGACGTTTTAAAAATTGATGGCAGCTTTGCGATTTGCTGGTCCGGCAGTCTCAGCTTTACGGTTGAACGTTCCGGAAAAACCTTGCTTGGTTCTGCCGCATCCGGTGAGGGTCTGGTAAATGTTTATAAGGGAACTGGCAAAGTATGGCTTGCTCCATTAACGCCTTCTCAATCACTGGTTAGCGCAACGCATGCAAAAAGTGCAAAGTAATTGAACATCTGTTCTTCTTGCTTTCACTGTTTTACTTCTTCAGAGCATTATCTTTGCAAAAAGCTCTTGGCCTTTAATATAGAGGTCAAGAGCTTTTTGCTTGCCGCTGAGCTTCTGCTTCAAAGATTGTGTTCAGCTTAATTTTCAATCATCTACACTTTGCGTTTCAGATAATTCTTCCCAGTCTTCCGGGTTTCCACACCTACGGAGATACTCATGCCCGCCATCGACTGCACACGATCCGCAAGAACAAAATTTGAAATCATGTACAGTGCAACTTTCAATAACATCCCTGCACTTTTTACACCGGATCATATTTCTCACTATTTTCATCATGCACGTCACCCGCAGTCAATTATCGAAGTTCATATCATTTTTTGAGCCGCAAATAATATTTTTCAAGGCTCTTATCGCAGACATCCACAATATGCAGCCAATCTTCCCGTGTAAGCTTGCGGAAGATGATCGGGTTCACCTCGATAGTCTCCACGTCCTTGCAGCGCATCAGGAATCGCATATCCTCAAAGCGCTTGAAGGGGTTGGAGAGGATGTTCTTCTCCACATCCTTCCGGGTATAACCGCCCTTCTGATAAATGCTGGTGGATTTCTCTGCGATCATCCCGTGCGCCTTGCGGTCCTCGTAGAAGTCGATGAAGTAGTCCACCACGTCCGGCAGAGCGACTCTGCCGCTGGTGTCCATATACTCATAGATTGCTTCGAGCAGCACCGGCTTGTAGGAGTAGCTCATGTCCATCGTTTCGATGAACTTCATGAACTTGTCCGCCATATTCTGCGGCGTAATGAGATCCCAGCCATACTGTTTCGCAATGTTGCGGATGCTTTCCTCCCGGAAATAGTGGAACATCCGCTTATCACCAACGGGAATCGAAAGGTCAGGTTTGACTTTTCCGTCCTTGATGTAACGCTCCACTGTCTCGGACTGCACATCCACCATCCGAACGAACTCGATCTGCGAGATCATATCCTTGACGCTGTTCTGCCAGTTGAAAAGGTCAATGATCTCATAGTCGGACACGTCGATTGGCACATCCAGCCACGCTTCCGGCTTTTCTCCCTTGAACAGCATGTCCTGATCCAGCTTCCGCTTGTTCTCCGGGGCCAGTACATAGGCCATGGGCTGATATTTTGAAATATCCAGCACCCGATGCAGACTGTATGGCATATTGAACATATTGGCGTTGTCTACAAAATCAATCACCAGCAGGTCATCTTTTCCCGGACAGCGGCGGGTGCCTCGCCCAAGCTGCTGCATATAGATTGTTTTAGACATTGTGGGTCGTGCCATGAACAGCACTGTGGTATGAGGACTATCCCAGCCCTCATTCAGCAAGTCACAGGCACAAAGAACATTCGTCGAACCGGTTTCGTAATCTTTCAGGATCTTATCCCGGATTTCTACCCGGTCACGCCCGGAAACAGCCTCTGCTTTCACCCCATTGTCGCGCAGCAGCTTCGCAATCTCCGCCGCATGATCTACACTTGCGCAAAAAATCACAGTCTTCTTGCCATTCACGTACTTCAGATAGGTATCAACAATCAACTGATTGCGCTCCGGAATGAACAGCTTACTTTCCAGATCCTGCGAGTTGTATTTGATACCATTGATTCGCACATCGGTTAGATCAATGTTGGTTTTGACCCGGATGCAGCGAATCGGCACCAGTACACCGCGCTCCACTGCAGTCTTCAGGTCCATTTTGTGGGCAACATTCTGAAACAACTCCAGCATATCCTCGCCATCACTGCGCTCCGGTGTTGCAGTCAAGCCCAGAATAAACTTCGGATGGAAGTAGGTAAAGATTTTTTGATAAGTATTAGCCGCTGCATGGTGGCATTCATCCACGATCAAATAATCAAAATCTGTCGGGGAGAATTTTTCCAGATCCTTGGAGATACTCTGCACCGTTGCAAAAATGACCGTCTGGGTCATATCCTTCTGACTTCCGGTGTACTCTCCCAAAGTCGCTTCCGGCCAGACCTTAGCAAAGGTCTCTTTTGCCTGAGATGCCAGCTTCAGGGCGTTGACCAGAAACAGCGTGCGCCCACCCACTGCCTTGGCATCCGTTGCTGCTGTGATAGTTTTACCTACGCCGGTTGCATGGTACAGCAGCGCAATGGTTTTGCCGTCCTCACGCATCTTCTGCAGGTTCTCGGTGGCCTCCTGCTGATAATCCCGAAGCTCGATGGTCAGTCCCATCTGCACCGGCAGGTCTGCTTCAAATGCCTTGAACATGGGACTGCTGCCCAAAAAGGTAATCAGCTCATCCTTAATCTTTTCCGGTTGCTTTTCAAGCTGGCTATAAATCCATCGGTATACTTTCCAGTTGTCGTAAATCAAGCTATTCTGCTTCAGGAGGTCATCCGCATACTTGTTCTCAGACACCTTGCTTGGGTTATGGTAGGTTTCGCCGTCTATCTCAATCGCAATTTTGGATTCAGGAGATTCCAGCGCAAAGTCGATATAGCGATGCCGTCCATAGATGTCCACGCAGGGGTACTGGACCTGCAAATTTTCGGTTTTCTCAGGTCCAAAAGCCTCACAGAAAAGCTGTACAAACAGCTCCTCTGCACGGCTGTTGACACTGGTTGCTTTCATTGGCTCCATGGTGGCCTCCTAAAACGATATTCCCAATTAAGATTTATAATTTTATTATATCATACGCAAAAAGCTCTGTATAGTTTGTTTCTTTGGCAAGGTTTTCTGTCCTTGCTGCTTAATTCTATACCTTTATAAGAGAACTCATTGATTTTTTATTTGACTGACATTTCCAAAAAGATAACCATAAATTTTTTTCTCAAAAGACTTAACTCTATTGCATCCATGGGCTTCTACTAAGCGAAGACACTTACAGTTGGAAGTGAAAGCGGGGTTTTACCATGGAATATAATGCAGTTTTGAATCGTGTACGCCCGATGCTGACGAACGGCAATCACCTGTCTGCGCAAGGCTTTGAGGCGCTGTTTGGCTCCTGTTCTCAGCAGGAGCAAGAACATCTGCTGGCCGAGCTGGCGGGGATTGGCATCCTAGTGGATACCAGCGCCGCTATACCCAGCAGCAGAAAGGCCGCTTCTTTCTGCCGCAGCGACTTTACCTCCAAGCAGCTTTGGTCCATGACCAACGAGCAGCTCTGCGTATTGGCACAACAGGGTGATGAGAGCGCCAAGGAGATCCTCGTGCGCAAGACCGCCGGTTTTGTCCACCTGATGGCCCGCAGAGTTCCGCAGCTGCTCGCCCATAGCTGCCTGACCGAGGAGGATAACTTCCAGAACGGCATTCTGGGACTGTTTACTGCGATCCAGCGGTTCGATGCGCTGCAGGGCTACAGCTTCCTGACCTACGCCGCTTACTGGATCCGCCAGTCCATCCTGCGCGAAGCCATCAACACCAGCCTTACGGTACGCATCCCGGTACACTATTTTGACACGCTCTGCCGGGTGCGTGTCGTCTGCACTACCTGTATGCAGCTAGATGGTCCGGATCTCTGGCATGCCATTGCCGAAGATGAAGCCAGCAGCGGTCACTCCTGCACAGTGGAGCAGGCGCGCCACTACCTGAGCGACATGCTCGTTTACCTCAACGTTACCAGCCTGAACCTTATGGTCGGCGAGAGCCACGACACCGAGCTTGCGGAGCTTCTGGCGGATGACGTCAGCCCCGATCCTGTGGACACTGTGAGCGAGAACGAGACCGTTCAGGAAGTCCGGTTGCTTCTTTCTCAGCTTCCCGAACGCGAGTCCACTGTTCTCCGGCTGCGCTACGGTATCCCGGATGACCGCTGCCGTACACTGGACGAGATCGGTGCGCAGCTGGGCGTCACGCGGGAACGTATCCGCCAGATTCAGGTGCGTGCCGAGCGCCACCTGCGGGAGATGCTGAAGCGCCGCTCCTCATTCACTCTTTTTGCTGCCTGATTTTTTGACCTGATGGAGGATTTTGCCATGAATACATTGCTTTGTTCTTATCTTTCCGCCCATGCTGCTGAGGATACTCTGTTTGTCTTGTGGGGTTTTTCTTCGGAGGACGCCGGTCTTCCGCGTCCTTCTCTGGATGCTTTGCTGCAGCAGCGCCTGTCCCGCTACCTGAGCAGTCTGCTGCAGCAGAACCCCTGTGTGATCACCGCAGAGGAGTTTGCCCTGCATGCCGATACCCTTGCGCAGGAGTTCCCGCACATCATTCTGGTGCAGAACACCTGCTACCGCACGCTGCTCCCTGTGTCTGTGACGCTTACGCCGGAGATGCAGTCCGGCCTTCTGAGCCACTTTGACCCGGAAACGCCGCAGGATACTCCGCTGCCCGGCATTGAACCCTGCCTGCGTGTCTACTCCAACCTGCTGCATACGGAGGAAGGCATTGCCTGCTGCATTCCTTTGGACGCTCTGCTGCGTCAGTACCCGCAGGTCGAGCGCGTATCGTTTGGTGCAGCACCACATACGGTTCCCGAAACCGCCGCCAGCAGTTCTACCTTTGCGCTTACCGGAGAAGCCAATTATTTCTGCCTTGTGCAGCAGCTGCGCCGTGGCAAAACGCTCTGCGTTTCAGCCGACAGCTTCATCGGCGATGAGGCTGGTCTTGCCGACAGCCTTGCGGCGCTGGCTGGCGCTTTTCCCGGTCAGCTTTCCAGAGCGCATGCGCAGACAATGCAGCCGGAGCGCCCCGTCTGCCCGGAGGCGCGCACCCTTCTGCAGCAGCACTGGGGTTACCCGGACTTTCTCCCGCTGGATGTCTACGACCTGGACGCTCTGCATCGCGGCGAGAAGAAGCTGCGCACCATCACCCAAGAGGACATCATCGATGACCTCATCCAGCAGGCAGAGCTTTGCCGCGCGGGGCAGACTTACCGCGACCTGTTCGTGACTGCCTCCACCGGTGCGGGCAAGAGCGTGATGTTCCAGATCCCGGCCATTGATCTGGCCGAGAAATACGGGATGGTCACGCTGGTGATCTCGCCGCTGATCGGCCTGATGAACGATCAGGTGCAGGGCATGGAGAAGCACCGCTACGCCAAGGCCCGCACCATCAACTCCGACATCCCGCCCATGGTCAAAAAGACCATTGCGCAGGAGGTGCAGGAGGGCCGCTGCGACATCCTGTATCTTTCGCCGGAGTCCTTGCTGAGCCGCAGCGATATCTCCGACCTGATCGGTGACCGTGCCATCGGCCTGCTGATCGTGGACGAGGCCCATATTGTGACCACTTGGGGCAAGCAGTTCCGCCCGGACTACTGGTTTCTGGGTGACTACGTGAACAAGCTGCGCAAACAGCAGCTGAACGGTCCGCGCCAGCATGCCTTTGTCACCGCCACCTTTACGGCCACGGCCACCTATGGCGGCGAGGAGGACATGTACCGCGAGACCCTGCGCAGCCTGCACATGTCGCCGGACCCCATCGTTTATCTGGGCTGCGTGCGCCGCCGCAACATCGAGCTGTGCATCCGGGAGGTGCCCCGCGTGACCGGCCGCCGGGAGTACGAGCTGGACAAGTTCCAGGCTCTGACCGGGCAGATCACCACCGCGCTGGAGCAGGGGCAGAAGACCCTGATCTACTTTCCCACCGTCAGTCTGCTGGAGCGCTTCTACACCCATTGCCTTGCACAGCGTCTGGGCAATGCTGTGACCCGCTACCACGCGCAGCTTTCCGGCGAAGCCAAAGCGGAGAATCTGGAGGATTTCCGCAGCGGCAAGCGCCGGATCATGCTGGCCACCAAGGCCTTTGGCATGGGCATCGACATCCCGGACATTGCCCTTGTGCTGCACTTTGCCCCCACCGGCAACCTGTGTGATTACACACAGGAGATCGGCCGCGCCGCCCGTGACCCGGAGATCCACGGTCGTGCCGTATACGAGCACATGGCCAACGACTTCAAGCACATCAACCGCCTGCACGGCCTTTCCAGCATTCAGCCCTGGCAGCTGGTGCAGGTGATGCGCAAGGTGCTGCAGCTGTACCGCCAGCACCGCGCCAGCCAGCCGGCCACTGCCACCAAGCACCGCAACGAGCTTCTGGTGGACGCCGAGAGCTTCGCCTACATCTTTGCCAGCCCTAACGGCGAACACCAGCAGGACCCGCTGGCCAAGGTCAAGACCGCCATGCTGCTGATCCAGAAGGACAGCGAAGCACGCGGCTATGCGCCCTTCATCATGCGGCCCTCTCCTCTGTTCACCCACGGGTATTTCCTGCTCGGCAGCGCCGATGCCGCTGCAGTCAACCGCATCTGTACCGGTGCTGCCACCCTGCAGGATGAGGCCGCCGGAGTCTACGACGTAGACCTTGCCCGCCTGTGGAGCAGCCGCTGGCAGAACGATTTTTCCTTCCCGCAGTTCAAGTATCTGCTGTACACCCACAGCGATAAGCTGCCGCTGAATGCCCAGCTGCACCTGACCCCCGCCATGCAGCTAACGCTGGAGTGGCACGCCAATGCGGATGCTCGGTTTTCCGTACTGCTGCGCGCCCTGAAGGAGATCTTCTTCGAGGCTGCCCGCAGCGGTCAGTATCTCTACGACCGGGATGCCGCCGCCCGGCTGGCGCAGGCCGCGGGTCTGAGCAGCACCCGTGCCACCAGTGCAGTGCGCGTGGTGCTGGCGGCTGTGCAGTCCTGGCAGCAGCATTCGCCCCGCCTGCAGCGCACCCGTGTGCTGCGCCGCGGCACCACGCAGGAAGGCGCAGAGTACAGCGTCGTGGACCCGTTCATCAGCGAGTTTTTCCACTGGCTGGAGCAGAGCTTTGCTGTTCTGCACAGCGGCGAGACCTGCCGCTATCTGCCGGTGAACGATTCCGTACAGAGCAGCGAGCGTCTGACCCCGGCTCTGGGCGTGCTGGAGGAGCTGGACCTGCTCCACTTTGCCCTGCTGGGCGGCTCCAACAGCCGCCTGTACCTCTATATCAACCAGACCCAGACCCTGGAGCTGGCTGACCGCGGCTTTTACCGCAACCACCTGCTGGAGCGCATTGCCCAGCGCCACACCGATGCTGTGCGGCTGATGAGCTGGCTGTTCACCAGCGGCTTTTCCAGCGAGCAGCTCTGGGACCGCATCGAGGAATACTTCCTCGGCTTGCCCATTCAGGGCTTTGACGCCCCTTCTGCCGAATCGAGGTGATCTTTATGGCTTATCTTTTCTACTCCATTCGCGCTTCTCCGGTGTATGGTTCTTTTCTTTTGACTCAATGTGTGATATAGTAAATTTATACTCCGTAAGGGGACGGAAACCATCGGTAGTCTGCCCATGCTTCTTGATATCCAATGAGTTCCCCGCAAGGGGACGGAAACAGCCGGTCAATCCGCCCAGAAGCCTGCTCCATGACATTACAATTTATCCCCGCAAGGGGACGGAAACTCGTGCGTATCCACTGCCACATCCAGCTTGTTCCCATTGTAACTTATCCCCGCAAGGGGACGGAAACAGCTTTCCACGAATATAAGCATTAGAAGCCGGATGTTGTAACTTATCCCCGCAAGGGGACAAAAAAGCACCTCTGCCACTGGCGTTTGCCAGCAGCGGAGGTGCTTTGCTTTTTCTTATATTCTATTTTACAAGTTGGGAACTGCGCCTGCCGGAATCGTCTTTGTGACAGGCAGCGCCTTGACGCCTTCCGGAACATCCGGCTTCATGGGGCGGATCTCCTGCAGATAATCGGCCACATCCTGCAGGGTCTGTTCGATGTGGGCTGTGTCCAACGGAAGAATACGGTCGCTCTGCAGACCAAAAGCCGTATCACTGGCATGGTTGATCTGGTTGCGGTACTGCATCACACGCTGGTAGAACAGTGCCGCGTCCTCGATCTGCCACCGGACCTCCGGGTCGATCACCAGCTGACCGGAAGCGAGGATCGTATCCATATAGGCATGCATTTCTTTGGAATTTGCCACACCAAACAACATATTGCCATCTGCATCGTCCTTGCTGTGGGTCAGGCGCAGATCCGTTGTATAGGGATACTCCTTTTGCATCAAAGTCAGGCGGCAGAAATGGAAGTGGAACAGCGGATATACCCACGCCTTGCCCTTATTCTGATTCTGTTCTGCCAGATATGCCCAGCCGGTTTCTGTAGGCTGCACAAAAAGATGACGGCAGACATAGGCCGGCATCTGCTCGCACAGCAATGTCAGCGCCTGCTGGTACATGCCGTGTTCTGCGCACCAGCTTACCAGCACAGGAAGATTGTTTTTGGGGGAAGCCAGCAGACCTTCAAATTCTGTGCGGAAGCGGTCATTCAGCAGGTGGAAGAACAAGCTGGTCAGATTTTTGCTCTCCTTGGGCGGCGCCTGCAGTGCCTGTGCGATCTGGCTCAGGTCTTCATTCAGCGCCTGCACCCGGCACAGCGCCAGATCATCCGAGAACTGGTTGATCCGGGCCAGCAGTGTGTGCAGAGCCGGGTCGCTTTCGCCCTCGCTCCACAGATAGCCTTTCAGCTTCTGTGCAGTGCCGGTGGAAAAGAACTCGTCCATGGCCGTGATGAGGTCGAACAGGCTGTACAGCTGACTGCTGTCATGGATGCGGGAAGTGCCATCCGGAAGCAGTTCGGAGTAGATCACCCTGCGGGTCTCCACACCGCGCAGGTCACGCATACAGCGAGCTGCTGTTACCAGAAGCATCGCCGTGTCCCGCATGCCGCCGGAAAGGTCGATGGAAAGGGTATTTTCCGCTTCAATTTTTCCCAGCAGCAGAGAGACAGCCCGGAACTGTGCCTTGTCGTCCATGCTGTCCGGTACCGGGATCACCACAAGCCGCTCTGCCGGAATGCCCGCCGAAGGCAGGAATACATCCCGGAAATATTCCACGGTGGTGCAGGTTTTCCCGTCCGGCAGATGCACGGTAGGGCTGGTGCGCACCAGCTCACTGCACAGTGCCAGAATACAATCCGGACCTTCCTTGTGCTTTTTCAGCTCCAAAACCGCCGCTTCGTTGGTCTGGGTATGAATGTTCGGATTTTTGCCGAAGGGGCTCATATATAAAAGCAATACACTGCGTTCCATCTTATACCTCCTCCTGTTCCGCTTTCATCTGCATCAGTTTTTGCTGCCATGTTTTGCGCCGCTGCGATACAGCCGCTTTGCTCACCCCGAGAAACTCTGCCACGGTCTTATCCTGCGCCGGGTTGCGCCCCGGCTCCAGCAGCGCATGGACGGCAGCGCATTCCAGTGCCTTGGGCGCATAGGGCGGCCGAACCGTAAATTCCACATACCGGTGCAGCAGCAGGATATCCCACAGGCAGTTGTCCTGTTCCAGCGGACGCAGATCATCGCAGTTTGCCAGCCGCGCGGGTGCATCCTCTGCCGGATCCAGTGCGTCATTGTTGCGCAGAAAGCCCATCAGCACGCTGCTCCACAACGGGCCAGCTGTCTTGCCGTATTTTTCCTTCTGCTGCAGGTTCATCAGCCCTATGCCGCGGTGCAGCCATGCCAGCATTTCACTGCTCTGCTCCACCTTTTCTTCCACGCTTTTTTCTTGGGAAACCACCCGGTCGCCCAGCGCCGAATCCTCTCCACCAGTGTCGTCCAGACTGAGTACCGACTGCTTATTGCGCAGTGCTTCCCGCAGGGTCTTTACACCCACCCCGACAATATCGGCGATCACCTGTTCTTTTTCCGGGTCACGACAGAGCATACTCTCTATAATTCCGTTCTTTTCCATGTACTCCAGCGCTTTTTTGATTTTGCGGTTCGTCTCGCGTCCGAAACCCGTCACAGCCATTTCTTCCTGCTGCTGGTCGTGTGCCTGTGCATGACGGACAGCGGTGCGCAGATACATACTGAAGGTCTGCCCCGGCTTTGCTTCCCAAAAATCAAACGCATCCAGAAACGCCTTGCAGAAATCCACGCTGTTCCATGCATCTTCTCCCCTTCCGGGAGTCTGTGTGGTCAGAAAGCATTCCGCCCAGAACGTGCGGAACCGTTCATCATTGGCATCGTGCAGCTTTTTGCGCTGTTCCGGCGGCAGCTGCAGCAGCGGCGAAGCATCAATGTCCGCCCATGTCTTCACATCATTCATCGCTGCTTAGTCCTCCCGGTGCTCATTCATCCAAATCAGCTGATGGAACACTTGTTCGGCGGTCTTGCTGTCACGCATGGTACCTACCAGCCCGGCAAGCTGATATAGTGTTGCCATATCGTAAAGACGCGCGCTGAGCACCTGTCCGTTTTCTCGCTTGACCTCACCATAATACACACCGCCTACTTCCAGCTCCGTATGGGTAGCTTCGGCACAAGTCAATGCCGTCAGCGTGACCACCGGGATGCTCTTGGAGCCGTAAGTGATGCAGGCATACACCCGGGTGACCTGCGGCAGGGCATCCACCAGATCCCGGCACAGGCCGATCAGCGTTTCCGGGCGCTGATCCTCCGGCAGGTCGATCTGCCGCACCTGATCTTCTGCAATGCCCAGCTGCGCCAGCTCTTCCAACAGCTGCCGATAGTTGCGGGCGGTATCGGCATTTTCCTGCCGGATGGCCAGTAGCTGCACCGTGTCCCCGGGTTCAAGGGTATCCCGCATCACCTGCACGATGGGGAAACAGGTAGCCGTAGGCGGGGCTGCATGATCCCGCTGGTACAGCATGGGGTCCAGCTTTCCCTGCAAAGGTACGGTGGTGATATAAGTCTTTAGCACAGGACATCACTCCTTTTTATAAGATCCATTATCAGCATCATACCATGAAACCGCCCCGCGCACAAGGCAGGCTGAATGAATTTATGGCCGTTCTTTTCAGCGCAAAAGCACATCATTGCAATAAAGTGAACATTTTCTAGCCTCTGGCTCTTCAGTTTTGCGATGTTTTGTGATATATTTAGTATACCATCCCCGTAAGGGGGCGAAAACATGTTGTCCGGCTGCCAGGTGTCCACCGTCTCAATACCATCCCCGTAAGGGGGCGAAAACTTGTATCACATTTCTTGTTGTTTGTCAAGGGTTATACCATCCCCGTAAGGGGGCAAACCAAAACACGACAGGGGAGATGATGTCATTCTATGTACACGCTTTTCATGTGTCTCGTTGCGTTGGGTGTAATGAGCATTATTTTTAAGAAAAAGTAATTTCAAGTTTCTTGCTTAACTATCCGCATTCCATGGGCTTTTTCTCTTTGCAATGTCAAGGAGGAATGCCCTATGCTCATCAACTTTACCAATCATCCTTCTGCCCTGTGGAGTGCCGAGCAAAAGGCTGCGGCACAGGTCTACGGCAAGGTGATAGACCTTGCCTTCCCTGCCATCGACCCCGCCACCAACGAGGCCGTGCTGGACTCCCTTGCCGCGGTATATGCCGACCACATCCTGCACCTTAACCCGGACGCCGTGCTCTGTCAGGGCGAGTGCACCTTTGTGCACCGGGTAGTCCAACGTCTGGAAGCCGCGGGCATCCCCACGCTGGCCGCCTGCTCCCGCCGCAAGAGCCAGGAGACCACCTACCCGGACGGCAGCACCCTGAAGCGCAGCATCTTCGCCTTTGCAGGCTTCCGCCGCTATGGCTCGCCCTGAAAGAGGGTTTTCTTTCTATCCTCCACGGCACAGTTATGATTCAGAATTTATCGTTGTCCTTTTCGCACGGATTTACTTCATTTCAATAAAGTGAATATTTTCAGGCATTCAGCTCTTCCATTTTACGATATTCTGTGATATATTTAGTGTACCATCCTCGTAAGGGGGCGAGAACTTCTCTCTTGCTTCTCTGTATTTGATATCGTCAGTACTATCCCCGTAAGGGGGCGAGAACTTGCAGAACAGGATATTGTTGGCAGTGATATCAGTACTATCCCCGTAAGGGGGCGAAAACATCTTCTTGTAGGCCGTCAGCTTGCCGGATTCAGTACCATCCCCGTAAGGGGGCGAAAACAGCTTTACCATCGTTCTGTACCTTTTCTATCGCGTACCATCCCCGCAAGGGGACGGAAACCCGGTATAGGCTCCCATGTGCCACTGAATTGCCAGAATTGCAACTTATCCCCGTAAGGGGACGAAAACCGATACTCGTTCACTTTTTCTTCAAACAAAGTCATACCATCCCCGCAAGGGGACGAAAACTCCATGGGGTTCGTGATGTTTGCGGACTTTGCAGTACCATCCCCGTAAGGGGGCGAAAACTTCTTTGCCATGCCATCAAAGTCCTTGTACCAAATTTCAACTTCTCCCCGCAAGGGGACGGAAACTTGATGCCCATGTAGTAGGGGTTAGGAGCATAGATTTCAACTTATCCCCGCAAGGGGACGGAAACGTCATCTACTGTCGGTCAGGTCCTTGCAACGCAGATTTCGACTTATCCCCGTAAGGGGGCGAAAACTTCTTACAAACTGCGCAATATGCGATTTTCATGGTACCATCCCCGTAAGGGGACAAAAAACTCCGCATCAAAAAAATGAACTGCACCCCATTTGTTAGACAGTATGGTATACTGTTTAGGAAATGGGGTGTTTTTGTATGCCAAAGGGACAACGAAAGTACAACGGAGCTCAAAAGGTAGAAATCATCAAACAGCTTCACAATGAAAAATTAAGCTTTTATGAAGCGTCCAGCAAGTATGGAATTCCAAGACGTACGCTTCAAGATTGGGAGCGCATCTATCTGGAAGAAGGCGAAGAGGCACTTCTGGTAGAACGGCGCGGTAGGGCTTGTGCAGCCAGTGGGACACAGAAAGGTCGGAAGCCAAAGCTGGATAAGCAAGTAGAAGAAGATCTGATTGCAGAAAATCAACGGCTTCGGATGGAGATCGATTACTTAAAAAAATTGAACGCCTTGGTACTGGAAGAGGAACGCCAAAACAGAAAGCACAAGTAGTTCAGGAGCTAAGGCAGAAATATCCATTGAAAGCATTGCTGCAACTTGCCGGACTTCCTCGCAGCACATTCTACTACTACCTGCATCGGTCTCAAAATCCTGCGAAGTACCAGATGGTAAAAGAACAAATCATTACAATCTTCAATGAGAACAAGAAGCGATACGGATATCGCAGAATTACACAAGAACTACACAACAACGATATTTGTGTGAATCACAAGACGGTTCAGAAACTCATGAAGCAGCTGGGCTTAGTCTGTCAGGTTCGCGCAAAAAGAAAGTACAACTCCTACAAGGGTGAAGTCGGAGAAGTTGCGCCAAACTTGCTGGAACGGCATTTCAAGACAAACCAGCCAAATCGAAAATGGGTCACAGATGTTACTGAATTCAAAGTGAACGACCAAAAACTCTATCTGTCTCCAATTCTCGATCTGTTCAATGGCGAAGTTGTCAGCTATAACCTGAGCCGCCATCCAAATTTCAAACAGATCACGGATATGCTGGAGGGCGCTTTTCAGAAGCTGCCAAATAAGGTTGACAATCTGATTCTGCATTCGGATCAGGGCTGGCAGTATCAGATGAAATCCTACCAAAATCTGCTGAAGGCAAAGGGCATTACGCAAAGTATGTCCAGGAAAGCCACTTGTCTGGATAATGCTGTTGCCGAGAACTTCTTCGGACTGCTCAAGACGGAACTGTTCTATCTGGAAAAATTTGATTCCATTGACCAGCTTGAAAAGGCTATTGTCGATTACATCGACTATTACAACAACCGCCGAATTAAATTAAAACTAAACGGCCTGAGTCCTGTGCAATACAGAATTCAGACCGTTGGGGCCGCTTAATTCGTTTTTTGTCTAACTTTTGGGGTTCATATCATCGTTCTCAAAGCGGAAGTCTTTTTCTGTTTGTTGCTCCATCGTGCCGTCACCACCCATCAGAGCCGTCATCTCACGGATCGTCAGGTTATTTCTGACTGTATCCCAAAAGCCGCTGCACGAAGGGCCGGAGCAAGTTGATGAACGCTTCATCCGAAAGCTCTGTCTGATGTTCCAGCTTCCAGACACAGAGATGATGGAAAAATTTTCAAAAAAGTTGCAGATTGTGCAGGAAAAATTTCTTGTAGTCCGTTCTGTTAGATGGTATCATTATAAAGGTTCGCGCCGCTAACCCGGGGCAGTATCTCGCAGACAGGTCATTTTTGGCGGATGCTGTGGGGGAAAGCGCAGAATGAATGAAAACAGGCAGAAAGAACTTTTCTTTTTCATGAAACACAGGAGGTCAGGCTTTTCATGCTAGGTTTCAACAAGAAGACACAGGACGCCTCTCCGCAGGAGAATACCGGCGGAGAAAATAAGGTGTTCCACTTTATCAAGACCCACAAAAAGCGCTGCATCGCGGTGGTCGCAGCCGCAGCGGTGCTGGTGGCGGTCATCGTGCCGCGCAAGAGCCGCAGTGCGTCGGCAGACCTTGCCTACACGCAGGAGAAGCTGGGACGCCGCGACATCGTGAACGTCTACGACGGCAGCGGCACCATCAACGCCGCCGATTCCTACACCGTCAAGTCCCTCGTCACCGGCACGGTGCTCACCGCCGATTTTGAGCTGGGCGACAGCATCGAGAAGGGCGATATTCTTTACACCATCGACATTTCGGATGTGGAAAACAACCTCGCGAGCGCACAGCTCTCGGTGGAGCAGGCACAGCGCAATTACGATGACATTGCGGATATGCAGAACGTCCGCACCAGGATCAGCGGCGAGGTCAGCTCCTTTGCAGTCGCCGCAGGCGACGCCGTGCAGGCTGGTCAGACTGTGGCCACCATCCGCGACACCTCCGTGATGCTGCTGGCCGTGGATTTCCCTGCCGCAGAGGCCCAGAGCTTTGTCGCCGGTCAGGCCGCACAGGTCATGCCGGACACCACCTTTGAGGTGCTGAACGGCACCATTCGCTCCGTTTCCGGTGCAGACCCTGCCGGCGACGCCAGCCTGATGACCTGCACCGTCACCATCGCTGTTCCCAACGCGGGCAGCCTGACCACCGCACAGGCCGCTGTGGCACAGGTGAACGGCGTCAGCTCCCTCAACTCCGCACACTTTACTTACCAGCGCGAGGAGACTGTCGTGGCAGCTGCCTCTGGTACCGTGTCTGAACTCTGCGTCAAGGAGGGCAGCACCGTCCGTCAGGATGACGTCATCCTCCGCATCACCGGCAAGGATCTGGACAAGCAGACCAAAAACGCCGCTGACAGCCTGCGCGCTGCCGAGCTGCAGATGTCTTCTGCCGAGAAGACCATCAGCCACTATACCATCGACGCCCCGATCAGCGGCACCATCGTGGATAAGAAGGTCAAGGCCGGCGACAAGCTCAGCGCCAACGACACCGCCATGCAGAACCTCTGCACCATCTACGATATGAGCTATCTGGAAATGAAGCTCAACGTGGACGAGCTGAAGATCCGCTCCCTCGAGGTCGGCCAGGAGGTGGAAATCACCGCCGACGCCGTCCCGGGTGAGACTTACAAGGGCGTCATCAGCAGCATCCTCGTGGCAGGCACTACTGCCAACGGCTCCACCAGCTACCCTGTCACCGTCCGGATCGACGATATGGGCGAGCTGCTGCCCGGAATGAACGCCACTGCGAAGATCACTACCGCCAGCGTCAAGAATGTTCTGGCCCTGCCCAACGCCGCCCTCGTCCGGGGCAGCTATGTGCTGGTGACCAAGGATTCGCCCAGCGCTGCCAATGCTGAGACTTCCATGACCGCTCCCGACGGCTACGTCTACGTCAAGGTGACCACCGGCATCAGCGATGACGATTACATCGAAGTGAAGAGCGGCCTGCAGGAGGGCGATACCATCGCTTACGACAACTCCAGCGTCAGTGCGACCGACTTCTACAGCACCATGATGGTGTCTGCCGAAGGAGGCGACGAATGAGCGCCCTGATCGAGTTTGACGAGGTCTGCAAGTACTATCAGATGGGTGACACCCTCGTCAAAGCGGCAGACCACATCTCCATGAAGATAGAGCGGGGCGAGTTCGTGGCCATCGTGGGCCAGTCCGGCTCCGGCAAATCCACCTGCATGAACATCATCGGCTGTCTGGATGTGCCTACGGCGGGCACCTATAAACTCAATGGCCGTGACGTGGGCAGAATGAGCCGCGACGAACTGGCCGAGATCCGCAACGAGCTGCTGGGCTTCATCTTTCAGCAGTACAACCTGCTGCCCAAGCTCAGCCTGATCGAAAACGTGGGGGTCCCGCTGGTGTATGCCGGAGTGCCGCGCGGAGAGCGCCGCCGCCGTGCCGCCGCCGCACTGGAGCGGGTGGGCCTTGGCGATAAGCTCCGGAATAAGCCCAACCAGCTTTCCGGCGGTCAGCAGCAGCGTGTTTCCATCGCGCGGGCACTGGCAGGCCGTCCGGCTGTCATTCTGGCCGACGAGCCTACCGGCGCACTGGACAGCCACACCGGCCGTGAAGTGCTGGGCATGCTGCAGGACCTGCACCGGCAGGGCAACACCGTGGTGCTTATCACCCACGACAACTCCATTGCCGTGCAGGCCCAGCGCATCATCCGGCTGGAGGACGGCCATGTGGTGTACGACGGCGATGCCCACGCACCCGAAGCCGTGGTGCAGCCCAATTATGTACCCAAGGCAGAACAGGAGGAGAGTGCATCATGATCTATGAGACCTTCCGTGAAGCCATCCAGAACATCTGGAGCAATAAGTTCCGCACCTTCCTCACCATGCTGGGCATTATCATCGGCGTGACGGCGGTCATCGTTATCGTGGGCCTTGGCAACGGCATGACCCAGAGCATCCAGTCCAGCTTTTCAGATCTCGGCACCAACATCATCAGCGTGCAGGTCATGGGTTACGGTTCCCGCTCTGTGAAAGTGGAGGATGTTTACAGCCTCGTGGATGCCCACCCGGATCTGTTCGAGGCGGTGTCGCCTACGGCCAGCATCAACGGAACCGTGAAGGTGGGTACCACCAGCTACAGCAACACCAGCGTCAAGGGCGTGAGCGAGAGCTATCTTGGAATGAGCGGCTGCACCGTCCGCGTCGGGCGCGGCATCAACTACGTGGATCTGACTGACAACAAGAAGATCTGCGTAGTGGGCGATTACATCAGCCGTGTGGCCTATGGCGGCAATGCCGTGGGCCAGACCATCAAAATCGGAGCGGAGAAGTATACCATTGTGGGCGTACTGGAAGCCAAGGTGACAGACACCTCGAATCAGGAGGGCAGCAGCGATGATATCGTTCTGCTGCCCTACACCACGGCACTGCGTGTTTCCCAAACCAGCACCGCCAGCTCCTACGCCGTCACTGTGACCAGTGAGGACAACATTTCCGAAGCGAAGACCGCACTGGAAAACGGCCTGCAGGAGCTGCTCAGCTCCGATAAGGGCTACATGGTCACCAGCATGAGCGAAATGCTGGATATGATGACCTCCATGGTGAACATGGTCGTCACTATCCTCACAGCCATTGCGGCCATCTCGCTGCTGGTGGGCGGCATCGGCATCATGAACATCATGATGGTGTCCGTCACCGAGCGCACCCGCGAGATCGGCATTCGCAAGGCGCTGGGTGCCAAGGAACGGGTCATTCTGGGCCTGTTCGTCACCGAAGCTGCCACCACCTCGGCGCTGGGCGGCATACTGGGCATCGGTCTGGGCTATCTGCTCTCGGCACTGGCAAACAAGATCCTGCCGCTGGTCATGTCCGATATGGAAATGACCGTGGCACCGTCTCTCAGCTCGGTGGCCGTGGCCTTTGGCATCTCGGTGGGCATCGGCGTGCTGTTCGGCTACCTGCCCGCAAAGCGCGCGGCACGGCTCAACCCCATCGAAGCGCTGCGTTACGATTAAGGAGGCAACTATGAAAAAACGATTCCTCGCACTGCTGCTGTCGGTGTGCATCGGCGTGTCCATGCTGGTGCTGCCCGCATCGGCAGCTGGCTCCAACACGGCGGTGCAGACGGCGGTAACGCTGGGCGCTTTCTCCACCGAGGAAGCTGCCGGGCTGAGCACGCCGCTCACCCGTGGGCAGCTGGCAAAGCTGCTGGTGGCCTTTTCCGCCTACCACGATAACGCCAATACGCAGGGCAGCATCGGCACTCTGTATACTGATGTGAACGGCAGCAGCGCTTATGCGCCCTATATCCGCATTGCAGTGCAGCAGGGCTGGATGAGCGGCTATACCGATGGCTCCTTCCGCCCGGATCAGACCGTGACGCTGGAAGAAGCCTGCACCGCCGCTCTGACCCTGCTGGGCTATGATGTGACGACCCTGACCGGCGGCTTCCCCGCAGCACAGCTGAACAAGGCAAACGCCATCGGACTGCGTGCAAATCTGAGCCGCACCCAGGGTCAGGCCATGACCATGGAAGACGGAGCCATCCTGCTGTACAACGCCCTCACCGCAAACACGGCCAGCGGCAGTGTGTACGGTACCACCCTTGGCTTTACGGTGACGAATGGTCAGGTGGATGTTTCGTCCATCCTGCTCAGCAATCTGGAAGGCCCCTTTGTGGCATCGGAAGGCGAAAGCCTGCCCTTTGAGCCGGAGGCCGTTTACTGCAACGACAGCGTGAGCACCAACGCCCAGCTGTCCGCTTATGATGTGTACTATTATAATGCCAGTGCAAAGACCGTGTGGGTCTACACCCGCAAGGCGGCAGGCCGCATCACGGCGGTGTCGCCCAGCGCCAGCGCACCCACATCTGTTACCGTGGCTGGCACCAGCTACACCATTGCAAGCTCCTCGGCAGCAGCCCAGCTGTCCAGCCTGAACGGCGGCGGCGTGGGTCAGGTAGTCACCCTGCTGCTGGGCATGAACAACGAAGCCGTTGCCGTGCTGACCGGTGATGCCGCAGACGAAGTGTTCTACGGCGTAGTGCAGACGGCCACCCGCAGCCTTGTGGAAGAAAACGGCGCGGACGTGCAGCAGAAGGTGGAAGTGAAGTGCACCGACGGCATCACCCGCACAGTGAGCGTGGCCAAGGACCTGAACTACCCGGCCGGCTGGATGGTGAAAATCACCGTGAACGCCGACGGCGAGCAGGTG
>OGNO01000756.1_pt1 | contig 19672 bp, 17 predicted proteins | sample 1573491 | NCBI WGS metagenome assembly OGNO01 (sample SAMEA2581900, study PRJEB24529) | metagenome | biome: Human gut stool | place: China | collected 2011
GAGATTATGGTACTGGTGACGGAAGACGGTCATGAGGTGCTCTGCTGGTAAAATTCAGGATTTGTGAAATAATGGATATTTCCCAAGTAAAAGTGCCTGTAAAGCTTCATCGTGGCAGCGGATAACGTGGCGGTAGATCACGATTGCTGAGATGATAAAACAGCCAAGCCGTATGGAATTTACCGGTACAAACAGGAACACGGTCAGCGTAAACAGTCCGTATGTGATGACGGATCGGAAAGAATGCGGACGCAGTGTGAGTACCAGTGAGAATAAAATATAATAAAAGATCAGACAGAATAACGGATGAATTTCCGGAAACAGTCCGATCATAACTCCGAAAGAGACGGCAATCGCTTTGCCGCCTCTTTCTTTTTGGAAAAACGGAAAAGCGTGGCCGAATACCGGAGCTGCCATGACAAGTGCAAACAGCATGGAATCCCGGTCTAAGATCCTGTCTGCAAGAAAAACCGGAACAGCGCCTTTGAAAAGTTCACAGAGCAGGGAGAGAGTTCCGGCAAAAAAGCCGGCCTGCATGTAGGCATTTGCAACGCCGGGATTGTGGTCGGGGGGAACTTTTGTGATGTCGGTTTTGAAAAATAATCTTGGAATCCAGTAAGCAAACAATGTACTGCCAAGAACGAATCCAAGAAGGATAAAAAGAAAATACGTCATAGTTTCTCCAGTGTTTTTATAATGTGCACGGCAGCGTCTGGTTTTCCGTTTTCTTTCTGGGCCAGAAGCATTTCTTCGCGAAGAGAACGGTTCCCATGCGGATCCTGGGTGTCAGAGAGCAGTCTTTTTCCAAGTGTGATCTGTTTGGCAATGTATTTTGAGGAGACAGAAAGATGTCTTTTTACAAAAAAATTGCGGTTTGCAGTCTCACATCCGGGAATCGGCGCGGTGTGGACGATCGGGATCCGTTTTACTAACGCTTCGGTGGAGGTAAGTCCGCCCGGTTTGGTGAAAATCACATCACAGGCATCCATATAGTCTGCAACCCGGTTGGTGTAGCCTAAAATGTGGACGCGCGGGTTATTTTGGAACTGTTTCTGCAGCACGGCATAAATACGTTTGTTATTGCCGCAGATGATGACCATATGCTCGCCGGATTTTAAACGCAGTGAAAGTTCTGCCGCAAATATGGCAAGTTTTCCAAATCCCATACTGCCGCTCATGACCAGACAGATCGGAACGCCCTGCGGAAGATTTAAGGCATTGCGCGCGTGCATCTTTGCCAGGATGCGGTCCTCTGCCGGAGAAAATGCGCCACTGACAGGAATTCCGTAAGGGTATAACCTGTCAGCCGGAATTCCGCGGTGTACATATTCTGAGACACAGTCCTCGTGGGGAAGAAAATATGCATCAAGATCCGTTTCTTCCCAGAACGGAATACAGGTATAATCGGTGCCGATAGCAGCTGCGGGAATCTGTAACATGCCTTTTTTCTTCATGTATGTCAATGTTTCTGCCGGGTAAAGATGCGGCGTTACGATGATATCATAATCGTGCTGGCTTAAACAGGCAGCCAGTTTTTTTGCCATCAGTGCATTGGCATAGTAGACCGGTGATTTGTGTTTATTGCTTGAAATTGCCATGCCGATCTTATAGAGCATACCAAAGGCATGCGGCATATGTTTGACAAGTTCCACATAGGCACCGCCTACTGCATGTGAAGTTTTTTTCCCGGAGAGCAGGAACATATCAAGCATGTCGGCGGTGTGACCGCACCGGATGGCTGCTTCCCGGATCGCTTTTCCGGCGGCATTGTGTCCCTCGCCGGTATTACAGGATAAAATTAATATTTTCATAGATACCAGTGTAGCATAACCCGGGCAAAAATTCGATACCTGATCGAAAGATATTGATTTTTCACTGGAAATATTGTTAAATAAAGGGGATTTGTGGTACGGGAGGTAAGGTTATGGCGACGATCAAAGAAATCGCAAAAGCCTGCGGTGTGTCGGTAGCTACCGTTTCGAATATCCTGAATAAAAAGCCGGGGGCAAGCGAAGCGACAAGAAATCTTGTGTTAAAAACTGCAAAAGAAATGAATTATATGCCAAACTATGTGGCAAAAAATCTTAAGGCACGCAATACCAGAAGTATCGGCGTCATTGCAGAGGATATGACGATCTTTAGTATTCCGGATATTATTGACGGTATTACGGAATATTGTGAAAAGGTAAAATACCAGATTCTTCTGACCAATTTAAGATTGTATAAAAAATATAATGACTATTATTATCACAGAACAGATTATTATGGGCTGGTGGACGAGGAGATCAGGAAACTGATCGCAACGCAGGTGGACGGTATCATTTATGTGACGGCACATGAGCGTATCATGCACTGTATCCCGGATAATTTAAGCATTCCTGCCGTGATGGCATATGGTTATACGGAGAGTAAAAACATCCCGTCCGTAGTTGTGGATGACGAGCGTGGTGCATACGAGATGATCCGTTATCTGATCGCACAGGGACATAAAAAAATCGGAGTGATCACCGGAAAAGCAGACAGCCTTCATGCGCAGGCACGTCTGATCGGATATCAGAAGGCATTGCGGGATGAGGGGCTTTTATATGATCCGGAACTGATCTACTATGGAGACTGGGGAAGAGAATCCGGACATACCGGAGCAGAAGTGCTTTTAAAAAAACAGGTGACGGCAATATTCTGCATGAATGATCTTATGGCAGGCGGATGTTATGACTGGGCAGATGAGTCGGGGATAAAGATACCACAGGAGATATCTGTTGCGGGATACGATAACAGAGAACTGTCAAGTTATTATAAGCCGCCGCTCTCCACGACGGAGCTGCCGCTTCATGATATCGGTTACAGGGCTGCCGAGGTTATGATCGGCCTGGTGGAGAAAAAGTCAGGCGAGACGGCAGAACCGCAGGTCTATAAAGTTCCATGTAAGCAGCTGATCCGCCAGTCGATCAAAACATTATAAAAATAAACCGTGATGAACCGCCTCTGATGTCAGGCTTTTGAACTGACTCAGAAGGCGGATTTTTAATTTATAGGAAATTATGTCCTATGAATTAAAAATCCCTCCATGAGTTTATTTGTGAACAGAAGAAGTATTTATGTTCATTATTTTTGGGGAATATGTACTATTTGTGCAACATTCACATGGTTAAACGATTTAAAAAATAATAAAGTTGTGCGAAAAAGCAAAAACTTAGAAAGAAACAGAAAACATGAGAAAATAACATAAAAACAAAAGAATATATATAGATAAATGAAAAATAACAGGCTTTAATTATAGCAATTAGTATGGTATATATAAACAAGAGCGAAACAGAAATCAATCAGAATAACAAAAAAAGGCAAAAGTATTTCAGAATAAAGCAAAAAATATGAATGAAATGTAAATAAACTGAAAATAGAAATTTTGATCTGATTAAACGTTTAATATGACACATGACAGACACATGAAGGAGGGAGGAAGTTATGGAGAAGGAAAAACTGACAGATGTGCCGCTGCATCAGATCCAGATTAAAGATGCGTTTTGGGATAAATACATCCGCTTAGTAAAAGATGTCATACTTCCTTACCAGTGGAACACGTTAAATGACAATGTAAAAGATGCGGCGCCAAGCCACTGTATCAAGAACTTTAAGATCGCTGCAGGCGAGGCAGAGGGAGATTTTGAAGGAGCTGTCTTTCAGGATACCGATGTTGCAAAGTGGTTAGAGGCAGTTGCATTTACCTTAGATTCATCTGGAAGAGATGAAAAGTTGGAAAAACTTGCTGATGAGACGATCGACCTGATCGGGAAGGCACAGTGTGAAGACGGATATTTAAATACCTACTTCACGATCAAAGAACCGGACAGACGCTGGACGAACCTGAAAGAAGGACACGAACTTTACACGGCGGGGCACATGATCGAGGCAGCAGCTGCATATTACAATGCGACAGGGAAAAGAAAGTTCCTCGATATTGTTTCAAGATTTGCAGACCTGATCTGTGAAACCTTTGGACCGGAGGAAGGAAAGTGTCATGGATATCCGGGACATCCGGAAGTAGAACTTGCCCTGGTAAAATTGTACCGGGCAACCGGACAGAAAAGATATTTAGATCTTGCGAAATATTTTATCGATACAAGAGGTGTGGGAGAAAATTATTTTTTCCAGGAAGAAAAGAAAGAAAAATATCAGCAGATATTTCCTGAATTTGCCGGATATGTACCGGAGTATTCCCAGTCACATCTGCCGGTCAGAGAGCAGAAGACAGCAGAGGGGCATGCGGTAAGAGCCGTATATCTCTACAGCGCAATGGCAGATCTGGCATATGAATATCAGGATGAGACATTATTAGATGCCTGTAAGACACTCTGGAATAACATGACGGAGAAAAGGATGTACATCACAGGCGGCATTGGTTCATCGGGATTGTTAGAGCGGTTCACAACCGACTATGATCTTCCGAACGACAGAAATTATTCCGAATCCTGCGCATCCATCGGACTTGCGATGTTTGGAAACCGGATGGCGCAGATCACAAAAGATGCAAAATATGCGGACATTGTGGAGAAGGCACTTTACAATACAGTGCTTGCAGGGATTGCGATGGATGGAAAGAGTTTCTTCTATGTCAATCCATTGGAGGTATGGCCGGATAACTGCATCGAACGGACATCCTTGGAGCATGTAAAGCCGGTCAGACAGAAATGGTTTGGTGTGGCGTGCTGTCCGCCGAATATTGCAAGAACACTTGCTTCTTTAGGACAGTACATCTATGGAGCAGATGAAAATAGTTTATACATTAATTTATACATATCCAATCAGACAAAACTTCTGATTGGAGAGACAGAGACAGAAGTAATAATGGAAAGCAGTTTCTTAAAGGATGGAACGGTAACGGTTCATCTGGAATCAGAAAAAGCTTCCAAAGGAACACTGGCACTTCGGATTCCCGGCTACACAAAAGAATTTACCGTGTGGCGCGGAACACAGAAAATAGAAACACCGCTCATAAAAAAAGGTTATCTTATGATAACGGATCTTGCAGCATCTGAGGAGATCAAAATATCCTGTGACATGAAAGCAAGATTTGTATATGCAAATCCGAAAGTGAGAGCGGATGAAGGAAAAGCATGTATCATGCGCGGTCCATTGGTATACTGCCTCGAAGAGACAGACAATGGAGAAAACTTAAGTTCCTTATATGTGGATACAAAAGAAGCGCTGACTGAAAACTGGGAGGAACAGTTGTTAGGTGGTGTGATGTCAGTGGAAGCAAAAGGAAAACGCATCTTAGAAGATCATTGGACGGCAGAAGAGTTATACAAAGAACAGCCGCCGGAGTTAAAGGATGTGACGTTAAAAGCAGTTCCTTACTGTTACTGGGGCAACCGGAAAACAGGGGAGATGGCAGTCTGGATCAGACAGCTGATCTGACAGAAAAACATGTATCACACGGAAGATCATCTGAAAACAGGAGATACTTTCGATCTGATAAAGAAAAACATTTGGGAGGTAAATGTATGAAGAAGAAGGTTTTAGCAGCATTAATGTGCGCAGCAATGACAGTGGGAATGCTTGCCGGATGTGGCGGTAATTCCACAGCAGGAAACAGCAGTTCCGATGCGGGGGAAGCAGCATCCGGTACAGAGAGCGCAGACAGCGGCGCAGGAAGAAGAGAGATGGATGTAGAGGGCGATGATGTCACAACACTTGAGGTCTGGACATTCATCGAGAACCATCAGGATTTCTACACCAACATGGCTGAGAAATGGAATGAGGAAAATCCGGATAAGAAGGTTAAACTTGTTTTATCCAACATGGCATATGATGATATGCACAACAAATTATCACTTGCATTAGAGTCAGGAGAGGGTGCTCCGGATGTCGTTGATATCGAGCTTGGTAAATTCCCTGCATTCATGACAGGTGATATCGGATTAAAACCATTGAACGATGCAGTAGAACCGTATCTTGACAATGTAGTAGAGTCCAGATTACAGCTTTACTCCAAAGATGGTAACTATTATGGATTCCCGACACACGTTGGTACAACCGTTGCTTTCTACAACACGGAAGCATTAGAGGCAGCAGGTATTGATTACACAACCATCAAGACCTGGGATGACTTCAAAGAAGCAGGTGCAAAATACAAAGAAGCAACCGGAAAAACATTTGCAGCATGTGAGACAACTGCTCAGTGGACATTAAACTTAATGCTCGCTCAGAAAGGCGGAGATTACTTAAATGATGATGGAAGCCTTGCAGTAAACAATGATACCATGGTTGAATGTTTACAGACCATGAAAGATATGCAGGATGCAGGTGCTATGGACGTTATCGCCGGTGGACAGCCTGACAACGAGGAAGCATATCCGTTATACAACAGCGGTGATGTCGCAGCAGCAATCATGCCATTCTGGCAGACCAGCCGTTACTTAAGCTACATGACAGACCTTTCCGGTAAAGTTGCAATCGCAGCACCTCCTGTATTTGGTGACAACGATGCAGTAAAGACCATCGGTGGTGGTGGTACCGGTACAGCAGTTGTAGCCTCCAGCCCGAATGCTGACCTTGCAGCAGAAGTATTCGCTTACATCAAACTTTCTGACACAGCAAACGTAGAAGTTTGGAACGTATTAGGATTTGACCCGGTTAACACAGCAGTATGGACAGACAAATCCGTAACAGAGAACCCGGATAATCAGTATGTACAGTACTTCAACACAAAACCATTTGATGCATTATTAGATGTTCAGGACGGCATTGGATTACTGACCTGTTATACAGATGAGAAGATGCCATCCATCAACAATATCTTCTGTACAGAGACTTTGAATAATATCTTCGAGTCCGGTATGGATGTAAAAGAAGCGTTAGACGAGGCACAGTCTGCACTTCAGAATGAATTTGGAGAATAAGAGACAGGTTTAAACAGGCAGGGATGTGGGGCAGATGTCCTGCATCCCGTTTCCTGTTATGAGGGAAAAGGGGGCATTACAGCATGAATAAAGTGAAGAAGTTTTTGTATTCGCAAAAAGCAGCACCTTATGTGTTTATTCTTCCATTTGTTCTGACAGTCATTTTGTTTTGGGTATTCCCGATCGCAAATGGTGTACTGTTAAGTTTTCAGGACGTCCTGAAAGATAAATGGGTTGGAATGAACAACTATAAGAGATTACTCTCTGATACATATTTCAGAAAAGCAGTCTGGAACAGTTTTAAATACATGGTGGGAACACTGGTACTTTTAATTCCGTTTCCAATGTTATTTGCAAGTATGTTAAACAGTAAACTGATGAAGGCGAAGGGATTTTTCAAGTCTGTTTATTTTATCCCGGCACTGACATCTGTTGTCGTTGTAGGTACAATCTTCCGTCTGATGTTTGGTGAGATGGATACGGCACTTGCAAACCAGATTTTAAATTTCTTTGGACATTCTTCCATCAAATGGCTGAAAGGTGAATGGACCGGATACTTTGCACTTCTCCTAGTAGCGTGCTGGCGCTGGACCGGTGTCAATATCCTCTATTTCCTTGCAGGGTTACAGAATATCTCCACGGATCTCTACGAGGCGGCTTCCATCGACGGAGCGACAAAGTGGCAGCAGTTTAAGAGCATTTCAGTACCGCTTGTAAAACCGACTACGATCTATGTATTAACAATTAGTATTTATGCAGGACTTTCCATGTTCCTTGAGTCTTACATGCTGTGGAAAGGTAATAACTCCCCACAGAATATCGGACTTACGATCGTTGGTTATCTGTATCGTCAGGGTATTGAAAAACGTGCAATGGGATATGCATGTGCAGTTGGTTTAGTACTTCTTATCATTGTTATGATCATTAATATCATCCAGCTTGCATTGACCGGAACATTTAAGAAGGAGGAGAGATAATATGGCAGCAGAATCTGTTGGAATGAGCCAGAAAAAGAAAGACAGGGCAGCAACCATCGGTATGATCATATTTTTTTCCATCCTTGCGATCCTTACCGTTCTGCCGATCTATCTGTTGGTATTAGCCAGTTTTAAACCGGGAAACTTCCTGCTTCAGTATGGATTAAATCTGAATCTGGATATCCCGCATCTGACACTGGACAATTACAAATTACTTTTTACAGGCAAACATGATTACTGGACATGGTTTGGCAACAGCCTTATCTTAACCGTGATCACTGTGATCCTGACGTTGGCGATCAGTGCATTTGTTGCATATGGATTTGCAGCATATGATTTTAAGGGAAAGAATTTCTTGTTTATTATAGTGCTTTTGATCCTCTCTGTACCGTTTGAGGTTATTATGCTCCCTCTGTACAAGCAGATTTCAAGCTGGGGCATGATGGACAGCTATGTATCAGTAGTACTTCCGTTTTTGGCACATGCATCCACGATCTTCTTCTTCCGGCAGTATCTATTGGGACTGCCAAAGTCGCTGATCGAGGCAGGACGTATCGACGGCGCAACAGAGTATGGTATCTTCTTTAAACTGATCGTGCCGATCATGAAACCGGCATTCTCAGCGATGGCGATCTTAAATGGTATGAATGCATGGAACAATTATCTGTGGCCGTTATTAGTCATCCGTTCTGCAGACAAATACACACTGACCATTGGTCTTAATACACTGATCAACCCGTATGGTGATAACTACAGTCTGTTGGTTGTCGGTTCTGTATTTTCTATCATACCGATCTTTGTATTATTTATCTGCTTCCAGAAATACTTTATTGAAGGTATGACAGCAGGTGCGGTAAAAGAGTAAGATTTTAAGTGACAGGAGGAAATATACATGAGTAGAAAAGCAAAAATGGTACTGGATAAAGAATTTCAGATCGCTCCGATCGACAAAAGGATTTACGGTTCTTTTATCGAACATCTTGGAAGAGCAGTATATAAAGGAATTTATCAGCCGGGACATCCGTCGGCAGATGAGGATGGATTCCGCAAAGATGTGATGGAGCTGGTAAAGGAGCTGGATGTGCCGATCATCCGTTATCCGGGCGGCAACTTTGTATCAAACTTTTTCTGGGAGGACTCTGTGGGACCGGTTGAGGAGCGTCCGCACCGTCTGGAACTTGCATGGAGAAGTTTAGAGAAAAATGAGATCGGTTTAAATGAATTTTCCAAATGGGCAAAGAAAGTCAATTCTGATGTCATGATGGCAGTGAACCTTGGAACGCGCGGTATTGCAGATGCCTGCAATCTGCTGGAGTACTGCAATCATCCGTCAGGAACGAAATACAGTGATCTTCGTATCAGACATGGTGTGAAAGATCCGCACAACATCAAGGTGTGGTGCCTTGGAAACGAGATGGACGGACCGTGGCAGATCGGTCACAAGACGATGGAGGAGTACGGAAGACTTGCGGAGGAGACCGCAAAGGCAATGCGCCTGATCGATCCGGACATTGAGCTGGTATCCTGCGGAAGCTCCAACCTGGATATGCCTACGTTCCCGGACTGGGAGGCTGTCACATTGAGCCATACTTATGATTATGTCGACTATATCTCCATGCATCAGTATTATGGCAACCGCGACAATGACAGCAATGATTTCCTTGCACAGTCCGATGATATGGATACGTTTATCCGCACAGTCATTGCGACCTGTGATTATGTCAAAGCGAAAAAACGCAGCAAAAAAGTCATGAATTTAAGTTTTGATGAATGGAATGTATGGTTTCACTCAAACGCTGCGGATGATGATATTACTGAGAACCATCCATGGCAGGTGGCACCTCCGATGTTAGAGGATATCTATAACTTTGAGGATTCCCTGTTAGTCGGACTGATGCTGATCACACTGATGAAACATGCAGACCGTGTCAAGATGGCATGTCTGGCACAGCTTGTCAATGTAATTGCACCGATCATGACAGATGCGGCAGGCGGAGCATGGAAACAGACGATCTTTTATCCGTTCATGCATGCATCCAAATACGGCAGGGGCATCGCATTGCAGCCGGTAATCTCAAGCTCCAGACATGCAACGGCAAAACATGATGAGATCACGGACGTGGAATCTGTGGCTGTCTATAACGAAGAAAAAGACGAAGTCACGATCTTTGCAGTAAACCGTAACCTGGAAGAGGATGTAGAGCTTACCACCGATGTGCGCAGCTTTGCGGGATACCGGATCAAAGAGCATATCGTGATGGAAAACGATGACTTAAAAGCAGCCAACACGCTGACCGAACAGAATGTATATCCGGTTAACGCAGATGACAGAAGTAAACTTGATGATGGTGTTGTCACAAGCGTGTTAAAGAAAGCATCCTGGAATGTGATCCGTCTTGGAAAATAGAATGTGAGAGCAGTTGTGTGAACAAATTGTTACAGATTCTTCAAATAGAATTCAAAAAATGTACAACGGGATTTCACAAATTGCGGATATATTATTAGTATCACGAACGAGTGATAAAACTTTTTTTCATAAATTCTCCCCCTTTTTAAATCCACCATTTCCCCAAAATGGTGGATTTTTTGTGCAATAATTACAAATATCATTAAAATAGAGGCTTTTTAATGACAGAATAGCAGCGGTATGCTAAAATTCAGACAAGTATTTTCAGATGTATGAAACGAGGGAAAATAGTTAAACAACTTGTGATTTATTATAAATACGAAGGAAAAGGAGTGTCCGTATGAGTAATACAACCAAAAGAGCATTAGAGGCATCCTTAAAAAAATTACTTTTACAGAAACCATTAGATAAAATTACGATCCAGGATCTGACCACGGACTGTGGAATCAGCCGTATGGCATTTTATTACCATTTTAAAGATATCTATGATCTGGTTGAATGGGCATGCGTGGAGGACGGAAAGCGGGCGCTGCAGGGAAAACGAACCTACAATTCCTGGCAGGAAGGGTTAGAGCAGATTTTTAAGGCAGTGCTGGAAAATAAACCGTTTATCATGAATGTATACCGTTCGGTCAGCAAGGAACAGATTGAAAGTTATCTTTATAAGCTGACGTTTGAACTGATCGAGGGTGTGGTAAATGAGAAGGCGGAAGGAACCGGTCTCCCGGAGGAAGATAAACGTTTTATTGCAGATTTTTACAAGTATGGTTTTGTCGGTGTGATGTTAGACTGGATCAAAGACGGTATGCAGGAAGACTATAGCACGATCGTCAAAAAAATGAGTCTGACACTGCACGGAAATATCAGTAATTCGATTGGAAATTTTTTGGATGAAGGATGATTTATGTTTCGGATGACAGTCAGCAACGTCGTCCGGTTAATTTAGGTACGCTGTACCGGATTTGTAAATGCAGGGCCGATTATTTATCAAAACAGGCGGAATGATAAAAATATTGTCATTCCGCCTGTTTTGTATATTGGATTTTTATCCGGGAAGTAATAAGATGACCACAGAACGAAGATAATAAAAGCAGTTAGAAAGGAGATTCTTATTATGTCAAATAAAAATAAAACCATCGCGTTAGCATCTTTGATTGCAGCAGGAGCCGGTGTGGCAGCAGTTGCGGCAAGCAACAGCCACAAACAGGCAAAGGCAAAGAAAATCGCCGAAAAACAGCAGGCAGAGAGTGGAACACCATACCGCAATACAGAGCGTGGAAAATACGAGAAAAACAGCAAAGGTATTTATTATACCAACGGTAACTACGAGGCATTTGCACATCCGAAAAAACCGGAAGGTGTCGATGAGAAAAGCGCATACATCGTAGGAAGTGGTCTTGCATCTTTAGCAGCAGCATGTTTTCTGGTTCGTGACGGACAGATGCCGGGCGATCATATCCATATTTTAGAGGCAATGGATATCGCAGGCGGTGCATGTGATGGTATCTTTGATCCATCCAGAGGCTATGTGATGCGCGGCGGCCGTGAGATGGAGAACCATTTTGAATGTCTGTGGGATCTCTTCCGCAGTATCCCTTCCATTGAGACACCGGGCGTTTCCGTACTCGATGAATACTACTGGCTGAACAAAGAAGATCCGAACTACTCTTTATGCCGTGCAACCGAAAACCGTGGCGAAGATGCACATACGGACGGCAGATTCAACTTAAGCCAGAAAGGCTGCATGGAGATCATGAAACTTTTCATGACCAAAGACGAGGATCTGTATGACAAGACGATCGAGGATGTCTTTGACGACGAAGTATTTGATTCTACCTTCTGGCTGTACTGGAGAACCATGTTTGCATTTGAAAACTGGCACAGCGCATTGGAGATGAAACTTTATTTCCAGAGATTCATCCATCATATCGCAGGCCTGCCGGATTTCAGTGCACTGAAATTTACCAAATACAATCAGTATGAATCACTGATCCTGCCAATGCAGAGATATCTGGAGGCAGCAGGGGTTGATTTCCAGTTTAATACAGAAGTCACCAATGTGATCTTTGATATCAAAGATGGCAAAAAAGTGGCAACCGCGATCGAGTGCAAGGTAAAAGGTGTTGAGAGCGGTATCGTCCTGACAGAGAATGACCTTGTATTTGTGACAAACGGAAGCTGTACCGAAGGCACAATTTACGGTGACCAGAACCATGCTCCAAACGGAGATGCAGAAGTGCGCAACAGCGGCTGCTGGAATTTATGGAAAAACATTGCAAAACAGGATCCGTCCTTTGGACGTCCGGAGAAGTTCTGCTCTGATGTTGCAAAGACAAACTGGGAGTCTGCAACGGTAACCACACTGGACGATAAGATCATTCCATACATCACAAATATTTGTAAGAGAGATCCAAAGAGCGGAAAAGTTGTAACCGGCGGTATCGTAAGCTGCAAGGATTCCAGCTGGCTGTTAAGCTGGACGATCAACAGACAGGGACAGTTCAAGGAGCAGGATAAAGATAAGGTCTGTGTATGGGTATATGGACTGTTTACCGATGTACCGGGTGATTTTATAAAGAAACCAATGAAAGAATGTACCGGTAAGGAGATCACGGAAGAGTGGCTGTATCATCTTGGTGTACCGACCGACCAGATCGAGGAGCTTGCAGAGCACAGTGCAGTCTGCGTACCGACGATGATGCCGTACATCACAGCATTCTTTATGCCAAGAACCAAAGGTGACCGCCCGGATGTCATCCCGGATGGCTGTGTAAACTTTGCATTCTTAGGTCAGTTTGCAGAGACACCGAGAGATACCGTATTTACCACAGAGTACTCCGTCAGAACCGCAATGGAGGCTGTATACGGACTGCTTGGTGTAGACCGTGGCGTGCCTGAGGTATGGGGAAGTGTTTACGATATCCGTGAACTTTTAGACAGCACAGTCAAACTCATGGATGGCAAATCTCCGTTAGAAATCCAGCTGCCTGGTCCGCTTAACGCATTGAAGAAACCTCTGATTCGCCTTGTAAAGGGAACTGTGGTTGAGAAAGTGCTGCGTGATCATAATGTATTGAAAGATGGGATGTTAGAGTAATAAATAAGAGGGTGAAAACACGGAAATTCTGTGTTTTCACCCTCTTATACATATTTTTGGGATGTTCGCGGAGCATTCCACAATCATATGTATATAAATTGTATTATTTAAGTTTGTTATTAATGTCTTGTAACAATTTAATTATTTCAGAGAAACCTGGGAACAGAGCCTATTTTTTCATTTCCAGATAAGGCAGAAATGAAAATCCATTTTTCTTATATACATTGACGGCCCGTTCATTTTCTTCTTCCACCTCCAGCCGCAGGATGGCGTCCGGGTATTTTTCCCCGATATAGTCGATAAATTTGCTTCCGATGCCGGCCCCACGGCAGGATTCCTTGATATAAATGTCCTCGATCCACATGCATGGCCTGCCAAATTCTGTGGAAAAGCTTTTTGCGATCATGCCATAGCCCTGGATCTCGCCGGAAACCTCAAAAATATAGCCTTCTAGATATGGATTGTCATTGATGCAGTTCTCGATATCATTTCGGAAAATATCATCGGATCCGTTGGTGAAAACCGCCGGGGATGCGTAAAATACACGCATCATTTCAAGGACACGGTCTTTATCTTCAAATATCATAGGTCTTATGATAAGGTTCATATTAATCTCCATTCTTGTGTTGGCTTTTGTATAACAAAAACAGCATATCATCTATTTTAAGTACAAAAGGAAGTTCTGTCAAATTGTATTTTTCAGGATGCTTTAACGCTTTAAATAAAAAAAGTACTTGCCATTCTCCGAAAAAGAAGCTATCATGTTACTAAAATAAGGCAGCAAAAGGTATTATATACCAAAAAGTATACAAAACAGGAGGATTAAATCATGGAAAAGCGCATTTCAGGCCACACAGGACTTTTAGCATTGATCGGTTCACCGGTCGGTCATTCAGGATCACCGGCGATGTACAATTACAGCTTTGAGAAGCTGGGATTAGACTATGCTTATGTGGCTTTTGATATAAAAGAGGACAAGGTAAAAGATGCGATCGCTGCAATGAAGACTTTCAACATGCGTGGCTGCAATGTTACCATGCCGGATAAGGTTGAGGCTGCAAAATACATGGATGAATTGTCACCGGCAGCACAGATCATTGGTGCGGTCAATACGATCGTCAATGATAACGGAAAACTGACCGGTCATATCACAGACGGCGAAGGTTTTGTACATAATTTAAGAGATCACGGTATCGAGATCAAAGGCAAAAAGATCACGGTAGCCGGAGGTGGTGGTGCCGCAACAGCGATTCAGGTACAGTGTGCCTTAGATGGTGCGAGAGAACTCTCTATTTTCAATATCAAGGATGCATTTTTTGAGAGAACACTGCAGACTGCAGAGAAGATCAAAAAAGCAGTGCCGGAGTGTGTGGTAAATGTATATGATATTGCAGATACCGCAAAAATGACAGAGGAGATCCAGTCAAGTGATATTTTTGCAAATGCCACGATCGTTGGAATGAAACCGATGGATGACCAGAGCGTTGTAAAAGATCTGTCTGCATTCCGTCCGGGACTTGTTGTTGCAGATGCTGTATATAATCCGGAAGAGACAAAGCTCCTTCGGGAAGCAAAAGAAGCAGGATGCACCTGTGTTGGTGGAAAAGGAATGTTATTGTGGCAGGGGGTTGCTGCATTCAAACTTTACACCGGACAGGATATGCCGGTCGATGATGTGAAGAAGTTATTCTTCAGCTAAAATCTGAAGAATATTGGATGGAAAGAAGAAAGCATATATAAAATTGTGATGTATTCAGAGCAAAACTGGATATTGGATGAAAGAATATATAAAAAAACAGTCTGGAATTTTTGAAATTCCAGGCTGTTTTTATGATGAGCGGTATTTTGCCTACGATTACTATTTTATAGGAAATTATATCCTATGAATTAAAATACTCTCTGGGATTACAGATAATCATGTTTTGCAAGTACATTTAAGATATTACGTCCTTCTTCAGTACCTTCAATGATTCTTCTTGCACGTTTACTGTCACCGATATTTACGATCTCTACGTTAGTATCAGCGAAAGTCTCCTCCAACTGATCTAAGATCGGGTTGTTTGCTCTCATACCAAGGCAGATGAATCCATAATCAAATGGAATTTCCTCGATCTCACCCTGTGGGTTTTTAACGATAAAGCGATCGTTCTGAACTTCCTGCAGTGCAGTATTTGTCATTTGTTTTACATTGTATTTTGCCATCTTAGCGTTGGTATCGCATTTTGTAACCGGATCAAGACCATTTCCGATCATTGGAAGCATCTCTACCATGGTTACATCAGAACCGCGCTCGGTAAAGAATTCCATTACGTCAAGACCTACGGCACCACCACCGATGATCGCAACTTTTTTGCCATCCATTTTTTCAGGATATTCATTGATGCGGTCGATCATCTTTAATACAGTAGCAACGTTGCTGTTATCTTTGTCAACAAGGTCATGCAGACCGGTGATCGGTGGTAATGTAGGTACAGAACCTGTTGCATTTACGATGATATCCGGGTTCAAGCTCTTTACTAATTCTGGTGTAGCACTTGTATTTTTGAAGATGAATAAGTTGTGAAGTTTGCTTGCACGGTGAATCATATAGTTCGGGAAGTCAGCTAAACGTTTCTTGTCCGGAATCTTGGAGATTACGGAAGCAAGTCCGCCAAGCTCTGCTTTTTTCTCGATTAAGAAAGTGGTACATCCGACTTCGGCTGCAGTGCAGGCTGCCTCTAAACCTGCGGTACCGCCACCGATGACTACGACGTTGCAAGGTTTGTTGATCTTATGCTTCATGTAATCTTCGCCTGAGTTGACTGCCGGGTTTACAGTACAACGGATCGGCTGATTTAATCCGATACGATGTCCTGCACATCCGATATTACAGGAAATACATTTGCGGATATCACATTCTTTTCCAAACTCAACTTTGTTTACCCATTCCGGATCTGCGATCAGTCCACGACCCATTCCGATGAAATCAGCATCACCTTTTGCTAAGATATCCTCAGCAACTTTCGGATCACGGATGTTACCAACGGTCATACATGGTTTGCCATATTTTTCTTTTACAGCTTTTGCCATGTAAGAACGCCATCCGTCCGGTAAATAGTTTGCATCGATCTGGTACTGGATGGAACCATTCAGACCACAGGAAACGTCAAATACATCGACTTCTTTTTCAAAGTACTGTAAATACTCTAAGGTATCCTCTAAAGTATTTCCACCTTCTACCATCTCGTCAGCACTGATACGAACGAAGATCGGGAAGAAAGGTCCGACCTGTTTACGAACTTCCTCGATAACCAGTTTGGCAAATCTTGCACGGTTTTCCGGAGAACCGCCAAATTCGTCTGTTCTCTTATTGGTAGTAGGAGAAAGAAACTGGCTGATCAGGTAAGAGTGTCCTGCATGGATCTCAACTGCATCGAATCCACAGATCTGTGCACGTTTTGCAGCTTCACCGTATTTTTTTACAATATGCATGATCTCGTCTTTCTCTAATGGACGAGGAATCTCTCCGCCTGCTTTAGAAGGTACATCAGAAGCAGAAACCGGCTGCATTCCGATACGGGAAGACATTGCAGAAGCACCTGCATGGTTTAACTGGATAGCGATGCATGCACCGTGTTTGTGTACGTTTTCACATAATTTGAACAGACGCGGGATATAGTTGTCTAAATCGATACGAAGCTGTGTAGTACCGTTAGAACCCTGAGGGGAATCAACACTTGCGTTTTCCACGATCAAAAGACCAGTACCGCCTTTTGCACGCTGCTCATAGTAATTAATATGAAGGAAACTCATTTCTCCGTTCTGCTCACCATAGTTTGTTCCCATTGGTGTCATAACGATTCTGTTTTTTACGGTCATACGACGGATGGTCATTGGCTCAAAAATATGAGGATATTTGTTTTTCATGATAAAATCTCCTTTGCATTTAAATGAATAAATTGTGTGTGGCTGAGATTGTTGGATAATGAAAACTGCAGCATAGCTTTTGGAATGTCAGAAAACGTGGCGCGGTAGTCGTGCAGTTTTGGGCGGGCAGATAATTATGTTTTAGATAGTTACTTTTTTAACAATGAAAAAGTCTGTGTGCTCTTTCTGTATTTAATGTACCCTGAAACAGGGAAAAAATCTAATTCGTTTTTTTGGACAAAATGATAGAATTTCTCTATTGATTCTGATTGGTAAGATTGCTATCCTTATAATATGATGTTGTGCGCAGCAGGCACATGCATATTCGGAAGAAACCGGGAGATGGATTCATGAATTTAAGTCAGTTACAGTATTTTAGAACTTTGGCGAAGGAAGAACATTATACGAGAGCGGCGCAGATCTTATCGATCACGCAGCCGTCTTTAAGCCATGCGATCGCGCAGTTAGAGCAGGAACTGGGGACAAGGTTATTTGAAAAAAAAGGCAGAAATGTGGTTCTGACACGATATGGAAAAATTTTCCTTCCATATGTGGAGGAATCTTTAAAAGTATTAGAGGAGGGCGTGCAGCGGACGAAAGAGTTAAATGGAAGCAAAGAAGGTATGATATATCTCGCTTACATCTATACCCTTGGAAGCACGTTTGTGCCGAAGATGGTGCGGAGATTCTTAGATGCCTATCCGGATTATCATATTGACTTTCATTTTATTGTTGGAAAGACCGGAGATATCATAGAGGGGCTCAAAAACGACCAGTATGATATGGTGTTTTCCTCCTATCAGGATGGGGAGCCGGACATTGATTTCCGGCAGATCGGCGATCAGAAGTTGGTGCTTGCCGTGCCAAAAGATCACCCGCTTGCCATGTACGACAGCGTGGATTTAAAAGATACGGTGGATTATCCACAGATCTATTTTCAGAAGGGAAGCGGACTGCGCCCGGTTGTCGATCAGATGTATGAACAGATCAGTGTATTCCCAAAGATCGCATTTGAAATAGAAGAAGATGGCAGTATGGCAGGACTCGTCGCTCAGGGATTTGGCATTGCAGTCATGCCGGATATTCCAATCTTAAAAACACTTGACGTCAAAACCCTGACCATCACAAACCCGGAGTACGAGCGCCATGTCTACCTCGCCACCATGAAAAAACGCTATCTCTCCCCGGTCGCAAAATCCTTCATCCAGTTCGTTATGCAGGAGACAGAGTAGCGAGTCTCACAACATTCACAGCCTGAAAAGAGTTTTGCGCAGGCTGACCGCCATCCCATCAATGATACATCCTCCGCACAAACTGGATAAACCTTTGTACCGCCGGCAGCTGATATTTCCCGCGCATATATCCCATATACACAGTATGTGAAAATGTTTCCTGCGAGATCAGCGGACGGATGCAGATGTCATCCCTGTGGATCGTATCCACGTCTGCGACAAGGGCTATCCCAAAGTCTTTCGCCACGAGCGATGCAATTCCGTTTTCATCCGGCGATTCGCAGATAAAATTCGGGAGCACACCATGCTCCTTAAAAAAATTACGCGTATATTTTCCGAGACCGGAATGCCTTGCATATCCAAGAACCGGGTATTTTTGAAAATCTCCGGCCTCAATCTCATCTTTTTTACAGAGAGGATGTCCGATAGGAAGGATCGCTACAAGGTCCTGCTTTATAATAGGAATAAACTCAATATTTGGTTCATTTGCAGAGTAAGAACCAAAGATCAGATCATAAGAACCTTTCTTTAAACCTTCTATATTCATGGAAGTGATATCCTGAAAAAAGTGAAATGTAATATTTTTATTCTGCTCTAAGGAAAGAAATGAGCGGACAGTATTCGGAATAAATTCACGTGCAAGCGGGGAAACATAAGCAATATCGATATGTCCGCCGTTGGTTGCAATCTGCTGCATTTTATTGGAGGCACGTGTCACATCGTCTAAAATCTGCGTGACATGCTCTAAAAAAATCTCACCGGCTTTTGTGAGTGTCACATTGCGCCCGCGTTTTTCGAAAAGTGTGACGCCGAGCTCATTTTCTAAAGCGGTGATGGAACGGCTTAAACTTGGCTCGGAAATGTTTATTTTTTCTGCCGCCTGATTGAAGTGCTGAAGGACGGCTGCCTGGTAAAAATAACCCAACTGATTGAGTGTCATGTATAGATCTCCTTATAAATGATAGATAATATCTATGGATTATAAAATAAAAACTTTGTTTTTGTACAGATTATATCATAATTAATACATTAGAGCTACTAAAAAAGCATGAAATTAGCATTGGATGTATTAAAAAAAGCGTTGTATAATAAATATATCAGAGGTTGTTAAGTTTTTAACAAAGCGGGCAGGTAATGTTAAAAACATGAAA
>OGNO01000765.1_pt1 | contig 19509 bp, 15 predicted proteins | sample 1573491 | NCBI WGS metagenome assembly OGNO01 (sample SAMEA2581900, study PRJEB24529) | metagenome | biome: Human gut stool | place: China | collected 2011
GACCGCCGCCAGTGGCGGATGAAGGGAGGAGTTGTTGGGGCCGCGGCCAGCAGGATGCAAGTGCAAGGCTTTGCACGAAGCAGACGCTGGGAGCCGCAACCCGGAATACATTAGAAACTATTTTAAGGAGGATTTTCCATGAAAAAGCGAATCCTTGCATTTCTGCTGGCGGTGAGCATTGCCGTGTCGATGCTGGTGCTGCCGGCATCGGCAGCGGGCAACGCCAACACGGCGGTCCAGCTGTCCATCACACTGAACGCGATGGACAGCAGCCAGCAGGCTGCTCTGAACGCTGTGGTCACCCGCGGTGCGCTGGCCCGGATGCTGGTGTCCTACTCCACCTACCGCGAGAGCGTGGGCTCTCAGGGCACGGTGGGCACCCTGTTCACCGACCTGCCCGGCACTTCGCCCTATGCACCCTATGTCCGCATTGCGGTGCAGAACGGTTGGATGAACGGCTACACCGACGGCTCTTTCCGGCCCGACAACGCCGTGACACTGGAGGAGGCGGTCACGGCCATCCTCAAGCTGATGGGCTATAAGATGACCGACCTGAGCGGCTCCTTCCCCAACGCACAGCTGAACAAGGCCAGTGAGCTGGGCCTGCGCAATCAGGTGGACCGCAGCCAGGGCGAGGCGCTCAACTACGAGGAGTGCGCCCTGCTGTTCTACAACGCCCTGACAGCCAACGCTGCCAGCGGCAGTGCCTACGGCAGCAGCCTGGGCTTCACGGTCTCCAACGGTCAGGTGGATACCTCCAGCGTCATGCTCAAGAGCCTGAAAGGCCCCTTTGTGGCAGGCGATACGGTCCAGCTGCCCTTTGTTCCCAAGATGGTCTACCGCAACGATAAAGCGTCGGAATCTGCGGAGCTGAACAAATACGATGTGTATTATTACAGTGAGAGTTTACAGACATTGTGGGTCTACACCCGCCGGGCCGCTGGCCGCATCACGGCAGTTTCGCCCAGTGCCAGCGCCCCCACCAGTGTAACGGTGGCAGGCACCAGCTATACGCTGGGCTCCTCTGCTGTGGCCTCTCAGGTGTCCTCCCTCAACGGCGGCGGCGTGGGCGAGGTCGTCACCCTGCTGCTGGGCATGAACAACGAGGCTGCCGGGATCGTGACCGGCGAGGAAGCCGACAGCGTGTTCTACGGTGTCGTGCAGACCGCCACCCGCAGTCTGGTGGAAGAGAACGGCGCGGATGTTTTGCAGAAAGTCTCCGTCATGTGCACCGACGGCATTGCCCGCACTGTGAACGTGGACAAGAGCCTGAACTTTCCGCAGGGGTGGCTGGTAGAGATCAAGGTCACCCCGGAGGGCGAGAGCGTGGAACACATCGATGACCGCCGCGTCAACGGCACCATCAATACCAATGGCACTGCTCTGGGTGCAGCTGCCCTGGCCGACGATGTAGAGATTCTGGATACGACTTCGGAGGGTGTGGCTGGGACGGTAAGTCCCAGCCGCCTATCGGGGGTAACACTTTCGGATGCCGATGTGCGCTACTATACCACCAATGAGAACGGTCAGATCGATCGCCTGATCCTGAACGATGTCACGGGTGATCTGTGGACTTACGGCGTGCTGGACGACGTGAAAAACCTCATCAACAATGTCACCTCTTCCAGCAGCACCACATCCACCGGCACGACGACCGGTACCACCACAAGCACCTCTTCCAGCACCGATGCAGCTTCCATCGCAGGCGATGTGGCCGAGATCGTGCTGCCCAGCACCGGCGACCTTTTGTGGGGCCTTGTGGACGGAAGCATCGGCAGCAGTGTGTGGGAAAGCGTGACCGGCAGCACCGACAAGCTGGCAAGCTATCTGCTCAAGTTGGGCGCAGCTAACACCAGCGGCGGTCTGAGCACTGTGCTCAACTATCTGGGAAGCGGTGCAGATTACGTGTGCTACGTGAACGGCAAGCAGACGACCTACAAGACCAGCACCAAGTACCCGGTGCTGGCGGGCGGCATTGCTGTGGGCATCAGCACTTCCGGCAAGGTCAAGTCCATGCGGCAGCTGATGCCTGCCGTGATCGACAAGGTGGGCGCGGCCTCGGTGATGAGCGGCGGCAAGAAGTACGAGACTGCCGACGATATGCAGGTGTATCTGTGGTATAAGGGTACCTACTATCCCACCACCCTTTCGCAGGTGAACGGCGAGGACTACACCCTCATTGGCTGGTTTGATAATGACGGCCGCGCAGCAGGCAGCAAGATCCGCGTGCTGATCGCGGTCAGGAAAAACTGAATCCGGCCCGGCCCTCCCCCGACGGGAGGGCTTTTTGCTGTCCGCACGACGCATACGGTCAAGTTGAAAAATGAATAAAAATTGAACATGGAATGATATGTTTTTAGGCTGAATGAGCAAAGAATCGAAAGAAGCCCCATAATCATATTGACATAATGGGTAATGGGGTGTAAACTACGTGCATCGGGTCGAGCAAATCCGAAAATTGAGATCATTCAGGGAGGAAACGGCTATGATGTGTTGTTGCGCAATGTGTTGTTGTACCGCAAACGCTTCCCGGACCGGCCGCCCTGCAGTATGGTATGCCGTGTGAGCATATCTGCATATTCTGTGTGGGAACACGCAGAAGGATCTGTCGCTGATCGCCTGGGAGCTTACTTGAAAAGGGAGCTTCCGGGCGTTTTGTTTTGACCCGCAAATCAGGATACAAGGGAGGAATCCGGCAATGGACTGGAATGCGATCCAGCAATATTTGCCGCTCTACCAGAAAGCCGCTGTACTTACCGTGCGGCTGGGTGTTGCAGGCATCATATTTGCCATCATCATTGGCCTTGCCTGCGCAGTGATCCAGTATGACAAGGTGCCCGTTCTGCGGCAGATCGTGGGTGTTTACATCCAGCTGTCCCGCAACACACCGCTGCTGGTGCAGCTGTTCTTCATTTATTATGGCCTGCCCAAGGTGGGCATCCGCACCAATGCCGAGATCTGCGGCATTGCCGGTCTGGCGTTTCTGGGCGGCAGCTACATGGCCGAAGCGTTCCGCAGCGGTCTGGAAGCCATTGAGCCGATTCAGACGGAAAGCGCCTACAGCCTTGGCATGGATCGCTGGCAGACCATGCGCTACATCATTCTGCCGCAGGCCATGTCCACCAGTATGCCGGCTTTCATGGCAAATGTGATCTTCCTGCTCAAGGAGACCAGCGTGTTCAGCGCCATCAGCCTGATGGACCTGATGTTCACGGCAAAGGACCTGATCGGCATGTATTCCAAGACCATCGAATGTCTGTTCCTGCTGGTGGTGTTCTACCTTATCATTCTGCTGCCGGTGTCCATTGTGGGCAGCCTGATCGAAAGGAGGCTGCGCTATGCTGGATTTGGGTCTTGATGTCCTGTTCAAGGGCAAAAACATGGCCCGCCTGCTGGGCGGCCTTGGCGTTGCACTCAAGATCAGTGCCGTCTCGGTGATCATCAGCCTGCCGCTGGGCATCCTGCTGGGCGTGCTCATGACCTCCCGCAACCCCGTTATCAAGGCGATTCTGCGGCTGTATCTGGAGTTCGTCCGCATCATGCCGCAGATGGTGCTGCTGTTCCTCGTTTACTTCGGCACCACCCGTGCCTTTGGGTGGAATCTTTCCGGCGAGACGGCATCCATCATCGTGTTTGTGCTGTGGGGCACCGCAGAAATGAGCGACCTTGTGCGCGGTGCGCTGATCGCCATTCCGAAGCACCAGTATGAGAGTGCCGAGGCCCTTGGCATGAGCCGTGCGCAGACCTACTGGTACATCATCATTCCGCAGACGGTGCGCCGCCTGATCCCGTTGAGCATCAACCTGATCACCCGCATGATCAAGACCACCAGCCTTGTGCTGATGATCGGTGTGGTGGAAGTGATCAAGGTAGCACAGCAGATCATCGAGGCCAACCGCACCGCCAGCCCCAACGCAGCGTTTGGCATTTATCTCACGGTTTTCGTGTTATATTTCTTCGTATGCTGGCCCATCAGTCTGCTGGCATCCTATCTCGAAAAGAAATGGAAGTGACCGTACATGGCAGAACCTATTTTGACTGTTGAACATCTGATCAAGGCCTATGGCGAGACCCCCGTGCTGGATGATATCAGCTTTGCTGTCAAGCCCGGCGAGGTCATCGTGGTGGTCGGCCCTTCGGGCTGCGGCAAAAGCACCCTGCTGCGCTGCCTGAACGGTCTGGAGCCCACCCAGAGCGGCCGGGTGCGGCTGGGCAATGAGACCGTTGCCTACGGCGGTAAAAATCTGACCCAGCTGCGCCAGCGCATCGGCATGGTGTTCCAGAGCTACGAGCTGTTCCCGCACATGACGGTGCTGGACAATGTGCTTCTGGCACCCACCAAGGTGCAGAAGCGCCCCAAAGCGGAAGTGCAGCAGGAGGCCGAAGCTCTGCTGGACCGCGTGGGACTGCTTGCCAAGAAAAACAGCTACCCGCGTGAGCTTTCCGGCGGACAGAAGCAGCGCGTTGCCATCGTGCGCGCACTGTGTATGCACCCGGAGATCCTTCTGTTTGATGAAGTGACCGCTGCCCTTGATCCGGAAATGGTGCGCGAGGTGCTGGACGTTATGCTGGACCTTGCCAAGCAGGGCAAGACCATGATCATCGTCACCCACGAAATGCAGTTTGCCCGCGCCATTGCCAACCGCGTCATCTTTCTGGATGGCGGCAAGATCGTGGAAGAAGCTGCACCGGCCGAGTTCTTTGACCGGCCCAAGACCGAGCGCGCGCAACGCTTCCTGCGCACCTTCACGTTTGATGCTGTGAAATGAGTCACAGATCAAGATAAAGGCTGCGGGTGTTCCGCAGCCAAATGGGAAAGATTTTGTAAAGGAGTAATCATTATGAAACAGTCTAAGATCTCTCGTCGTTCCTTCCTGCTGGGTCTGGGCGCAGTTTCCGCTGCCGCTGTTCTGACCGCATGCGGCGGCTCTTCTTCTGCTTCTACTGCAACTGCAGCATCCGGCAGCAGCGTGGTCTACCGCACGCTGGATCAGATCAAGGAGTCCGGCACCATCAACATCGGTGTCTTCTCCGACAAGAACCCGTTCGGCTACGTGGATGAGAACGGCGAGTATCAGGGCTATGATGTCTACTTTGCCCGCCGTCTGGGCGAGGATCTGGGCGTAGAGATCAACTTTGTTTCTACCGAGGCTGCCAACCGTATCGAGTATCTGCAGACCGGCAAGGTGGATGTGATCTTGGCAAACTTCACCGTGACCCCCGAGCGCGCAGAGGAAGTGGATTTCGCTCTGCCGTACATGAACGTTGCACTGGGCGTCATTTCTCCGGACAGCAACGTTATCACCACTCTGGACAACTGGAACGCTGACGATCAGATGATCGTCATTTCCGGCACCACTGCTGAGACCTACCTGACCAAGGAGTACCCCAATATTCCGCTGCAGAAGTACGATTCCTATGCAACGGCCAAGAATGCACTGGAGAACGGCAACGGCGTGGCATGGGCCAACGATAACACCGAGGTCATTGCATTTGCAAAGCAGAACACCGGCTACACGGTCGGCATTCCCTCTCTGGGCAGTCAGGACACCATTGCTCCCGCTGTGAGCCAGGGCAACACCACCGTTCTAGATTGGCTGAACGAGGAGATCAAGACTCTGGGCGAGGAGAACTTCTTCCACAAGGACTATGAGGAGACTCTGGTGGATACCTACGGCACCGACTTCGAGGACGAGCTGGTGGTCGAGGGCGGCGAGACCGCTGCCAGCGAGGCAGCAGCTTCTGAGGCTGCTGCTTCCGAAGTAGCTTCCAGCGCAGCCGCACAGTAAATAAAAACACCGAGCGGGCAGGAGAGGGCTGAACCTTTCCTGCCCGTTTTTGCATTGCACCATCTGCCGGAACGTGCTATACTGAAACAAAACAACTCTTGTCCGAAAAAATTGAAAAAGAGAGGATGTTCCCAATGAAACGTGCCTATACGAACGGGATCCTGCTGGATGGCACCGAGCAGATGCAGCCGGCAGCGCACAAAATCCTACTGACCGAGGATGATAAGATCATTGCCATTGTCGATGAGGGCGTGGATCTGGACGGTTATGAGGTCATCGATCTGCACGGAGGCTATCTGTGCCCGGGCCTGATCAACCTGCATGTGCATCTGGCAGGCAACGGCAAGCCCAGCGCAAAGCCGCGGGATAATGCTGCGCTGGTGCGCAAAATTCTGAGCAATGGCCCGACCCGTGCGGTGGCCTACAGGCTGGTATGCAGCTACGCGAAGCTGGAACTGCTGGGTGGCGTGACTACCATCCGCACCGTGGGCGGCATTGCAGATTTTGACACCCGCTGCCGTGATGATGCCGCTGCAGGCAGACTGCTGGCACCGCGCATCCTTGCTGCCAACGAAGGCATTTCGGTGCCGGGCGGACATATGGCAGGCTCGGTGGCAGTTGCGGCCCATAACAATGCCGAAGCATTGGCTCAGCTCAAAAAGGCCAGCGGACAGAAGGTGGATCTTGTCAAGCTGATGATCACCGGCGGCGTGCTGGATGCCACCGAAAAGGGAACCCCCGGCGAGCTGAAGATGAAGCCGGAAATGGTCAAAGCCGTCTGCGACGAGGCCCACAAGCTGGGCTATACCGTGGCAGCGCACACCGAGTCGCCAGCGGGCGTAAAGGTGGCGCTGGAAAATGGGGTGGATTCCATCGAGCACGGTGCAAAGATGGACGATGAGACGGTCCGCCTGTATAAGGAGCGGGGAGCCTTCCTGTGCACGACCATCTCCCCGGCACTGCCCTATGCGCTGTTCGATACAACGGTTTCCGGTGCATCGGAAAAGGACCAGTATAACGGCAAGATCGTGTTTGACGGTGTGGTGGAAAGCGCAAAGACCGCCCTTGCCAACGGCATTCCGGTGGGCTTGGGCAATGACGTGGGCTGCCCCTACATCACCCAGTACGATTTCTGGAGGGAGCTGTGCTATTTCCATAAGTATTGCGGTGTGAGCAATCGGTTTGCCCTCTACACGGCGACCCTGCGCAATGCTCAGCTGGCCGGAGTAGGAGACGTGACCGGTTCCATTGAGCCGGGCAAGAGCGCAGATTTTATTGTGACAAAGCACAACCCGCTGGAAGACCTGCGTGCGCTGCAGCATCTGGAACTGGTGGTCTGCCGCGGCCATGTGATCAAAAAGCCGAACCCCAAGCGGAACAAAACGGTGGATGCCCTGCTGGACCCGTACCTCGAATAATACTGAAAAAGCAAGGAGAGACGATCGGTCTTTCCTTGCTTTTTCGTTCACATGCCTGCCATCACGGCCATGATGCTTTGCCAGCTCTTGTTGCGGGCAGCGGGCACAGTGGTGCGGCGGCGTGCGGGTGCAGAGCCGGAAGAGACCGTATTCATGGCGGTCATCGGCACCGACGGATGGAAGAATACGGCTGTATCACCGGCCAGCCACTGGGCGGCAAGGCGGGCTGCCTGCGGGTCGGCCTGCAGGGTGCGGCGCTCGGCACCGGCCAGATGATCCGCCAGCCAGTAGAGGATGGCACCCAGCGGCAGGCTGGGCAGAACATCCTGACTCCAGTAGGTCCAGCGGGCACCGGCCCCTACATGGCTTTCTACCGTGATCACAGCGCCGGTGCGGGCGTTCTGCGGGATGCTGCCCTGATAATTGATACCGGCGCACTGGCGAAGCTCGGCGGTGATGCGCTGGGTGCGGGCCATATCCAGCCTGTCCTCACGGCAGTAGGCGCGGAAATCGGTCTCGTCGATCAGACCGTCGGCGCTGGAAGGAAAGCGGCCCACCAGCTGGCCATCGGCGTTGTGGCACAGCTGCCAGCCCTTGCGGAACAGCTGGAAGTTCAGGCAGCGGCGACCCATGGTGGAGTAGCACAGAATGGAGGTGCTCTCACCGGGCAGCTGCTTCAGCTCCAGGCAGGCATCGTTGCCGCAGGTGTCCTGCAGCTTTACCGTTAACAGCAGCTGCGCACCGGGGTGCTGAGCTGACATAGCGTTGTGCATGGCATCAAAATAACGGTTGGCATCCATGATCGGTTCCCTCCTGAAACTATAACACAGCAGTTCGTTGTATAACGGATGGGCACTGCGCCAAACGACCCGGTGCACAGCAGGCGGCTTACGCAGGAATGTTTTATTGACTGAACATAGTATAGCATACTTTGCAACAAAAAACAACTATAAGTTTGCAGAAAAACAAAATATTTCCGCGAATCCTGCAACAGTGACCCGAAACATGGTTGTTGCAAGAGTGGATCAGTTGTGTTCTGCATCAAAAACAGCCCACAGACGGCAAGGCCAAAGCCTCCCATCTGTGGGCTGTTCTGGTAAAATATGGTTCAATCGCCCAGTTCACGGATCTCGTTCTGGATCAGCCGCCCGGCCGCGCGGGCCAGTTGGTCCATGCCGCGGATACGGGCCATGTTTTTGCCGTAGATCTGTGCAGCGGCACCGGCAGAGCTGTCCTCACCCATGAACACAGCCGACACCCGGATGCCCATGCGCTGCAGCGCACGCACCTGCGCGGCAGTGTCAGCCACACCGGCAGCGTCCTCGTAACCGCAGCCCAGCGGGTTTTCTGCACTGGGCGGGATGCGGCGGCTGTCATTGGGCGAAGCGTCCGTCAGCACGATGAGCAGATGCCGCGGCGCAGGACCGGGCGCAAACCGCAAAAGGTCGCCTGCTGCCCGCAGGGCAAGGCCGTCACGGTTCCAGCCGGAAGCAAAATATCGGTTGATGTTCTGCAGGTTTTTGTCTGCAAAGCCTTTGAGCACACGCAGTACGGTGTAGCCCCGCAGGCTGCTGAAGCTGGACACCCGCACCGGGATACCGCAGGCTGCAAGGCTCTGGGCCAAAATGGACCCTTGAGCTGCGATCACTTCCTGACAGTGCAGGCGGGACGCAGATGCATCCAGCAGAAGATCCACCGTGAAGGAGGGCTGGTTCTCTTCCTCGGCACACAAAAACACCCGGTCATCGTTCAAAAGTGGTGCGCGCCAGATGCGCCCAGCGTTCAGATTGCCACTGCGGGCAACACGGGCGTTGGGCTGCTGGTGCACAAGGATGCAGTTGCGGATCTGCTCGGTGAGCCGCAGCACCACACTGCGGTGCAGTTCCCGATTTTTGGCGTAATAAGCGCGGTTGCGGTCAGCCTGAAGTTCAGCCTGCTCAGCCAGATGCTTTGCTTCCGGTGTGGGAGCCTGCTCCGGGCTGGGCACACCGGCACTGAACCACAAATGGCACCCCAGATGGTCGCCCACGCAAAGCTCCTGCTCAGCCTTGCGCAGCCGTTCCGGCGGGTAGAGAGAGCGGCCGAAGCAGCTTTCGATGTAGGCCTTGTCCTGCGCGGCATTCTGCTTCAGGGTGATGTGGGCCCGGCGCTTGTCCACCGCCAGCCCGCCGCCCACAGCATCCACGGAGCTTGAGTGCTCCACGGTCACGCGGTCCGTTTTGATCATCTGGGTGGGCATGGCTTTGGTGGCAAGCTTTGCCAGCAGGCCGTCCAGATGCAGATGCAAAGCTGCTCTCTGGTGCACAGTGCCGTCGAACAGGTTGAATTTTGCGTAGATCGATAAAATTTCGGCTTTCAGCTGTTCCGCTGCCGGCGCTTTTTCCGGGGAAAGAGCCGCAGCAAGGCCGGACTCATAAGGGGTCATCACCGGGTCGGCACGGCCCAGCACACGCCGCCATCGTGCGGCCTGCATGGTGTACACCAGCTGATTTTTGGCCATCCACTCCTGACGGGAGAGCTTGTATTGAATCGCAAAGAAATAATCTGCATGGGCATGGCGCAGTGCTTCCAGCACCGGGCGGCGGGGCAGCTCCAGCCGATAGGCTGCATTTTCCAGATACAGCCATGTCATGTCGTCCAGCATTGTCTGCCGCAGATCACCGTCCCATGCATCAAAGATGCTGCGAATCAGCGCGTCACCGTAATATTTGTGGATGAGGCCCACGACCGTGTTCATGTAAAAATCGGTGGTGCCGTCGGTATAGCGGGCCAGAAACAGCGGCTCAAAGCCATAGGCTCCTGCAGCAGCCCAGACTTGATTGGCCGCACGCCGCTCCTGCGCGGTGTAACTCTGGGCATCCATCAGCCAAAGAGCTTGGCGGCATCCAGCTTGGCCGGAATGCGCGCTGCGATCACATCACGGATCAGGCCCTGCTCGTAGGAGTCAAAGGCTTTGTTGGTGATGCCCATATCCAGTGCCGCGCCTGCCGGGATGCCGCGCCGGATCAGCCGCAGGGCATCCAGCATACCGCGCAGATCCAGCGCCTTGGTGGAAATTTCCGCACTGTCGCACTTTTTCTGCAGGTCAAGGAACAGCAGTGCAAACTGGCGCACATACTTGGAAGCAAGATCGGGGAACTGCGTCCGCAGCAGCTTTTCCAGATCGTCCTGCGTAATGGTGGGCATCTGGATGACCACGAAACGGGAGGTGAGGGCCTCGTTCAGCTCACGGGTGCCGGCATAACCGTAGTTCATGGTGGCAATAAAGCGGGTCTCCTCCGCCAGCGGGATGCGGTCGTAGCCGGGCACATCGATGGCGCGGCGGAAGTCCAGCACCGCGTGCAGCACGGCCAGCGCTTCGTTTTTGGCCATGTTGATCTCATCCAGCACACCAAAGCCGCCGCACTGGGCGCAGCGGTATACCGGGCCGGGCCGGAACACCACCTGACCGTCCGCAAAAGTGTCCATACCGATGAGGGATGCTGCATCCATGTTCACATGGAAGGAGATGTCCCACGCAGGACGGCCAAAGGCGGCGGCAAGGTTCTCGGCCAGCACGTTTTTGCCGGTGGCTTTTCCGCCTGCCAGCAGCAGGTTTTCGCCGCAGAGCAGCGCCGCCAGCGCCTGCTCCCACACATCATTTCCATAATAAGTAAAGGCAGGGGAGGGAATGCGCGGGCGCAGTGCGTCCGACAGGGCATGGGCAGCGCGGTACTGTTGGACTGCTTCCAGCAGAGCGGGGTCTACTCCTTCCTTCTGCAGAGTTTCAAGGAGATCAGACATTTGTACAAACACCTCGATTTTGCCGGTTGTCTGGCACAAACCGGCTGTTCAGCTTTATCATAGCACAATCGTGGGGATTTGTGTAGGGGGCGGGTGGCGAAAAAATGGCAAAGAGAGGCGGCCCCAAACAGGGACCGCCTCTCTTCATGAAGAAAGAAGAAATGGAAAAACGCTTAAGTTGTGCCGGAAAACCGCGCTGAATCAGGCGTTATCCAGACCCGCCATCTGCTTGACGGCCTTCATGGCGAAGGTCAGGGTGCGGCCCATGGCTACACCGGCCATCAGGCAGGGGTAGTTGTTGGCAAAGAAGCTGCCGGACATATCACCGGTGATATACAGGCCCTCCATGGGCTGGTTATTGGTGTCCAGCGCCTGACCCTTTTCGTTGATGGCAATGCCCTGCTCGGTGGTCAGCAGAGAGGCACCCAGCCAGCAGCCGTAGAAGGGAGCGGTGCGGATGGCGCTGAGGCGGTAAGCGGGCTTGCCGAAGTCCTCGTCGTTCTGCTTGTCGTAGAGCTCGTTGTAGCGCTCCACGGTAGCAAGGAAGGTGTCCTTGGCAGCACCGGTAAAGCCCATCTTGTCAGCCAGCTCGTCCAGCGTATCGCACTTGAACAATGCACCGGCCTCGATTGCCTCGTCCATCTTGCCCTGAATGTACTTCTCACCGCCGTTACGGGTCTGGGCAGAGCAGCCGATGGTGTGGAAACGCTTTGCGTCCTCCAGAATGTTGGCATCGCAGATCTGTGCGTAGACGCGGCCCGGCTGGTGGGCAGCAGCGTAGACGATATCGTTGTAGGGGCTGCTCTCGTTGGCAAAGCGCTCGCCGTTGCGGTTCACCTTCAGGAAGGGCTGGGTGCCGGGGTTGTACTGACGGATGGTACCAGGGAAAGCCTTGCCGCCAAAGGCAGTGTCGCTGTCCACATAACCGCCATCCACGCCGGGGGCCACGATGCCGCGGTCAAACAGCATGGGAGCGGCTTCCTTGTCCAGATTGGCACCTGCCCACATTGCAGCCCGGATGCCGTAGCCCTTATCGGAGGGAGAGTAGGAGCATGCGGTGGTGACGGAAGTGCCCAGGGGATCCAGCTGCTCCATCATGTAGGGGTTGCCGGGGAAGCCGCCGCAGGCCAGCAGAACGCCCTTGTTGGCGTTGTAGCGGATGAAGTGGTCATCCTCGGTGCTCTGGGCGATGATGCCGGTAATGCGGCCATCGCTGTTCTTTTCCAGCTTGGCCAGACTGGTCTTGAAGTCCACATCGTAGCCCAGCTCCTGAATGTACTGAAGCAGCAGCTCGTTCCGGGCGGCACCACTGGAGCGATCATAGGTATACTCGATCTCGGGGTACATATAATCGGTGTTGTGCTCGGCGTTTTCTGCAGGCCATTTGGCCTCGTCACCGTAGGTGTAGATCATCTTCACACCGTACTTATCCTCCATGATGGAGCGGACAAATTCGATCATCTCGGCAGACTCGTTGATCCAGGTCTTGACCACGCGCTGGTCGCACTTGCCGGAAGCGTAGCGGGAGACCTCGCTCAGCAGCTTGGCACGATCCATCTTGATGCCCTGTTCCTGAGCGCCAAAGCCGTCCACGGCACCCACCCAGTGACGGGTATCCTGCACATTGCCGTTCTGCTCGATGACACGGAAGTTCAGGCCCTTGGCAGCGGCATAAGCAGCAGCGAACATACCGCCGTTGCCGGCACCCACGATGAGGATGTCAGTGTCCACGGTCTCGGTGATGGCAGCCTCGTCAATGTCAGGCTCCTTGCCCAGCCAATCGGTCTCGTCACCGGTGGGCAGCTGAACGGAAGTTACAGTTGCCTCTCCCTTTGCCTGTGCAAAGCAGCTCTTGGCGGCCTTCTTCACGGCATCGGAGGTGATGGTGGAGCCGGACACGCCGTCGATCTCGTCAGAGCCAGCGTTCAGCAGCTGGTTCTTCAGCTCCTCGGCAGCAGCAGCGCCGTAGGAAGCGGTCTCGCCGGAGGTATCGACCACAACGTCGGTCACAGCACTGTCAGAGAAGGTCATGGTGACCTTGACGGTAGAGGAAATTCCCTCAGCAGTGCCGGTGTAGGTACCGGGGGTGTAGCTGCCTGCTGCACCGGAGGAAGCGGCGGTGGAGGAGCTTGCAGCGTTGCAGGCAGCCAGTGCACCGGCGGTGACACCGGACATGGCAGCGGCAGCAGCGATCTTCAGAAAGCCTTTACGCGAGATCTTGTTCATGCTTGGATGATCCTTTCTTCTCTTTTTCTGTTCTTATCCTTTGATTTTCCTTCTTATCCGAAACGTACCGCCACAATGCGGTGCAGACTTCGTTCGATAATAAATTAACACAAAGTCCGCCTGTTGTCTTTTAAGAATTCTTAAGCATCTTTTCCGTTTCTTCGCTGGGAAATTCCCGTATCCCACTTTGTTTGATAAATAACGGTCAAATCAGAGCAGAAAAAAGCACCCACGGCTTAAGTTTCCTTAAGAAGCGGGTGCTTTGAGGATTAACGATATTTAAGACAGCAAAACCATTTCAGGCCTCCGTCTCCCCTTCCGGGCGGAAAATATAACCTTTGCCCCAGACATTTTTGAGGTAGATGGGCTTTGCAGGGTCGGGCTCGATCTTACTGCGGAGGTTATGGATGTGCACCTGCACAGTGCGGACATCCCCCAGGCTCTCCTTCCCCCAGATCTTCCGGTAAAGCTCGTTTGCGGTAAAGAAAGTGTTGGGATGCCGGATGAAGAGGGTCAGGATGCGGTACTCCATGTCGGCCAGATGGATGCTCCGGCCATCCTTTTCCACGCAATGGCTGTTGGGATCCAGCGTAAAGGCCGCACAGTGGTAGCCGCTGACGCTGGGCTCTGCGGCATCCATCTGGACACGGCGGATGTTTGCCATGATGCGGGCCAGCAGAACTTTGTGGTTGTAGGGCTTGGTCAGGAAATCATCGCCGCCCAATTCCAGCGCCCGTACCACTGTGTCTGTATCGTCCAGACAGGAAGTAAAAATGATGGGGCAGTGGTACCAGCTGCGCAGGCGCTGGCACAGTTCCATGCCGTTGGTATCCGGCAGAAGGATATCCATCAGGATCACATCGAACTTTTCCCGGGCGTGGCTCAGCGCTTCGCCGCCGGTGTCAGCGCAGACCACCTCAAAATTCTGCTGACAGTTCAAGAAATAGCTGGTAGTATCCCGGATCACCGGATCATCTTCCACCAGAAGAATGCGGATCATCCTGTTTGCTCTCCCCTTTTCGGCGTGAATTTGCTATAATATCCTTATCTAGTATACCGTATTTCCGGGCTGTTCTCAACCGGTTCTCCAAAGTTTTTGCAGGGGGTCTTTTTATGATAAAAAAGCGATTTCTGCTTCCGGCTGCTGCCGGGGCACTGGCACTGACCATTGGGTTGGCAGGGATCTGGTTCAACCAGCGGCTGCCGGCGCTGGCGGATTTTGGGGTCCCCGGCATGGACCCCGAAGCCCAATTGATGGCATGGGCTGCCCTGTTTCCGGAAAAAGGAGTGGCTGCCCTGACCTTCCGCACGGTGCTGCAATGGATGGCCATTGCGGTATTCTGCACTCTGGGAGCGGTGGTGCTGGCCCTGTACCGATACAAGCCTCAGAAGGAACTGGGGTATTTTCTGCTGTATCTGACGGTGCTGACCCTCTGGGCTCTGGTGATCATTCTGGCTCCGGTGGGAAGTTCCGGCTGGAGCGTCTTTTTCCGCCGGGGATTCTTTACCGTCACGGTTCTGGCAGGTATTCTGCTGTGCGCCGCCCTGACAGGGGCTGTGCCGGTGTCTCACGGGCAGCGGCTCCATTCCCTGCTTCTGACGCTGGGGTATCTTGTTCTGACGCTGGTTCCCCTCAGCCGTGTACGAGCGGTGGGGCTGCTTTTGGGCATGGGCTACTGTCTGGGCATCCTGATGGTGATGTATGCCCGGGGCTCCGACGCTGCCCTGCTGATGCTGTTTCCCTGTGCCATCACCATTGGCTTCCGGGTATGGGTGGTCCTGCCGGGCATTCAGGTGCCGTTTTTTCAGGAGAGCGTGTTTTTCTACCTGTTCCGGTGTGCCCGGATCTACGATGCGCCTTTTACTCTGGGCTGCATGGCCTACGTCTGCCGCCGGTATGCCCTGCAATTTGATCGGGCGGAGCAGCTGGCCCGGGAGCTGGATGCCCGGGTCATTCAGCGGACAAAGGCCCTGACGGAGGAGACCGAGGCCCGGAAAAGCATGATGCTGAACATTTTCCACGACCTGCGCAGTCCCCTGTTTGCGGTCAGCAGTGGACTGGACACACTGGAGGCTGCACCGGAGGCCCTGCCGGCCCTGCTGCCCGCCTTACAGCAGCGGACGGCCTTTCTCCGCCGCCTGACGGAGGATCTGTTTCTGGCTGCAAAGCTGGAGCAGAAACAGGTGATGCTCAACGAGGACCGGGTATCTCTGGGGGAGGTCATGGCTGCGGTCTGTGACAGCTGCCGGGAGGAGGCTGAGAAGAAGGGCGTGGTGCTTCAGGCACCCCCGGCTCCGGAGCTGCCGGTGTGGGGCGACCAGATCCGGCTGCAGCAGATCCTGCAGAACCTGTTGACAAATGCCATTCACTACACCCCTGCAGGAGGGAGCATCACCGTCAACAGCCGGGTGGAGGCCGGTGCTGCTCTGGTGAGCGTCCGGGACACCGGCTGCGGCATTGCGCCGGAGGATCAGGCCGCCGTATTTGACCGGTATTTCCACACCACCACCTCTTCCAAGCACGACTCCACAGGTCTGGGACTGACCATTGCGCAGGAGCTTGCCCACCTGCACCACGGAGAAATCCTATTGGAAAGCGAAGTGGGCAAAGGCAGCTGCTTCACATTAAAGCTCCCTCTATTATCCGCATAACAAAGAAATCCCCCGCCATAGGCGAGGGATTTCTTTATAGCATCTATTTGAATTTAAGCCAGCGGGTCCCACAGCTTCATGGGCAGGGGCTCCTGATCCAGCAGGGCGCGCTGGGCATCGCTCAGCAGGCTCTTGCGAACGGTGATCTGGTAGACATTGGTCTTGAACCATTTTTCGCTTCCGATGTAGTAGCCCTTCTGGCCGGAGGCATCGCCCCAGCTGTTCTCGATCTTCCAGCGGTCAGCCTTGCCGTTCTCGTCCAGATTGACACCGCAGAACATCATACAGTGGTTCATGGTGCTTTCACGGGTGAGCAGCCGTTCGGCCTTGGTCATGCCAAAGGTCAGGCCGCCCAGCACCTCGCCGTACTGGAAGCAGTCGGGGTCCCAATAGCCGTTGGCGCGGTCGCCGTCGGGGTGGCAGTCGCAGCTGAACATGACTCCCTCCCCTGCCTGCAGCTGGCGGATAGTCAGATCCTCCAGCTCCTCCTGCGAGAGGTTCAGCCAGAACATATTCTCCTCCACCACGTCACCCATAAAGGGCTGGCAGTAGGTGCGGTTCAGCGCATGGATGGGCGAGGAGATGATGACGACGTAATCATCCAGATCATTGCCCACATATTTCTCCAGGAAGGTGTGCGGGGTCAGGTTCCGGTCGCAGTGGTAGTGCTCATCCTTGTCGGTATACTCAAAGTCAAAGCTCCTGGGAGGCTGGCCGTAGAGGATGCACAGGGCGTTGTAGATCTCCGCCAGCATCTCCTCGCGGCGGGCGGCCGTGTCCTTTCCCTCTTTTGCCAGAGCCCGCAGCTCCAGCGCATCCTCCCGCAGCTTGCGGTTCAGGATGGGCAGATACTTGGCCGTGCCGGTGGAGTGGACTGTTTCCGGCATGACCCAGGAGGGCACCACGCCGTACTTTTTGATCAGGCTGATGGCCATATCCCACTGGCCGCCGTCGGGCAGCGGGTTGCCCAGCAGGGTGTAGGTCTCGCGGTCGGTCAGGTCCTGATCCGCAAAGTGGAGGATGTTCTCAAGGAAGAGATTTGCCTTTTCCAGCTTATCGTAGAACGCCAGATAGGTGGGAGAGAAGGAGAAATCCTCCAGATCGCACTTGGCGATCACCCGCTGGCGCAGGACGTTCAGGGTGGAGAACATCCAGCAGCGGCCGCTCTGCTTCTGGTTGGTGATGTTATTGGTCTTGACCAGCACAGAGAAGTCCATCCGCAGTTTGGCAGCGGCGGCGGGCACAAAGGCCGCGTCCGGCAGAGCCGTGCGGGAAACCGCATTGGACATCACATTCAGCTCCGGGCGGGCAGCATAGCCCTGCTCAAAGCGTTCCAGCATCCGGGCATCAATGGGAGTAACACGATTCATTTGATTCACGCTTTCTTTCTGAAAAGATCAATCCTTGAAATAAGCATTCTGCACGGCCAGCAGGACACCGGCACGGCTTGCGGCAAAGTTCAGGCCGCCCTGCAGGTAGCAGGTGTAAGGCTCACGCAGGGGGCCGTCGCAGGAGAGCTCGATGGTGCTGCCCTGAGTAAAGCTGCCGCTTGCCATGATGACCTCATCGGTATAGCCCGGCTCCGGAGAGGGTTCCGGTGCGGCATAGCTGTCCACGGGGCTGGCGGCCTGAATGCCGCGGCAGAAGCCGATGAGGGCATCGGCGGTATCGGCATCGAAGCAGGTCACGATATCGTTGTGATCCTCGCAGTAGCGCGGGATGGGCTTTTTGCCCACCAGCTCCAGCAGGCACTGGGCATAGATGGCGGTCTTGATGGCCTCACACACCACGCCGGGGGCATAGTAGAAGCCAAGATACATATCACGGGGCGTTTCCAGCGTACAGCCCAGCTCCTTGCCCAGTCCGGGGGCGTTCAGGCGGTAGGCACACAGCTCCACCAGATCCTTCCGGCCCGCGATATAGCCGCCGGTGGGGGCGATGCCGCCGCCCGGGTTCTTGATGAGGCTGCCCACCACAAGGTCGGCACCGGCCTGGCAGGGCTCCTTCATCTGGGTGAACTCACCATAGCAGTTGTCCACAAAGATGATGATCTCGGGGTTGGCGGCACGGGCCGTGTCGGCGATCTTCTGAATGGTATCCAGATCAAAGGCATTGCGCTGCAGGTAGCCGCGGCTGCGCTGGATATGGCAGACCTTTGCCCCCGGGGCCTTTTGAGCGATCAGCGCGTAATCCGGGGTGAAGTCGGCCTTGAGGGGGGCTTCGTCGTACCGGATGCCGTAGTCCATCAGGGTGCCGGTGCCCTTGCCCTTGCCGTCCAGACCGATGACGCCTTCCAGCGTGTCATAAGGGCGGCCCGTGGCGGCCAGCAGGGTGTCGCCGGTGCGCAGCAGACCGAACAGCGCGACGGTCAGCGTGTGGGTGCCGCTCATGAATTGCGGGCGCACCAGCGCGGCCTCGGCCCCCATGCAGCGGGCAAAGACCTCCTCCAGCTTGTTGCGGCTGTCGTCCCAGACGCCGTAGCCGCTGGACCCCCAGAAATGCCGTGCCTCGACGCCGCAGTCGGTGAAGGCGCGCAGCATTTTGAGCTGGTTGTAGTCGCGGATCTCCTCCACATGGGCAAACTGCGCACGGCAGAGGTCGAGGGCCTTGCGGTCCAGCGCCAGCACTTCGGGGCGCAGGTCGTAAAATTGTTCGATCATGTAGTATTCCAATCTGTAGTATAATGTTGAATTTTGCCGATTTGTAAAAATCCAAGCTGTGCATAAAAGCCACACAGCGCCGGGAAGCAGGCGAACCGCACCGCGCGTTCGGCAGTCAGCTCATTCGCCAGCCCGACAATCAAATACCGCGCCAGCCCCCTGCCCTGCCACGCGGGGTCGGTCACGCCCGCGGCCATGTAGCTCTCGGTATCGCTCTGCTCGTAGCAGCCCACCGTGCAGACGGGTCTGCCGTTGTGCAGCAGCGCGCGGCAGGTGCCCACCCCGTGGGCCAGCGCCGTGCAGGCCGCGGAGTAGAACTCGTCGGCCTCGGCGTCGCTCTCGGCAAAGACAAGGCGGCTGACCGGCAGCATCGACGGCGCTTTGTCCGGGACAAGCTCCGCCGGGGGCGCGGGCGGCAGCGGCAGGGCACGGCCCTTTGGCAGCTCCCACAGCGTCAGCGGCGCGGCAGGCTGCCAGCCGGGCAGGGTCAGCGGGTGCTCGGTTCGCAGGGTGTCGGCGTGCAGAAAGCGGAGAAAGCCCGTCAATTCCTCCCGGGCGTCCTCCCCCGCTTCCCCGCCGGGCAGCGCACCGCAGAGCACCGCCGACCCGCCGCGCAGCTCCAGCACCGCGGAGCCGGGCAGCAGGTAGAATGCCCACCCGCTGGCAGGGTGGTTGCCGAACAGGTGAAGGTGCGTGCCGAGGGTGGATTCAAAGTAGGGCTTGTGGGCGATGCGGCGGAGGAATTCTGTTTGAAGCTCGGGGGTGGAAGCGGATTGAATCATAGGGGTCCTTTTTCGGGTCAAGTTACGGGTGGCGGGCAGGCGGCAGAGCCCTTCAGCCGCTTACTTCAAATTCTTCACGATATTCTTATAATCCCGTCCTCTGACCTCAAAATTCGGGTACAAGTCAAACGACGCGGAGGCGGGCGAGAGACTGACGACATCGCCCGGTTTGGCGGCACTGCGCGCCAGCTCGACGGCG
>OGNO01000767.1_pt1 | contig 19464 bp, 10 predicted proteins | sample 1573491 | NCBI WGS metagenome assembly OGNO01 (sample SAMEA2581900, study PRJEB24529) | metagenome | biome: Human gut stool | place: China | collected 2011
TGGAATGAATTTCTGCAATATCCGTTGACTCACTGTAATATGCAGCGATCGGCTGGCTGCGCATTGCCATATATCCTGCAAACGCATGACCTAACTCGTGTGACAGTACCTGCATATCAAAGATCGTCTGATTGAAACAGGAAAATACAAACGGTGCTTTGTAGCGGTCAAGGGATGTCATATATCCGGTGGATGCCTTGCCCGGTTTGTTTTTTAAGTCCATCAGCTCATGGTCGATCATAAAGTCAATGAATTCTCCTGTCTCAGGGCTTAATTCATGATACATTTTTCTCGCCTGATCCACCATGAAATCATCATCCCCTGCCGGAACTGCATTGCCATCCGGGAATACACGTTTTTCATCATAAACCATCAATGTATCCACGCCGAGACGTTTTCTCTGTGCCTCATATAATTTTTCACACAGAGGTACTAACACGGTACGCACCTGCTCACGGAAAGCAGCTACTTCCTCCATGCCGTAATCGGTACGTCCCTGCTGCATATATCCAACCGGGATAAAGTTCTCATAACCAAGATTTTTTCCCATCTGTGTACGGATTTTGATCAGTTCATCCCAGATTTCCTCGAGGCGTTTTTCATTGCCATGATAAAAATCAGAGTAAGCCTTTACAGCAGCCTTTCGTACTTCACGATCCTCATGTTCAAAGTACTTCTGTACCCCGTACAGGTTTAACGTTTTTCCGTCAAACGGGATTGCTGCGGTTGCCATCATTTTTTCATATTCCCTGCACAGTCTTGACTCCTGCTGCATCAGTGGGATGTTTTCCTCACAGAATGTCTTTTTCTGCAGATCCATCTGTGCAAAATACTGTTTTCCATATTCGTTTTCGATATCGCCGCGGAACTTTGATTCCATCAGGGCATCATTCATAGCCAGAAGCTTCGGCATAACGGTCGGCACCATATCGTTGATATATGCATCTTCTTTTTCATAGAACTCATCTGTAGTGTCTAATGTATGGCGGATGGATGCGATCGTACAGTCCGTCGAAAAATTTTTCGACATTTCTTCCATCTGCTCCATATATCCTTTTAATTCTCCATAGGATGCTGCATTTTTGATCTTTTCCGTGGTCTCCTCTGCAAATGCACCTGTTTTTTCAAAATCTGGTCTTTTATATTCCAGTGTGCTGAATTTAAAATCTTCCATGTTTCATTTTGTCCTTTCTTCCTGCATTTCTATATGTTATTGGTCTTTGACCATAACAGACTTTTATTCTGTGCTCTCATTTTTGTCTTTCGCAATGTTTTCTGCCATCTGCTCTTTCACTTCACTTTCAGTTTTCTTCTCATTCTTATGACGGATTTTTTCCCACCATCCAATGATTTTTTCTGCCGGCTGTTCCTGTTCTGATTTCTGCCGTGCTGCTTCACGTTCTGCCTTGCGTGCTTCCCGTTTCTTACGCCTTTCTTCTTCCTTTTCTTTGCGCGCTTTTTCTCTCTGTGCCTTCTTCTCGTTTTTCCGCTGCAGTTTTTCAAACGCTTTTTCTTTCAGACGCACTTCCTTTAAAGCCGCCTTCTCCATTTCTTTTATGTAACTGTTTGCCTTTTTGCGGTTGCGCTTATCCACGCGGTATGGATCGTAAGCAAAATAAGATATAGCCCCAAGCATCAGAACAACCACACCAGCGATCACAAAGATCGGAACTAACATATCATATTCCTTAAATTTCAGTTCGTAACATACAAACACCGTCAGCATCACAGGGTAAAGTAACAGATATAAAACCTTGATCAGCACCTCAAAAAACGCTGCCTGTTTCCTGCCATTTGAAAGAAGTGTGCCCTCGATTGCCGTATAAAATGCCATAAAAATACAAAGTTCCGAACCAAATCCATGCAGAACACCGCACACTGCCACTAAGATCAGCGACAGAAAAAACAGTGCAAACGCCGCTCCCTGATACCATGCATTGCGCCGTTCCTCCATACCCTGAAGCTTATCCTCGCTGATACCGTGCATCCGGTAAACTTCCGTTCTGATATGGCGCTCAAACTCCTCATTTAGCTTCTGTTCTTCTTTTGTATTCTTCAGATTTGCTTCCACGGAGTCGATCATCTGATTGATATATTCCTGCTGCTGTCTGATCCGCTTGCTGCGAAGCTGCTCTAATTCATTCTGCCGCTTTGCTTCCTCTTCAAGCTTTAAAACTTTCCCGATGCGCGGATTTTTGACTTCCATCTGCGTATAATCCGGTTCCGTTTCCATCTTCACATCTTCGCTCTCTATGATAACCGGATCTTCTACCTGTTCCTGTTCCATAACATTCTCTACATTTACCTTTTCCTTTTCTGTGGCACTCTGTTCTTTTGCTTTTTTCTTTTCCACGGCACTCTGTTCTTTTTCAGTTTCAGTTTTCACGGAACTTTGTTCCTGAAATTCCTCTTCTGCCATACTGCTCTTCTCCTCTGTTTTATTTGATTTCCCAGTATAATTTATTTCAATATTATACAAAAATAAAACCAAAGAAGCAATATACACACTTTCCCTATTGTCTAATAGGATCTGTCTTTCAGGATTGATTTCAGATCCATCGTGTAATCAAAATATCCTTCCTCCACATACTGGACTTTATCGACCTCTTCCCCGTTTTCCATATGCCGGATCGTCTGTTCGACCAAAGGGGCTGTCAGCGGATTGCACTCAAAATCAGCCATGATCTTCTCATCCTGCATCACCGTAAGCGCATCTTTTACTGCATCAAATGAGATCACGATCACATCACCATCTGTTCCCATTTTCTTTCCTGCCGCCTCAAGCGCATCGATCACGCCAAACGTCATATTGTCGTTTTCACTGATCACAACATCGATATCATCGTACTTCTCTAAAAAATCTTCCATGACTTCCTGACCTTTTGCCTGTGTAAAATCGCCCGACTGTTTTTCAAGCATCACCCAGTCTGAGTGTTTTTTTAATATTTTTTCAAAACCGTCCGACCGCCCGATCTGTGCGGAGGAACCTGGCGTCCCCTGCAGTGTGACTAAATGGATCGTCTCATCTTCTCTTCCCTGTTCTTTTAAATAATTTTCAAGCCATTCCCCCGCCTTTATTCCCTCTTCACAAAAATTACTTCCTACCCAGCAGCTGTAAAGACTTTCATCGCCGACTTCCACGGTACGGTCAGAGAGAATGACAGGGATTCCTGCCTCCTTTGCCTCCTCAAGCACCGCTTCCCATCCCGTTTCCACAACCGGATCTAAAATAATATAGTCCACATCCTGTAGGATAAAGTTGCGGATCGCCTTGACCTGATTTTCCTGTTTCTGCTGTCCATCCTCAAAAATCAAATAATAACCGTTTTCTTCCGTAAAAATATTTTTAAATGACTGCGTATTCGTTGTTCTCCAGTCTGACTCTGAACCGACCTGTGCATAGCCTACCACAATACACCCATCATGACCTGCCATCTCCTCCGTGTCCAGTCCATTCGTACGCTGCCCTCTTTTTTCTCCACATCCTGCCAGCAAAAATATCGCCCCAAGTACCGTGATTCCTGCTGATACCCACCTTTTGTTTAACATATCTCCTCCGAAACCATAACCTATGCTTTTCATTATATACCAAAAAGCCGCCGCACATAAATAGAGAATTTTCTCTGTGCGACAGCTTTTTCTTATTCACTTTATTATTTACTGCTCTCTTTCATCTTTGCAAAAATACTCTGTAACACAATAAAGAAACAAAGTAATGCTGCAACTGCGATGCTCGACCAGGAACTTAAGAGCTTACCATTGGTCTTTACCAAAGTTGAGATTGTACCGTTGATCAGTACACCGAAGAAGGAACCGATCACATTTCCAACTCCTCCGGTCAGGAGCGTTCCACCGATAACGGATGATGCAATGGCATCCATCTCTAATCCAAGTGCCTGCTGCACGTTGCCGGACATGGTATTCAAGCAATAGCAGATACCGCCGATCGAACAGAGGAAAGAAGATAACACATAAGCTTTTAATTTTGTCTTTTTCACATCAAGTCCCATCATGGTCGCTGACTGCTCACTGCCGCCAACTGCATAAAGACTTCTTCCGAATTTGGTGTAGCGGAGCATCAGAAATACCACGACTAACACTACCAGTGCCACAACCACGGAAATACGGATAAACGGTACCTGTACCACGCCTTTACCATTGACATAAGATCCAAACGGAAGTTTGATCTTGGCATTTGCAAGTTTTACAAAAAATTCATTGCTGCTGATCGATACCTGATCCGTACAGATCACAGCCGTCATACCTCTTGCGAAGAACATTCCCGCCATCGTCACAATAAATGGCTGGATATTTAAATATCCGACACAGAAACCCTGTACAATTCCAAATACAACGCCGATCAAAAGGACCAGAATACAAAGAACCACTGCGTTCATGTTCCATCTCTCCATTCCGACCGCAAGAAACATACAGTCCATAGCTACAAGAGAACCAACCGAGATGTCGATTCCGCCTGTCAGCATAACACATGTCATTCCACAGGTAATGCATAAGAGTCCCGCATTATTGATCAGTACATTTAAAAATGTCTGCAGGTGTGTAAATCCCTTATTTGCATAAATCGCACATCCGACTGCATACATGACGAAGAATAAAACGATTGTGATGATCAAAAGTACCGTGTTTCCATTCATTTTCTTTTTCTTCATTATGCGACACCTCCTTTTGCCAGCTGTCTTTTTGCAGACATCTTTTTCATATAATCCTTAAACGGAGGCGCCTGGATCGCAACGATGATGATAACAATGACCGCCTTGTATACCGGTGCCTGTTCGGTGGAAACACCCAGCGCATACAGTGTTGTCGTGATCGCCTGGATCGTATATGCACCGATAATAGAACCGGTAAGACGGAACTTTCCGCCGCCAAGACTGTTACCACCAAGTGCAACTGCAAGAATTGCATCCAGCTCAAAGTTTAATCCGATATTGTTAGAATCTGCAGAACTGATACGGGAAGATGCCACAATTCCGGCAATTCCGGCGCAAAGTCCACAGACAATGTAGCATAGGAAAATAATTCTTTCTGATTTGATACCTGCAATACGGGAAGCCTTTTTGTTGATACCAACACTCTGTACATATAACCCCAGCGCCGTCTTTTTTAGTATCAGGGAAGTGATTATGATACATACGGCTGCCACAACAATCGGTGTCGGGATAAATCCAAGATATCCACCAAAAATTTTAAAGGAATCCTCTCTTACATACACAATCATATTGTTACATAATAACAGACCGATTGCTCTTGCTGCCGAGAATAAAATAAGCGTTGCGACCATCGGCTGTACATTCAGATACGATACTAAAAATCCGTTAAATGCACCGCAGACACATCCGATCAGGATACCGCCAAGCACTCCGATGATAAGCGGTCTCGCCAGTTCATTCGTGGAGGAAACTCCATAGCCTGCAAGCAGCATACAGCAGAACGACGCTGCCAGTGACATGACCGAACCAACGGAAATATCAGTACCTGCAGAACAGGATACAACCAGAGTCATTCCGATCGCAAGGATCGCGATCTCACTTCCACGGTTTAAGATATCGATCATACGTCCATACAATACTCCGTTTCGAATGGAGATCGTAAAGAAATTAAATGCAAAATTTCCCGATGCAACATCGTAAATGATATTTACCGCCATTACCAATAACATACAAAAGATAGGCAGAAACAGCGGTTTGCTGATCAGTTTCTTTATATTATTCATTTGTGCCACCTCCTGCGATCGCCTGCATTACATGTTCCTGTGTCAGATTATCCGTGATCTCACCGACTTTTTCCCCATCTCTTAATACGACAAGTTTCGAACAGGTTCGAAGCATCTCTTCGATCTCAGAAGAAATAAAGATCAGGCTCTTTCCCTCCTCCGCTAACTGGATCACAAGTTTCTGGATCTCTGTCTTTGTTCCGACATCGATACCACGCGTCGGTTCATCTAAAATTAAAAATTCCGGATCGGTCGCAAGCCAGCGCGCTAAGATCACCTTCTGCTGGTTACCACCGGAGAGCTGTTTAATCAGTGTCTCCCTGTTTGCGGTCTTGATCTGAAGAAGTTCTATGTATTTGTCCGCGATCTCGATCTGCTTACTCATCGGCAGCAGTTTGAATATTCCACGTTTTGCCTGCAGTGCAAGAATAATATTTTCCCTTACCGACAGGTCACCTATGATACCTTCTGCCTTTCTGTCATCCGGCAATAGTCCCATTCCAAGGTTCATGGCATCGATCGGAGCATTGATCTTTACTTCTTTTCCCGCCACTTTCAGCTCTCCGGTCTGATTTTTGTCCGCGCCGTAAATAACACGTGCTAACTCACTTCTACCGGAACCTAAAAGTCCGGTCAATCCGACTACCTCTCCCTTATGGATCTGTAAGTCAAACGGTTTGATTTTTCCTTTATGGCTCAATCCCTTTGCATCGATAAACAGCGGTTCCTTTGAAAAGTCTTTCGCCTGCTCTGTTTTTACGGCCGCAAGATCATCAAAATCTTTTCCCATCATTGCCGCAACCAGACGCACCCTCGGCAGTTCTTCGATTGGATATTCCCCGACTAATTTACCGTTTCTGAGTACTGTGATACGGTCACAGACCGCATAGACCTGCTCTAAAAAATGGGTTACAAACACGATTGCAACTCCCTTTTCTTTCAGCTGACGCATCAGGGTAAATAATTTTTCTACTTCATGGTCATCCAACGATGACGTCGGCTCATCTAAGATAAGTACTTTACATTCCATATCCACCGCTCTCGCGATTGCGATCATCTGCTGCAGGGCAAGTGAATATTCTTCCAGATTCTGCGTTACATCAATTTTTATATCCAGACTGTCCATGATCTTTTCCGATTTTGCGACCATGGTCTTCCAGTCGATCGTTCCAAGTTTTGTTTTCGGTTCCCTTCCAATAAATAAATTCTCTGCAACACTAAGATTCGGGCAAAGATTTACCTCCTGATACACAGTGGAAATGCCCTTTTTCTGTGCATCCAGCGTCGAATGATTGACAACCGGACCATCGATGCCCTCCACATGTATTTCTCCTGCCTCAAATGCATTGATTCCTGTCAGACATTTGATCAGCGTAGATTTTCCGGCACCATTTTCCCCCATCAGTGCCATGATCTCACCTTTGCGTAATGTAAGATCCACATGATCCAATGCTTTTACTCCCGGAAATGTCATGGTTATTCCGCGCATGGTCAATACAACATTACTCTCCATCTTCCTTCACCCTTTCTTTAAAATGGGAGAGACCAGATGGTCTCCCCCGCATTTTATGCCATCAGGTTTGATTAGTACTGGGCATCTACGATTTCTTTTGTGACAACGGTCAGATCCTGATCTTCTCCATTTACATTGATCGTAGAAAGGACATCCTCATTTACGAACCAGTGTTCTGTCATGTATACTTCTTTCTCCGGAGTCTCACCAGCCTGAAGCTGTTTGATAACTTCCTCTACGAACGGAGCTGCAAGCGGGTTACACTCAAAGTCTGCATTGATGTCACCGGACATTACATACTCAAGTCCTGCGGTACATGCATCAAAGGAAACAAGGATCACATCACCATCTACACCGTAGGAGATACCAGCTGCCTTCATTGCATCCATTGCACCGAATGCTTCGTTATCGTTCTGGCATACAACAACATTAAATTTACCTTCATAACTCTTGATGTAGGACTCCATGACTTCCTGTCCGCCTGCCTGTGTGAAATCACCTGTCTGGGAATCTAAGATATTCCATCCATTTGCATCTGCAATCTCTTTAAATCCGTCGGTACGTCCGATCGTTGCGGAAGCTCCGGTAGATCCCTCGATCACAAGTACATTGACATCACTGATGCCCTTTGCATCTGTATATGCTTTTAACCACTCTCCTGCTGCAAGACCTTCTGTCTTGAAGTTAGAACCTACCCATGAAACATATTTATCTGAGTCATCGATCGTACGGTCAATGACGATAACCGGAATTCCTGCTTCCTCGCACTCTGTCAGTACAGTGTCCCATCCGGTTGATACGATCGGATCGATGATGATATAATCAACATCCTGCTCGATAAATCCTCTGACTGCCTCTAACTGTACTGCAGAATCATTATCACAGTCTACAAACTGAAGATCGTATCCATTGTCTGCGGAAAAAACACTTAAACAGGAATCTGTGGAAGCGGTACGCCAGTCAGATTCGTGTCCAACCTGTGCAAAACCAATTGTAACCGTATCACCGCTTGCTGCGGAGCTCTCTGTTCCGGCTGCCTCTGCGCTGTCTTCTGTCTGATCTGCAGCAGCTGCATCATCTGTTTTTGCTGCGGCATCATTGGATGCACCCGCATTACCTGTTGACGTGTTTGCGCTGTTTCCGCATCCTGCTAACATTGTTGCCCCTAATGCCATACACATTACCATACTCACCAATTTTCTTTTCATTTCAAAAACCTCCCATAGTTTTTTTAGATTTGGTTTCGTTGCTAACCATGGTCTAATTATAACTGTGAGAGGTTTTTATGAATACCGAATTAAATTTGAATTAAGTATAATTTTTTACTAAATTGTGAACAGCTTTCATATATTTCGGTAAAAAAGTGTATTTTTTTTGGAAAAATGTGTATTTTTTATGAACTGCTTTCTGTTCTTACCGGAATTCTTACCCAGACTTCCGTTTCTTCCCCGTAGGTACTCTGCACTTTCAGTCCATATTCCGTGCCATAATGCAACTGGATGCGTTGATTGACATTAAACAGTCCAAAGCCGTCATTTTCTTTTTTCGTATTGCCATCCTCTTTTAACATCGCGCATACTTCTGCAAGTCTCTGTTTATCCATCCCGATCCCGTTATCTTTTACCTTAAAGATCAAGACATCCGCACAACGCTCCGCCGAGACCGTGATATGTCCCTTTCCACGCTTGTTTTTTATGCCATGGTAAAGTGCATTTTCCACTAACGGCTGAAGTGTCAGTTTGATGACCTCATAACCGTAATATTCCTCCGGGATCGCAATCTCATAATCTAAAATGTCCCGGTAGCGGAACTGCTGGATCTCTAAATAGCTGCGGATATGCTCTGTCTCTTCTTTCACGGAGACAAACTCCCTTCCCTTACTCAAAGAAGTCCTGAAAAATGTGGACAGGGAGGACACCATCATTACGACCTCGTCTGTCTTTTTTGACTCGGCAAGCCAGATGATATTATCGAGCGTGTTATATAAGAAATGAGGATTGATCTGCTCCTGCAGCACCCGAAGCTCTGCTGCCCTTAAATTCAACTCCTCCGTATGGATATCTTCCACAAGGTTGCCGATTTTTTCCACCATCTGGTTAAAACTCTTATTTAGCACCTCAATCTCTTCCGGTCCGGTTTTCACCGCCCGGATTCTGAAATCGCCACCCCCGGCAGCCACTGCGGCATCGCACAGCTCCCCGATTGGTTCTGTGATGCCCGTCACGATTTTTCTGCTGACTGCAAATGCACCCACTAAGATCACCAGTAAAATACCGCTCGTGATCGCAATCGCCTGCTCCACATCATTACGGATCCCACCCCGCAGATCCTCCATGTTCATGCTCTCGTAATAAATATAATACTGGATCTGTTCCTGGATCAGCTCCGTCAGCACCCTGATATTTAAGTCCAAACTCTCCATATTTGTCTCATAAGATCCACTGACTAACGCATCTTCCTCAATCTCCTGCACCCTTTTTTCAAGGGTGTCAAGACTCTTTAAAATTCGCGAGAGACGCTGTTTCGCATATGCGGAATCGGCATCCTCTGCCAATTTCCCAAACACCTCTCTCGCCTCTTTGATCATCTTTTGCGGCTTTTGTGTATCGACTAACTCCTCCGCACGTTCCGAATTAACCACGATAATGTACATCACATAGTCGATATCTTCCTTGAATCCGATGTTATATGCATTTGCCTTTGTGATCTTCTCCACAATATGGTCATATTTTGACGATACATTGTTGATCATAAAAAGCAAATATGTGATCATAACCGTTAGTGGGATCACACAGATAAGAAGCAACAGATACAACCTGTTTTTTAATGAAAATTTTTTTCTTACGTTCATAATTTTTCCTGTTCCTGCTCTGGTCTGTCACTCCTGTTTCTGTATTCCCGCGGCGTACACCCCTGTGTCTTTTTAAACAGGTTACTGAAATAATGTGCATCCCGGAAACCGACTTCAAATGCAATCTCCGTGGTCTTAGTCCCGGTCGTCCGCAATAACTGTTTTGCCTTATCCATGCGCACCTTTGTCAGATACTCAACAAACGTCACTCCCGTCTCCTGTCCGAATACAGTGCTGAAATGGCTCGAACTTAAATTTACCTCCGAAGCGACCATATTTAAGGAGATATCCTCATGATTATAGTTATCTTCTATGTAGGCTTTTGCATGTTGGATCAGATTGTCATATCTGCGTTCCATGCCCTGCTCCCGCAGTTCGATCACTGCCCCGAACAGATTTTTGATGTACTCCCTCGCCTGTCCTGCAGTGCCAAGAAAAATTTCCATCTTCTGCGCATCTTTGTACTGTTCCAACAGATTTTCACTGGTATATCCGCTTTTTTCCAACACGGAGACCGCGCTCACATACAGATCCATCAGCACATACTGACGCAGCAGAACCGACTGTAAGCTACCGTTTGAGATTTTCCGGAAATAATCATCCACAAACCCGGATACTTCCTCTTTTCTTCCTGTATACAAAAACTGTTCCACCTGTCTGCGGTCGATCCCGGACACATTGAGTTCCCCAAGATCTAATGTCTCTTTTGTTTCCATCTCATTTTCTATCTTCTTTACCTGTTCCGTGATCTTATTTTTCTCTAAGGAATACCGCTTTGCAAAAAGAAGATTCGCTTCCTCGTAACATTTTTTGATCTCGCTGAACCGTGTGACCGGTATCCCGTATACCGCGGCATAATCGATCTTATTTTCCCCGCAGAGATATATTTCAAGTTCCTGTTCAATGGCATTTTTCAGCTGTTCAAGCGTCACACCATTTTCCTCTTTCAGTACCAGATGATATTCCCCACAGCTTAGTTTTGCGCGGATCACACTCGAACCGTATGCAAAAAACTGTTCCATATGATCTTCAAATGCTTCATCTTTTTCATAAAACGTCTCCGTCCCATCCTCGAAAAAGAGCTGTAACATAAAAACATTGTAGCGCTCCGCTGCCAGTTCGATCTCCTGTTCTCTGGCCTCTTTTAACACCTCCGAAAAGGAGTGCTCACCGGATACGATATGTCGGAACAGTCTTCTTTTTGTAAGTGTTTTCTGTTCTTTTTCGTTTTTTGTCTCTTCCTGTCTGCCTCTCCTGCCGTAAATTTTTTCTGCGATCCGCCTGATTGCTTCTAAAAGCTGTGCACTGGTCACCGGTTTCAGCAGATAGTCTTCCACACCGATCGAGATAGCTTCTTTTGCATAATCAAACTCACCATATCCGCTCAGAATCAGGATACTCGTATCCGGAAGTTCCTGTTTTACGATCCGGCTAAGTTCCAGTCCATCCATAAAAGGCATCCTGATGTCCGTGATCAGGATGTCCGGTTTTAGTTTCTGAATCATCGGATACGCGAGTTCTCCATCACTCGCCTCACCAACAAATTCAAATCCTTCCTCCTGCCATGCAATATTATTTCGTATCCCCTCCCGCATTACAATCTCATCTTCTGCCAGAAAAATTTTCAACATCGTTTCTGTTTCCCCCATCATATCTTCTTCCCGGACTCCCCATCCGCTGGAAAATCTATATGATGAAAATAGCACATTCCATAAAATGTTTCAATAAACAACTTTTGAAAAAGACCGGAGCCGCATGATTTCATATAGTGTCCCAAATCATGTCACTCCGGTCTTTTATTATATTATTTCCATCAACAATTTTTATTTTTCCCTATTGTACCGACAGGTAAGAATAGCCCATCAGGCTCTCATCCACCGCATGTGCGACCTCACGTCCCTCACGGATTGCCCACACGACAAGAGACTGTCCTCTGTGCACATCACCTGCTGCAAATACATTTTTCACACTTGTTGCATATGCGCCCTCTGCGGTTGAAATGTTCGTCCTTGCATTCAGCTCGACGCCAAACGCATCTGCAACATATTTTTCTGTTCCAAGGAATCCTGCTGCGATCAGAACCAGATCTGCATCCAGTTTCGTCTCGGAACCCGGCACTTCTGACATTACCATGCGTCCGGTCTTTTCATCCTTTTTGCTCTCTAATTTTACGGTGATAATGCCGTTTAAGTTGCCATTTTTATCTTTTAAGAACTCTTTGACTGTCGTCTGGTAGATACGTGGATCATGTCCAAATACAGCGATCGCTTCCTCCTGACCGTAGTCTGTCTTGCAGACTTTCGGCCACTCCGGCCACGGGTTGTTCTCTGCTCTGGTATCCGGTGCTTTCGGCATCATCTCAAGCTGTGTCACGCTCGCGCAGCCATGGCGGATGGATGTTCCGACACAGTCGTTTCCGGTATCACCGCCACCGATGATGACCACTTTTTTGCCCTTTGCAGAAATATAATTGTTATCTTTCAGGTCGGAATCTAAAAGACTCTTTGTGGTTGCCTTTAAGAAATCCACTGCAAAGTAAATGCCCTTTGCATCACGTCCTGGTGCCTTAATGTCTCGCGGATTTTTTGCACCGCAGGCTAAGATGACGCGGTCATAATCCTTTAATAACTTCGCTGCCTTTACATCTTTTCCGACATTGACGCTGGTTACAAATTCCACGCCTTCTTCTTTCATGATATCCACTTTACGGTCGATCACCCATTTTTCCAGTTTCATGTTCGGGATACCATACATCAAAAGTCCGCCGACACGGTCGTCACGTTCAAACACCGTCACCTGATGCCCACGCTTATTTAACTGGTCTGCTGCGGCAAGTCCTGCAGGACCGGAACCGATGATTGCAACTTTCTTTCCGGTACGCACTCTCGGCGGTTTTGCTGCTGCATATCCCTTTTCATAAGCATTTTCAATAATGCCATGCTCGTTTGCCTTACAGGTGACCGGATCTTCCCAGTGACCGCAGGTGCAGGCCGCCTCACAGAGTGCCGGGCACACGCGCGATGTAAATTCCGGGAAGTTGTTGGTTTTCTTTAAACGGTTATATGCCTGTTCCCAGTTTCCGGTATAGACAAGATCATTCCACTCCGGTACCAGATTGTGCAGCGGACATCCGCTTGTCATTCCCATGATGGTCATACCGGACTGGCAGAACGGCACACCGCAGTTCATGCATCTTGCGCCCTGAACCTGCTGTTTTTCCATGGAAAGTGGAATATGAAATTCCTTAAAATTTTTGATGCGCTCCTTCGGCTCGATCGCTTTCGCATCTTCTCTCTCGTAATCTATAAATCCAGTTGGTTTTCCCATTGCTCATATCCTCCATCGTGATGCCCTGCGGCACTTGCTGCAGGAACATCTTGCTTATTTAACCTCTCGTGTTTGCATAAAATGCTTCGATCTGCGCCTGTTCCGAGGATAAACCTTTCTCCTCCATCTGAACGATCGCCATCAGCATCCGGTTATAATCGTATGGAATGACCTTTTTGAATTTCGGCAGATATTCGCTGAAATTGTCAAGGATTGCTTTTCCTTTCTCGGAATTGGTCAATGCCACATGCTCTTTGATCATATCCTTTAATTCCATAACATCATATTTATTGGATATTTCTTCGGAAAATACCATTTCTTTGTTCATTCTTGTATACAGATCGTTGTCCTCGTCGAGCACATATGCGATACCGCCGCTCATACCTGCTGCAAAGTTCTTTCCAGTCTTACCGAGGACTACGACACGGCCGCCGGTCATGTATTCACATCCATGGTCGCCGACTCCCTCAACAACTGCGGATGCACCGGAGTTGCGGACACAGAAACGCTCGCCTGCGACACCGCTGATAAATGCTTTTCCGCTGGTTGCACCATAGAGGGCAACGTTACCGATGATGATGTTCTCATCTTTTTTGTATTTCACGCCTGCCGGAGCATAGACAACCAGTTTTCCACCGGAAAGTCCTTTTCCAAAGTAGTCATTGGAATCTCCGACTAACTCTAAGGTCAGTCCTTTCGGGATAAATGCGCCGAAACTCTGTCCGCCTGCGCCGCTGCATTTTACGATAAAGGTATCTTCCGGGAGTCCCTCGCCGCCGTATTTCTTGGTGATCTCGGAACCGAAGATCGTACCGAAGGAACGATCGGTGTTGGTCACTTCCACGTCAATGCTTCTGCGCTGCTGTTTTTCAAGTGCCGGTCCTAACTGTTTTAAGAGCACCGTGATATCTTTTGATTTTTCCAACTCGAAATCATAAACCTGTTTCGGATCAAAGATGACTTTCTTTTTCTGGTCTGCAAACGGGTTGTTTAAGATTTTGGAAAGATCGATCTCTTTCTCCCTGCCGCTTAAATCATCACGAACCTTTAACAGATCGCTTCTGCCGACCATCTCATCGATCGTCTTACAGCCAAGTTTTGCCATGTACTCTCTCAGCTCTGCCGCGATAAAACGCATGAAGTTCTCAACATACTCCGGTTTTCCTGCAAAACGTTTGCGGAGTTCCGGGTTCTGTGTTGCAATACCTGCCGGACAGGTATCCAAGTTACATACACGCATCATGACACAGCCTAAAGTTACAAGCGGTGCGGTCGCAAAACCATATTCTTCTGCGCCGAGCAGCGCTGCGATTGCAACGTCACGTCCGCTCATCAGTTTCCCATCTGTTTCAATGCGGACTTTGTTTCTAAGTCCATTCATGATCAGCGTTTGGTGTGTCTCAGAAAGTCCAAGCTCCCATGGAAGTCCTGCATTGTGGATGGAACTTGCCGGAGCTGCACCGGTACCGCCGTCATAACCGGAGATCAATACAACCTGTGCACCTGCTTTTGCAACACCGGCTGCGACTGTACCAACACCTGCCTCAGATACCAGTTTTACGGTAATTCTCGCATCGCGGTTTGAGTTCTTTAAGTCGAAGATCAGCTGCTCAAGATCCTCGATGGAGTAAATATCGTGATGTGGCGGCGGAGAGATCAGAGCCACGCCCGGAGTGGAAAGTCTGGTCTTTGCGATCCACGGATAAACTTTTTTGCCCGGAAGATGTCCGCCTTCACCAGGTTTTGCCCCCTGTGCCATCTTGATCTGGATCTCCTGTGCACTGACTAAATACTGGCTGGTGACACCGAAACGTCCGGATGCAACCTGTTTGATCGCAGAACAGCGGTTGACACTGCTGTTTTTACTTGCGATACGCTCTGCATCCTCACCACCTTCACCGGAGTTGGATTTTCCATGCAGGCGATTCATTGCGATTGCGAGCGTCTCATGTGCCTCCTGTGAAATGGAACCATAGGACATCGCACCTGTTTTAAATCTCTGTACAATGGAGTCAACACTCTCTACTTCCTCAAGCGGTATACCTTTTTTCGGGTAATTGAAATCCATCAGTCCACGCAGTGTGATCTCTCTTTCTTCCTTATTAACCAGATCCGTGTACTGTTTGAACAGCTCATAGTCACCTCGTCTGGTTGCCTCCTGTAACAGATGGATCGTTGCAGGATTGTAAAGATGCGGGTCTGCTCCGCTTCTCATCTTATGGCGTCCGCGGCTCTCTAAAGTCAGATCGGATTCAAGTCCAAGCGGATCGTAGGCTGCAGAATGAAGCTCATTGACATCATTTTCAATATCCTTTAATGTGATACCACCAATACGGCTGACCGTGTTGGTAAAATATTTGTCAATGACATTTTTATCAATACCGATCGCCTCGAAGATCTTAGAACCCTCGTAAGACTGGATCGTGGAAATACCCATCTTGGATGCGATCTTTACGATACCGTTTAAGATTGCATTGTTGTAATCCTGTACGGCTGCATAGTAATCTTTGTCAAGCATATGCTCGTCCACAAGCTGTTTTACCGTATCCTGTACCAGATATGGGTTGATCGCGCACGCACCATAGCCGAGCAGTGTTGCAAAATGATGTACCTCTCTCGGTTCGCCGGACTCTAAGATCATCGCAACCGATGTTCTCTTTTTCGTTCTTACCAGATGCTGCTGTAAGGCTGAGACAGCAAGCAGTGAAGGAATCGGAACATGGTTCTCATCGATTCCACGGTCAGAAAGGATCAGGATGTTTGCGCCATCTCTGTATGCACGGTCGGCTTCCACAAACAGACGGTCGATTGCCTTTTCAAGGCTTGTGTTTTTATAGTAAATGATCGGGATCACTTCTACTTTAAATCCCGGCACCTTCATGGCTTTGATCTTCATCAGGTCTGTGTTTGTCAGAATCGGGTTATTTACTTTTAGTACCTGGCAGTTCTCTGCCTTCTCCTCTAAGAGGTTACCGTCTTCACCGATATAGACTGTCGTGGATGTTACAACTTTCTCACGGATCGAGTCGATCGGCGGGTTTGTTACCTGTGCAAACAGCTGTTTGAAATAGTTGAATAATGGCTGATGGTCACTTGCAAGTGCAGCAAGCGGTGTATCAATACCCATGGCAGAGGTGCCCTCGCCGCCGTTCTTTGCCATCGGAAGGATTGCTTCACGCAGGGACTCGAATGTATAACCGAAAGCCTTCTGCATTCTCTGGCGCTCTTCCTTGGTGTATTCCGGCACACGCTCGTTCGGGATTTTTAGATCTTCCAGTTTTAAGAGGTTGCGGTCAAGCCATTCACCGTATGGCTGTTTGTTTGCATAAGTTTCTTTCAACTCATCATCGTCGATCACGCGGCCTGCAACGGTATCAACCAGAAGCATTTTACCAGGACGCAGACGCTCTTTTACGAGAATCTTTGTCGGATCGATATCAAGTACACCGACCTCGGAGGAGAGGATCAGATAATCATCATCTGTAATGTAATAACGGGAAGGACGCAGACCGTTGCGGTCAAGCACTGCTCCCATCATATCACCGTCGGAGAACAGAATAGATGCAGGTCCGTCCCACGGCTCCATCATCGTCGCATAATACTGATAAAAATCTTTTTTCTTCTGTGACATGATGCGGTTGTTTGCCCATGGCTCCGGGATCATGATCATAACTGCAAGTGGAAGTTCCATGCCGCTCATAACCAGAAATTCCAAGGTATTATCAAGCATTGCGGAGTCGGAACCCTCGGAATTGATAACCGGAAGTACCTTCTGCAGTTCTCCTTTTAAGTGCTCAGACTCCATCGTCTCCTCGCGGGCAAGCATCTTGTCCGCATTACCCTTGATGGTGTTGATCTCACCGTTATGTACGATAAAACGGTTCGGATGCGCTCTCTCCCAGCTTGGATTCGTGTTCGTGGAGAAACGGGAGTGCACGGTTGCGATCGCTGATTCGTAATCTTTATCCTGTAAGTCAGCAAAGAATAAGCGAAGCTGCTCTACTAAGAACATACCTTTGTATACGATGGTTCTGCTGGATAAAGAAACCACATAAGTATCATCGTTGGACTGTTCAAAAACACGTCTTGCCACATACAGTTTGCGGTCAAAATCAAGTCCCTTTGCCACTTCTGCCGGACGTTTGACAAAGCCCTGCATAATATACGGCATACAGTCAACTGCTTTCTGTCCGAGTTTGGTCGGATCGGTTGGAACTTCTCTCCATCCTAAGAACTCCATTCCTTCCTTGTTCACGATGACCTCAAACATTTTCTTCGCCTGGTTGCGTTTTAATTCATCCTGCGGGAAGAAAAACATGCCGACACCGTAGTCTCTCTCCTCTCCAAGCTCGATTCCAAGTGGTTTTGTCACTTTGGAGAAAAACTTGTGTGATACCTGAAGCAGAATACCAACACCGTCACCTGTCTTGCCCTCTGCATCTTTACCTGCTCTGTGTTTCAAGTTTTCTACGATCTTTAATGCATTCTCTACCGTTGCATGTGTCTTGATACCTTTGATATTGACAACAGCACCGATACCGCAGTTATCATGTTCAAATCTCGGATCATACATTCCGGTTTCTGTCTTACAGCTGCCCGCTACAGAAAAACGGTCTAATTTCTGCTCTTTCATCTTCAACTTCCTTTCTCCATCCACTCATCTGTCTTTGCCTGAAAAACAGTTGTCTTTTGTCGGATTTGTTATGTATTAATATACAACTTTCATATTCGTTTGTCTACCAGTTTTTTCTTTATATTATCTGATAATATGATAATTGTATAAAATGTATATATATTATCTGTCTTTTTTATTTATTTTCTCTCAAAATAATATCTATACAAACAATTCAATAGAAAAAAGATGCAAAAAAAATTCATTAATTTTTCTGCATCTTCGCATTTTTATTATTTCTATTAAATTGTGTTTAAATTGTCTCTGTGTCTTTCCGCTCTTTTACCTGCAGATCTATGCTTCCATGCCTGCCAGCTCATCCATTTTTTTCTTAAACCCATGGTTAAAAATTGCGATTACACGTCCGACTCCGATCACTGCCACCACCGTTCCAAGCCCGATTCCGATCAGATGTCCCTGACAGACCAGTCCGACTGTGATCGTGATACAGATGTTGAAGAGGTCAAAACAGTTTTTGGTAAATCCCACACTCTTATGTACCGTGTCTGTGATCGCCTGCATAGCTTCCGGTAAGTTGATTTGGGTATGCCTCCCCAAATACCAGAATCACTGCCGAAAACAGATTCAGAAACCTTGTGAAAATAAGACTTAACGGCAACTGCAGCAGATCCATAAGCAGTATCAGACGGATGTCCATTTTCTGTGCGTGCATCAAAGTTTCTCCCTCTGCCTTCTGATACCGGAAATGCAGGATCAGATGCAGGATCATCTCCACAAGCACAAACAGTGTGTAGATCACCATTGTCATATTCATTGTTCTTTCCCTGATTTCTTTCGCTCATCTGTTACAATGTGTTTCAATTCCATTGTCATGGACTAATAGTTTCTTTCCCATATTTGGTCAAAGAAGTCATTTCCCTCCAGTGTTTTCCCATCACAACTATACAAAGCACCATTATCAATGTCAAGTGACAGAAGAAGCGTGGAATCATCCAGGTATGGCGTCATTTTTTCCTGCAAAAGCGGGACGACATCTTCCCTGTGTGTACATTCGTTCCAGTCCTGGTGTTCATCCTTGTCAACTGCAAATTCAACGCCATAGGTATCCTCTATCACGATTCCCTTTTCATCATCCACATAAAAGGCTGCGAAGTCATATTGGGCAGTTCCCTGCATTTCGTAGGTCATGCTTATAAGCAGATAGTCCAGACCATCTTTTTTTGAAAGACATATTGTTCCATTGCCTGCATGTGACAGGTGAAAGTTTCGGCTGATAAACCGCGGATGACTCTCATATTCTCCGTCTTTTGTTCCACGATATACTTTCACATAACATCCATACGAACTGTTGCTTACAACATCATCTACTGTTGCATCCGGCTCACCGCCATATCCGACTACTGAAA
>OGNO01000807.1_pt1 | contig 18483 bp, 18 predicted proteins | sample 1573491 | NCBI WGS metagenome assembly OGNO01 (sample SAMEA2581900, study PRJEB24529) | metagenome | biome: Human gut stool | place: China | collected 2011
GTATAAGCGTGGGTTCATCATATTTGGTGTGGTATCTTTAACTATGGGAAACTCCTGTCTCCCACCTTGACACACTGCGGCTTGTTACTCCAAACCGCTCAGCAAGCTGTTCCTGGGTAAGCTGTTTTTCCTTTCTCAGTTCTCTTAGGAATGAACCCACATTTTTCTGATCCATATCTGTTGCCTCCTTTCTATTGAACATCAGCCCATTTTAAGTTGCCTTCGGCAAGGGCTGATGCTACATGTCAAGCTTTTGCTAAAAACTTGACACATTCATTGACAGAATAGTGTTTTTCGAGTGTTTTTTACAGGACATGATGCGGGAATTGGCTGTTTCCAGCAAATATGTAAATGCACCAGATCACTAAATCAGGTTTAATCTTTTTTATCATTTTAAGTCCCATACATAAAAATATAGTTGACCACGACATTTTTATTGTCGTAGTCAACTATTATCAGCAGCCGATAAATCCCCCGGCCATATTATAGATCTACACGTATTATATTATTGTTTTTCTTCTATATTGCGGCTCTTCTATATAAATAATAATCAGCTATTTTTATAATTACCACCATACTGAGCATTGTCATACGGATTGTAATTGTCATTGCCATTCGCCGGATCATTGTACTGGAAATTGCCATAACCGGGGAGTAGAAATTCTTCATTTACTCCCCAAAATAATATTTAACAATGTTCTATATTATAATTCTTATAAATCTAGCTATTACAATATATAATCTCCAATTATTGAAATTATTTTCAGCTACTATATATCACATTCTATTAGACACACTTTCTATTTTTGTTTCCGCTTTACATTTATTATTTAACGATTCATTTTTTTATTCAGATAAACTACATCTGAATTTTGCTACTATATTATCATCATTCAAGTACTCATCATAATTATACTTGGTTATTTTTTCAAATGCATTTTCTTCCATTATATAAAACTTATTAACGCTATACAGTTTATGAGATTCTAAACTTTCTTTGTATTTCTTATTAAGCTTGTCAAGTATTTCTTTATTATCATCTGTGTTGAGAATAAAGATTTTATTCATTGCAGAAACATTGTTATCATATTCCGAATTATTCTTATCTTTAACTTCAGTTATCTCTGAATATACTTTTACATTTTCTGAATTAACTAATTTTACTATAATATTTTTTATATATGATTCATAATCATCTCTTAATAATAGATTCAAATAATCATCAGTTATAATCTCTTTATCATCTATCTTAGAAACCGTTACTGTTACAATATCACTTTCTGTTAGTCCTTGTGGATAAACTATTAATTGTTCATCTTGTAGCGAGTTTGGAGCAATATAACCTTCATAAATAAATTCTTCATCATATTCACTATCTAAATACTTATATAATTCCTCAATTCTTTTGATTGCAATCCTCTGTGAAGATAACAAATCATCATAATTGGTGGATAATCCCGCTTCCTTTAATATTTTCTTCTGTCTACTTGTTAATTCTACTTGAGAATTCTTCTGTGAATGTTCTGTTTTTATTTTTACACCACACCCTACTAAACATATAATAAAACAACAAATCAAAAATAATGCACTTTTTTTTCGCATGTCGCTATCCTTTCCAAAACTTAATATTATCCTTATCTGTTTTTTCAAATGCTACTCAAGTATCTATAATTGCTTTATGAGTTTCTTTAACTAAAGTATCTAATTGTGTTTGAACATTATCTAAAGTTTCTATAACGTTTTTTATTTTTATTTTTCGACGTTTTTCAACTTTTCCGTGTTGCCCTCATAATTACAGGATGCTACAATCGGGACATGGGTGCTAACCGTCTATCGGTAGCACCTTTTTCTGTATTCACATTAACACGCATCTACGTGTATGTCAAAGTATTTTATCCCCTGTACCCTTAATATCCTATCTGCAAATCTCCTATCCTTAGATCTTCCCTCTGAGATTTTTATGTCATTTGTCGGGTCAAAGCTCATTTTTTGCTCTAAATTAGGGTCAAAATAGGGTCAAAACCCATTTTTAAGCAGAAAAAAAAGACCTCCGAGGGCGAACCCTCGAAGGTCTGAAAATCCTTTATTTATGCGGTTTATCAAAGATTACTCGATGATTGTAGCAACTCTTCCTGAACCTACAGTTCTACCACCTTCACGTTTTATTCATGTGTCAAATGTCGTCAAATATGTCCATTTTCCGTGGGTTTTGTCCATATATCACACGCATTTTACACCCATTCCATGAGGTTTTCAATTTTTTAGGGTCAATATAGGGTCAAAGGCGCTAAATAGATGGGGCTTTAGTCGTCAACATCATGACCGTAATACTCCTCCCAGCTTCCAGCACCCGACTCAATCACCGGGTCATTCAAAAAACATATCTCATCGTCTTTTGCTTTCTTGCTGAGAACTTCCGCAACCAGTTCTTCGTCTTCTATATAAATATCATTATAGAAGTTATACAGGGAAGCGTAAACACCATTTGCTTTTGCAAGAAAAGCGTTTTGGGAAATCAAATCTTCTGCTGCCTTCGCCTGACTATTAAGCTTCTCAAGTTCTCCCGGAAGATGAGAGAATATTATATCCGTAACATCATCTATATCAAGCTCTGGAATAACGAACTCCTTCATTTTCTGTCTCAGATCATTGAAGCTAAATGAATTATAGGCAATATAGTTAAACACAAGCTTCTCCATGCGCTTGTTGTCCTCTTCTTCCATCTCACGTAAAGCATAATCCATATCGTCTTCCGACATTTCTGTATCTGCTTCACAGCAGCCCGTACCCTCATAAATATTTAAATAAAACCTGTGAAGCATATTAAATACGTGCGCTGCCTGTTCTAAACCCATCGCCTTATCAAGAGGGCTTGCCTTTTCATCATCAGGACTTGTTATAAGCTCTTCTATTTCAGATGGTAAAATGGAATATATGATCTCGGTGATCGCATCCAACTCCATCTCCGGCAAGTCGCCGCTTTCCATCTTTTCACGAATTTCTTTATAGTCAAGCCCTATGTATGCTACATACTCAAACAACTTCCGCTCGGCGGTACACTCTTTTTCTTTACTCATCGCACGTATCTCCCTTCACAGTCTTTCTTAAAATACCTCTCACCTGTGTTTTACCGACTGGAATACACATAAGATAGATATTATCCTGCGTCAGATCCATGAAATCTCTGACATCGTACATGTATGTTAAAATCTCTGACTTTGACATCATGTCGCCGGTTCTGTAACGTTTCCCCTTATCTTCACAGTAAAACAGTGAGTCTTCTTCCTCATCTAAGATATCAATCAAGTCATCAATAAAGACGGAGCGGTTTAATGGCTTTTCGCTTGGGTAGTTTTTCCTAAGAAAACCCTTGTACACCTCGAAAAGCCATGAGAACGGAACAATATCCCAGACAAGTACAGGTTCAATCTCCTTCCAAAGCTCACGGATCGGATCATTCAACGTCTTGATATCATCAAGCTCACGAAGACAGATATCAGGAATATGGTAGTCCTCGTCACAGTCCACACACATCAGAGCATGGTTTAAGATGTATCTTAACACACGCTCATCCACAAGCACTGTAGACTTTAAATATTTGTTTTCTTTTCCGACAAAGCTTCTAAGAAATGGGATTGACAGTATTCTTCTGTAGGCAGATCCTGTTGTGTCTTCAAGCTTCAAGTTATCATTTAAGCAAAAGATACAGCGACCAGAAAATCTGAAATCAAAGCTATCTCTGTACTTATATTCAATTCTGATGATATCGCCTGTTGCAAGGAGCTTCGCACGTTCCAAACCTTCAAGCTTCTTATTCTTTGATACCCTGTTCTCATCGGACAAAATAACAAGCTTGTTGAAAATGGCGGGGCCTATGTATTTATCCTCTGATAACTCACGGAGAGATATGGAACTTGTCCGCCGTTCTCCGCACAGACTGCGAATTGCTCTAAGGAGTGAGCCTTTACCATTTGCACCTGTATTTGAAACGAAAAATATCAATTTATCAAAGTGTGCAAATGGGCGGCATACAGAAGATATGACTTCCCACAAAAGGTCGTAGAGTTCTTTTCTGTCATCTGCGATCTCCATAAGCCACTTATCAAAATTGAAGATGAACTTTCCATCTTCTGTATCAAATTCAAACTCAGGATTAACAGCAGTTGCATCAAATGGCACAGACATTTTCCCAAGGAAAACATATTTGTCCGGGTCAAATGGATAAAGTTTCTTTGTGGAATAATCGAAGACGCCATTTGCCACAGGCACAAGGTGCTTATCCATAGTAAGGTGTGCAATCGGAGCTTTAAGCTTAATTGAAATAATTACCTCTTTAATATCGCTCTGCTTGGCAAGGTAATTGAGCTTTCTCACAGCATCCGCAATCAGATCATCAGCAGGAACATACAAGCCGTAATCTCTGCTGCTTTTGTCGTTATCGTATATGGCTAACATCGTCTCAGAGTCGCCGTCAGGGTTACAATCAATATTCACAACATTGAACATGTGTACAATTACATCCGCCATGACGGCATTATCGAGACGATCTGGAGCCTTATAAGCCGTATGGTAAATATGATTGTGGTTATAAATTTTGTTTTTAATAAAAGCAACAAGCTCCTCTTCCACATCCTCAAGCGGAGTGGTAAGTGAAACATGTCTGAGATATTCCGCAGTTGTCTCCCTTAAAATAGCATTTCTAGTCATCATAATATCCGCCGCCTTTCTTTACTACTGATAAATACCAGTCTTCATCCCATTCCGAGTCGTCCATCTCATAAAAGCTTATGATCTTAAACAACCTGTCAATCTGCCTGTCAAGAAGATTTATCTTCTCGTCTTTCTTACGTGAACTGCTTAAGATATTGCGTGTACGTTCACGTTCTCTTATAAGGCACTTCTCAATAATACCTTCTGCGCTCTTTTTGCTGACATTTGCAACAACCCCAACATGGGACTCTTCGTTAAAATGTGTCATATCTACGATGCCTGTTGTGACAAAGTTTAAAACAAGTTCATCAATCAGCATCTGTTCTGTTTCATTGTCTAACATTTTGTTCTCTCCTTTTTTCTGGCTTTATATAAACCAGTTATTTTTTATATCCGTTTCAGGCACCACCCCACGAGGTGCCTATTTGAAAATATCAAGGAGATAAAATAAGATGCTAACTATGGTAACTTATGAATATCTGGCAAATAACTCCCGGCAGTAAAATCAGATGGCAAAATATATCCTATAAGTCAAGCGACATTACGCTCGTCATCAGACGAGGCAGCGCTTGACCAGACCAAAGAGATACCACAATAAAAAAGGAGGTCTAGGTAATGACCACAGTCATCAACTAGACCTCATAACTATAAAAAAAAGGAAGCCGGACGCATCCAACTTCCTTAGGCATAGTCCGCAGACGTCCGCCGCAATTCTGTAATATATTATGCCATACCAAAAGCTTCTATACAACAGTTCTTTATGTTTAATTATAAACTTGTAATTTAAAAGCTTAATTATTATCTATACTGCTTGGCACGTGCAGCCGCTGCATTCGCCCGGTTTCTTGCAGTCTTAGCCTGATAGGAATTTCTATTGTAGGCTTCCTGTTTCCTTGCGTAATATTCAAGGTATGCAGCTTCTTTCTTAGCCTGTTTCTCTTCATAATAGTAATTGTTAGTGTTTTGATATTTTCCTGTACCCCAAAACCTGTCAATACTATCTGTCATACCTTCAACATTCCACTGCCGAAGCTTCTCCTTAACCATCCTGTCTATATCCTCTTGATCCTTCTTCTTCTGTTTCTTTCGCCACTCAATAAACCTTTTAAGATAGGACTTCTCATTTTTAGCTTCTACTTTCTTTGGTGGATTTCTCTTTGCTTCAAGTATGGCTATTGCCTGCCCTACTGAGGAAGCCTTCCCCCTTTTCAAAAGTTTTATTATCTGGTTTAAGGATGAGTTATCGTAATAGCTTATATAAAAGTTGCCAAGACATTTACTAATCACAGCCCAATATCCCTTTTTCGCACCTGAGCGCCAGATAAGTTTATATACCGGCTTCCTTGTAAGAAGAAAGAGAAATATAGTTCCAAAGATAATCGTATATGACATGCAGTCTTTTTCACCAAAGTAAGCATTAAGCCCAAACCAAAAAGCTGCCGGCGCAGATATCAGAAAAGCAAGCGATCCCAGCTCACCTTCTGCGAGCCAGTGGTTTAACCACAATCTAAAGAAATATAGTTTATGCTGCCTCTTAAACTCCTTCACCTTTTTCACCTGTGCGATCTGCGCATCATTTTTTCCTGCCATAAAAAACCTCCCTCTATAACCCATTATTATATGTACTACTTACCGTACATATAGTAAACTAATTTGTTATCTTTGTAAATATATCTCAGCAAACAAAACCCCTGACATCTGAGCTAGGTTGACTGTTTATGATATTGAAAAGTGTCAATAGATCAGGGGAACTGACAAGCGGACTTTCTGATAAGGCATGCTTTAGGGTATCAGCGTCGATTGGTCGCATTAGAATGATGCTCCTTTCTGGATGAAGATGTTAAGGATATGATGCATGAAAAAAAAAAAATGTAAATAAATAACAGAAATTCATTGATTAATCAATGAATTTCTGTTATAGCGTAATTGTTGTATGAAACAGCACATATAAGTGCAGAACTACTTAGTAGCTCCACACTTAGAACATTTGGTTACAGACTTATACTGCGCGTCATGATGTATTGTATGAGTCTTTGCAGGTATAGTCTTGCAAGTGTATTCTGCTTTGTGATGAACAGTCTTATACTGTGCAGCATGATGTTTGGTCTCATAGACAGGTGTGAGAGTTACATTGCCAACACATGGACCATCACCAAGCATGTGTATGTAACAATCATGGGCTTCACACCAAGCTCGTTTATCTACATTAGTCACATCTTCACCAGTATCGTTCTGTATTGCACGATCACCAACGTACACTTTCTCATCCCACGCATCCTTAACTAACACCTGTTCATCCCATGCGTCCTTTACTTTAACCTTCTGAGTTTTCTCAGGCTCATCGACGATGGTCTCGTCCCAGGCATCCTTAACTAACTTCTGTTCAGTTACCCAGTTATGTGAGCAACCGATCTTTTCAGTTGATGGCTCCTCAGTTGGCTGTGGAGCAGGTGCCTTGGTTGTCTCTTCGGTTGGCTTTTCTGTGTTAGCCTTAGGTTCCTCCGATACGTTTTCTGATGGCTTCTTATCTGTCTTACCGGCAGTTGCCTTGTCAGTCTTGTCTGATTTAGTAGTCTTACCTGCTGTCTTATCAGACTTAGAGTCTGTGTTCTTATCCTTGGATGTGATAGTTACGTTATGGTCATCACCTACAAGGTTCTTCCAATAGTCCTTATCTACATCCTTAGTGTTGATAGTTACCTTTGTTTCAGTGGTTGCATCAGTGCTTGATGCAGTGGTACCGTTAGTACCTACGTTTACGTTCTTGTGGTTGCAAGCAGCAAGTGATACAGCACCGCCTACGAGCATGAGTGTGAGTGCTGCTGCAGTTAATATTTTCTTATTCATGATAGATCACCTTAATTTACCTTTCTGTGTTATTGCGACTTTTATGTAAGTCACGGATGAAGCTTAAAAATGTTATTAGTGACAGTTGAGTCTTTTTAGAATTTGCCTATAACGCTGATTACATAATTAAATCCCTCCCCCATAAAAATATAGAAATTTTATATCTCTACCGAACATCCGACTGAGGATGTATAATAGAACCAAATTATATCTACGATAATTTATAGGGCACTCGTGAACAGATATTCAGTTGCTGTGCAACTATATATCTGCTCATGAGCAAGCGGAAAAAAACACCCTTAGTTTTTTTCCGTGCAGTAAGAGCTTTCACCGAAATGAAATGGAGATGAAAGTGTGTCTCAGACACAACACCGTCGGCTGTGCCGACCATATCAGACAATATATATATATATTGTCTGATGTGTCAGTGTCTCTTATGCCCTTTATACTTTTTTCTCGAAAAATATGACTTTTTAACTCCAAATGGCGATATGCCTTATTTATCAATGCTTGCGCAGGGTGCAATTCGATGCCTAAAAGGGGGTGCAATTAAGGTAACCTTCGTTACCTTAAGGCTCATAAACCGCATCAATGCTAGTGCAGGTAGTAACCTGCTCAGGCATGTCGATGACACAGGGGTGCAAATGATAAAACCCCCGAAAAAAATAGCTTTTGTCACCCTATTTTCACTACATCATTGATGTACTATATTTACTACTATATTGTGGTATATTCATACTTTATGGAGCAGCCATAATCACAAGATCGACTAACTTTTCATACCAAAATCTTTAATACCTGCTACGTCAATGTAACCCAATATGCTATAAAGCATTGATAATCTCACCCATTTCGAGACTCCAGAAAGTCCATTTTATAATTAAATAACCCATTTCGTGACCAGTAAAAGTCCATATACCGGTTAAATAGCCCATTCGGAGACCAATATAAGTCCATATACCGGTTAAATAACCCACTTGGAGACCAATATAAGTCCATTTCCATAGAATATAACCCACTTGGAGACCAGCAAAAGTCCAATTACTAATTAAATAACCCATCTGGAGACCAATATAAGTCCATTTAATTTAGATATAGCCCATTTGTGGGTCAAATTAGGGCTATATAATTTTTATATCGACTTTGTTATATCATAGTTTCTTCAATATGTAAAGGTTACCGTACGCACGTTATCTCTCACATTTTCATTTACCGTACACAATTATAGAATTTTATTATATATAATTACGAAACGGAGGAGTAAACTTTGATATCATATAAACCTCTTTTTAACACCATGAAGCAGCGAGGAATAACCTCTTACCGTCTTGAAAAGCTGGGATTTTCAAGAACTAATTACTACAGTATCAAACACGGCAATCCAGTCAACACAACTACTATCGACTCCCTCTGTAGATTGCTTAATTGTAACGTGTATGATATCCTCGAATATATACCTGATGATAAGATAGACGAATATCAATAAAAGACCGGGAAGTTAATTTAATGAGACACGAGACACTCAATTTTTTAAACTTTTAAAATTTACATACATGTAAAAAATAAAAAAGTATATTTTTTGCGTGTCTCATGTCTCACCCTACTTTTCCCTTGTAAAAAAAAATGTGGACTGACCGAGCTTTACGCTCGGCACGTCCACATTTTTCGGTTATATAATTATCTTTAATCTCTGTTCCTCTCTTATAAACTCTCTCCATACCTTAAGAGCAAAGGGTAAGGAGTCAGTAGGGGGGGAGTGTCAAGTCTTTCGTCAGGAGCTTCCATATTATATAACTCCTAACTTCTATAATGAGTGTACAATCTTATCTGCAATGCCAAGCTTTACAGCTTCATCGGCATTTAAGAACCATTTACGATTAGTTATCTTGCCACGAACCGTTTTCTTACTTAACCCTGTTCGCTCAGATATAATGTTGAGTGCCGTTTCTTTATGGTTCTTTAGATCGTCGCAGATATAATCTATTCCCTCTATGCTCTCATCTGAGATACTACCACCTGAAAAACACGGCTCATGGAACATCACACGGCTATATGGCATGAGGCATCGCTCAGAACCGGCAAGGAACACCAAAGCAGCAGCACTGTACGCGTAGCCAGTCACAACTGTTCTGATTTTCAACGGAGTGTGAAGCAGATAATCATACAAGTTAAGTGATGTAAGGCTGCCACCGGGACTGCTTATGTAGATCGTCACATTAACATCAATCTGATTGATGATACCTGAAAAGGTGCAATCTTCTTCGATAATTATAAGCTGACTAAGCAGGGAGTCCACTGTATCAGGTGTAATTCTCCCCTGAAGCCAAAGTTTTCTATCGTTAAACATGTAATCTTCCATCGAGACAAGCCTGCTTCCATCCTTGCCACCAATACCTATACTTGGGTCTCTAAACATATATATTTCCTCCTTAGAAATCTGATAATCTGTAGTGACGAACTGTGTCTTTCCTCTCTGAAATCTTTAGCCGGACAGAGACCGCTGTTGCTTTCGGACTGTAGACGCTGCAACTGCATCTTCGCTATATGCTATTGTCAAAGAGCATATTTCACGCTCTTTTCTTGCAAAAGAAAAGGCACCAGAGGGTACACTTCTAGCGTGAAATACTCTCTGATGCCTTAAAAAGGTCTTTATAAACTTGTAATCACTCCCATTTATGGGAACGGGTTTCAATATAGCACAGTTCAAAGGATGAAGTCAATACCTATTTGGTAATATTGGATATCTTATTACTCGAAGCGTCATACATGAAAACATCATCAGACAAATAGCTTCCGGAGTCCTGCAAGGTCTTGTTCGCAGATCTAACTATCTCTAACAAACCTGTTTTATCAACAAAAGCGTCCTCCGGAATAAGGAAAAGCTCATGTATACTTGATGGCAGGATGTAAACTCTGTCACACCTATGATCTTCGCAGAACGCCTTTAACACATCATCATACAGAATAACAGACGCTCCGTTTATGCCTACGATATTTGTGATAATGTATACCTTGTCATCTATGTTGATCTTTTCAACTGCATCTTCGCCGCACACACGCTTTATCCAACTAGCAAGACTCCTTACACTATACGGAAATTTCATTTGCGTATTACGCTTTGCTATTTCGTACACAGCTTCAAGCGGCATGCCGATGACGTCAAGCATCTCTTTCGTAAGCTTTGATGTGTAAATCCCTTTGTCACTTATACTTACAAACACATGCAGTACAGCGACAAGACCATCTGCTACAGGCACATAGACACAGTTAGATAAATACTGCTCATTGTTATCTGTGCCGGTCAGCTTTACAATGACTCTTTTCAAAAGCTCCGATTTGTTTAAGAACACAAACGGATCAATATTTGCTGCCATCGCATCCTTTGTATTCTCATCGACTATCCTCTGGACTTCGACACTTACATCCTGTATGGACATGCGATTGTCCATGTAGCGTCTGTAGTAGTCGTTTAGGTAGACATTTGGCGATACACGGTTATTCTTAGTGCGGACTGTAACCCCTACAAGTATCTCATCGTGGTTCTTCACTACCTTCTGAACTTCTACATCGTCATACTTTCCAAGCAGGAGATCCCTCACTTCATTTGCAAAATCTGTCAACTCTTTCAGGTCGTTTGCCATTTTTACTTTACCTCTCTTTCGATTTTTGTTCTTCGATTGAGCATCACAAGATGCATAAAAGCCATTTGCAATTTATGCAACGGCTATTAGAGGCAAAAAAATGCATCAACAGATACTATCTGTTAATGCACTGTATAACGTTATTTTGCAGCATCAAGCATATTGGCTAATTCTCTCTGCTTGTTCGGATAGAGGTGTCCGTATGTATTCAGCGTGATCTTAATATCCTTATGACCTAATCTTTCCTTAATTCTCATCGCATCAACACCCCGATCTATCAGATATGATGCATGGGAATGCCGTAAGTCATGAATACGGATGCGCTTAACACCGGCTTTTTCAATATCACGCTTAAACTTATTTTCTACTGCCTTAGGTACGACAGGAAACAATCTCTCATTCCTCGGGTACTTGTACAGCCGGTTATAGTAGTCCTTTACCTCTTCCAGTAAGAAATCCGGCATACTGATTGATCGTATGGAGTTCTCAGTCTTAGGAGCAGTGATAATATCCTTTCTTTCCAGCCTGTAGTATGTCTTAGTAATGCGAAGCTCCTTCCTGTCAAAGTCAAAATCTGATATTGTAAGCGCAAGAGCTTCACCAATTCGTATACCTGTCCAAAACAGCAATTCAAAAAGCACGTAATACTTATCAGACTTATCTACAACAGAGATAAACCTGTCATATTCTTCCTTTGTCCAGAAATCAATATGGTCTGCATCTGATTTTCCCATCTTCTCAACACTTACACAGGGATTTTTAAGACCATATATCTTTGCAGCGTGCGTATATAATGCTGTAAGCTGGTTCTGTACCATGCGAAGATATGTCTGTGAATAGCCTTTCTCTTCCATGGCATTCTGCCACTGGATGATATCCGATGATGTAACCTCATCAACTTTCTTGTTCTTGAAGTACGGAAGAATATGCTTGTCAATCATGTACTTTTTATTATAGACAGTACGTTCTTTAAGCTTGTTCTTCTTGTCTTCAAAGTATATTTTGACATATGCTTCAAATGAAATATGCATGCTTCTATTTTCTTTTGCAATGAAATCAGCCTGCCAGCGTAAAGCATCCCTTTTTGTCTTAAACCCCCGCTTAGTAGTCTGGTGTCTGTCACCTTGCCAGTCTTTGAAATAGAACTTACAAAACCAACTTGCGGTCTTGTCGTCCTTATACACACCCATTAAATCAACCCCTTTCAACAAACAAAGGTGTTAGCTAGGCTAACACCTTTGCTCAGAACTTATGCACAACTCATACCGTACCATCGCTCATTAAAATAAGCTCGTGATACTTTTCCGGGAATGGTGATGTAATTATTTGCTTCAAGCTCTGCATTCAGGCTTCTTATCATCTGATATGCTTTTGAGCGACTGATCCCAAGTAAGCCTATCAAATCATCAGCAGAATAATATATTTTCTCCATGCCATCACATCCTTTCCTTAAATTTATGTTGGGGCATTTATGCCGTTTGGTGTATGTTTTTTCCTCTCTGTATATATAATACCTTCTCCTCTATACACAGTCAAACGACCACAAAAGGCTGTAAATCTCCTCATAAACGAGTAGATTTTTCTTATCTCAAAAAAAAATCTGCTCATATATGAGCAGAAAAAATAATTATAAAATTTTTATAAATTTTTATTTTTTGACAATTTTCATTGCAGTAGTGGGCTTCGGCATCACCTGCTTTTGTACCGGATACACATTCGGTAAAGATAGTAATAAACCACAAAAGTAACCGCCCCAGACTCACAAACTGAACGGTTACTCTTGTAATCAAAAAATATGTGGGCTAACATCTATCAGTAGTAGATTTTATGATATTCTATCAATAATACCATATTTTTAGAACTTCTCCCAATGCCTTATCACATCGTTTGTAGGAGAAAATCCAACTTTACCACCATGTCCATATATGTTTTAGAATTTTTATCATGGCGTTATCAAATTATATGACTTTTTTATTCCATATGTATATTTATAGGCAATCCCACTCTCATGAAATATCTTGCAAACGCTTGAGATAAATGTTCTCTATATGGAGGACATAATCTCAATCTCTTACCATTTTTCTGAGCTATAGTCTCAGCTAATTCAATCGGAACACTAAATATATCTTTAAAATTTATAATATAATAGTCTTCTGTAAATTCTTCCGATTTATAATTATTTATAATATGATATGCATTTTGCTGTCCTTTTATTATAGACTTAATACTACCTTTTATGTCCTTATTTGACTTTCCCATATTTGTTTGTAGCATCTCAAAATTTGTTTTTGAAGTAATACTACACATGATTATGTTGTCAACTTTCCTATTAGCAATATCACATGCTTGTGTTAAAATAATCCCATCAACAAATTCTATTTCTGCTTTTAATTTATCCCCTTCTTCAATTTTACTCACATCTTGCAATTTAGGTACCGGACAATTTTTCAATATGTCGCCCTGTGTTATTTCTGTAGATTTTTCAATCAATTCATACCATGGGTATTCCATTATATCTCCTCGTATTCATCTTCAAAATCAAATTGTGAAATATGTTTACTAACCTTTGTAACTTCTAATTCAACTTTTCTCTTGCTTCTAGCATTTATGATATCTATCTCATCAATATTTTTAATATGTTTATCACTTTCTGTTGGAATTGATGTCGAAACACACATGGTACCTTCATTATCATTTACAAGCGCAACACCTTCATAAGCATATACATTGTTTACCCCAGCTGTAACACTTGTATTTAATGCATTTGATGACACAGATGCTATACTAAGAAATGTCATAATCCCTACACTAATACTTGATATTCTTTTTATACCATATGACTGATGCAACATAATATCAACTCCATTCCTTAAGTTTTTGCTCTATTAATTCGTACAATTTAGCTATTAATTCGTCCAAATTTTCTATATTTGTCTCTTTTCCCGTGTATAAATATTGATATCTATTATTTATATCTAAAGAAAGGTTTACGCCTTCTTCTACCAATTTACTATTACGGAAATTAACCAAATTCGGAATTACATTTCCATTTCCCTGATATTCTTTATAAGTACCGATTTGTTGATTAATAAAAAATTTATCTTCCACTACAACAGCTATCTTTTGCATTGCTTCGTAGATGTTATTTTCTTTTTCTGCCCTATTACCCAAAATCTTCTTTATATACTCAGTATTGTTATTTCCCTTTGTATCCAAATGAACATTATAAGTTATTCCGCAAAAATAATAATTAGATATGTCAATTTCTTTTAACAATTTTTTTAATATATCTATACGTTTTAATATATATTCTTTTGTTAAACCAAATTCATTTTTAAAATCGCTATCAAAATTTACTGTAAAATCAACCGATATTTGCGAAAAACTCACTTGACTATGACCATTCTTTGAATTTAATATAATCCTTGGTGCTTCTGCCGCAAACTCATCAGGTATTGGCATTGTTTGAGGTGCTCCATAATATTCTTCCAAGAAATCTTCTATTTGATTAGCATTTCTTCTAATACGAATTTGTGGTTCAAATTTTAAAGAAAACTGGGCTTGAACAAATTCCATTTTTTTTCCTCCAATTATACAATCACACTTAATCATTTATTTTCTATATTCAGATGGTATTTTATATTATATGTTTTATTTGATTATCTTTCAAGACAATCCTGTACTTTTAATAGTATAGATTAACCCTCGCACTTAATAAGACAGAGTTGCTCACGATGCTTTATTAATATGTTTTATCATTTTATACTACTATTTATCTGACCTTTTCGCAACCTCTTATATTGTATTTATTCGCAGAGTTTAGTCACAGCTATTTTATAATCAATAACCTCTGCTTTATTTTTATAAATCTACATACAACATTCCCACAATTTTTTGATCTTTTCCCTATAACTTTTTATGTCATTTGTAGGGTCAAAGCTCACTTTTTGCTCTAAATTAGGGTCAAAATAGGGTCAAAAACCATTTTCGGACAGAAAAAAAGACCTCCGAGGGCGAACCCTCGAAGGTCTGAAAATTCTTTATTTATGCGGTTTATCAGCGATTACTCGATGATAGTTGCAACTCTTCCTGAACCTACAGTTCTACCACCCTCACGGATAGCGAATGTAAGACCCTGGCTCATAGCGATTGGGTGGATGAGCTCGATTGTCATCTCTACGTTATCACCAGGCATGCACATCTCTGTACCAGCTGGAAGGTTACATACACCTGTAACGTCTGTTGTTCTGAAGTAGAACTGTGGACGATAGTTGTTGAAGAATGGTGTATGACGACCACCCTCGTCCTTTGTCAGAACGTAAACCTGTGCTGTGAACTTTGTATGACATGTAATTGAACCTGGCTTACAAAGAACCTGTCCTCTTACGATATCCTCTCTCTTGATACCACGAAGAAGGGCACCGATGTTATCACCAGCCTGACCTTCGTCAAGGAGCTTTCTGAACATCTCGATACCTGTTACTGTTGTCTTCTGGATCTCTGGCTTGATACCAACGATCTCAACTTCATCATTGAGGTGAATTACACCAGCCTCTACTCTACCAGTAGCAACTGTACCACGACCTGTGATTGTGAATACGTCCTCTACAGGCATGATGAATGGCTTATCTGTATCTCTCTGTGGATCTGGAATATATGAATCAATTGTATCCATAAGCTCCATGATCTTGTCTCCCCAAGGTCCCATTGGATCCTCAAGAGCCTTAAGAGCTGAACCCTTAACGATAGGACAATCATTGAATCCGTACTCCTCAAGCTGCTCTGTAACTTCCATCTCAACGAGCTCGATAAGCTCCTCATCGTCTACCATATCACACTTGTTAAGGAATACAACGATGTAAGGAACACCAACCTGACGTGAAAGAAGGATATGCTCCTTTGTCTGAGCCATAACACCATCAGTAGCAGCAACAACAAGGATAGCACCATCCATCTGAGCTGCACCAGTGATCATGTTCTTAACGTAGTCAGCATGTCCTGGACAGTCAACGTGTGCGTAATGTCTCTTCTCTGTCTCGTACTCAACGTGAGCTGTAGAGATAGTGATACCTCTTTCTCTCTCCTCTGGAGCCTTATCAATGTTCTCGAAATCTGTAGCTGTGTTACCAGCAACTCTCTCTGAAAGAACCTTTGTGATAGCAGCTGTAAGAGTAGTCTTACCGTGATCTACGTGTCCGATTGTACCGATGTTACAATGTGGCTTACTTCTATTAAACTTTTCCTTTGCCATGATATAAAATCCTCCTTAAAAATTATACCCCACGCGGGTTACTCGGCTAAAAATCATTATATAGAAAATACTAGAGATTTTCAACCATTTTTTATCTCTTTATACCAGCAGGCTAACGATATGTAATCTTTAACCTGCCAGCATATATAATTTTTTATTTATATGACCTGAAAGACCAGGAAAACGTCTTTCGTCAAATATCTTACTTAGAATGCTCTGCGATAACCTTCTCCTGGATGCTCTTTGGACACTGAGCGTACTTCTCAAAGAACATTGAGTAGTTACCACGACCCTGTGTTGATGAACGAAGCTCTGTTGAGTATCCGAACATCTCTGCAAGTGGAACGAATGCTCTGACGATCTTACCACCGCCGATATCATCCATACCCTCGATCTGGCCTCTCTTAGCATTTAAGCTTCCGATTACATCACCGAGGTACTCCTCAGGCATTGTAACCTCAACCTTCATGATAGGCTCAAGAAGAACTGGGTCAGCCTTAGCCATAGCCTCCTTGAATGCCATAGAACCAGCGATGTGGAATGCCATCTCTGATGAATCGACCTCATGGTATGATCCATCGTATACGTTAGCATAAACACCAAGTACTGGGTAGCCGCCAAGGATACCAGCCTTAGCTGCCTCTTCGATACCCTCTCCAACTGCTGGGATGTACTCCTTAGGAATAGCACCACCGACAACTGTTGACTCGAACTTGAATGTCTCCTCACCGTTAGGATCCATAGGCTCGAACTTAACCTTACAATGGCCGTACTGTCCACGACCACCTGACTGCTTAGCATACTTGCTGTCGATATCAACTGGCTTTGTGAATGTCTCCTTGTAAGCAACCTGAGGTGCACCAACGTTTGCCTCAACCTTGAACTCACGGAGAAGACGATCAACGATAACCTCAAGGTGAAGCTCACCCATTCCGGCAATGATTGTCTGTCCTGTCTCTTTGTCTGTATGAGCCTTGAATGTAGGATCCTCCTCAGCAAGCTTTGCGAGTGCCTCACCCATCTTACCCTGATCATTCTTGGTCTTAGGCTCGATAGCAAGTTCAATAACTGGCTCTGGGAATTCCATTGACTCAAGGATAACTGGATGCTGCTCATCACAGATTGTGTCACCTGTAGTTGTAAGCTTGAAACCTACAGCAGCTGCGATATCTCCTGAGTAAACCTTATCAATCTCTTTACGAGCGTTGGCATGCATCTGTACGATACGTCCTACACGCTCCTTCTTATCCTTTGTTGCATTCAGTACATATGAACCTGAGTTCAGTGTACCTGAGTAAACTCTGAAGAATGCAAGCTTTCCAACGAATGGATCTGTCATGATCTTGAATGCAAGAGCTGAGAATGGCTCATCATCTGATGAATGACGAACAACCTCGTTACCGTCTGGATCAACACCTGTGATATCAGGGATATCTGTTGGTGCTGGCATGTACTCGATAACACCGTCAAGCATCTTCTGAACACCCTTGTTCTTGTAAGCTGAACCAAGGAATACAGGAACTGCCTCACATGCGATAGTTGCTCTACGAAGAACCTTCTTCATCTCATCGATTGATGGCTCCTCGCCCTCAAGGTACATCATCATTAAGTCGTCATCTAACTCGCAGATCTTCTCGACAAGGTTCTCATGCCACTTGTCTGCAAGCTCCTTAAGGTCATCAGGGATAGTTGTGATCTCGATGTCCTCGCCCTTATCATCTTTGTAGTAGTATGCTTCCATCTCGAACAGATCGATCAGACCGATGAAGTCTGACTCTTTTCCGATAGGGATCTGTACTGGAATTGCATTCTTGCCCAGACGATCAATGATTGTCTGAACTGAGTAGAAAAAGTCTGCACCCATTTTATCCATCTTGTTGATGAATGCCATACGAGGTACATTGTATGTGTCAGCCTGACGCCATACGTTCTCTGACTGAGGCTCTACACCAGCCTTAGCATCGAATACACCTACAGCTCCGTCAAGTACACGAAGTGAACGCTCAACCTCAACAGTGAAGTCAACGTGTCCCG
>OGNO01000810.1_pt1 | contig 18398 bp, 16 predicted proteins | sample 1573491 | NCBI WGS metagenome assembly OGNO01 (sample SAMEA2581900, study PRJEB24529) | metagenome | biome: Human gut stool | place: China | collected 2011
TGCATTCGATGGAAGATTCTGTAGACAGATCTTCCCTTATTGGTGATGCCATTTTATATACGCTGGATCAGGAAAACTATCTTCGCAGGTACTTGGATGATGGGCATCTGAGCATTGATAATAATAGTGCGGAGCGTGCAATCAAAAATTTTGCAGTAGGCCGCCGGAATTGGCTGTTTGCCAAGAGTATCCGTGGTGCAGATGCCAGTGCTGTTGTTTATAGTATCGCAGAAACAGCCCTGCTGAATGGTCTGAAGCCGTATGTATATCTTTCCTATGTATTAGACGAACTTCGTAAAATGGGACCTTTTCCAAAGCCGGATGATCTAAATCGGCTTTTGCCATGGTCAAATGAATTACCGGAAGGATTTCGAACCAAAAAGAAGAAATAAAATGTGCCGCCCTGATGGGCGGCATGTTTTTTTTAAAGGCAAGGTACAGATGATTACGTACTTACGAAAAACAAAAAGTACAGGAAATCACAGACAAGCTGGAGGAAGGATTAAAGGAGCTTTTTGAGAGCGAAAAGTACAAGACTTATCTTTCTACTATGTCAAAATTTCATAATTACAGCTTTAACAACACTTTACTTATCGCCATGCAAAGGCCGGAAGCAACACTTGTAGCCGGATATAAGGCATGGCAAAAGAATTTTGAAAGACACGTTAATAAAGGCGAAAAGTCAGCACGCTTCAGGGAAAAAGCAGAGAACCAGACATCAAAGGTGATGGCAGAGATAGAGAAGCTGCAAAAACTCTCAAACAAGAAATACTACACCTATTCAACAGAACAAATCAATGAATTGTTTGGAGCAATTCAGAGCGCACTTGATGAAACCAAAGCAACATTCACAACAACCAATGCAGAAAAGAAGAAGCTGTTTACCTTTTCTGCATAAGCAACAAACAAATACAGTAGTCAGCAAGTAAAAAGCAAATGGCAGTTTGATGCAATCGGTGTCGAACTGCAAAAAAATGAGGTGCAACATGATTCAGTAAAATCCGATAGAAAGGATTTTGAATCATTATGAAAACAGAAAAAGATTATTTAATGGTGAGCGAGAAGTATAATCTCACAATCAAAGAGGCGGTTCAGTACTTCAACATTGGAGAGAAAAATCTTCGTAAACTGGTGGCAAACAATCCGACAGCAGACTACATACTTATGGTAGGAAATAAGATACTTATTAAACGTAAGATATTCGAGCAGTTTATTGATGAGACAGGCTCTATATAAAAGCAAAAAATACCTTGCAAAATATATGTAGTTCCGATACAATCCCCATCCCAATGGTGGGGATTGTATTAGAGGTTGGAGGATAAACCATGAGTGAAAAAAGAAGAGACAATAAGAATCGTATATTACGAATGGGAGAGCAACAGCGAGCCGATGGGAGATATTTATTCAGTACAATAGATCCAATAACCAAAAAGAGAAAGTTTGTATACAGTTGGAAATTGGAAAGGCACGATAAGATGCCAGAAGGAAAAAAGCCAGACTTATCGCTTAGAGAAAAGGAAAAATTGCTGGAGCGTGACTTGGCAAATGGTATTTCTTTGTCCGGTGGAGATATGACAGTATTAGAACTGGTAGAGAAATATTTGGAGCAAAAGCGCAATGTCAGACCAACCACAGCCGCTGGATATAAAACAGTGGTTAATGTATTAAAACGTGACAGCTTTGGAAGCCAGAAGATTAATCATATCAACACAATAGATGCAAAGGCTTGGTTAATAAAATTACAGTCAGAGGATGAAAAGAGTTATAGCAGTATCCATACAATACGTGGAGTAGTAAGACCAGCTTTTCAGATGGCTTATGAGGCAGACCTAATCAGAAAAAATCCTTTTGATTTTGAACTGCATAATTTTCTAATTGATGATTCAGTAAAAAGAGATGCAGTAACATCAAAACAAGAAAAGGAGTTTTTAAGGTTTGTTCAACAGGATGAACATTTCAGTGAGTGCTACGATGGGATGTTTATATTATTTAGAACAGGCTTGAGAATAGGCGAGTTTTGCGGACTTACGTTAAAGGATATAGACTTGGAGAAAAGAACAATCAACGTGAATCATCAATTACAGTATGTTGGCAATAGGGGAAAGTACATAGAAAAAACAAAAACTGAAGCTGGGACATGAGTATTGCCAATGTCGGATGAAGTTTATGCAGCATTCAAGAGGGTAGTACAGAATAGAAAGAAACCTAAAGTCGAGGAAATGATAGATGGTTATACAGGTTTTCTGTTCTTGGATAAGCGTGGAAAACCAATGATGCCCTATCAATGGGAAAAACGCTTTCAGCATGTGGTTGAGAAGTACAATAGAATTTATCGAGTGCAACTTCCAAAGATAACACCACATGTGTGCCGTCATACATTTTGTACGAATGCGGCAAAGCGAGGAATATCTGTAGAAACATTGAAATATTTAATGGGACATACAGATATAAGTGTTACATCAAATGTGTATACACACCTTAAGTTGGAGGATGCGCAGAGAGAAATGGAGAGGCTTGAAAGGATAGAAAAAGAAATGAAAAAGTGTGCCAAGTAAGGAAATAAAGGGCATAGGGAAAAAGTACTGATGAGTACGAATCGGGTTTATACCTAGATTTGTACTCATTTTACTTACCGAGATATGGTAAAATATGCGATTTTATGCTAGGATAAGACCATTGGGTTAGATGTCGTGAAAGTGCGATAAAACCTAGGAAAAATAAGGATATACAAGGAAAAACGAAGATATGCAAGATAAAATTAAAGTGCTTTTTATTTGCCACGGCACAAAAAGATTGCACAGGCAAAAACGCAGTGTTATCAAGGGTTTGTGAGGTTTAATCAAGAAAAACCACACCAATTTTACACCAAGTAATTAGTAGCAAGAAGATTATGCGAGAATGAGGATCAAATGCAGGAAAAGTAGGAGAAATGTTAAGCAGAAAGAAGATGCAGTACAGGTAAGTATTGTATCTTTTTCTTTTCTGGAATTGCAACACTTATTGAAATGTGACTGCTGGTTGTTGAATTGCCCCTGTGGGCGTGTTTGTGGCGATTTGCGACGTTGTAAGGAGAAAGAGGGAGAGTTGGACGATAAGAATCTAAAACGCAAATTTGGGCGAAATTGAAGGAATGAAATCTGCCACAAAAAGTAGGGTCGAAAATAGTGCAGGTTAAAGGAGTTATGCCACCAAGAGGCGGCATAACCCGTGAAACGCCCACCGGCAGTGCCGTTGGGGCATTTGGAGTATGGCATAACTTTTAAAACAGAGTTTTCAATTATTATGTCATATTCGCAAAAATAGCCGGAAACTTACAGAATATAGGGGAAATTTGTTATGCCATGAGGAAAGGCACCAAGGGGCAAGTATGCCCATTCCGTGGACTATGGTATAGGTCATGGTGAACCATGCAGTTAAGTATATAATTTAAGTAATAAAGACAGAGAAAAAGAAGTATTCGTGTTGACTTTTATGCCATGCGGAAATATAATTATAAGCACAGAAGTCAACAAAAAGAAAGGGAACTATTGTGGGAGCAACTGAAGAAATTATCAAGATGGCAAAAGAGAATAATGGTACGGTTACTACTGCAATGGTGGTTGCAGCAGGTATTTCTCGTGGAAATATCAAATACCTTGTCGACAAGGGAATGATTGAAAAGTCAGCAAGAGGTGTTTATATTTTGCCGGAGGTTTGGGATGATGAGATTTTTAATTTGCAGAGTCGATTTAAACGAGGAATCTATTCTCATGAAACAGCATTGTTTCTTTGGAATTTAACCGACAGAACACCGAACAGGTATTACATGACGTTCCCGGCGAATTATAATTTGACAAAACCTAAAGAAGAAAACATTCGCTGTGTGCAGTGCAAGGAAGCGCTGTATGATTTAGGAGTGGTAGAAGTGCTTACGCCAGGAGGAAATACAGTAAAGGCTTATAGTGTGGAGCGCACGCTCTGTGATATTTTACGCCCACATAGTCATGTGGATATTCAGGTGGTGACGGAGGCGTTTAAGCGTTATGCGACCAGAACGGATAAAAATATTCCGCTTTTGTCAGAGTATGCAAAAACCTTAAAGGTAGAGAAAAAACTCAGAGCATATCTGGAGGTGTTGTTATGAAAAATGCAATGCAGTTAAAAGCGATTATAAAGAATCTTGCAAAGGAAAAACATATATCCGCACAGCTTGTAATGCAGAATTTTATGTTGGAGAGATTGCTGGAACGAATATCTATTTCAAAATATCAGCAGAATTTTATTTTAAAAGGTGGTTTCTTGATTGCAGCGATGGTGGGACTTGATACCAGAGCGACTATGGATATGGATGCAACCATAAAAGGCTTGCCTGTCAATGAACAGACTGTACGGGAAATGTTTGAAGAGATTTGCAAAATAGAATTAGAAGATGACGTAACTTTTAGTTTTCGTAGCATCGGAGAAATTCGAGAAGGTGATGTATATACCGGGTATCGTGTCTCTTTGTCTGCAAATTATCCGCCAATGGCTGTTCCGTTGAAATTGGATATCACGACAGGGGACAAGATTACACCCAAAGAGATAGAGTATCAATTCAAACTCCTCTTAGAGGATAGAAGTATTTCGGTGCTTGCGTATAATTTGGAAACTATTATGGCAGAAAAGCTGGAGACACTCATATCTAGAGGCGACCAGAATACCAGACCAAGAGATTACTACGATATTTACATATTGGCCAAGCTGCAATATGCAAATATAGAGCCGGATGCGTTAGGGGCTGCACTGAACGCTACCACAGAGAAGCGTGGATCATCAACTGTGGTTAAGGAGTACCGTAGCATCATGGATACGGTTAAGAGTAGCGAAGTAATGCAGAAGCAGTGGAAGAATTATCAGAAGGATTTTGAGTATGCAACAGACATTGCGCTTGAGGATGCGTGTGACGTGGTGGTAGAGTTGATGGAAAACTTAGGAGGAGAATAGCATGAAATTATCTGATTTTTCAGTTGTAAATTACAGAAGTATTACTACGGCTCGCAAAATAAAGACCAATAATATGACTGTGTTGGTAGGTAAGAATAATGAAGGTAAGTCGAATATACTTCGAGCACTTACTTTAGCAATGGATATTATGAAAATATATTCAAAAGATCCTCGTTCTTTGCAAATAGCAGTACGTCCATATTTAAAAAATCATTATTCGTGGGAAAAAGATTATCCAATATCTTTACAAGAAAAAAATCCCAATGGATGGTCATCAATAGACTTGAATTTTGAATTAGATGAACAAGATATTTTGGCTATTCGCTCTATGACAGGTATACGCCTTAGTGGATGCATTCCTGTACGAGTTTCGACAAATGGAGCGGCTGCAAAAATAGATATTCCAAAAAGAGGAACAGCAGCTTTTGCAGATGCAGATAATAAAAAGAAGATTATTGAATATGTATGTTTTAAAATAGATTTTAATTTTATTCCTGCTGTCCGCACAGAATATGATGCACTGCGTGTTGTAGATTCTCTTATAGAGAAGTCGTTAGAAACATTAGATACTAATCCGGATTATATTAATGCAATGAATAAAATTGAAGAATTGCAACAAGGAATTTTAGATGGAATTTCAAATCAAATTATTGAACCATTGCAAGAATTTTTACCGACTGTCAGAAATGTGCAGATACATATTCAGAATGAAAGACGGCGTATTGCTATGCGTCGTAATACAGAAATTATTATAGATGACGGAACTCCGACACCTATACAGCAGAAGGGGGATGGAATAAAAAGTTTAACTGCACTTGCTATATTAAATATTCCAGCTCGTGTTGATAGGGTTTCTGTGGTGGCAATAGAAGAGCCTGAGTCACACTTACATCCAGAGAGTGCACGTCAACTTTATGATACGATTATGTCACTTTCTCAAACACATCAAATTGTACTTACAACGCATAGTCCGTTATTTGTTAACAGAACAAATTTGAAGGAAAATATTATCGTTAATGATGGAAAAGCTACACCGGTAAAGAAAATTAAAGAAATAAGAGATGTTTTGGGAATTCATATATCTGATAATCTTACAAATGCAGAGCATGCTTTAATCGTTGAAGGAGAAGATGACAAAATTGCATTGGAAAAATTACTTCCAAGTATGAGTACAAAAATAAAGCGTGCAATTCAAAATGGAACATTTATTATAGATTATATAGGTGGGGCGGGAAATCTTCCTTACAAATTATCTTTTTATAGAAATTTGCAATGTAAATATCATGTATTATTGGATAATGATGATGCGGGAAGACATGCGGGTAGCGAGGCTGAGAGGCAGGGACTGCTTGATGTTAGAAATGTTACTTACGCCATATGCAATGGTTCTCCTAATGCTGAGATAGAAGATTGCTATAATAAGGCTGTTTACGAAAATGCTATATTGAATGAATTTGGTGTGAATATTAATGTAGCCGAATTTAGAGGAAATAAAAAGTGGTCTGACAGGATTGCTGGTTGCTTTTTATCACAAGGGAAATTATGGAATGATGCTATGGAAAAAAGAGTTAAACTTGTTGTGGCAAATGAAATTTCTGAAGAAGTTGATACTGTGCTGAATGAACACAAAAGATCAAGTATGGATGCTCTTGTAACGTCACTAGAAACATTATTATCTTGATGTGGATGTCGAGTATAAGATTGATGACGTAACAGTGATAACTACGATATACTTTTAACTGAGAGACGTAAAATAGGGGCAACGTTGAGGTAGAAGTATTTTGAAGGGCTGTAATGTATTATACTGATAATCAAACCAGATTTTTTTGAATATGAACTTCTGATAATTTTTTATTATCAGAACCTTATACGAAAGGATGGCAGGTCTATGAAACCGGAAGAACGCGCACGTGTAAAAATAGATAAGCAATTAAATAATGCAGGATGGGAGATTGTATCAAGAAATGAGTATGTACCCAATAGTACATTGGTAGTAAAAGAAGCTATTATGCGCGGTAATATAGAGAGTGACTATTTACTATTCATAGAGGATAAGGCTATTGCGGTTGTCGAAGCTAAAAAAGAAGATAATCCATTAGGGGAAAATGTTAAAAAGCAGGCGGAGGATTATGCTGTTAACCCTCAACCTTGGTATGGCTTGTGGTTTGACAATCTTATTCCTCTTGTCTATATGGCGAATGGTAATAAAATTTATTACAAAAATATGCTTGTGCCAGATAGTGAGTATGAAGAATTGACAGAGATGCACTCACCTAAAAAGATGTTACAGCTAATTGGTAAGAAATCGGAATTTGGTGCACTGCCATTGCTTGAAAAACAAGGTTTAAGAGAGTGTCAGTATAAAGCTGAGATAAATCTTGAAAAGTCATTAAAAAGTGGAAATAAGAAGAATCTTGCAATTCTTGCAACGGGTTCGGGAAAGACATATTTAGCTTGTTTAGCCTCTTATCGTATGCTGAATTATACAGCTACAAAAAGAGTATTGTTTTTGGTAGATAGAAATAATCTTGCAAGACAAACAGAGAGTGAATTTAATTTATTTGATAGGACAGAAAAGCAACAATCTTTAAGCGAATTGTACAAAATCAATCGTCTTAGAAAAGAGTCCGATATCAAAGGGGATATTGTTATATCTACGATACAAAAATTATTTGCTGTATTAACCGGTCAGGCATTAAGTGATGATAATGAAGATACAGAGGATGAAAATGCAAAAAGGGCAGAAGAAAAAGAACTTGAAGAAGTGGTGCAATTAGGAAGTGATTTAAAGCTTCCCTCAGATTATTTTCAGCTAATCGTTGTAGATGAGTGCCATCGTTCTATTTATGGCAAATGGAAGGCAGTATTGGATTATTTTTCTGGTGCAAAAGTGTTAGGACTTACAGCAACACCAACTCCAGAGGCATATAGCTATTTTAATAATAATGTTATTGAAAAGTATACATATGATGATTCTGTTGTAGATGGTGTAAATGTTCCTTCTCGCGTGTATAGAATAACAACAGAAGTTACGGAGCATGGAGGTACGATTGAAGCGGGAACGGAAATTATCGAAGCACCTAAGGGAAAGTCAGAAACTACAACATATGCAGTTACGAATACGATTGAATATGCACCGACTCAACTTGATAGATCTGTTATCAATAGAAATCAAATGAAAACGGTTTTGACGGCTTATAAGAATGCAATCTATACCGAATTATATCCAGAGCGAGAAGTAAAATGGGAGTATATTCCAAAAACGTTAATCTTTGCCAAGGATGATAATCATGCAACAGAGATTGTAAATGTTGCGAAGAAAGTGTTCGGAAGTGAATTTGAGAATGGTGAAGTTCCTGAAAATTATGTGAAAAAAATAACTTATTCATCTGGTGATTCAAATGCATTGATAAGAGATTTTCGTATTGAGAAAGATTTTCGTATTGCTGTTACTGTAACATTAGTAGCAACCGGAACAGATGTTAGACCTTTGGAAGTTGTTCTTTTTATGAAAGATGTGCAATCAGATGTGCTCTATACACAGATGAAGGGACGTGGATGTAGAGTAATTAAAGAGGATAAGTTGAAAGAGGTGACGCCAAATGCACATACAAAAGAATGCTATTATATTGTTGATGCAGTTGGTGTAACAGAACATGAAAAATGCATTCCGAAACCTGGAAAAACACCTGATGGCACGCGTAAGATATTATCCTTAGAAAATTTGTTAGAACATTTGGCGCATAATGAAGTAAGTGATGAGAATATGATGCTTCTTAGAGATTATTGCGCAACCATCAATAGAAGATATGAGGATGATGCATTGTTTGGGCATCATTTGGATTACTTTATTACATCTTATGGATTTGCTCCAAGAACAATTGCAAATAATATAAACAAAGCCTTTTCAGAAGGAATTATGGTGGAGTATATAAGCCCATCCCATGATAATTCTATGAGAATGGGTATTATATATTGTCTGATTAGCAATATCCAGGCACGAAAGAAATTGCTTGAGATGCAGAAAGGATATCATATTGTATCCCCAGATACAGATGAGTTGTTATACGCAGGTTTTTCAAAAGAATCTGCTAGAGATTACATTGATAATTTTGAAAAGTTTTTATTAGAAAATAAAGATAGCATTGAAGCACTTAGAATTATTTATAACTCTGAGGATGTATTAATTACGCACACGATGTTATGTGAGTTGCAGGAACGTTTGTTAGCAGAAAGCAAGCAATATGGTATTTATCAGATATGGAAAAATTACAAATTACTTGATACAGAAAGTAGCGTTGAAGAATTAGATATAAAATCAAATGTTAATATGCTTACAAACTTGATTCAGATAGTTCGTTTTGCGTATCGTAAAAATACGAAATTAACAAGTCTATTAAACGGATATGCACAGCGATTTAGTCTGTATTGTGGACAAGCTCAGCGTGTGTTGACAGAAGAACAAAAAGAGATTATGAAACTGATTGCAGAGTATATACTCAATGAAGGAGCGATATCCATTGCAGAGTTAAATGCTGTGGATACTGATTTGTGGCGTAAAGGTGTCATGAGTTTTGGAATTCTGTCGTTGTCTAATGAAATGCAAACATTATCAAAATTTATATTAAAGGTGGCATAAAGATATGGCAGATAATATACAAACAAAAAGTGAAGCTGCATTAGTAAAGAAGGTTGGAGATATTGCAAACGTTCTTGCGGCAGCAGGTGTCGGATTCACGGATTATTTAACTCAACTTACATATATTCTTTTTTTGAAGATGGATGATGAAAAGGAAAATCTTGGTCTTGGAAGTTCTATTCCAGAAGGATATAAGTGGAGGGATATTGTGGAGTTGAATGGTACAGACTTGGTAGAAAAATATGAGGAAATACTTAAGGAATTAGCCAAGGATGATGGATTGATTGGAACCATATTTACTAAAGCGTCAAATAAAATTGACCGTCCAGTATTGCTTGCTAAAGTAATAGAAATGGTATCTAGTGAAAACTGGTATATGATGGAAGGCGATTTGAAAGGTGCTATTTACGAAGCAATTCTTGAAAAGAATGGTCAGGATAAAAAGAGTGGTGCAGGGCAATATTTTACGCCTAGAGCATTGATAAAGGCTATGGTGGAAGTTACAGATCCGAAAATTACTGAAACGGTAGCAGATCCGGCCTGTGGTACCGGCGGCTTCTTACTGGCGGCATTTGAACATATGAAGACTCAAAGTAAAGAGATTTCAAAACAGAATTTCTTGAAAAACCATGCCTTGTTTGGTGCGGATAATACACCACTTGTAGTGACACTTGCATCAATGAACTTGTACTTGCATGATATTGGAACTACTAAGAGCCCGATTGTATGTCAAGATTCTTTGTTAGATACTTCGGATACTATGTTTAATGTAATCCTTGCAAATCCTCCGTTTGGAGTAAGACCCCAAGGGAGTGTAGAGGTACATGCGAACAGACCCGAATTTATAAAGACTTCAGATAATCAGGTTAATTTTTTACAGCATATTATGTCTATTGTAAAACCTGAAGGAAGAGTTGCGGTTGTTTTACCAGATAATGTTCTGACTGATGGAAATGCAACTGCGAAGGTTCGTGAAAGACTGTTGAAGGGCTTTAATCTGCATACGATACTTAGACTGCCAACTGGTATTTTTTACGCTGGTGGTGTGAAGACAAATGTGTTGTTTTTTGAAAAAGGGAAAGAAACAAAAGATATTTGGGTATATGACTATAGAACAGGTATTAAACACACTATGGCAACCAAGCCAATGACACGAGCACATCTTGATGATTTCGTGGAGTGTTATTGTTCCGGTCATATGAAAGATAGGAAACAAACATATTCAGAAGAAAATCCGAATGGAAGATGGAGAAAATTCACAGCGGAAGAGGTTTATTCACGTGAACAATTAAAGCTTGATTTCAAATGGATAGATTTAGAAGAAAAAGATGATAGAACAGTTACTGAACTTCTTTCTGATATGGAGGATAAGGCTACTGCTATTGCAGGGGCAATTTCCAAACTACAGGAGATTTTGGGAGGTATTGAACTGTGATAGAGACAAATGCATTAAGAGAGAAAGTGCTTGACTTGGCTATTCGTGGTAAGTTAGTGCCACAGGATCCAAATGATGAACCATCATCGGTATTATTGGAACGTATCCGTGCGGAAAAACAGCGGATGGTTAAGGATGGGAAAATCAAAGCCAAAGATATAAAGAATGATACAATTATATTCAAAGGTGAGGATAATTTACATTATGAGAAGTTCGCTGACGGTAGCATAAAATGTATTGAAGATGAGATACCTTTTGAAGTGCCTGAAGGGTGGGCGTGGGCAAGAATGTCTTCTCTAACTCAAGATCTACCCTATGGAACTTCTAAAAAATCTTCATCAAGAGGGGAAATTGCTGTTTTGCGTATGGGCAATCTTCAACAGGGAGAAATTGATTATTCAGACCTTGTTTATTCTTCGGATAAAGAAGATATTGATAAATATTTACTAACTTATGGAGATTTGCTTTTCAATCGAACAAATAGCTCAGAATGGGTTGGAAAAACAGCAATATATCGTGGTGAAGTATCAGCCATTTATGCAGGATATTTGATTAGAATTCGTTCTTTTTTAGATGCAGAATATCTTAATAGTGTAATGAATAGTAAGTATGCAAAAGAAATTTGTTTACTTGTAAAAACAGATGCAGTTAATCAATCAAATATAAATGCTACTAAATTGGGAAGGTTTCTTATTCCAGTACCACCGCTTAGTGAACAAGTACGGATTTCAAATATGGTGTCTGAAGCATTATATTGGAATAATTTCATTGAAATAAAGAAACTTGAACTCGAACAATATATTCAACAAATTAAATCCAAAATCCTCGACCTTGCCATTCGTGGAAAACTCGTACCGCAGAACCCGAATGATGAACCAGCATCTGTACTATTGGAACGCATCCGTGCTGAAAAGGAAGAACTGATAAAACAGGGAAAAATCAAACGTGATAAGAAAGAAACTATCATCTTCCGAGGTGATGATAACTCTTATTATGAGAAGATAGGTAATGACATTATTTGTATTGATGAAGAGTTACCATTCGACATTCCCCATAACTGGAGCTGGTGTCGTCTTGGAAACATAGGAGATTGGGCGGCTGGTTCCACTCCAAGCAGAAGCTATCCTGAATACTACAATGGGACAATTCCTTGGCTAAAAACAGGCGATTTAAACGATGGATATATCACTAATATACCAGAATCTATTAGTGAAGAGGCTTTAAAAAATACTTCCGTAAGATTGAATCCGTCTGGTTCTGTATTGATAGCGATGTATGGTGCTACGATAGGCAAACTTGGTATTTTAACATTTCCCGCAACAACAAATCAAGCCTGTTGTGCTTGCTCGCCTCTTGATGGAATTAATAATCATTACTTGTTCTATTATTTGCTATCACAAAAGGACAATTTTGTGTATCGCAGTGTTGGTGGAGCACAGCCTAACATTTCTAAAGAGAAAATAGTAACCACGCTAATGCCCGTTCCACCTTATGAGGAACAGCGTCAAATTCTAGATAAAATCGACATTTTTTTCGATTTAATAAGAGATATAGAAAAAAGTCTCAATTGAGGCTTTTTTCTATATAATTATAAAGTTTTTCTATTGTATGTACAATATTCAATTGTTCTTCTAATGGTGGCAAAGGTATTAGCTTATTAGAAAAATCCGAAATCCAATAACGTTTATGATTATAGCAATCACATTCTATACATTGCATTGCGTAAAAAGCATATTTTGTATTAATTAACTTTTCGTTTGCAGTTAGTATTTTCATAGCAGATGATTTCACTTTAAATGGAAAATCAACATATTTACTGTCGGTTGTAAAGTCATCAAAAATAATTACAGGTAAATCTGTTTTTATACCACTGGTTTCATTTGTATAACCAATTATAAATGATTTCCCTGCTGTTAATACCGGTATAGAATAGTCGTTTTTGTAATCAGTTGATTCAACGATATAAGGCGTGGGCTGTTCATATTCCAGCACATCTTTCAAACGAATAAATGACCAGTTCCTCGGTATACCAAATGGGATTTCATCTGCTATATTAACGATATTTTCACCGTTCTTCTCATAATAAGAGTAGTCAACACATCTCCGATATAATATTCTTGCGGTTTATTCCGTAAAATCTATTACTCGGAGGTGTCTTTTTATGAAGACTGAACAAACTTTTGAAGAACATTTGAGAAAGGGAAACCTTTCAGAAAACACCATCACGTCTTATCTATGGACAATAAATTATTTTCATGAACATTATGATAAGATAAGCAAAGATAATCTATTGGCATACAAGGGTTATCTTATGGAGTTTTTCAAACCGAAAACAGTAAATTTACGAATACAGGGTATCAACAAATACCTTGAATATCTAGGAAAGGAAAAACTTCAACTTAAAGCGGTTAAAGTTCAACAGAAAAACTTTCTGGAAAATGTTATTAGTAATGCAGATTACAAATTTCTGAAAACCCAGTTGAAAAAGGACGGTAATATGGAATGGTATTTTGTTGTATGGTATTTGGCTGCAACTGGTGCACGAGTGAGTGAACTTATACAAATCAAAATTGAACATGTCGAAATAGGGTATTTTGACCTTTATACAAAAGGTGGAAAGTTGCGAAGGCTATACATACCCAAGATGTTGAGAAATGAAACACTTGAGTGGCTTAATGAAGCAAATCGTACTTCAGGGTACTTGTTCCTGAATCGTTATGGTGATAAAATTACTCCACGAGGAATATCACAACAGCTAAAAAATTATGCTGATAAATATGGGCTGGACAAAAAAGTTGTTTATCCGCATTCCTTCCGTCATCGCTATGCTAAGAATTTTCTTGAAAAATTCAATGATATAGCATTACTCGCTGATCTTATGGGACACGAAAGCATAGAAACTACACGTATATATCTTCGTCGTACAGCAAGTGAGCAACAAGCTTTAGTTGACAAAATAGTAACTTGGTAGAATTAAAGCCGCCCTCGTTTGAAGGCGGCTTTTTTATGATACGGAGGTCAAAATTGAATCTAGTTGTGCAAATACTGTTTCTATTGCTTCTACGATGCGATATTGTTCGCTAAGTGGCGGTAATGGAAACAGTAATTTATGCAAAGCGTTTGATGATAATCCTTGTATTCCAATACCTTTACCACCGATAAGTCCAGTTTGCTTGTATAAAAAGAATATATAATAGTAGAATTTTACTGAAATTGTTGTATATGGTCTCAAGCGGTGTATATGATTTTGAATGCGCATAGGGTAATCAAAACACCATATGGCAGATCTTCCTATGTCACCACCTTCACACACAAGCAAATCACCTTTCTTAACAGTACATTTCACGACCTCTGAATCTGTAAACACCATCTCTTTTAAATGGGTAAGTTCAAATCTGTCCCAATACATATTTGATGTTGTAATATATTGCATTTTCGTGCCTGACGTATTAGAAGAATTTAATGCTTTTCCAGTATTATGCTGGAATAGTTCGCCCAATCTAACCCATGACCATTTATGTGGAATATCAAATACTATTTCACTATCAATGCATTCGATTTTTTTTCCACATTGTTCATAATAAGAGTTATCATCACCTCGGAAGATGATAGATTCTTTCTTATCACGTTTGATTTTCCCCTGTTTTATCAGTTCTTCTTTCTCAGCACGGATGCGTTCCAATAGTACAGATGCTGGTTCATCATTCGGGTTCTGTGGTACGAGTTTTCCACGAATGGCAAGGTCGAGGATTTTAGACTTAGTGATATTTATAATATCAATTAGTTTTTCCGTTTCTTTATCAACCTGTTGGGTATAGGATAATATTTCTTTGGATTTGTGATATATTTGAGTTTGCTCATTAAATGGTGGTAACGGAAAGGTCATATTTAAAATAACATCTCTACTTAGGCCAGGAATCAAGCCGTTAGCTTTGGAAACTATTTTTGATAGAAAGGCTAACATAACAATTTCAAGATAATTTTTATACAATCCGTCGATGCACCTTAAAGCCATAATTTGACGAGCAATATGTGCATTTTCAATATTACACCATACCATTTTTCCGACACCAGAACCTTTACAAGTCAACAACAAATCATCAATTGTTGCATGCGTGGTAGGAGAATCAGTCCAGCGGTTAATAATAATACGACCATCTTCAAAATTACTTGCACCAGTAATGTAAGGTATACCAATTGAATTATCATTATATCGAGATGGTTCCAAATCTTGTCCTGAATATAGGATAATAATTTGAGACAACCTACACCACGCCCACCCTTCAGGCACTTCAAAAGGTATCTCATCTTCAATACATTTTATGCTACCGTCAGCGAACTTCTCATAATGTAAATTATGTTTAAAAAAATTTTATGTTTTTCACACCCCCTCAAATCATACTTTCGTGTGAGTACTTAATGAAGGAAAATTTTTTTAAACTCAGGGTGTGCAAAACGCAATTTTCTGTGAGTACCTTATGAGAGGAAGTTTTTAGGAACAGGAACTTCCCGTTGAACCTTGACAAATAACGGATCAGCATCCGTTCATAGGGAAGCAATCTGAATACAAAAATTATTCTGGAAGCTGATTGCCGGTGCGCCATGAGGCATCTGCAAAGATATATTTTCTTCTGTGTCTTTGTAAAATGGATAGTAAGATGTGGAGCGATTTCAAATCGGACAATAGTATTCCGTGGCAGGAATGTGCGATGAACAGAATAATGGATAATGATACTCCTTGAGATAGTCGGCACGCAGTGGCGGAGGTGAAATTCCTGTGATGTCTATGCCAAAGACAGTTCAGATTGTACCAAGTACAATTTGTTTTGACACAAAAATCAGAGAAAGAAAAGGAGGTATTAGTGGAGAAACACAAGAACAAAAGCGTTCCTATTTGGGAAAAATCAAACCTAACTTTAACGGAGGCGGCAGAGTATTTCAACATCGGAAAACACAAGCTGCGGGAGATTACTAACAATCACAAGTGCAATTTCGTCCTGTTCATTGGAACGAAGCGGTTGATAAAGCGAAAGGAATTTGAAAAATATCTAGAGCAGGTTAGTGTGATATAGGGCATATTGGCAGTTGTATGTCTAGATAAAACGAGCCTCATATGGTATGATATAGATACTGCATTTGGGGCTCGTTCCGTAGGAGAAAAGGTCTGTTACAGACTTTTGAAGGAAAGGAGGCCATGGATGCCTAACAAGCGAAAGGACAACAAAGGCAGACTATTAAGAACGGGAGAGAGCCAAAGAAAAGATTTGACATACATGTATCGTTACACCGATATGAGAGGTAAACGACAGTGTGTCTACGCAGATGATTTGAACAAGCTGCGTGAAAAGGAAAAGAAAATACAGTTAGACACCTTGCAGGGATTGGATATATCCGGTGGCGGCATTACGGTGCTTGAATTGGTAGAGCGATACGTTGGACTCAGAAGAAATGTGCGTTACAACACCACGGTAGGGTATAATTTTGTACTGAATATTTTACGCAAAGAGGAGTTCGGATACCAACAGGTAAACAAGGTCAGAGTGGTAGATGCCAAGAGATTTTTACTAAATCTGTATGATAAAGGTCGAGGTTACAGTAGCATCAATAGTATCAAAGGGGGATTAAAACCTGCTTTTCAGATGGCTGTTAATGATGATTATCTGAGGAAAAATCCATTTGATTTCAAGATGGACTTGATACCGAATAACAGTCAGAAGAGAGTGGCAATGACAGAGGAAGAGCAGGAACGATATCTGGAATATGTTCGAAACGACGAGCATTTCAGTCGGTATTATGATGAGATAATAGTGTTGCTTGGAACCGGGATGCGAATCAGTGAATTCATGGGGCTTACCTTATCGGATTTGGATTTTGAGGAGCGAAAAATTAAGGTAGATCATCAGCTAACCAGAACTCGGAATGGTAAATACTATGTGGAGAAAACTAAGACGGAGAATGGTGTTCGCTTTATTTACATGACGGATGAGGTAAAGGAGGCATTGCTGAATATTATTGCAAGTAGGCAGAAGCCACGCAAGGAAATGGTGGTGGATGGTTATAAAGGATTTCTACTGTTGGACAAGGATGGAAAGCCGAAGGTAGCAATGCATTTGGAGCATGTCATGAAGCGGTTGCTTGACAAATACAACGCCACTCATGAAGAACAGCTACCGAGAATTACGCCCCATGTGCTTCGGCATACCTTTTGTACCCGGATGTCAGAGCGTGGAATGAATCCTAAAACGCTGCAATATCTCATGGGACATGCCGACATCACGGTGACTTTAAATGTGTACACCCACGCATCTTACACTAAAGTTGCAGATGAAATGGCACAAATAACCGCTGTTTAAGCGGGTTGCAGGTACATTTTGTTTACACCAATTTTACACCAAATGACTGTAAAAATACGAAGAATTATGAAGAATTATGAAGAATTGTGCCAAGATACGGTAAAAAGTAATATGGCAGAAACATATATCAACGGGAATGAATAAGTGCCTACAAACCCAGATAAATCAAGGGTTTATAAGGAATTGCAAGCCCTTGTGGAAACGAAAAAGAGGAGAAAAACCAACATGATAAAAATATTATTCATCTGCCACGGCAGTGTTTAATGGATGCTGTGAAAGCCTAGGCTTTAAAGGATTTTTTGATGATTGACGAATAATTTACACCTTATTTATACCTTTGGAAGACCGGATCGGAATAATAGAGAAATAAAGAAATAGATAAATATAACAGGAAGCAATTTTGTCATATTGGAAATAATTAAAATTTGCTGAACCGTGTTGATTTTATTGATTGAGTATAATAAAAGTAAGAACAGAAACTTCCATGTTTGAAGCGGTTACCAGAATTGACAAAGAAATGCAAGTTAGCCAATCCGGTAGTCCAGCATATTTTTTCATTGTCACCCGACGTTTTTACAAAACATATACTTATTCCGCTTGATGCGTCATTCTTGTTCTGAAAACAGGAACAGAATCCTTACAGCGACTGTAAGTGTTATTTATTGTGCTTCTGTGCTATCATTTACCCAGAAATGGATAGGAGGCATTCACATGAAACCAATTTTGAATATTGAAAATCTTACCAAAGTCTATGGGACGTTGCCAAACCAGACGAGAGCACTGAACGGAATCACTTTTCAGGTCATGCCGGGAGAGTTTCTCGGTATTATGGGAAGCAGTGGTTCCGGCAAATCCACGCTTCTCAACTGTATTGCAACTGTGATTCAGCCTACAGGTGGAAGCATTCAGGTGGAGGGAGATACTCTGCAATCCCTCAAGGAAAAGGCTCTTGCCGAGTACCGTGGCAAAAAAGTTGGTTATCTATTCCAGAACTTTGAATTGCTGGACA
>OGNO01000819.1_pt1 | contig 18254 bp, 17 predicted proteins | sample 1573491 | NCBI WGS metagenome assembly OGNO01 (sample SAMEA2581900, study PRJEB24529) | metagenome | biome: Human gut stool | place: China | collected 2011
CAGATATAAAACCGGGCCAGCCGCTGCAAAACGGGCACATGGGCAAACTGCACCAGCGCCACCGCCACCGCGATGATAAGCGCCAGCGTGAACGAGATGGCGGTCAGCGGGATGGTGACGGTCAGGCCGGGCAGCAATATTTTACCAAAGGAATCCACAAGGATTCCCCACAGGCGTTCGGACATGAGGCGGAACTCTCCTTTTTGGGTCAGGGTTGCGGGAATATTTCCCACTAAAACGGTATGCTATGAGATTGTAGCACACTTTGCCGGATTTTGCAAGAGTGAAATTTGAAGTGAAGTTTAAGGTTGGAGCAGCGTGTCGAAACGCTCTTGTAGCGGCGATCATTGCTTGCCCGTGCCCGTTTGCCATGTATGAAAACTGTCCCGGAAATTGCGTTGCGGCGGTAAGCTGACGGGCGACCAATGGTCGCCCCTACACACGCAATAAGGCAAAAATGCAATTTTTTGACGGTCTGATATACCATATAAGGTCTACTGCAACACACCGCAAAAGGCAACCCGCCCCCCCTATAGTTCGCTAAAGTTACATTTAGCGAACTTATGCATTTCTCTTTTACGGGAGGCTTTTGCTTCCCGATGCCCCCTGCTCCCGTCATCTCGTTCTCCCTGCCGATGACTTTTATTTCCGCTTTACATGGGCAGCGCAACGGTAAATACGGTTCCTGCCCCTTCTGCCGGCTCATCCTGTACTGTACCGCCGTGCAGTGCTGCAATTTCCCGCACCAACGCCAAACCCAGTCCTGCGCCGCCCATTTCGCGGCTTCTGGATTTGTCCACACGGAAAAACGGTTCAAAGATGCTGGTTCTGTATTCATCGGGAATACCGCAGCCGGTATCTGCAACGCGCAGTATTGCTTTGCCGTTTGACCGGCTGATCGTAATCTGCACAGAACCGCCCGGCTGATTGTACTTGATTGCATTTTCCACAAGGTTGAACAGCATACGGTAAATCAGGGCATCGCTTCCGATAATATGAATATCCTCACATTCCTGATGCAAGGTGATCTGCTTTTTCTGGGCCAGCGGCGTCAGATCCGTCACAATTTCATCTGCCAGCGGCGCAAGCTCAATGCAGTCATCCCGCGGAACGGCCTGCAAATTGCTCATTTCCAGCAGGGTCCGTACAAGCGCCGATAAACGGGCTATCTGCTCTGTCTGAAAGTGTACCAGCTCTGCGGTTTCCGCGTCCGTATTCATGTGATCTTCGGCGAAGATTTCCAGTTTTGCCTGCATGATAGCCAGCGGTGTTTTCAGCTCATGGGCTGCATTCCCGGCAAACTGTCGCTGTAGGTCAAAGGAATGTGCCAGGCGATCCAGCATTTGATTGACAGATTGACTTAGCTGCCGAAATTCCGCAACGGTATTTTCTTCCAGCCGTACATCAACCAGGTTATCCTGATCGACCTTCTCGGCCTGCTGTGCCAGCTCTTTCAGTGGTTCCAGCGCTTTGCCGCTGATAAAATAAGCAATCGCTGCGCTGAACAGCGTCACCACTGCCGTAATGCACCACCCTTTGCGGCCAAAAATCGTCTTTGTATCGTAAACCTCTTGCGAGAATTGCACCAGAAAGTCTGACATCCGATCTTCGGGGATCTCTATGGTCAGATCCTCCCCGCCGTCCTGTTGATATTGTAAAACGTACCCGTTCAGATTGTCCATACCGGAGGCGCCGGAGCGATACAGCAACAAGTTCAGGCAGATGCAGGCACCCGCAATCAGTAATGCCGTCATAAGTGTGATGCGCCATTGCAAAGATAATCGCTTCATTGCTCGTTTTCCCCCACTTCATAGCCTTCTCCGATGCGGTTTCGGATAGGATCATACCCCAGTGCCGTGCGCAGCTTTTTGCGCAGCGCCGAGATATGCACCCGAATCGAGTTGCTGAACGCATCTACGCGTCCGTCCCAGACATGTTCCATCAATTCCTCCTGACTGACAGGGCGTCCCTGATGCAGAAGCAGATATTCCAGAACACTGCTTTCCTTGCGGGTCAGTGGAACAGGTTGACCGTCCACCATAGCCACCCGGCTCTTGGTATCAAAGCTCAGTCTGCCGCATCGCAGGCAAACATTGCGCTGAATAAACTGCCGCCGTGTCAGGCTGCGGACGCGGGCTTCCAGTTCGGCCAAATGGAACGGCTTGGCCAGATAATCATTGGCGCCGGCGTCCAGGCCTTCCACCTTGTCCGCAATTTCACTGCGGGCCGACAGAATCAGAACCGGCGTTTCCAAATCGGTCTTTCGCAGTGTGCGCAGAACTGTCATTCCATCCACTCGGGGCAGGTTCAGATCCAGCAAAATAAGGTCATACCGCTCTGCCGCCAGCATTTCCAGCGCGGTTTCTCCATCACCGCAGTCATCTGTTTCATACCCTGCACGGTGCAGCTTTCTGGCAACGCTTTCCCGCAGGGACGGCTCATCCTCAACCAGCAGCAAACGCATAATAAACACTCCTTATATAAACTGTGTTTCTGTTTACTACCATTATAACAGCTTTTGCTAAAATCTGCGTTAATTTTTTCTTAGCAGAAAATTTATACCCGTTGTGCTATACTGATCTCATCAAGACAAAAAGGAGGATCGAAATGTTGAGCAAAAAGGCAATCGTTCAGGTGCTTTTTCTGCTGGCTGCCGTTATGATGATCGGTTACGGGGCATGGCGCGGTGAGGCGGGCACTGTCTTTACGAAAGCAATTCGATTATGTATGGAGTGTGTTGGCATTGGATAAGAATCGTTCGCATTTTCTGGCCCGTTTCCGGGGACTGATCCAGGCAGGTGCAGCACTGCTGACAAACATCCATCTGCCGAATTTTCTCAAAGGAACGCTTTATCAGGGCAAAGGGAAATATCTCTGCGTTCCGGGCCTGAACTGTTACTCTTGCCCCGGCGCTGCGGGGGCCTGCCCTATCGGAGCCTTTCAGGCTGTGGTCGGGTCGTCAAAGTTTCGTTTTTCCTATTATGTTACCGGCATTTTGATTCTGCTGGGCGTGCTGCTGGGGCGCTTTATCTGCGGTTTTCTCTGCCCGTTCGGCTGGCTGCAGGAGCTTTTGCATAAGATTCCCTCTCCCAAGCTGTCAACCAGACGCCTGAAACCGCTGCGCTATATCAAATATGCGGTACTGCTGATCATGGTCGTACTGCTTCCGGCTGTTATTGTCAACACATCCGGCATGGGGGATCCGTTCTTCTGCAAGTACCTGTGTCCGCAGGGCGTACTGGAGGGCGCAATTCCGCTTTCTCTTACAAACGCGGGCATACGAGCGGCTTTGGGAAAGCTGTTCAGCTGGAAATTCTGCATTCTGCTGGCAGTTGTGGTAGGCAGCGTGGTTTTTTACCGCCCGTTCTGCAAATGGCTGTGCCCCTTGGGGGCGGTCTATGCACTTATGAATCATGTATCCCTGTTTCAGATGCGCGTTGACCGCGATACATGTGTTTCCTGCGGTGCCTGCGCAAAAGCGTGCCCGATGGATGTGGATATTACCAAAACACCAAACCACGCGGAGTGTATCCGCTGCGGTAAGTGTATAAAGTCTTGTCCGACCAAAGCGATCTGCTATCAGTACGGTTTCGGCGACAAGTCAAAAACAGAAATCAAGGAGAATTGACAATGAAACGTTTTTTTGCATGGATCACAGCCCTTCTGATGCTGCTCTCCCTCGCTGCTTGCAGCAGCACACAGACAAGCACTGCGGCAGCTTCCCAGCAAGCATCTACTTCTGAGACGGGCAAGTCTGAAAATGAGCTTATCGCAGAGGAAAACGATATTCTGGCGGCAAATAACGCCCTGTGGGAAAAGGTTTTTGCCTCCATGGACAAGAATGTTACCGACACCACACTAAGCAGCAATTACGGTGATATTCTTATGAGTGCGTTGGATCATGCGAAGGACCAGTTCACCGATGAAGAATATGCTGCTTTAAAGGCCGATGCGGACAAAATCCGTGAGATCGAAACACAGATCGCAGCACTGCCGCAGGATGAAGCTGCCAGCCAGTCTATGACGCAGACGGCCAGCACATTCCCGCAGTTTGAAGGAAAGGATTTGGACGGCAACAGCGTAAGCAGCAGTCTTTTTGCCGATAATGCGTTCACCGTTGTAAATTTCTGGTTCAGCGGCTGCAAGCCCTGTGTGGACGAGATGGACGACCTTAACGCATTGAATCAGCGCATTCAAGAGCAGGGCGGCGAGGTGATCGGTATCAACACAGAAACTCTTGATGGCAACGCGGACAACATTGCCGCTGCCAAACAGATTCTGGAACAGGCCGTGGCTGCATTCCGCAACATCTATTTTGACTCTGCCAGTGATGCCGGTAAGTTTGCCCTCGGCATTATGGCCTTCCCCACTACCTGCGTTGTGGATCGTCAGGGCAACATCGTTGGGGAACCGATTATGGGCGGTATTGATAAAGAGGATAACGCTGCCACACTGCAAAAGCTGATCGATGAGGCTCTTGCGCAGTCGCAGCAGTAAATAAGAAAATAGCTTACAAACTCGCAGCAGTCATGGATACGAAAGTACCCTTTGACTGCTGCGAGTTTGTATTTTGCTGCGCCGCCGTGTGGCGGGCTATATCCCCTGCTCCAGGGCTTACTGCCCGGTTTGCTTTCCTTCTATAGCATATATTTTGTCTTTTCGATTGTATATCAGCATTTTATACTTGACAAAGTCAAGTATATGGGCTATACTCTTTTACGAAAGGAGATGCTGCATCCACCATGTATCAAAAGACCCTTTCCTACTACATCACCATGCTGTACCGCAGCTTTGCGGATTTCACAGGCGACAAGCTGCAGGAAGTCGGACTAAATTTCGGGCTTTTGTTTTTTATTGTATATATCGGAAAAAAGCCGAACTGTACACCTTCGGAATTGACAAAAGCATTGTCCCTTGACTGGGGGCACAGTCAACGGTGTATCAATCGTCTTACTGACGATGGCTTTATTACCAAGGAAAAATCAGGGCGTCACTATCTGCTCAACCTGACAGAACGCGGGCAGGAGGCTTTTGAAGCCGCCCACCGGATATTCTTTGACTGGGACGACAGATTTATGACGAATCTGACTGCAAAAGAAAAGGAACAGCTGCTTGCCTTATTGGAAAAAGCAACAGAAAGGATACCGCACCATGTACGAAACGATTAACAGCCCCATCAATTACGGCGGTTTGGAATTGAAAAACCGCATCATTTTTGCCCCTACCACCTTTGGCCTTGCGGAGGACGAATACTTTGAAAAGATCCGCAAGATTGCCGCAGGCGGCTGCGCCATGGTTATCATCGGTGACGTCCCCGTCGGCAAAAGCCAATTTGAGAAATCTCTTTTTGATAAAAAAGGCTTCGCCCATTATCAGAAGCTGGTCGAAATCGTCCACAGCTATGACTGCCGCATCTGCGCCCAGCTGCACCAGTCCGACTCCAATATGCTGGCCATGCTGAAATACGTGCCCGGCGTTCTGACGAAGAAGATTTCCATGGAGGAGCTGCGTCCCCTGCTGAATGCCGAGGTTGCCCCTTACATCAGCAAGCTGTCCACCCGCAAGATCCATAAGATCATCAACGGCTTCGGCGAGGCCGCCGTGCTGGCTGTCAAAGCCGGGTTCGATATGGTGCAGGTCCACGGTGACCGCATGTGCGGCAGCTTCAGCTCCACTGTCTTTAACCACCGCACGGATGAATACGGCGGCAGCGCCGAGAACCGTGCCCGCTTTGCGGTGGAGGCCGTCAAAGCTATCCGCAGCCGTCTGCCGGAGATTCCCATCGACTACAAGCTGGCCGTCCGCCAGGAAGATCCCCACTACGGCAATGCCGGTGTGGTGGAGTCCGAGCTGGGTATTTTTGTACCGCTGCTGACTGATGCCGGTGTGACCAGCTTCCATGTTACGCTGGCGAACCATTCCAGTCTGGAGGACACCATTCCCCCGGCCAACCACCCGTACTTCAAAGAGCAGGGCTGCTTCCTGAAATTCTGCGATGAGGTTCGCCAATACACGGACAAGCCCATCACCGGCGTGGGCGGACTGAATCAGCCTGATTTTGTAGAGCAGCAGCTTGCAAGCGGACGCATCACCTGTGCTGCCATGAGCCGCCAGCTGTTGGCTGACCCGGAATGGCCGAACAAAGTGGCCTCCGGGCAGATCAAGGAGATTCACCGCTGTGTTCGCTGCAACAGAAAATGCCTTGGCGGCTTGCAGCAGCATCAGGGCACCCATTGCATTTATGAGAAGGTATGACCTGTGAAATACGCTATTGTATTCAGCAGCCAGACCGGCAATACTAAACAGCTTGCCGAGGCTGTTTCCTCCGTTCTCCCTCAGGCAGATTTGTCTTTCTTCGGTTCCCCGTCACAGGAGGCCCTGCAGGCAGAGCGTCTTTTCATCGGCTTTTGGACGGACAAGGGGCGCTGCCATCAGGAAATCAGCGATTTCCTGAAAACGCTCAAGGGCAAAGAGGTGTTCCTGTTTGGCACAGCCGGGTTCGGCGGCAGTCAGGAATATTTTGACAAAATTCTTTCTTCCGTTCAAAAGTGCCTCGGTGCTTCCAATACTGTCATCGGCACCTACATGTGCCAGGGGAAAATGCCGCAATCGGTGCGGGAGCGCTATGTAAAGATGAAAAACAGCCCTCTGCCGATCCCAAACGTTGACAAAATGATTGAAAACTTTGATACTGCTGTTTCCCACCCCGACGAAACGGATTTGCAGAAATTGAAATATGCCGTGGCGCAATGCATAAAGCACTGATACAAAGTAGGTCCTAAAAACACACTTCCGTCTGGCTGCTTGCGCCGTTATGACGATCCACTTTTTAAAGCAGCGGCAGACCAAACCCTGCTAAGCCGCCATGACCGCTTTTGCCGCAGTCATAGCAAGACCCTTTATTTGCTTATCAATTGCGCACGGGTGCACGCGGGGCTGTTGCACAGCCCCCAAAAAGAAAGACCGAAGTAAAAGCCAAAAAAGGCTTTACAACTTCGGTCTTTTGCTTTAAGTTAATAGTTGGGTCACCTGTCCAATGGGTGGACGACCTATCATCTTTTCAGCGTCTATCGTTCTTCGCTGGCCGATCCGCTGTTTTTTGTCCGGCTGTTTGGTCATGTGCTGGGCCATGCAGGCTGGGACCACTTTATAGGCAACATGCTGCTTTTCCTTGTCATCGCGCCCCCGCTGGAGGAGCGCTACGGCGGTATTCCGATCACTTTGATCCTTGTCGGTGCGCTCTACCTGAGCCAGCAGGTATATGATATTTTGTTCGTGCAGGACAATGTAGCCAACTTTATGCACATCGTCGGCGGTGCCTGCGGCACTGTGTTTAGTTTTGCCGTGCGCAGAAAATAATACGCGGAGGTTTCCTTCATGAAGATCCTTGTCACCGGTTTTGACCCGTTCGGCGGAGAGACCGTCAACCCGGCCTATGAGGCTGTCAAACTGCTGCCTGACACCATTGCCGGGGCACAGATCATCAAACTGCAGGTTCCCACCCGGTTTGCTCTTTCCTGCACCGTTCTGGAAGCCGCCGTAAACGAGCATCGGCCCGATGCGGTCATCTGTGTCGGGCAGGCAGGCGGGCGGTCCGCCATCACACCGGAAAGAGTTGCCATCAACCTTGCGGACGCAAGCATCCCTGACAATGCAGGCGACCAGCCTGTGGACGAGCCGATCCGGAAGGACGGTGCGCCCGCCTACTTCACCTCTCTGCCCGTAAAAGCCATGGTGCAAAAAATGAGAGCCGCCGGTATTCCGGCAGCCCTCTCCTACACTGCTGGCTCCTTTGTGTGCAACTCCCTGATGTATACGCTGCTCTATCTCATCGACAGGCAGTATCCCGCTATGCGGGGCGGCTTTATCCATGTGCCGTATGCGATGGAGCAGGCCGTCAGCAAGCCGCTGGGAACACCCAGCATGGAGCTGCATCAAATCGCGCGCGGCCTTACGCTTGCGCTAGAAGCAGTCGTCGAAAACGAGCGTGACCTTACCGTAAACCGGTAATACAGGCCCAATTTCTCGAAATAGTGCTTGCATTTGCACACAAAGGCGTGCCGCACTTCATTGGGTGCTGCACGCCTTTTGACTTTTCTGTTGCTTGTTTTCCGAATGGGGGAGATTTGAAAATGCTTACCGCACGAATTGAAAAAATACGCCAAAACTATGTAAACGCCAAACCGCAGATCTCCTGCGAACGCGCCGCACTTTGGACAGAATCCTACAAAAGGAGTGCGGGAAAGCCCGTCTGCATCCGCAGCGCCGACAAAAGCACAGCTTTCCGGGTGGGAGCAGTTGGCCACGCAGGAATACGGGATAAAGGTCACTTCCTATAAGTAGTCCCTGTCCTCCACTGCGGCGGCCTTACGGCTCCTGCATCATGATCCGCACGATCTCTTTATCGGTTTCGCGCATACCCTCACGGCCCAGCAGTCCAACATTACGGATGGTATTTTCAACGCCCTTTGTGACGATGCCATCCCCACTGCGGAACTGCTGGCCGTTTTTGTACATGTGATACCCCAGGATGCCCGCCTCCACGCTGGAGGCAATCTTCGCCGCACAGCTGGCCTTGGCACCATCGCAGATAATACCCGAAACGATGGCCAGTGCATTGACAAGGGTGTGGGAGACCGCTTTCAGGTCTGCGCCCTGCAGATATGCAATGCCGCAGCCCGCAGCACAGCCCGCGCTGACGGCCCCGCAGTAGGCGGACAGCCGCCCTATACCGGCCTTCTCGTGGATCGCAATCAAGTTGGAGAGGGCCAGTGCGCGGCAGAGAGTCTCATCGGATGCCCCCAGCTCTCTGGCATACTCGATGACCGGCACCGAGACCGTGATGCCCTGATTGCCGCTGCCCGAGTTGATGACAACCGGCAGCTCACAGCCGCTCATACGGGCATCAGAGCCTGCTGCTGCCTTGGCAATAGCGCGGTTGCGCACATCCTCGCCGTAAAATTTCAGCATTGTAGAGCCGATGTTCGCACCGTAATCCCCTCGCAGTCCCTCCTCCGAGATGCGGGTGTTGTACCGGATCTGGGTTTCCAGCAAAGGTCGGATGTCGTTGATCTCGCAGGTATCGGCAAATGCAAAGATATCCGCAATGTTCAGCAGTGCCCGGTCTGTCAGACCGCTCTCGGCAGGGGCGGCGTCACCGCAGAGCTGCTTTGTCTCCTGCGCGGTATGATCCAGCAGCACTTCGCTGTTTCTTTGGATCAGGACAATATTCGTGTGATACTGGCAGATGCGCACCACGGCGGAATCGCTCCCCTGCTGCAGCGTCACAATAATGTCGAAGATAAAGCCGTTGTCGATCGCCTTCACCGTGACCGGCACCTGCGTCAGGAAGGTGCGCATCGCCGCCTTCTGGTCCGCTGTTACAGCTGAGATGACCTCCAGTGCCTTGTTCGCCTGCCCGCCGACGATGCCTGCCGCTGCGGCGGCTTCAATGCCCTTCATGCCATCGGTATTGGGCACGATGACGCTCTTGACATTCTTGATAATGTTGCTGCTCACGCCAATCTCAACTTTGTCCGGCATGCCGCCAAGCACATCCCGCGCCTTGGCGGCGGCGTAGGCGATGGCAATCGGTTCGGTGCAGCCCATGGCAGGGATCAGCTCCTCTTTCAGGATCTGCACATACGCCTGATAGGTCCTGCTCTGCTTATCCATACAAGTACTCCTTTGGTTGCTCTGCAAAGTGTCCGCAGCGGGGTATTATACCGCGTCTGCTGGTTTGTATAGTACAAGTATAGACATTTTCCCCGCCTATTGCAACAGCATTTTGGCGGCGTTCCGATCCGGAGCACTTTATGCACTGATTGGACATAAACACTGCCGCTTTCTGCATCCCATAACGCAAAATGTGCCTGCTTGCGCGGGCACATTTTGCGTTATTCTGCTTTTTCCTGTCTGGCCGCATTCAGCAGCTGCTTCTGAAATTCCCGGGCCGCCGTATTCAACGGACGGTGCCGGTCATAAACCAGACTTACTGAGCGCTGCGGAATCTCCTCCCGCAGGGTCAGCTGCACAATGCTGCGGCGCTGCAGGCTGCTGCGGGCCATCGGCTCCGGCACAAAGGCAAGGCCAAGCTCACTCTTTACCAGCGTCATCATTTGGTCTGTGGTGGCCGCCTCAATATCCGGCTTCAGGTCTGCGCTGTGCTCAAGGAAAAACTGCCGGTAAAACAGACGGCTCATGCTCTCGTTCCCCAGCATGATCAGCGGATAGGCGTCAAGCTCCTGCAACGAGAGCGTCCGGCTTGCCAGCGCCGTGAAGGTTTTCCCACCGACCAGGATTTCGTTGAACGGCATCAAATCAACTTTTTTCAGCTCCCCCTCTGCGCCGGTGGGGGTCGTCACAACAGCGAAATCGACCTCGCCGTTTTTCACTGCCTGAATCGCCTGCGGCGTTGAATGGTTGGAGATCCGCAGCCGGATACCGGGGTACTGCGCATGGAAGTCCCGCAGCCGTTCCGACAGGTAGATGTTCAGCGCCGTCTCGGTTGCGCTGATACTGATTGCACCATGCTCAAAGGTCGCACTGGCGCTCAGCTCCTCCTCGGCATCCTGTATCTGCACAGCAGCCGAGGAAATGCGGGTATAGAGCATCTCCCCCTCCGGCGTCAGCGTCACACCCCGGTTGGAGCGGATAAACAGCACACAGTGCAGCTGATCCTCCAGCTTGTTCATCGTATGTGTGATGTTGGGCTGGTTGCTGCCCAGCACGCGGGCCGCCTTGGTAAAATTGCGGTATTTTGCGACAAAGTAAAAAATCTTGTAGTATTCCCAATCGACATACATAGGCACAGCCTCATTCATACCAAAATTACATAGTCATAATGCGGTAAATACTTTTTACACATTCTATGTCACAAAGTATAATAGCACCGCAACCCAAAAGCAAGCAAAAATTTCCCTCTATAGAAACAAATTGTAAGGAAGGCGAAACCAAAATGCTGACCGCAGTATCTGCGGAAGGGTATCTGGCTCTAAGGCAACACCGCATTCTTCTGTGTGCCGCCCTTATATTTTTTCAAGGCTGCGTCTCCCCTCTCCCCTGCCCGCATTTGCGGGTGGGGGATTTTTGTTTACCGTCTTCACCGCGTCCCTCTCTCAGAGCGCGTGATGGGACGCCTCTGCAGCGCGTTTTGCTGCAGGCAGCGGCAGACAAAAAAACACCCACAGCGGCGGCTGTGGGCTTTGGGTTCAATCATTATTGGCGGATGCTCCCAGCGCACGGCAAAGCGGATGATTCAGCAGCATACCGGCGATAACATACCGATAGGAGTGCACCGCACCGTTTCGGATCGTTTGCGGTATCCGCTGCTTTCGTACCAGCTTTTCCAGCGCATCCATCTGCTCTTTCAAAAAGTAAAAAGATATTTGTGGATAGATCTTGTCATCCAACTGCGTAGCAATAAACCGGCTGACAACCTTTGTTTCCGGAAACAGATAGTAGGCCGCCCTGTTCTGCTCGATTTCTGCTTTGCTGGCCAGATATTCCCTGCTGTTCATGATCAGGCAGTTGTCAGCACCGACCTTCATGACCTTATCCATCTCGGACTGGAGCAGCCGATTGGCCAGGGTGCCTACGCGGATATCCTCCACAGCAGCCTCATCCACAAGCGTCTCCCGAATCAGGAGCCCTACCCGAAGGTTGACCTTGACTTTTTCTTCTTTCATTCGCATCACCCTTTGGTCACCGGGACAGTGTCTCCCCCCTACCCTGCCTTACTTTGCGGCTTCAATCAAATCCCGGAGGCTTTGCGCCTGCTCGATCAGTTCATTCAGAATCGCAACATCATTATCACGGCGCTCCTGAGACATCTTTCTGACGCCGCGCTTATAGCTGGTTGAACTCATTTTCTTAAAAATCTTATTAGCAACAGGCTGGATCGTCTTTTCCACAAAGGTCGCGCTTTCAGACTCGCTCTTTTGCTCCTTTTTCTCGACGCGCTTTGCCTCCTGATCCCTGGCCACATCCTTTGCGATTTCCTCGGCCTTCTCCGTATCATGCCGACTGACTGCGGTACGGTACTCCCCTACCCTGTTCTGCAGCAGGCGGATTTCGTTTTCACACTCCGCAAACGCAGTCTCCAGGCGCTCGTCCCGCTCATCCGGCTCGTTGGTTTTTCTGGCTCTGTCAATAGTCCGTATAAAATCATAATGTATGCTGTTGCGCTCCTGCAGCAGGCGCTCCCGGACATCGGTGTCACAGTTGCTCACATCAACCGCGCTCAGCAACAGATAGCACTGCGCAATTTTATGCTGCTCCTCCGGCTCCAGCGTGATATAGCTTTCACACTCCATGCGGGTCAGGAACTTGTTATCCAAAAGGCGAAGCAACTCTTTGTCCAGCTTTTCCTCAATGCGGAAATCACGGTCGATCTGCTTGGCTGTGGTTGCACTCACTTCCTTAATTGCCTTTTTAGCGTCCTTTTCCGTCATATTGAACGGCTCGTTCTGAAGGCAGACCACAAATTCTGCAACGGCCTTGCGGCGGATCTGTTCATCCGCAAAGCCGCCGCGGACCTGCAGGTTCGCACTGTATAAAAGCACCTTTTTTTCATTTTCCGAAAGACTGGTTGTGATCACATTGCAGTTCTTGATGGTGTTCCAGGTGGCGTCTCCTCTCTTTTCAAGGTACTCCATCGCGCGGTAGCGGCGCTCACCGGAGAGAAGGACATACACTGTCTTTCCATTTTCTTCCTGCGGAAACACCACCAAATTATGCATCAGGCCGTTGCGCTGAATATCCTCCGCCAGCTGCACAATGTCCTCTTGGGTATCTGCCTGCCGGAAGATTTCGTTGTCCGCGTTTACGCGAATATCGTACAGTGCAATATCCCGTGCTTCGTATTCAATGCTTTTATGCCCTGCGGTCAGATCACTGATAATTTTTCCTGCATCGCCATTATTGGAATCAATTTTGCCAAGCTCTGCATCCGTTGGGCGGGAACGTTTTACGATTTCCTTCTTTTTGGCGGGGCTTTTCATTCCCATATCAATTCACCTCCAGACGCTTTTTCAACTCTTCGTAGGCTTTCACATAGGCTTTTGCCACAGGCTGCGTTTTTGCCATATAGCACACAGGCAAAAAGCGGGAAATGGATGTTTTCACCGTCTTGCTTGTGGGAATTGCAACACTGAACAGCGATGTGCCGAGTTCTTCTTTAAAGTGCTCCTGAATCTTCTTGTCTGTTGCTGCGCTTTTGTCTACATTCACCAACAACACACCGGCACCCATCAGGTGAGAAGTGGAGCTTTGCTTCATCTTATTGCATTCATAGTAAAGGCGAAATGCCGATTCTTCGGAGTTATCCTCACAGCCGGCTGGAATCAGGATATAATCCGCTGCATAGATTGCATTGGAAAGCAACAGGCTGTCCCGCGTAGGCTGTGTGTCAATAAGAATGTAATCGTATTCATCACGTACCTGATTGAGGAAATAGCACAGAAAATCCCCCATACCGGAAACCTTCCTCGGATCTCCGTCCTTCAGGCGCTCTGCATCGCCAATCAGCAGTTCAATGCGCTTATTGATTCGCGGCGTCTGCGCATCGCACGGGATCATATCCACATTTTCATACTGCGTTTCCACAATAAAGTCTCGCGTCTTGCTATGATACAGGAACCCGTCGAAAAGATTATAGAGTGCCTTACCGTAGAATTCATCACTTGTGATGCTCAAGCCGCCGCTGAGTGCTTTGGTGAGATTTCCCTGCGGATCAGTATCCACGCAAAGAACTTTTTTTCCCTCATCGCCCATCAGGTAGGCAAGATTGGAGGCCGTTACGGTTTTACCCGTGCCTCCCTTTTCAATGGCAATTGTAATAATTTTTGCAGACATTGAGCAATTCCTCATTTCTGTAAAGACTGTTATTTGTGGATGTGTCCGTCAATTCTTGTTGCTGTGAATTATCGTTCTGTAATTCTCTTGTAATCGATTTTCCATGCCTTTTTGCCATTCCCGGTTGTACGATTTTATCATACTTCAGTGGCTGAATATGTTGAAGCCTATACCTCACCACAAAATAGTTGCAGCCATCTTTTGCTTCTTATTGTGATTTCAATTATAACATAGATATAAGTAAAGTCAATTCTCTTTTCCGGGTATCATCCTGCCATAACGATATTTCAAGTCTATCAATTCTTGTTGCTATTCTTTAATATATCTGCATTCGTGTAGGCCATTTCTTTACATACTCGCACCGCGCTTCACAGCACGAAACAGAGTTCAGACCGTCAAAAAAATTGTCTTCTTGCCTTATTGCATGTGTAGGGGCGACCATTTGTCGCCCGTCAACTTACTGCAGCAACGCATCTTCTGGGATAGTTTGCTTACATGGCAAACGGGCACGGGCGAGCAATGCTCGCCCCTACAAGAGTTTTTCGACAGTCTGACAGAGTCAACTTATCTTTCAATTCTTGTTGCTGTAGTATAAGCCGTTTTCCGAAGGAGTTTAGCTACCAGATGTTGAGCGCAAAGGTAATAAGCATCATATTTGTATGCGTTCTTTCTTCTTGGCTGGTCGTTCAATTCTTGTTGCTGTTCTCGGTTTGTATTTATTTGTCACTTATAATCTTTATTTTTTCTTTACAGCAAAAAGCAGCAGCCTGCATGTTGCAGGCTGCTGCCAAATAATACTTATACATCCTCAAAGACAGACATATCAAACTTAAACACTCCCGCCGGATCCAACGATGCGAGCTTCTGCTTGCCAGCCGCGATGATCAAAGCACTGTTTTCAATCGTATCGTTATAAACAACCGTGCGATAATACTGTGCAGACTTCCTTTCGGTTGCTTTTTCAAACATCTCCGTAAATTTTACACACAGTCCCAGGGTCCATGTTTTCAGCCCGGCATTGTCATGGATGATTCGGTTTAAAGAATCCAGTGTTTCCTCCGCTTGGTCACGCTTGTTGGTGTTTGTCAGGATCTTAGCCGTGTATGTGAAAATATCATTGCAGATATTTTTCTCGTTGTCCGTCAGCTTATCCTCATACGAAGCATAGTCTGCTTTGTTTCTGATCTCCGTAGTTGCTTTTCTATACTTCATTTTCAAAATATCTGTGCTAAATGGCTCTGTAATATGCTGGGCTGCTTTTTCCGCACTCTGGGTTTTCTTCTTTCTGGAATCCCTTACAATTTCGTCATCGTGCGTATTTCTATCATGATAAGAGCGGACATCCCTCATTTCCGCTTTGGTCTTGTATTTGATGAAAATATACAGGTATTCATATTTGCGAACACCGCGCTTGCGCGCCGGGGCATAGTCAAACCAAAGATCCGTCATCTCATTGATTTCTTTCTTAACGGTCTTTAAAACATTCTTTTCAAACTCTGTAAAAGTCTTGTACTTTTCAGACAGCGGTTTTTCCCGGTCAAACTTTTTCTTGTCGGCAGATGCCGGATCCTTTTTCTTTTTGCTCTTTGTGGACTCTCTCTCTGCCTCTGTAGGTGCAGAAAGCAGACCTTTAAACTCATCAATATTGAATTTTTTATACTTATAACCCGTCAGCTCGTCGCGCTTTGAGGAGAACTTATTCAGGATCTCATCATTTACCGGCTGGAATACAAGGCCGTTCGTATAGCCATAGTCTCTGTTTCCATTGTCATAGGAGAGTATGATTTCATAAACGCGCATAGAGTAGGTGCTTTTCATCATCAGCAGATATTCGATGCTGTAAGAGGTATAGTTGCTGGTAAGCTGCGCAATATCCTTCCAGATGTCCTGGTTAAAGCGCAGGCGAATCTCTTTCTTGTCGAAATCGACCTCAGAACCTTTTTGCAGCCAGGAAATGGAGCGATACCCCTTACTGCCGGGTTCTTTCTTGACCCAGAAGGTACGATTTTCCAAATTTTCTATAGTTTCTTTCAGATTCAGTGCATAGGTCGTATCCACCGTGCGCACTCCGGTCAACTTAGCAAAATCGTTGAAAGTGATCGAATAATATTTGGATGCATCCTTATCATTTTTCTGGTCGATTTTAGACATGAGCATAAAGAGAACCTTTTGCTCATTTCTGGGAAGAGAGTACTTTGTCCGCTGGATCAGGTCATTACTTTTGGTAATGTAAGAGCCAAAGCCGACAGGGGAGTGCTGCCATTTCGCAATCGCTTGCTTTTTCTCGCGGACCTCATCATCAGAAAGGACCTCTCCAACTAAAGATTCTTCGTTTTCATCAATGGACGAATTCGTTTTGTTCATATCCATTACTTATAGCTGTACAAGGAGTGGTTTAAAATAATTACGATATACAGCTATATATTCCTTTCGTTAGATGTTACAATACAAATAGGTACACAAATATCATTATACTGATAATATTACTATACTATTTGCCGACTGTCAACGAAAAATGTTTGGAGCTTTTCTATTTTTTAAATTTTGCTTTTTTTCTCTTTTACAATTATTTACCTTATATCTTCCTTTTTACTTATTTATTATAATATGTAGAAAGAGAGGTTTCCACATGCCAGCGGAGAGGAAAAAACACTTGGCGAAAGAGATTTCCACACCGGATGCAAGAGGTTTAAAAGGCTGTAGAAAGAGATTGCTACAGCCCAATCAGCCAAAATAAGCATGTAGAAACCTCTTTTTTGCCGTGGAAGAATCTCTGCTTTCAAATTTTTTTCTGTATACTGCCTGTTGCGGCTACAAATTGTGCAGGACGGAAATCTCGCTTTTGCGATAGCGGGAGAGCATTGCCGTGCAAACATAGGTGGAGAGTGCGATAGCTGATTTTTCCGGTGTAGAAACCTCTCTTTGCGCAAGCAACGGAAAACGCCGGCGCTTGAATTAGGGTAGTAGGCATAGAAGCAGGGGAGAAGTGAAACAAGAATTTCCCTTCCGCGAGTGTAGAAACCTCCTTTTGCTGCTGCGGGTGATCTCTGCGGTAGGAGGTGCTCAAATTTTCCGGTGTAGAAACCTCCTTTTAGAAATTGCTTAAAAAACACTATATATTGGTGTTGTGGATCAACTAACATCCTTGTTCTTGCACAAAGAGAGTCTATATAGGCAGAGACAGGAAAGGTAATAGTGGCGAACCAAGAGGTTACTACACATAAACAGCGTAAGATTTTTAAACAGAATAATAGGCGATATACCGATATATATCAGGGCTGCAAAAAAGGTGTTATCCGCACTAAAAAGAGGTTTCTACATCAAAAGTGCGAAAGAAAAGCGGAAAAAACACAGCCATGTACAGAAGGGTACTACCAAAGCAGCGTAGTGATAAAAGGATGTAAAACCACAATATATAGATATAGAAAAGAAAATAGCACTTGAAAAACCAAAAAAGCTGGGAGAGAAGATAGTAGAAATGGGAAAAATCGTTACAGATAAAATACAAAAAGGAAATAGTGCTGTAATATATACGATATGTACATGGTGTATGCAAAGATGATCCAGAGAGGTCCATAGTGGTGCAAAGTATGGCATAATGCAAAGTAAACAATTTTTTCGGTAATGAGATGTAGAAACCTCTCTTTTCGCTGGACTTCACGACTTCTTGATGAGAAAACCTCTTTTTGACGGACTTATCCACTTTTTAGGCAGTAATCCACAGGGATTGCGGGCTTAATGTACTTACATAAGGTGGATAAAAAGGATAGGTGAGTGGCGGTATAAGATACAATTTAATATACTAATAGGATAATATATGAAAAATATACAAATTGGTACATACAATCTGTTCCAAAAAGGGAAATTATCCGATTGTTAAAGTGTAGAAACCTCTCTTTTAGGCGGGAGGGGAAGCCTTCGCAACACGAAACAAGCTGAATTTGAGAATGGACCTTGCAATAGGTAGAAAGCCGGATTATCGCCCCGTAGGTTATATGGCGTATGCCGAAGGAAGAAAAAGCATAAAGCAAACACCATCCAATAAGGTAAGGGTTATATCAAGAGGGCGGGGGAGGGGACTGGCAGCAGGATTTGGGAAAGTTGCGATATGCTATAGCAGCGAGAGCAGTCACCTTGGCAGTCAAGAGATCTCTTAGCGAACACAACAAAAAATCGAAAATAAAGTTACAGCAACAGGAATTGATGGAAAATGAAGCACGATGAATTTTTACAAGTAGTAAGAAGCCCTTTTCATTTTGCCACTTGCGATGCCGTACTCCGGGGGTGTAAAATAGTAGACATAAGTAAGCCACTGCAGTGGCGCAGACTGTCGAAAAAAGTGCGTTCACCCCTTGGCCCCTCTGCGAGGGGGCTCCGCCCGCAGGCGGTGGGGGAGAGAA
>OGNO01000829.1_pt1 | contig 17963 bp, 16 predicted proteins | sample 1573491 | NCBI WGS metagenome assembly OGNO01 (sample SAMEA2581900, study PRJEB24529) | metagenome | biome: Human gut stool | place: China | collected 2011
GGAAAGGGTGATTATCCGCCGGAGAAAGTAAAAGAAATTCTTGCGGCGAAGGATCGAAAAATGGCGGGAGCAACGGCAAGGCCGGAGGGGCTGACCCTGGTGCAGATCCGGTATCCCGAATGGGATTTCGAGTAAAGACATAAGTGGTCTGTATTTTCCGCAAAACGGGACTCGCAGTTTGCGAAAAAATGCAAAATATGGGTAAAAAACAGTTGACATTCCAAAATCCGTATAATATAATTACTAAATGTGTGACGTAGTTTGAAAACGCCGATGCCATAAGCCCCGGTAAGGCGGTTTCCTATATACATGAAACAGTAAATTGAATTTTTCACAGGAGGTTATATCCATGAACACCTTTATGGCAAATCCAGATAAGATTGAAAGAAAATGGTATGTTGTTGATGCAGAAGGATGTACATTAGGACGTCTGGCATCTGAAGTAGCAAAAGTATTACGTGGAAAAAACAAACCGGAGTACACTCCGCACGTAGATACTGGTGATTACGTAATCGTAATCAACGCTGATAAAGTAGCAGTAACCGGTAAAAAACTGGATCAGAAGATCTATTACAGCCACTCCGATTATGTTGGTGGAATGAAAGAAACCACATTAAAAGAAATGTTAGCAAAGAAACCTGAGAGAGTTATCGAGCTCGCAGTTAAAGGTATGCTTCCAAAAGGACCTTTAGGAAGAAGCATGTACACAAAACTTTTCGTATATGCAGGACCGGAACACAAACATGAAGCTCAGAAACCAGAAGCTTTAACATTTTAATTAGGAGGTAGAAAACATTGGCTAGCGCAAAATTCTACGGAACAGGAAGAAGAAAAAAATCAATCGCAAGAGTTTATCTTGTACCTGGAACCGGTAAGATCACAATCAATAAAAGAGATATCGATGAATATTTTGGATTAGATACACTGAAAGTTATCGTTCGTCAGCCTTTAGCTGCAACAGAAACAGAAGGCAAATTTGACGTATTAGTTAACGTACACGGTGGCGGATACACAGGACAGGCTGGTGCTATCAGACACGGTATCTCAAGAGCGCTTCTTGAAGTTGATTCAGAAGAATATCGTCCATTATTAAAGAAGGCTGGCTTCTTAACAAGAGATCCTCGTATGAAGGAAAGAAAGAAGTATGGTTTAAAGGCAGCTCGTCGTGCACCACAGTTCTCAAAGAGATAATAAATTCTTTTTTGCAAAAGAATTATCACAATCCAGAACGTTTCAGAAAAGTACATTACACCTCAGGACTTTTTGTCCTGGGGTGTTTTTGTATGCCCGTCATGGGCGGGCTCTTGAGGGTGAAAGTCCCTAATGCACCCAGATAACGGGAAGCATATAGTTAAATAGCAAGGGTGTCCATCGTGAGGTGGAATCTGAAAGAAGCTGTAAGCAAATCCTTGGTACGACGGATAGAACATGGCGGCGTATGGGCAGCAGCCGGCAGAATTGAGATTAAAATCCATGTAAAATAAAAGGAAAAACACAAGATATCAGTTGCAAACAACCGGAAAAATTTGTATACTAAAACAAGAAAAAATGTGATAAAGGGGAGCAGCACAATGACGGTACAGGAGTGTTATCAGCAGATACAGGGCAATTATGAGAATGTGTTGAAGCGTTTAAAGACAGATGAGAGAATTGTAAAATTTCTTGAGCTGTTTTTAAGCGATACCACTTATGAGAAATTATCCGAAGCGGTAAATGCAAAAAATGATCAGGAAATTTTTAAATGTGTCCATGATTTAAAAGGTATGGCGCTGAATCTGGGTTTGACGGCATTGCAGAAAGCAGCACAAAATTTGTGTGATGCAGTGCGTTACGGTGAACCATCAGTTGATATTTCTCCGTTATATCAGGAAGTTACCAAAGAATATCAGAAAGTTGTAGATATAATACACGTAATCATGCAGGAACAGAACAGGAGCGTTTAAACCTGCAAAATGGAGGATGAACATGGAAGAAAAAAAGAAGTATCGGTTCGCCGATGAAAAAGAACAGTTAAAGAGGGTCAATTCCTTTTTAGCAACAGGCTATACCGTATTTTATATTGTAATTTTAAGTGTGAACTGGGTATCGTATTTCAGAGGTGTACGGACACTTGGTTATACAGGGCTGCTCAGCGTTCTGACACTGATAGCGATGGCGATTAATTTCCTTTCAAAAAGAAAGGGCAAATCACAGACCCGGTCAAGACAGATAGCGTTTATATGTTTTGTAGTTATTGCATTTTTAATGGCATACGCTTACGACAGTTATTATGTAAGATTTATTGCGGCAATTCCGTTTTGCGGCTATGTACTGCTGTACGACAAGAAAAATGTTGCCGTTACGGGCGGTATTTATTTTGCATTAAATGTATTTGTCAATATTATCAGAATCGGCGTACAGCATGCATATCCGAAAGAAGTGGCAATTGACCATATTTATGCGACATTTGCAATCGGACTGCTCATTGTGTTAATTTATGCAACCACGAGTGTTGCCGAGCAGTTTAAAAGGGATACAGAAGGCAGTTTAAAGGAACAGCATGAAAAGCAGAAGGTGATGGTCCGTGACATTTTAGAGGTGGCACATGAGGTTTCGGAAGGCACACAGAATGCCATGAATATTGTCAATGATTTAAATGCTTCGACAAAGGTGGTTGGACAGACCATGCAGGATATTGCGGGCAGTAACCAGAATACCGCAGAAAATATCCAGACACAGACCGAGATGAGCCGGAATATTCAGGAATCAATCGGAACAACACTGCAGTATGCAGAAGAAATGGTACAGGTGGCACAAGAATCCGGTACACTCAATGAAAGCAGTATCAATGCGATGAATCATTTAAAGACACAGGCAGAAGTCATTGCTGCAACAAATGAAGATGTAGCAACGCTGATGAATACGTTAAAAGAGCGTACAGAAGCCGTAAAAGGCATTGTCGATACAATCTTTTCGATTTCATCACAGACTAATCTGCTGGCGTTAAATGCATCCATTGAAAGTGCAAGAGCGGGCGAAGCCGGAAAAGGGTTTGCAGTTGTAGCGGACCAGATTCGTAATCTTGCAGAAGAAAGCAGAAAAGAAACAGAAAATATTGCAAAGATTCTTGAAGAACTTTCTGACGGAACCAATGCGGCATCCGATGCCGTAACGCAGTCGGTAGAAGCCGCACAGGTGCAGAATGATATGATTCAGAATGCATCGGAGAGCTTTAGCGGAATGAGCGGCAATATGTCTAAGATGATTGAAAATATCGAGCATATGGACAGCATGTTAAACAGCTTAAAGCAGGCGAATGACCGGATTGTAGAAAATATTATGCAGATTTCGGCAACGGCAGAAGAAGTGACTGCCGCATCCACACAGGCAGAAAATCTGAGCAATCAGAATCTTGAAAATGCGGAAAATGCGCAGCAGCTTTTAACCGGTGTTCTTTCCGTTTCAGAAAAATTAAATACCTATCAGGCACAAGAATAAAAAAGAAGCCGCATCCATGAGTGGACTTTAAAAGTCCGACACAGATGCGGCTTTTACTTATTTAGAAGCCTGTCTATAGACAAATGCGGCAACAACGGCAGTCAGTGCTTCCGTAATCCAGAAAGCGTGCCATACAAAAGCAGGCCCGGCGGTGTGGCACAGAATAAAGGCAGCAGGAATAATCACTGCTACATAGCGCAGAAGTGAAATGATAAAAGAAGAAAATCCTTTACCAAGACCCTCCAAAGCCCCGGAAGCCGTAACGGAAACCGCGGATACGATAAAGCCAAGACAGATAATTTGCAGGGCGCGTGTGCCGAGCGCAATCGTTTCGGGATTTGCGGTAAAAAGCGCAACCAGCGGCTTTGCGGCAAACAGACAGCCCAAAGTGCCTGCAAGCATCATGGCGGCAGTCATGGCAAGCGTGGTATCATAAATCTTTTTTACGCGCTTCATTTCACGCGCACCGTAATTATAGCCGATAATCGGGCGCATACCCTGAATAATGCCGTTGGCAGGCAGATATAAAAAGGTTTGTAATTTATAGTAAATTCCCAGAACAACGACATAACTCTGTGAAAATCCCGCCAGCAGTGCATTTAAGAAAGAAACCAGCAGGGACGGCAGAGCCAGATTTAAAATGGCAGGCACGCCGATTGCATATAGTTTTTTGTCGGTTGCACCGTGCGGTTTTAAATAACAGCGGCGGATATGCACCGGAAGCGGACGTGAAAAATATACGACAAGGTAAATGCTTAATGTTACAATCTGACCGATACCGGTTGCAAGTGCTGCACCGGCAATGCCAAGTCGCGGCAGGAAACCGATGCCGAAAATCAGCAGAGGGTCTAATATAATATTGGTAATACAGCCGCACAGCAGAGCCGCCATAGTGATTTTCATGTTGCCGACTGCCTGAAAAATCTTTTCAAATGCAAGTCCGAGCATAATAATCAGGGAAAATGAAAATGCAATCGAAGCATACCGTGTGCCAAGCTGTAAAACTTCGGTATCCTTTGTAAAAAGGGATAAGAAAAACGGCATGATACCGATGCTAACAACGGTAATTACAATGCCATGCATAACAGAAAACAGCATACCGTGTGTTGCGGCGCGGTCGGCATTTTTGACATCGCCTGCTCCAAGGCATAGTGCAATCAGGGCATTCATGCCGACTCCGAAACCAATTGCAATAGCATTGATTAAATTCTGAACCGGATACACCAGCGACAGTGCCGTCATCGCCTGCTCACTGATTTGCGCCACGAAAAAGCTGTCAATAATGTTGTATAAGGAATTTACAAGCATGGAAATTACCATAGGAAGTGCCATGCTTGTCAGCAGTGGAAATACCGGTTTTTCTTTCATAAAAGACTGATTCATAAAATACTCCATTCTGCAGACGATTCTTAAAAAGGTTTAATTATTTTACTCAAACCTGTAATAAACTGCGCTGCGCCGTCTGTAACGCAAAGCAGGCGTGCGGCATAAAAAAACGCCACACAATTATCCCGTAAAAGGATAATTGTGTGGCGAAAAAAGATAAACTATAAAAATCCACACGTTGTTTTAGTGTTGATATTTTAGCATAAAGCCCGAAAAAAAGCAAGGCAGACCAAAAGACACAACGAAAATCAGGAACAGGGCATACAAAACAAAGACAGAATAAAAGGCATGGACAAGGAAGACTAAAGAAAAGATATACCGGAAAGTGACAGCGGCTCAAAAGTATACTATAATAAAGAATAAAGGTTTTAGCCGCAAAAGAAATTGAAGAAGGTTTACAGAAATGGAGCAGAAAATGAAACAAAACACAAAATTAACAAAAATGATATTCTGGGCAATGATGGTGGCAGTCGGAGTGGTGATTTCACCGTTACTGCGGATTGAGGGAATGTGTCCGATGGCGCATTTTATCAATGTCACCTGTGCTGTCTTATTAGGTCCGTGGTATGCGTTTCTATGCGCATTGGCAATTGGACTTATCCGCATGGCATTTATGGGCATTCCGCCGCTTGCACTAACAGGGGCGGTATTCGGCGCGGCGCTGTCAGGCATTTTATACCGGGCGTCGAAGGGAAAGATTATTTTTGCATTTTTAGGTGAAGTCATCGGTACAGGCATTATCGGTGCAATTGTATCATATCCGGTTATGGCGCTGTTATGGGGCAGAACCGGGCTTACATGGCTGTTTTACGTGCCGTCCTTTATAGCGGGAACATTAATCGGCGGCAGTATCGCCTTTTTATTCTTAAAGCAGTTACAGCGCATGAAACTGCTGACAAAGTTTCAGCAGGCACTGGGAACACAGGTTTATGACAAAGTAAAACAGGCAGAAAGCAGCCTTAAACAGTAAAACAAAAAGGAAGGAAATACAAAAAATGCTTGAAAAGATGAAAAAAGCAAAAGAAGCGGTCATCAGTCAGGCACCGCTCATACACTGCATTACCAATCCTATTTCAATCAATGACTGTGCCAATGTAGTGTTGGCGCTGGGGGCGAAGCCGATTATGGCGGAACACCCGAAGGAGGTACATGAAATCACGGCACTTGCAAAGGCATTGGCAGTCAACCTCGGTAACATTACCGATGCAAGGGCAGAATCCATATTTATATCCGGTGGAGTGGCTAAAAATGCGCAGATACCCTGTGTAATTGATGTAGTCGGCGCGGCGTGCAGTTCACTGCGCATGGAGCTGGCAGAACGGTTTATCCGTGAGTGTGCGCCCTGTGTGATTAAGGGCAATTTATCCGAAATCAAAGCACTTGCAGGTGCGGACTGTGCGGCGCAGGGTATTGACGTTGGAGAAAAAGACCGTGTAAGCGGCAGTGACACACAGCAGTTACACAAGACAGGCAGACTGATTTGTGATTACGCCCAAAAGGCACAGGCAGTTGTCATGGCGAGCGGGGTCGTCGATATTATTTCAGACGGCAGTCAGGTGTGGTTTGTAAAAAATGGCGTGGCAGAGCTATCCAAAGTCACGGGAACAGGCTGCATGCTCAATGTCATTACGGCAACATACCTTTCCGTAACAGACCCGCTTACAGCATGTCTGCTTTCGGCAGGAACGCTCGGTATCTGCGGAGAGCTCGCAGACAAAAGCCGCGGCATGGGGACGTACCATATTGAATTAATCAATCAGTTATCCACACTGTCGGATGCGCAGTTGGAACAGTATTTACAGATACAACGTGCGTTATAGGTAATACCTATAACGCACTATTATTTTTGTATATTTGTCAAAGCCGGATTTCCGTGCTAATATCTTAGACATAGAAAACATACATGACCTACTTGTTAAGTATGAATAACAAAACAGGAAAGGCATACAGACAACATAAAAATAAAAAATGATTTTGAAAGCCGTGTAAGCAGGCGGCAGAATGGAGGACAATATGAGTACATTAAAAGAAAGAAATTTAAAATTTGAAACAAAGCAGCTTCACGTAGGACAGGAAAGCGCAGATCCGGTTACAGATTCAAGAGCTGTGCCGATTTACCAGACCTCTTCTTATGTGTTCCACAACAGTGAACATGCAGCTGCAAGATTCGGACTGACAGATGCCGGTAACATTTACGGAAGATTAACCAATCCGACAGAAGACATTTTTGAACAGAGAATTGCAGCACTTGAAGGCGGTGTAGCAGCGCTTGCAGTAGCTTCCGGTGCGGCAGCAATCGCTTATACATTCCAGAATCTTGCACAGGCAGGCGACCATATCGTAGCTTCAAAGACAATCTACGGCGGTACATACAACCTGTTAGAGCATACATTACCGGCATACGGCATTACAACAACATTCGTAGATGCCAACAACTTAGATGAAATCAGAAATGCCATTCAGGACAACACAAAGGCAGTATTCATCGAAACACTCGGCAATCCAAATTCCAATGTCGTTGATATCGAAGAAATTGCAAAGATTGCACATGAAAACAAGATTCCGCTTGTAATTGATAATACATTCGGTACACCATACCTTATCCGTCCAATCGAATATGGCGCAGATATCGTTGTTCATTCAGCAACAAAGTTCATCGGCGGACACGGAACAACCATCGGTGGTGTTATCGTAGACAGCGGTAAGTTTGACTGGGAAGCATCCGGCAAATTCCCGTCACTGGTTGAACCAAACCCAAGCTACCACGGCATCAGCTTCACAAAGGCAGCAGGTCCGGCAGCTTTTGTTACAAAAATCCGTGCAATTCTCCTCAGAGATACAGGTGCTACCCTTTCGCCAATCCACGCATTTATCTTTCTTCAGGGACTTGAAACACTTTCACTGCGTGTAGAACGTCATGTGGAAAATGCGTTAAAGGTTGTAGATTATTTATCAAAGCACCCACAGGTAGAAAAGGTCAACCACCCATCATTACCGGATGCACCGACACATGATTTATATGAAAAATACTTCCAAAACGGCGGCGGTTCAATCTTCACATTTGAAATTAAGGGCGGCGCTGAAGAAGCAAAGAAGTTCATTGATAACCTTCAGGTATTCTCTCTGCTTGCTAATGTAGCAGATGTAAAATCCCTTGTTATCCATCCGGCTTCTACAACACATTCACAGCTGTCAGAAGAAGAACTGCTTGATCAGGGCATTAAGCCAAACACAATCCGTCTTTCAATCGGTACAGAGCATATCGATGATATCATTGATGATCTGGAAGAGGCATTTGCCGCAGTAAGATAAAAAACTCTTGCACAGCGCGCTGGTTTATGATAAAATGTAAATGTTACTAATAATATTTTCAGGAGGATTATCATGTCGGACGATGCTGACGGTGATACGGCACCTAACCACAGAACAATCAAAAATTTAAATCAGAATGAATGAATACAGGCATGGCTGCACGGATACAATCTTGCAGCTATGCCTTTTTGTGCTGTTTTAGGGAAATACCGGTGTGATAAGCGAAAGGAGTTTTATTTAAAGATGGGTACAGATATTGTATCGTGGGTAATTATTATTTGCTGCATTATGATGTCAGCATACTTTTCAGCGACAGAAACAGCGTTTTCTTCGCTTAACAGGATTCGTATCAAAAATATGGCGGAAAAAGGGAGTAAGCGGGCAAAGCTGGTGTTAAAGCTTTCAGAAAATTATGACAGCCTGCTTTCAACGATTCTGATAGGGAATAATATTGTCAATATTACCTGTACCTCACTTGTTACAATTCTTTGTGTCAAGGGATTTGGTGAAGATGTGGGGGCAACCCTGTCAACCGTGATTACAACCGTGGTGATTCTGGTATTTGGTGAAGTTTCACCGAAAAGTATTGCAAAGGAATCAGCAGAAGCGGTTGCAATGCTGTCAGCGCCGCTGTTAAGAATATTTATTTACATACTGACACCGGCGAATTTCTTATTCTGCCAGTGGAAAAAGCTGTTGTCCTGCATTTTTAAAAGTCAGGATAATAAGGGGATTACAGAAGAAGAACTGCTTACAATTGTACAGGAAGCCGAAGCGGACGGCGGCATTGATAAAGAGGAAGGCAGCTTAATCCGCAGTGCAATTGAGTTTAATGAACTGGAAGCGATAGATATTTTAACCCCGCGTGTCGATGTCATCGGTGTGTCCGCAGAATTATCCAAACCGGAAATTGCAAAGGTATTTGCAAAAACAGGATATTCGCGCCTGCCGGTATATGAAAAAGACATGGATAATGTTGTCGGCATTTTATATCACAAGGATTTTTACAATTACGTCAATAATTCGGATATGACAATCCGCGAAGCCGTAAAGCCGGTGCTGTTTACGACAAAGCATAAAAACATCAGTGAACTGTTAAAAGAATTACAGGTAAAACATATGCACATTGCGGTGATAGTGGATGAATTTGGCTGTACGGTCGGTATCCTTACATTAGAAGATATTTTAGAAGAACTGGTTGGCGAAATCTGGGACGAACACGATGAAGTCGTGCGGGAGGTTGAGCCGTTATCGGAAAATGTGTATCGTGTTTCAGGTAAAACCAATGTTGAGCGCCTGTTTGAATCCCTCGGATATGAGCAGGAATTTGATGTACAGACCGTCAGTGGCTGGATTATGGAGCTTTTAGAGCGTATACCGGAAGCGGGTGACACCGTAGATTACCGGAACATGCACCTCACTGTAGAGAGCATGAAAGAAAAGCGCGTGGATACGGTAAGGCTGGAAATCCGCGCCGAAAGCCAGAGTGCTTAGTGAAAAAAGAAAAGAGGAAGCTGCAATTATGATGACAGAATTAGAGCAGTATTACAATAAATTTAACGAAGAAAAGCGGTTAGACAGCCGTCATGGAAAAGTCGAATTTATCACGTCCATGAAATATATTCACGAATATCTGGGCGGGGACACGACAAAGAGAATCTTAGACATCGGTGCAGGAACCGGAAAATATTCGGTGGCACTGGCAGAAGAAGGTTACGATGTCAGCGCTGTTGAACTGGTAAAGCACAATTTGGGACTGTTAAAAGCCAAAAACAGCAGTGTAAAAGCTTATCAGGGCAATGCGTTAAAACTCAGACGATTTGAAAATGATACGTTTGATGTGACATTGTTATTCGGACCAATGTATCATTTATTTACTAAGGAAGACAAAGTTCGGGCGCTGTGCGAAGCAAAGCGCGTGACAAAGCCAGGCGGCATAATCTTTGTGGCATATGTCATGAACGAATACAGCATTTTAACATACGGTTTTAAGCAGAAGCATATTGCTGAGTGTGTGAGGGACGGACGCATTTCAGAGGAATTTCAGTGTATGTCTGCGCCGAGCGACTTATACGACTACGTGCGGATTGAGCAGATTGACGCATTAAATCAAGAAGCCGGACTGGAGCGCATCAAAATTATCACACCGGACGGCCCTGCCAACTATATGCGTCAGGTGCTAAACAGTCTGACTGAGGAAGAATTTGAGTTATTTATCCAATACCATTTATCAACGTGTGAGCGGCAGGACTTAATTGGGGCGGCGGCGCATACGGTGGATATTTTAAGAAAGTAAAAGTGTTACTTTTAAAAATCCCGCTTATGCGCCTTGACATAGCGTATAAAGCTTTCCGCCTGCGGGGAGAGCGGTTTTTCTTTTGCATAATTTAAGCTGATATAACTGTAAATACCGGGCGTTACCGGAATAAATGCAAGTGAAGAATCGTTTTCCTGCCGGGCAGAGTGGTGCATCATCAGCGTAATCCCGGCGCCGTTGCGTACAAGGTCAATCAGCGTTGCACCGCGGTTTCCGGTATAGGCGATGTGCGGTTCAAATCCGGCATTGCGGCATTCACGGATACACAAATCATTTATAAAAGAATGTTCCGGAAATAACAGAAACGTTTCTCCGCGCAGCTGTTCAAACGGCAGATTATCCGCCTTAGCGAGCGGGTGCGTAGCAGGAAGCACGGCGGTCAGGTAATCAATCATATAAGGGATACTGTTAAATTCCTTCACAGAAGACGATTCACTTCTTAAAAATGCAATATCGCATTTGCCGTCCGTGAGCAGTTCTTTTACAAATGTAGAATGGCCCTCAATCGTCTGCAATGTCATATCGGGATTCTCATTTAAAAATCCTGCAATCAGTGCCGTAATCGCGTGCTGTTTCATTGAAGGAATCGACCCAAGCACAATATTGCCGCTGTCCTGATGAATCTTGCGGTGCACATTTTTTTCAAATTCATATTCCAGATCGACCATCTTTCGCGCATATGGCAGCAGCATCTGTCCAAACTCCGTAAGAACCACAGTCCTTGTTGTCCGTTCAAACAGCTCTACACCAATTTCAGCTTCCAGCTTCTTAATGTGCTTTGACAGACACGACTGAGAAATAAAAAGACACTCCGCCGCCTCCAAAAAATTATTCTTCTCCGTCAAAGTCACAAACTCTTCCAGATATCGCACATTCAAATTCATTAGACAAAACCTCCAATTGTATTATATATAAGGAAAAACCAGCCCACACAAGGAATAAATAAGCAATCGGCGAAGTCAAGTAACACGTTGAGCTGATTGCTTATTTATTCCCCTATGTTGAGCAGCTTGCTTATTTACTCCCCCTGCGGTGAGTGGCAGACTTTTAAATTGCCTGTAATTAGATGATTGACTTTTTATTCCACGGTGGAATAAATATACCCCAATTATGAATTGAATGTCAACGATAATTCATATAAAATAAACTTGTCAATGAAAGCACCGGACGGCCTTAGCATAGCCCGCAGACCTGCCGGTGCAGTAAAATTATAAAACTTTTCATTGCAAAATCACAATAAATATAAAAGAAATGAGGTGCAGCAAGTGAAAAGATATTGGAAATATATCAGACCCTATATACAATACTATATTTTAGGTCCCTGCTTTATGATGATGGAAGTTGTCGGTGATGTGTTATTGCCGTACATGCTTGCAAAGATAATCAATCAGGGTATTGCAGAAAGAAATGTCGTGTATATTATAAAAATAGGCGTCATTATGGGATTTATCGCAGTAATAATGGCAGTTAGCGGTGTTTTAGGCGCATGGTTTGCTTCTAAAGCGGCGATGAATTTCGGCGCGGATCTGCGCATGGATTTATTTGAAAAAATCCAGCAGTTTTCCTTTCAGAATATCGACAATTTCAGTACCGGTTCATTAATAACAAGATTAACCAACGACATCACACAGATTCAGAATATGATTATGATGACACTCAGAATGTGTCTGCGCTCGCCAGGCATTTTAATCGGAGCGATGGTGATGGCATTTGTCATCAGCCCGAAGCTGGCGGCGATATTCATTATCGTCCTGCCGGTGCTGGCAGTCCTTATTGTAGTCATCATGCGGCGTGCATTTCCGCAGTTTAGAACCTTGCAGGAAAAACTGGATGCACTCAATTCCTGTATTCAGGAAGGACTGGTGGGTATCCGGCTGATAAAGTCCTTTGTGCGGGGCGACTATGAAGAAATGCGTTTTGAAAAAAGAAATCAGCAATTAAAAGAAGCCAATCTGACGGCAATGAAAACGATGCTTTTGTATACACCGCTGATGACACTGGCACTGAATATTACAACCGTGGTTGTTGTCTGGTCGGGTGGTAATATGATTGTTGCCGGAAATATGCAGGTCGGCGATTTGACGGCATTTACCAATTACATCGTGCAGATTATGTCCAGTCTTACTATGCTTTCGATTGCATTTTTAAACTGGGCGCGTGCCATAGCATCTTTCCGCCGTGTTGGTGAAGTTCTCGATGAAAAGATTGACCTGACGGATGAAAATGCGAAGCATAAGGACAGAGCAGTCTGTGAGGGCAGTGTTGAATTTCAAAATGTATCCTTCCGGTATTACAAAAACAGTCCCGAATGGGTCATTGAGAATATCAGTTTTAAACTGGAAGCCGGAAAGACCCTTGGCATTATCGGGTCGACCGGAAGTGGAAAAAGTACGCTCGTGTCCATGATACCCCGCCTGTATGACACCGATGAGGGGACGGTGCTTATTGATGGAATCAATGTGCGGGATTACGGTTTAAAGCCTTTGCGGGAAGGCATCGGTATGGTGCTGCAAAACAATACACTTTTTTCCGGCAGCATCACTGAAAATTTAAAATGGGGCGATGAAGATGCCGATGAAAAAGCTGTCCGGAAGGCCGCGCAAAATGCACAGGCAGCAGGGTTTATCGACAGTTTTAAAGACGGTTACCGGACCCATTTTAAAATGTACCCTATAGATTAGACAGTTTGAGTTTTAAAAACCCTTACCATTAGACAGTAAGTTTTAACGAAAACCCTTAAATCTATACAATGAGTTTACAGGGAACCCTTAACTTCGGACATGGTTCTGATGATTCCCTTTATTTTGGACAAAATCGATTTTTGACTCCGATTCAGATTGATATTAAAATAAAAATGAATTGGAGGAAATTATGGCAAACAAAAAGTTTACAGAACAGGAAATGCTCACACTAAGAAATAGCAAATATGTGTTGGATGTATCACCGAGCATTGTACATTTCTCGGCAGAATTTAAAAAACTGTTTTGGGAGGAACTGTCAAAGGGCAGGCTTCCACGTGAGATTGTTTCGACTCTTGGGATAGATCCAAATATCTTGGGGGATTCCAGAATAAATGGTCTGAAAACCATGATTGGAAATGAAGTAAAAAAGGGAAATGGTTTTCGAGATCTTAACACCTATGCACAGGGCTGCAACGGATATCTGTCGGCTGAAAATCGGATAAAGTATTTAGAAATGCAACTGGCATATAAAGATCAGGAGATTGAGTTTCTAAAAAAAATTGTATCTTTAAATCCGGAGGCTCCGGAATAATGAAAATACCAGCCCATGCAAAGTATCAGATTATTTATGATACTTTGCAAAAAAACGATAATCTATTGAATGTAGCTGCCATGTGCGAAATTGCAGGAGTATCCCGTTCGGGCTATTACCATTATCTCTCAACAGAAGACCAACGAATGGAAAGAGAGGAACGGGACAGACAGGATTTTCTTTTGATTCTGAAAGCATACCAGTATCGAGGATACCATAAAGGTGCCCGTAGCATATATATGAGGTTGTTGCACATGGAACCGCCTATAGTGATGAATATCAAAAAAATCCGTCGGCTGATGAGGAAATATAACTTACAGTGTCCTATCCGCAAAGCAAATCCCTATCGGAGAATGGCAAAAGCAATGGCAACCGCATATACCGCCCCCAATATAGTAAACCGTGAATTCGAGGAACACGGACCAAGAAAAATTCTGTTAACAGATATCACGTATATTATAAATGGAAAAGCACCCCGGTGCTATATGTCAACAATTATAGATGCCTGTACTAGGGAACTGCTGTCATGGGTTCTCAGCGAATCATTAGAAATTGATTTTGTATTAGAAACAGTAAAACAGTTAATAGAAAAACATGGAACTGATTTAAGCACAGAAACATTAATACATAGCGATCAGGGTTCCCACTATACCAGCATTAAATTTATCCAATTGTTAAAGGATAATGAACTGAGACAGTCTATGTCACGTAGAGCAAACTGTTGGGACAATGCTCCTCAGGAATCATTCTTTGGTCATATGAAAGATGAATTAAATCTATCAGAGTGCTACAGCTATGAGGAGATATTAAACGCAGTTAGGGATTGGACAGAATACTATAATACAGAACGTTATCAATGGGACTTAGCAAGGTTGTCACCTGTTGAGTATTATCAATATATGACAACAGGAATTTATCCTCTGATAATCCCTAAAGCAAAAGGTGAAAACAATCAATCAGAGGCATCACGTTGATGCCTCTACACAACAAACAAATATAAAATAGAAATCTGAAAAGGAAAAAGTCATAGTGTCCTTGACAAAGGGTACACTTTAATAACCACTTATAAAATTGTGGTTTTCAAATTGAAATTTATTGAAGGGTCTAATAATAATTTTTCACTTAATCCATATGCCTATCTGGTGCTAGAATATAAATAGTACAAGCCAAAATGAGAAATTCCAAATACACATAAGCATGGTACAATACAGATATGCTGAAGGAGGATCTCATATGGCAACGCAACATGACAAACAATTTAAACTTGATGCAATCCAGTATTATCAAGATCATAAAGATCTCGGTGTACGTGGATGTGCTGAAAATCTTGGCATCGGATACAGCACACTAACAAAGTGGCTGAAAGACTTCCGGGAATCAGGTGATATTCTTGCTCGGGGTTCTGGTAATTACGCATCCGATGAGCAGAAGGAAATCGCTCGTCTCAGACGTGAATTACGTGATGCCCAAGATGCTCTTGATGTATTAAAAAAAGCAATCAACATTCTGGGAAAATGACGGAAGTCATTTATCTCAAAGTATCTGAAAAGACGGAAGCTGCCAAAAAGGCTGGACGCCGGGTTTCCGTCTCCGGAATGTTGAAATTTTTAGGTGTCTCATGTTCAGGATATCATGCATGGCTCCACCGCGTGCCTTCTGATACAGAAAAACGCCGTGAATCTGTAAAAGAAAAAATACAGGATATTTATGATGATTCCAAGCAGAACTACGGTGCTCCAAAAATCACTGTAGAATTGCGTAAAACAGGTGAAGTCATTTCGGAAAGAACCGTTGGTACATATATGCGCCAAATGGGAATCCGTGCCCAGTGGAGCAAGCCATGGACAATCACCACTAAAGATTCTGATTTCAGCACTGAATTACAAAATATCCTTGATGAGCAGTTTAATCCTGACCGCCCGAACACCGTCTGGTGTTCGGATATCACTAACATCTGGACAATAGACGGATTTGTCTATCTGACCAGTATTATGGATTTATTTTCCAGAAAAATCATAGCCTGGACACTTTCAGAAACACTGGAAGTATCCTGCGTGATTGATACTATAAACAAAGCCAAAGCTCGCCGAAATATTGATCAACCATTAATTATCCATTCGGATCGTGGCAGCCAATATGTTGCAAACTTGAATTCACAGTTCTTCCATCCTTCCCATCTTCAGCGCCATAACAAGAGTTCCGGCTGCCATCACAAAGACACCAATTTCAATCACATAGATGGGAAGAAGCGCCGGACCTGCCACGGCAAAGAAGTCCACGATAAAATGAATCCCATATGCAAGAACCGCTGTAAAAGCCGCTGTCCTGCATTTGCCTGCCTTTACCGCCCGGTAGATCAGCAGTGACAACCCGATATGCAGAATGATGGCACTGATTCTTTCGATTCCGCTTACAAAAAAGAGTGGTGCCGGTGTTGTCCATAGGGCCGACAGCTGTGACACGGTCTGGTTTGCAGACTCAGCAGGAAGTGCCGCCAGCGTATTCTGCATGGCTCCGCTGTTGATCATCAGCATGGACACAAGATTGCTGATTCCGGAGAGTCCTCCGAGCAGAATGGCCTCCACACCGCCATGCCCGATTCCATACATCAGTGCATTTGGAAAATCCAGCCATTTCTTCATCCAGAACTTCATGGCAATCAGTCTTCCGGTCTCTTCAAAAACCGCTGCAGCCAAAGCCGCGTACACATAGTAAAGCCATGGCCTGCTCTGTGCGTTCAGTCCGCAGAACTGAATGACAAGAACATGCAGCAGCTGCTCCAACAGCATGGCAAACAGCAGATAGGTTCCTGCTCCGATAAAGAACGAGGAAATCCTTGCCTTAAGCTTCACCCTTCCTGCAATGAACAAAGCAATCGGTACCCCCATCGAGAGGACAACGGAGCAGATAACTCCCGCTATCGCCAGACCTGATATTGTGTTCAATTCCATCTTTATACCTCCCTGATTCTCAAAAAATTCCTTTATTGTATTTGAACTGTCCATACAATATAAAGCCTAATCCGACAATAACTGCTGGAAGAATGATATAATCTATAATTATTTCACTCCAAAACGAAACAATAAAACCTAATACAAGAGATATTCCTATAATCAGCGTTCCTGTGCCGACTGTTTTTCCATACTTTGGTATATCTTCTTCCTTTACTTTTCGCCTGTTATAAGAGTGAATTGTGCTGATATTGCCTTTGATATTTACAATTCCCACAACAGATATGAACACTCCCAAAATCAACATTATAATATTTTCCATAATGACCTCCTAAAAATAGAATAGTTCCTCAAATTTTTTGTCCAATGCAATACAAAGAATTAGAGCCAATTTTGCAGTTGGATTAAACTGTCCTGTTTCAATAGAACTAATGGTATTTCTTGATACCCCTACCATTTCTGCAAGCTGAGCTTGAGAAAGATTTGCTTCTGTGCGAACTTCCTTTAAGTGATTTTTCAGTTGTAATTGTTCTTTCATATTCTCACCTCTAAAAGGTGGCTAACAAATCCAACAAATGCCAAAATGGAAAGCACAAAAAACAGAACGGTCAAGACCAAATCACTCTTTCGCTTCATTTTGATAAAACGAACTAACCATTGTGTTGCAATAATGCTGAAGTATATAACCCACGGACTGTAAATCATAGTATGAGCAAGCACAGAAGATAACAGCGAAAGCAAACAACACACTAAAGCACCAACTCTGCTTGCGTGACTTCCGGCTTGATATACCACTTCCATTTCAGCCAAGTCCTTATTGCGATGTTCTTTTCTGCTTGCATTTAAGATTTCGTCCTTTTTCATAAAAACACCTCCATACCAAGTTTTCTTTGCATATTTTATATCATACACATACCAAGTTTTCTTGTCAATAGAGTTCATAAAAAAGTTACAACCGATATAAGAGATAACTTTTCTACCACTTCGATTATACTCACGACTTAATGACTTCTTGAATACTTGCCGAAAAAGAAAAACTGCCATCGGTTTGACAGCAGTTCTTCTTCGGTTGGTATCCGTTAGGAATACACAATATCATTCAATACAATCTCATCGGCACAGGCTCGAATGTTATTCATCAATCCTATCCATCTCATCATATCCGTTGCTTTTCTGCACGCCCAGGTTACAATCTCCGGTTCGATCATCAGACGTACATCAAACAGATCCAGTGCCAACCGATAACG
>OGNO01000850.1_pt1 | contig 17565 bp, 10 predicted proteins | sample 1573491 | NCBI WGS metagenome assembly OGNO01 (sample SAMEA2581900, study PRJEB24529) | metagenome | biome: Human gut stool | place: China | collected 2011
ATCTTGTGGCAGAACTCAACTGATGAAGGATCTCCACCGTGCTCACCACAGATACCGCAGTGAAGTGATGGACGAACTTTCTTACCTTTTTCTACAGCCATTTCCATGAGCTGGCCAACACCAGTCTGGTCAAGCTTAGCAAATGGATCGCTCTCGAAGATCTTAGCATCATAGTAAGCATCTAAGAACTTACCTGCATCATCACGAGAGAAACCAAATGTCATCTGTGTTAAGTCGTTTGTACCGAAGCAGAAGAACTCAGCCTCTGTAGCGATCTGATCAGCTGTAAGAGCAGCTCTTGGGATCTCGATCATTGTACCAACTTCGTACTTCATTTCAACGCCTGCTGCTGCGATTTCAGCATCTGCTGTCTCAACAACAACTTTCTTAACTACCTTAAGCTCTTTGATATCTCCAACAAGTGGAATCATGATCTCAGGCTCAACTGTCCAATCAGGATGTTTCTTCTTAACATTGATTGCTGCACGGATAACAGCGCTTGTCTGCATCTTAGCAATTTCAGGATATGTGACTGCAAGACGGCATCCACGATGTCCCATCATAGGGTTGAACTCATGAAGTGAATCAATGATAGCTTTGATTTCTTCAACGCTCTTATTCTTAGCCTTAGCTAACTTCTCGATATCAGCTTCCTCTGTAGGAACGAATTCATGAAGAGGTGGGTCTAAGAAACGGATTGTAACCGGGTTACCTTCAAGAGCTTCATAAAGAGCTTCGAAGTCTCCCTGCTGATATGGAAGGATCTTAGCAAGAGCTTCTTCTCTTTCTTCTACTGTATCTGAGCAGATCATCTCACGGAAAGCAGCAATTCTGTCTTCCTCGAAGAACATATGCTCTGTACGGCAAAGACCAATACCTTCAGCACCAAGCTCGCGAGCTTTCTTAGCATCTGCAGGAGTATCTGCATTTGTACGAACTTTAAGTTTTCTGTATTTGTCAGCCCAAGCCATGATGCGGCCGAACTCACCGGCGATTGTAGCATCTACAGTAGGGATGATTCCATCATAGATGTTACCTGTTGTACCATCAATAGAGATTTCAGAACCTTCTGTATATGTCTTACCAGCTAATTCAAATTTCTTGTTTTCTTCGTCCATTACGATGTCGCCACAACCAGATACACAGCATGTACCCATACCACGAGCAACTACGGCAGCGTGTGATGTCATACCACCACGAACTGTTAAGATACCCTGTGCAGACTTCATACCTGTAATGTCTTCAGGAGATGTCTCAAGACGAACAAGTACAACCTTCTCGCCACGAGCAGCCCATTCTACAGCGTCTTCTGCTGTAAATACAACTTTACCACAAGCAGCTCCAGGAGAAGCACCAAGTGCCTTAGCTACAGGAGTAGCAGCCTTTAATGCAGCCGCATCAAACTGTGGATGAAGAAGTGTATCTAAGTTACGAGGATCGATCATTGCAACAGCTTCTTCTTCTGTTCTTGCACCTTCATCAACAAGGTCACAAGCAATCTTAAGAGCAGCCTGAGCTGTTCTCTTACCATTACGAGTCTGAAGCATATAGAGCTTTCTGTCTTCTACAGTAAATTCCATATCCTGCATATCTCTGTAATGTTTCTCTAATGTTTCACAAACTTTCTTGAATTCAGCAAATGCCTCTGGGAATTCCTGCTCCATCTGTGCGATTGGCATTGGAGTACGAACACCGGCAACTACGTCTTCACCCTGAGCGTTCTTTAAGAACTCACCCATGAGCTTCTTCTCACCTGTAGCAGGGTCACGAGTAAATGCAACACCGGTACCACAGTTATCACCCATGTTACCAAATGCCATAGACTGTACGTTTACAGCAGTACCCCATGAGTAAGGGATGTCGTTGTCACGACGATATACATTTGCACGAGGGTTGTCCCAAGAACGGAATACAGCTTTGATAGCTCCCATTAACTGCTCCTTAGGATCATCCGGGAAGTCCTCACCTAATTTTTCTTTATACTCAGCTTTGAACTGACCAGCTAATTCTTTAAGATCATCAGCAGTAAGGTCAACGTCCTGAGATACGCCTCTGTCAGCTTTCATCTTGTCGATAAGCTCTTCAAAATATTTCTTACCAACTTCCATAACTACATCAGAGTACATCTGGATGAATCTTCTGTAGCAATCCCAAGCCCAACGTGGGTTACCAGACTTAGCAGCGATTGTCTCTACTACTGTCTCGTTAAGACCAAGGTTAAGGATAGTATCCATCATACCTGGCATAGAAGCACGAGCACCTGAACGAACAGATACAAGAAGTGGATTTTCCTTATCACCAAACTTCTTACCTGTGATCTCTTCCATCTTTCCGATGTATTCAGTAATCTGAGCCTGGATTTCATCGTTGATCTGTCTTCCATCCTCATAATACTGTGTACAAGCTTCTGTTGTAATTGTGAATCCCTGTGGTACAGGAAGACCTAAAGAAGTCATCTCAGCAAGGTTTGCACCTTTACCACCAAGAAGTTCACGCATGTTAGCATTACCTTCACTGAACAAATATACCCATTTGTTTGCCATTGATAATTTACCTCCTAGAAATGTAATAAATTGACGACACCAGTGTAGTTCCCCGCAAGCAGGAAATTGCACGAATCGTACCTTTGACTTTAGCAGATTGATTATGGACGCAATACGCCCCTCTACCATGTCGCTATGAATTAGTATAACATACAATCTATTCATGTGAAAAGTGTTTTTTCGTATTTTTTCAATTATTTCATGGCATTTTCACAGAAAACAAAATCAAAGCGATCCCAATCAACCTTCTCTCATTTCAATCACTGTAAAATTATCGTATAATTACTATATTTGTTGTGTTATAATGAAACATGCAAAAGAAAAGGGAGCGGCTGCGCAGCAGGCATTTCCTTTTCTTGCATGTTTCAACGAGCAAATATTTCTGCGCAGCAGAAAAGTAAGCTCTGCAAGAGCGGATTTGCTCTTTCATTTGTCAGATCAATTTTCAGGCAAAAATCAATGTACTCTCAAAATCTTCTGAACGAAAAATTTCGAAATGGATTTTAGAGTTACCATATCGGAAATCCATCCGAAAGGATTTATTTTGAGAAAATACCGAGAGTACATATTACTACTCAGGAGGAAGTTATGAGAAAAAAAATTACCCAAAACAAAAAAACAGTTTTAACGCGGTTGACATCCTTTCTTATTGCAGGAAGTATTATTGTAGCACCAATTTGTGCAGTTCATGCAACACCAACTGCCACTCAAAAAAACAGTTCTGCATCATTTGAAACGACTCAAACCGCACGCAAAGATAGTTCTACATCAGCCAAAACAACTCAAACCATACGCAAAGGCAGTTCTGCGTCAGCTAAAACAACCCAGACTACGAAAAAAAGCAGCCAAACATCCTCAAAATCTTCACTTACCAAAATTACGATCAGTGCTGCCGGTGATTGCACATTAGGCTCTGATATCAAATCTCCGGCAAGTGTCAATTTCTATGCGAAATACCGTGAGAAGAAAAATCCGTCATACTTTTTAAAGAAAGTAAAGCCTATTTTTGAAAAAGATGACATGACGCTTGTTAATTTTGAAGGCACATTGACAAACCGGACTACCCGCGCTCCGAAAACATTTGCGTTCAAAGGAAATGCTTCCTATTTGAAAATTTTACAAAAGGGATCTGTAGAATCTGTATCTTTTGCCAACAACCATTGCCGTGACTATGGTGAGGGCAGTTACCGGGACACGATCAAAACATTTCGAAAACAAAAAATGCCTTTTGCTTCTTATGGTAAAACAACCATTTATAAAACAAAAGGCAAAAAGATCGGCATGGTTGCCGTTAATGGGCTGGATGGTGTTTCATCTAGCAAAAATTATATCAAAAGCGGTCTCCGCAAATTGAAAAAACAAAAAGCTGACCTGATCATTGTCAGCATGCATTGTGGAATCGAAAGAACGTATACGCCAAATGCAGACCAGAAAACGTTAGCGCATTATGCGATCGATCATGGTGCTAATCTGGTACTCGGTCATCACCCGCACGTTCTGCAGGGAATTGAAAAATACAAGAGTGCTTATATCGTATACAGTCTTGCAAATTTCTGTTTTGGCGGCAATACCAACCCACCGGACAAAGATACCATGATCTATCAGCAGACATTTGTTTTCCAAAATGATACATTAAAGAAAACCAATCGCATTAAGATCATCCCTTGCAGTGTATCTTCATCAAGCGGAATCAATAACTACCAGCCAACACCGGCTACAGGCAAAAAAGCAACAAAGATCATTCAGCGCGTCAACCGCTACAGCAAATCACTTGGTAAAGTTTCATTTGGTAAAAACGGAAAGATCCGAAGCTACTAATCTAATCGTTGACAAATCGCCAAGTGCAAGTTTTTCCTCTGCCTTTCCACGAAACAGTCAATGTAAATTCTTTATCAACCGGAACATCACACAAAGGAATCTCTATTTCACAAAAACCTATTTCGCGCCTTTGTGTGATCCAGTTCTGGTGAAAATCAAATGCACCATCGCCATTTGCTTCTCCGGCTTCTAACTGTTTTTCTTCTTCCTTTTCGGGTGCAGAAATATGTGTTTTCCCAACTTTTTTTCCATCAATAAAGATTTCAACGTTACAGGTATGTTCTTTCCAAAAATCCAAAACAATCCCTTTTGCTTTATGAGAAAGATATACTTTTTCATAATCCAGAATAATCGTATCTGACTCATTCTTTGTACAAACCGATGTATATCCGAGGTGACCGGAACATAATACATAATGAAGTGCCCTGTCAAAGCATTCTGATTCATTCGTTGCAAAGCCATCGCGACAAGGCCTTTTCGTTCCATTTAACACTATACTTTGCGACTGGCGGATATCTTTGCTGGAACGTCCCAGCAAGATCTCATATTCACCGGGTTCAAGTAACTTTTCTTTTGCGATCACATCGTAATATTTTAATTCTTCCAATGGTACAGCAAACGAAACATTACGCTTCTCTCCCGGTTTTAAATCCTTTAACCGTTCAAAACCTTTTAATTGGCAAAATGGTCTTTTTACAGTGGAATCTTTCTTTCGGATATAAAGCTGTACCACTTCATCCGAGCGATATTTCCCTATATTGGAAACTTCTGCCTGAACCAAAAGTTTCGTATAATCTTTTAACTGTACTGTCAGTCCGCTATATTCCATCTCGCTATATGTTAAGCCATAGCCAAACGGATATAATGCCTCTCCCTCATAATATTGATACGTTCTTCCTTTTTGAATGATATCGTAATCGTTGATATCCGGAAATCCATCTAAAGAACCGTACCATGTCATTGGCAAACGACCGGCTACGCTTTTCTTTCCGGTGATCACATCCATAACAGCATTGCCAAGTTCCATCGATCCCTCTGCACAAAGCAGAATCGCTCTTACATTTTCACAATCCTGTGCCATACGAAGATCATATGGTACGCTGCTGATCAAGACCAGGATCACATTACTGTTGACTTTGCAGACTTCTTCTAAAAGCTTTTGCTGTGTATACGGCAGCATAATATGGGTTCTGTCAATTTCTTCTTTGCAAGTGATCATTGGATTTGCGCCAAGGAAAAGCAGTACGGTATCTGCTTCTTTCGCAGCTATAGCAGCCTGCGCAATCCCATCCTCTACAACTTCCATTTTAACAGGCAGACCGATTGCATTTCTATCCTTTCGCAATGCACCTTTTTCATCAATGGAAATTCCCTGCTGATCCCATGTTTTTAATGTAAATGCAACTGGCTGTTTTGCATTTTCATATTCAGCAAATGTATCCGGCTGTTCTACATTTTCATTCTCAGCAAATGCATCCGGCTGTTCTACATTTTCATTCTCAGCAAATGCATCCGATTTTTGTATGGAAGCTGCAAAAGTATTTGCATACGAATCCTGTTTTTTCTCTATATAAAAAATTTCTTTGACAAACCATCCGAATGCTTCTTCTTTGGCTGCTAGAATATCGCCCTTTTCACCGATTGACTCATCATCCTGCGTTGTCAACAAAAGTCCATTACTCTTTGCACGCAAAGTTACTTTGCCATCACCCCAGTCTGTCAGGATAAACGATTCCGCAGCTTCTTTCGAAACAAGTCCAATGCTTTTTCCATCCGACTGCAATCCCAGATAAGCATTTTCTTCTACACCTGTAGAAACCTTGATTCTGACTGTAGCATTTCCACTGACTGCACTATGTAATTCATAGATCCGGCCATTCAAGCTTTCATCTGCTGCACCTTGTAATTCTTGTAGCCGACTATTCCGGCTTTCATCTGTTACACCTTGTAATTCACTTGACTGGCTGTTCCGTTTTCCCTCCGTTACACTTTGTTTTCCAGAAATCCGGCTGTTCAGTGATTCCGGTTGCAATGCATTTTTCACACCGTCCAGAGGTGTTACGAAATATGGCGGCACACCGGAATACCAATCCTTATACCATACATCACTTAACGGTCCGATCACAGCAAGCCTGGATTTTACATTTTCTCTTTCCGTGTGCAATCTCTGTGATACATCATAGCTTTGGAGAGATGAAGACACGTTATCGCCACTATCCTGCGATAACAGATTGCAATGATCTTCTGCTGCTTTTTGTGCTCCTAATGGTAAGATTCCGTCATTTTTGACCATCACAACGGATTCTGCCGTGATATCGCGCGCAACCTTCTGACTTTGAGCTGTACCAACTTCTTCCATTGTAATCTGCTCATACGGATTGCGTCCCCCACGGTCAAAAAAGCCCAGTCGAAGCATAACCCGAAAATACCGGTAAAGAGCTTTATCGATATCTTCCATCTGTATCATATGGTGTTCATAAGCTTCTCTTGCCGCAGCTTCTACCATTTCCATATCATCCGTAAAACAGTCCATTCCTGCTTTTAAGCCTGCCGCTACTGTTTCCGAATGACGTTTAAAATATTTATGAAAATGTACTGTCTGGTTGACATCACCGCCATCGCTGACCACATGGCCAAGTCCCCAGCTCTTTGCCAGCTTAATATCATTATCCAACAACATACATGGTATTCCATTGATCTCATTGTATGCTGTCATCATTCCTTCGACATGATGTTCTCTGATCACTTTGCGAAACGGTTCTAAATAATATTCATATTTATTTCTCAGATCTACAGAACTTGAAATATAGGTTCTTCCCTGCTCTACATTATTCGCATAATAATGTTTCAATGTAGCACCACAGCGTAAATAATGCGGATGATCTCCTTGCATACCTTCCACATAAGCACCTGCCATTTCCGCTGTCAGATACGGATCTTCCCCATAACCTTCTTCTGTCCTTCCCCATCGTGGATCGCGTTCCATATCTACTGTCGGTGCCCACAGACTCAGACTTCCATGAAGTCCTTCTTCATATAATGCTCTGGCTTCTGTTCCCACAACGGTACCGGCTTCTTTGATCAACTCACGATCCCATGAAGCACTCATACCGATCGGATTTGGAAAGATCGTCGTTGCAACCGGCTCTCCTTTATCATAACTTTGGTCATGACGAGCCTGTACTCCATGAGCACCCTCTCCGCCTACACCAAAGGCAGGAATCCCAAGTCTTTCAATCGCCGGATTTCCTGTACCGAGACAGGCAAATTTTTCATCTAATGTCAATTCCCGCAACAGATATTGTAATCTTTCTTCTTCCGAAAGCCCACTATTCCATAAAGGTGTATTTTTATAATCTTTATACATATTCTCTTCCTTTTCTTCCCTGTAGTTTTACTCCAATTTTTTTTCTACCTCTGACATACTGATTTCGAAATATAAGATACATTTAAAATCTATGTACTACGTGCTATCTTAATTTATTTTTTTACTTCCGTCAATTCCCCAAAAATAGTCGGATTTTCATAAAAATATTCATTTTTTCAGCGTGATCGGATACACTCACATTTAGACAATGTTATTCTCTCACATTGTGTTTATATTCCCGGCAACATAACCTTTGTATGCCTAACAATATTGCCTTTTTACCTCCAGCAACATTATTTTTGTATCTCTGACAATATTCCTTTCAAATATCCCTCACATTCCGTTTTTCATACAAATCTACCCCCGCATTCCGTTTTTCTTGACACCTCTTTTTTCCACCACTATAATAGGAATGACACATTGAAACGCAAACATAAGGAGGATTTATGAAAATTTCAAAGAAAATCGTATCTATTCTGACAGCAACCGCTTTAGTTGCTTCCCTGACGGGCTGTGGTTCAAATGGTTCTTCTTCTAAGAAGTATACCATTGGTATCTGTCAGCTTATGGAGCATGAAGCATTAGACGCTGCTACAAAGGGATTTAAAGATACACTGACAAAGAAACTTGGTAAGGATAATGTAGAATTTGATGAGCAAAATGCTCAGGGTGAATCTACAAACTGCTCTACAATCTGTAATGGTTTCGTAACGAGCAATGTAGATCTGATCCTTGCAAATGCCACAGGAGCTCTTCAGGCAGCTACTCAGGCAACTGCTGATATTCCAATTCTCGGCACCTCTGTATCAGATTATGCTACTGCATTAAACATCAAAGACTGGAAAGGCAAGACCGGCACGAATGTATCAGGAACTTCCGACCTCGCTCCGATCGACCAGCAGGAAGCAATATTAAAAGAAATCATTCCAAATGCAAAAAAAGTCGGTATTCTCTACTGTTCTTCAGAACCTAATTCAGCTTATCAGTCTAAATTAATGCAAGAGGCGTTAAAGAAAGATGGTATTGCATATAAAGAATATACTGCAGCTGATTCCAACGAAATCCAGTCTGTTACAACAACAGCCTGCGACGAATGCGATGTTCTTTACGTTCCTACTGATAATACAATGGCTTCCAGTGTCAACACGATCAAAAATGTCGCTATCCCGGCAGGTATTCCAATGATCGCAGGCGAAAAGGGAATCTGTGCAGCCGGTGTTGCAACGCTTTCTATTGATTACTATAACCTTGGCTGTCAGACCGGTGAAATGGCTTACGATATTTTAAAGAACAAAAAGAAAGCCGGCGACATGGAAGTACAGTTTGCTAAAAAGCTTACAAAAATGTATAACGCAGAAAATGCAAAAGCTTTAAACATCACAATTCCGGATGGCTATGAACCAATCGAATCGAAATAATTTATAGGCAACTATTTCCATAAAAAATGCAAAAGCCAGTGCTTTGCTATATGCACCACTACTATATGAACAGTTACCTATTTCATAAAATAAAGAGGACAATGTTTATTAACACGTTGTCCTCTTTGTTTTATTTTTTAAGCAGGATTATTTTACTGTAACCGTAATTTTCTTCTTTGCTACTTTATAGTTTCTGCTTGCTTTAGCTTTGATCGTAATAATTGTTTTACCTTTCTTTTTCAAATTCAGTTTTCCATTGCTGTCTACTACTGCCACACCGGTATTACTGCTTTTATACTTTAATGTTCCCGTAGAACATTTCGCTTTAAGATTAACACTCTTTTTGCTTAATGATACCGATATGTTTTTGGCTGTAATCTTCTGTTTTGCTTTTGAAATGGTAAATGTCTTAACCAGCGTTCCTGTGCAATTATCCGTTATTCCTTTAATTTTAATCTTTGCATTTTTAGAAACCTTACGGTTATTAGAATATGTGACAGAATAATCCTCACCCTCCTCAAGGTCTACGTCATCTCCATCTTCATCCACATAAGAAACCGTAAACTCCGGTTTTACTGCTTTACCGGTATAAGGATGTGTATCTTCATCAAAAGTCACTTTACACTTTGAAATATCTACTTCGACATCCTCTTCATCATCCTCATCGTCGTCCTCTTCTTCTGCATCAGTATCATCTGCGTCCGAAGAATCCTCAGCCAATGCCTTCTTCATATTCCAGGAGCTGCTTCCAAAAGCACCAGTCACGACAAACGACGATACAACGACTGTACAAAATATTTTCATAAGATTTTTCCTCATAAAAATCCCCCTTTCCTTTTGCACTAGACAGACTCGCAAATCCGCTCTTTCAGTGCTCCCTTTTCTGCTCCGCAGAAATATTTGCTCGTTGAAACATGCATGAAAAGGAAATGCCTGCTTCGCAGTCGCTCCCTTTTCTTTTGCATGTTTCATTATAACATAACTTTTCTACATTATGGGAATTTTTGACACACTTTTAACATTTTTTTGCTATTTTTTCAATGTAATGATAGTATAGGATAGGATATGGATTAAAAGATTGATGATAGAAGAAGGTGATAATTTGAAAGTTGAAGAAGTAATCGCAGAAGTTGCCAAATTAAGCAAACAATTTGGTGCAACAGAAATAATCTTATACGGCTCAAGAGCCAAAGGATGTGCAAGAGAGCGAAGCGATATTGACATCGCAATATCCGGTGTAAAAGATTTTGACACTCTTGTAGAAAAAGTAGAAAATCTGCCTACACTTTACAGTGTCGATCTGCTCGATATCGATCATTGTAAAAATCAATTATTATTGGAGGATATCAAACAATATGGACGAAAAATTTAAGAAACGTTATCAATCTTTTTGTAATTCTCTTAATGCCTTAGCTGAAGCGAAGCAGCGAGATCTTTCTGATTCTTTTGTACTTAGTGGAACGGGTGCAAAATTCAGCATAACCTTTGATCTGGCATGGAAAGTAATGAAAGACATTTTAATACAATATTTTCAGATTACCGGCTTTGTGGCAGGCTCTCCAAGAGAAGCTTACAAAGCAGATCTGATTTCCGATGATGCATGGATGAAAATGCTTAAAATTAGAAATGAACTAACCCATGATTATGACTGCGAAATTGTAAAAGAACATTGTAATACCATTGTAAATAAATATATTGATCTTTTTTCGATTTTGAAAAGATAGTACAACATTTGATATTAGATTTTTAACAATACAAACTTTTGAATTTTGACTTAATTATATAGGAAGGAGTTACCATCTTGCTTTTTCTAATAGCAGGATGGCTACAAACATTATGAAAAAGAACTTTATACATTACCCGGTTGCAGCCGGTATACTTACTATATCTTTATTATGTACAGGAAGTATCTCAAATACTTCAAAAGCAATGTCTGCTTCTGTTGTAAATGTATCAATTGCAACAAAAGCTTTTACAGCTGCAAATACATCCATTACGCCAACTACGTCTAATGCAGCAAACAGTACCGCCACACCGGATTTTATAAATGCAATTCCTGCAACAAACAGTGCGATCAGCACACCGGAACCAACTGATTTTGAGACACCAAATCCTAATGAAATCAAAATAGCCGATATTTTATCTTTGACCAAAAGTAAGCTTCTTGCCAAACCCGGCAACACATATTACTTAACATATAATGCTTCTGCTACTCCTAATGTCCGCTCTTCTAACAAGAAAACTGCTATTGCCTCCTTACAGCGGCAGAAATTAAAAATCACAATCCCGACTTCAGCTGCCAAAGGAAGCTCTGCTACCATTACATTAACGCTTGGTTCTCATAAGAAAACTTTGCTCGTAATAGTAGAAAATAAAGTAAAAAAAATTTCTTATTCTAAAAAGCAATTGACATTAAAAAAGAGAAAAAACAAAAGAATATCCATTCCAATAAAAAATGAAAACAATAAGAAAAAAACAACTGATCTGATTCACGTCACTTCTTCGAAGCGATCTGTTGCAACGATCAAGAATTGTAAAGTTAGTGCAAAAAAGATTACTTTTTCTATCCATAGCAAACAAATTGGCAAAACAAAAATACAGATCAAGGCCGGTAATCGAAAAAAGACGCTTATATGTACCGTTAAAGAAAAGAAAACAATCAAGAAAAAACAGTAAAGTAAAAGCAGTTGGATATATAATCCTAAAAATCAAACCTATACAAAAAAGCAATAATTCAGATGTATATAACATATATTTTATACAAAGCATGATATTAACTCTGTAAGACATTTGCAAAAAACAAAGCATGACATTAATTTTATAAAACATTTGCAGAAAACAAAAACACCGGCAAGTTACATTCCTGTCGGTGTTTTTTGTTCTGATCAGATCATACGGTAACCCGGTGATAAAACCGAAGCTTTTTAAGCACCGCTTTTCCGATCATATTGTTTCTAAGTATGACTTTTCTAATCGTAACTTTTTCAAATACGACTTTTCCAGTCACAGTTTATCTTATTTTACTTTTACAGTAACTTTGGCTGATTTCTTACCAATTTTAACAGTTACTTTTGTGCTGCCCTTCTTCTTTGCCTTGATCGTAACAGTAGCTTTTTTCTTAGCAAGACTCTTCTTTGTAACAGAAACAATCTTCTTGTTCTTTACAGAAACTGTCATCTTATCTGTTGTCTTAGCATTTTTCTTTGCGGCTGTTACAGCAAAATTGAGAGTTACTTTCTTACCCTTCTTTACAGTTACTTTTGCTTTCTTAGCTTTTACCTTTTTGCATACATTCTTCTTCGCTACAACAGGCTTTGCTGTAGGTTTTACAACAGGCGTCTGTGTAGGTCGAATAGTTGGTGTGGTACCCGTCTGGTCAGGCTGATTACTTGGTGCCGTAGAAGGTGCTGCACTTGGCGAAACTGTTGGTTCAGGAGAAGGTGTTACTGTTGGTTCAGGAGAAGGTGTTACTGTTGGTTCCTGCTCAATGTCCTTTGCAACGTAAACAGTAAACTTCTTACTTAATCCATTACTTGTATACGCCGTTACCGTTGCTTTTCCTGCACTTACTGCTGTAAGCTTAGCTGTAGCAATACCGGCTGTAGGAGCTATTGCAGTATTATCTACACTTACCACTGACTCATCGCTTGATACAAATGTAACTTTAGAAGTTGCATCTGCCGGTGCTACATTGACCGCAAGATCTTTCTGATCTCCAACAGCATTCATCTTGAATGCTTCATCTTCTTTACTTGTGATATCTGTAGCATCTACTTTGGAAGAAGTAATTGTTCTAAAGACTACATTTGCTAAAGTAAATGTAATTGTGATCTTTGTAGGATCTTTGATTGTCGAAAAACTTGCTGCATGTGTCTTAGAATCTACAGTAATACCATCAATATCAGATCCATCCCAGCCATTGATCGGTGTACCTGTATCAATCTTTGTACCATTCATCATAGATTTTCCGGTAGAATCACTACCATTCTTTGTGATTGTCATCTCTGTATCATTTACAGTGATCTTATCCCATTTGATCTTACCTTTCTTAATGTTAGATCTGGCAAGATTTCCGACTGTTACATCATAATCCTGTAAATAAATAGCTGTTACACTATTGATCGTTGTGATACCGGCTTTCTTTCCTGCTGCTGTAAGATCCTTAGACAGATCAAATGTAGCTGTATACTGTCCGTCGCCACTTACTTCTACAGGAGCACCATACTCAATCGTATTGTATTTTCCATCTGTTCCCGCACTGTTATAGTAAACATTGATAGCCATATTTGCTTTCGTTGGATCTACTAATTCTTTTACTTCTACAGGAACCGTCTTTGTAAGGCCACTTGCAGCAGTAATGGTAATATATGTCTTACCGACTGCAACTGCTGTGATCACACCATATTCGCTTACTGTAGCAACACTTTCATCAGATGATTTGAAAGAAAGTGTATCTGTTGTATTTGCAGGAGCTACTGTTGTAGTAATGCTTTCGCTCTGTCCTGTCTTAACCGTGTAAGATTCCTTATCTGTCTTAATCTCTGTGGCAGATGTCTCGCTCTTAGCCGGTCTTGAAACCTTAACCGTAATATCTGCTGTCTTAGATCCACTTAATGATGATACATGAACTGTTGTTGTACCAACATTCTTAGCATGAATTACACCTTTGAATACAGTCGCAATGCTGTCATCATCTGTGCTCCATACAACGACATCATTTGTAGAATCCGGTGCTGCTGTTGCTGTTACTGTCTCTCTTTCACCCATAGTAAGAGAAACTTCTGTCTTACTTGGTGTAAGATCTGTAATCTCTGTAATCGTAGGATCTTTCTCAATATCAGAATAATCACCTGATTTATTCTTTGTAGTTGCCTTTAACAAAGTACCTCTTGCCATACCATCTGTAATTGTCTTATAGATCGGCTTTGCCTCATCACGATTCCAGAATGAGAAGAGACCTGTCTTAGTCAAAGGATTATCATCTTTACCATATCCCTGATCCCACACACAAGGCACAATGCCATTTACCTGACATGCTCTGTTGATGATTTCAGAATACCATGCTCTTTCTACATCATTGTATCCCGTCTTAGAACCACTTAATTTCTGGTTTCTCGTACCGTATTCACCAAGATACATTGGATAATGTGAGCCAAACTTCTTGTACATACTCTGTAACTGTGAAACCATCTCTGTAGCTTCAGCATACGTCCATGATGTATTTGTAGACTTAGAATATCTATGTGCAGCAAACATTAATCTTGGGTTATCCTTGTTATAGTAATCTGTTGGCATTTTGAAGTCACTTGCTGTACCAGTAGATGCATAATGATCTACAGCTGTCAGCCAACGTTTTGTGTTATTTGATCCTGTAGAACGAACTGCGTTCACAAATAACTGGTTGAAGTTCATAATGATCGGTCTGTCAAAGTTTGTAGCATCTGCTGAATTCTTCATGCTTTCATCATAATCCATACAAGATACTTCGTTCATTGACTCAAAAATCAGATGCTCGTCATAATTTTTAAAGCGATTTGCAATGGTCTTCCATACTAATTCGTATTTGTACTCGATAGGATCGATATCATCAGATCCGACATTAAGCCATCCACCATCTTTTGCTACATCATCATGATGAACATTCAAGATGACATACATATCCTGTGAAATACAATAATCAACGATTTCCTGAACACGGCTCATCCAGACTTCTTTGATCGAACCGTCATCATTGATCATGTTACCCCAGGTGACCGGAATACGAACCGTATTATATCCGGCATCATGAAGAGCTTTCATATATTTCTTAGTAGTAACCTGTCCCTGCCATGATGTCTCACTTGGTGTAAATCCCGAATGGCCATCTAATGTATTACCAAGATTTGTACCGACACCCATCTCGTCAATAACTTCATCTTTTGAAAGTACACGGAACTCTTTTGGATTAGCAGCTTCTGTACTATCCTTAAAAAGCATATTACAATGTACCTTTTCCAGTGCATTTCTTGCTGCGATATATACAGAGTTCTTGCTATCTGTCACATCATACGCAGCCTGGGCAGTAGTAAGGGCTTTTTGCAAATCGCTTACAGAAGAATCCTGATATCTGCTTGTGTCCATTGCCTTCAGATAATCAATTGATTTCTTTAAGTTTTTACGTGCATCTGCTGCAGTCATCTGAATCATCGGTGTACGTGCAGGTGAGACAGCACCGGACTCTAATGCAGCACTTTCACAAACAGGTTTCGTAAAGTCATTTACGCCCGCGATCGTACCATCTGTATTCAATGTTACGCTTGTACCATCACTAAAGATAAATCCAAGAGGAGTTGCTTCTGTGTTGGTTGTATTGATTGCAATAGAAAGTGAGAAGTTTACTACTTTCTGAATCTTAGAGGTTGTAATACCGCAAGCCGGGAATTCATAGTTTCCTGTTGCTGCAGATCCAATCGGCTCTTCATCCTGATTGATTTGGATATAATTACCGCTGCTTTGTTTTGTACATTTTGCCGCACGCAGATATTTATTCGATGCGCCTATACCCTGCTTATTTGCTTCATCAACCGTAACACCGGATTCAGAACCGATATAGCTGTCACTTGTCAGATGATCTGCACTAAATGCATTGACAGATCCACTTCTTGCTGACATCCATGAGTAAGCATCTGCTTTTCCCATATGTACATATGCTGTTACTTTTCCGCCGCCATTGTCGATCAATGCCTGCAGTTTTGTCTCGTCCATTCCTGCTTTGACCAACTCCGGTCCTGTTATGTTCGTAATGTATGTCGGTGTCTCTAACTGATGAGCAGCTTCTGTATCTGCTGTATCCGCAGCTTTTACAGGCATTGATGTCATCGTAAGTAACATCGCTGCTGACAATACACACGAAATTAATTTCTTTAATCTCATACTCGTTCCTCCATTTTTTTGTTGGACAGTCTTAATAACTGCCGATTTTTTTACACTGCAGCCTCCTTCCGTTTGTAATAATTGCATACATTTTGTATGCAATATTGTTTATATTATAGCATTTTTTCAAATACTTGCAACGTGTTTTTGTGTATTTTTACTATTTTACAATACTTTATATCTTTTTTGTGGTATATTTATTGGAATTTTCCTACAAATTTTTGTAAATATTGTCCAATATAAAAACATTTTAACAAAAAATAGTATTCTCTAGACATCAAAAAATCGGAGAAACATCTTTTTGTGATATTTCTCCGAATATAAATTTCAAACAGTACCAAGTATCCTTTGTCATTGTTAATAAACAATAACTTAAATCTTTTAAGACCACTCATACATATTATCTTTTTTGATCATGATTGGAATGTGAATGTGTACTTGTAATAAATGTTGCTATAATCGATCCAATTCCTGTAATTCCTAATAATGATCCAAAAATCGCACCTGCACTTTTAGGAACCAGTATGACAATGATTGCTGCAACAATAATACAACTAATTCCCAATACAAATGCAAATATAATTCCCAACAACCCATCTCGCGATTCCGAACGGAACTTAATTTCTTCCATTTTTTGTCTATGCTTTGATTGGTTTTCTGCCATTGCGATAATTCTGTCTGCCGAACCAGGTAGAATTTCCTCATACCCTTTTATAATATTAGGTGGCGGAATCGGACCTGAAAATGAACTTCCTCTAACATTAAGAGATCCAGGCTTCTTTTTCTGAACATCTTCCACCTCAATATCATGTTCTTTAGATATTTCATTCTTTTTCTGATTGATTCCCTCGTACTTCTTTTCTATATCTTTCTGCACTTTCATAGATTGCTTCTCCGACATGTCTCCAATCCCCCCTTAATGCTTCCATGTCTTTTTCACTACTATTGTATAAATCCGGCCATCTATTTGCTCCATACAAATTTAATACTCTTTGAAAACCATTTAAAAAAGATCTACTAATTGTTTTAGCCATAAAATCAACTCCTTTATTTTCTCTCCCTAAATATAGCATACTTTATTTTTCTTTTTTACACAAGAGATTTTCCTTATATTATACGCTTTTTTATCATATGTGATGCTGGCAAAAACAGAAACAAAGAACCACATTTTGACCATCTACAGAAGCACACAGAAAAGGACATTGCAGCAAGCTGCAATGTCCTCATCCAAAGATTATCTTATAAGACCAGTAATTTAATTATTTAACCTTAACAGTTACTTTAGCGGACTTCTTACCAATCTTAACAGTTACTTTTGTGCTACCTTTCTTCTTACCTTTTACGGTAACTGTAGCAGAACCCTTAGAAAGTTTCTTCTTAGATACTGTGACAATCTTCTTGTTCTTTACAGAAACTTTCATCTTATCTGTTGTCTTAGCTTTCTTGTTCTTAGCTGTTACTGTGAACTTAAGTGTAGCTTTCTTACCCTTCTTTACAGTAACTTTAG
>OGNO01000876.1_pt1 | contig 16990 bp, 15 predicted proteins | sample 1573491 | NCBI WGS metagenome assembly OGNO01 (sample SAMEA2581900, study PRJEB24529) | metagenome | biome: Human gut stool | place: China | collected 2011
TATTCCGAATTTCTTGTTAAAAAAGCAGCTGAGCAAAAAGCAATTGAAGAAAAATATGAGAATGATATGAAAGAGATTGAACGTCTTGAAGGTATCATTGCTCAGCAAAGGCAGTGGAACAGAGAAAAGAATATCAAAACTGCCGAGAGTAAGGAAAAGGTTGTTGAAAAAATTAAGGCTCAACTTGTAATTCCCGATAAAAAGCTTGAAAAAATCAGGTTTGCTTTTACGCCTAAATGTGTATCGGGTGAGGACGTTTTAGAGGTTGACGGTCTTAAGAAATCTTTTGGGGAGCATATTGTTTTTCAAAACGCAAGCTTTAATGTTAAAAGGGGAGAACGGGTTTTTCTTTTGGGCGATAACGGCTGCGGCAAAACCACTCTTTTAAAAATTCTTATGGGCGATTTAAGCCGAGATGACGGAACGTTTAAATTCGGCGCAAGTCTTATGACGGGATATTTCGACCAAGTTCAGGCTAAGCTTGACTTGAGCAAGACCGTGCTTGACGAGGTTTGGAGCGCATATCCGTTTATGACCGAAACTAAGGTCAGAAACGCACTTGCCGCCTTCCTATTTAAAGGGGAAGAAGTTTACAGAAAACTTGATGTTTGTTCGGGCGGTGAGCGTGCAAGAGTTGCGCTTTTGAAACTTATGCTCGGCGGGTATAATTTTCTTTTGCTTGATGAGCCGACAAATCATCTTGATGCTTTTTCACGTGAGGAACTTGAAAATACACTTCTAAATTACAGCGGAACTATGCTTATTGTATCTCACGACAGATATTTTATTAATAAGCTTGCTACACGCATTGTTGAGCTTACTCCAAACGGCTGCAACAATTTCCTTGGAAATTATGATGATTACAGCGAGCACAGATATGTAAGCGAGGTTAAAAAAGAAGAAAAGCAAAAGCCTAAGGTTAATGATTATAAGCTTAAAAAAGAAAGGCAGAGTAATTTAAGAAAGCTTAATACTCTTTTAAAGCGTCTTGAGGAGGAGATTGATGAAACCGAAAATGAAATCGGCAAATACGAGTCAGAACTTTCGGGCGCAGAGTATGAAAAGCTTATGGAATATACTTCTAAAATCGACGAACTTTCAAAAAAGCGTGATGCGCTTTATGAAAAATGGGAGAGTGCCTCTCTTGAACTTGCACAATTAGAGGAAGAATAGCTATGTCAAAAATTGTAGTTGTCGGCGGCGGAGCGGCAGGGCTTTTGTGTGCGGCTAAAAGTGCCGAAAAGGGCAACGATGTTATTATAATAGAAAAAATGAATAGATGCGGCAGAAAGCTTATGATTACTGGCAAAGGCAGATGCAATGTCACAAATGCAAGCTTTGAGCTTGACGATTTGATATCAAACGTGCCTACAAATCCACGTTTTCTTTATTCTGCATTTTCAAATTTTATGCCTTATGATACTATGGCTTTGTTTGAAGAACTCGGCGTGCCGCTTAAAATAGAGAGGGGAAACCGTGTTTTTCCTCAAAGCGATAAAGCTGTTGATATTGTTGATGCACTTGTGAATTACGCTAAACAAAGCGGTGTTAAAATAATTCAAGGAAAAGTAAAGGCGTTTGAACTTGACGGTAATGCGATTAAAACGCTTATTCTTGATGATAAAACTAAAATTGAATGTGATAAGGTTTGCCTTTGCACGGGCGGTAAAAGCTATCCGCTTACGGGCTCAACAGGTGACGGCTATACACTTGCAAAACAGGCAGGACACACAATCGTTCCGCTCAAACCGTCGCTCGTGCCGTTTACTTCCGGTGATAAACAATGCAAGGATATGCAGGGACTTGCCCTCAAAAATGTTGCGCTCAGAATAGTTGATAAGAACAGTAAAAAGGCTGTTTACAGCGACTTCGGCGAAATGCTTTTTACACATTTCGGAATGAGCGGTCCGATGATTTTATCGGCAAGCTCGCACATCCGTGATATTCAGCCCGACCGTTATATTGCGGAAATTGACCTCAAGCCGGCACTTGATTTTGAACACCTCGACAGGCGTATTCAGAACGATTTCAAAGAGAATTCAAACCGTGATGTTTCAAACGCATTTTCAAAGCTTTTGCCGAGAAAAATCATAGTTCCCGTTCTCAAACGCTGGGGAGTTCCCTTTGACAAAAAGTGTAATTCAATTACTAAAGAGGAGCGACACGCTCTTTGTGAAATTCTCAAATGCTTTACGGTTGAAATCAGCGGTTTCAGACCGATTGAGGAGGCAATCATAACCTCAGGCGGTGTAAAAACTTCCGAAATCAACCCGAAAACCATGGAAAGCAAGCTTGTAAGCGGTCTGTACTTTGCAGGTGAAGTAATCGACTGCGACGCCTACACAGGCGGTTTTAATCTCCAGATTGCATGGAGTACAGGACGGCTTGCCGGAGAAAACAGTGCATATATCTGATTTGATTATACATAATATATTTGATTGAAAGGATGTAATTTATGTCAATAGCAATCGCTTTGGACGGTCCTGCAGGAGCAGGTAAATCCTCAATTGCAAAAAGAGTTGCAAAGGCACTTGACTGTATTTATGTTGATACAGGAGCGCTTTATCGCACAATCGGTCTGTCGGCAACAAGAAATTCCGTAGCTCCCGAAGATGAAAATGCGGTAAAGAATTTGCTTTCAAAAATCACAGTTGACCTAACATTCAATGAAAAGGGCGAGCAGATTGTTCTGCTTGACAACGAAGATGTGTCCGGACTCATCAGAACCCCGGAGGCATCAATGATGGCGTCAAAAATTTCTGCCGTACCGATTGTAAGAGCTTATCTTCTTGATTTGCAGAGAAATATGGCAAAGACGCATGATGTAATTATGGACGGCAGAGATATCGGCACGGTTGTGCTGCCCGATGCACAGGTTAAAATTTTTCTTACAGCGTCCCCCGAGGCAAGAGCCGAAAGAAGATATAAGGAGCTTGTTGAAAAGGGTATGGATGTAAAATACGACGACATTTTAAACGATGTAATAACCCGTGATTACAACGATACTCACCGCAAAACAGCTCCGCTCAAGCCTGCCGAGGGTTGCGTTACCGTTGACACAACAGAGCTTGATTTTGAGCAGTCGGTTGAAAAAATAATTTCCGTTATAAAGGAGAATATCTGATGGGTCAGTCAAAGGCACTTTACGCAGTCGGCAGAGCTGTCTGCAAGCCTGTTTTCAAACTTTTGTACAGATATAAAACTATAATTGAAGAGCCGCTTCCGCTTGTGGGGGGCATGATTATTGCAAGTAACCATATATCAAATTCAGATCCGGTTCTTCTCGGTTTGTCGCAGAAAAAGCGCAGACTGTTCTTCATGGCAAAAATTGAACTTTTTAAAAATAAATTCTTCGGTGCGTTAATCCGTGCGCTCGGTGCATTCCCCGTTGAAAGGGGTGCAGGTGACGGCAAGGCTATCAAGACAGGCGAAGACCTTATCCGTGACGGCGAGATTATGACAATCTTTATTGAGGGCGGTCGTTCAAAAACAGGTGAACTTATGCGTCCCCGCAGCGGATGTGCTCTTGTTGCACAGCAGATGCAGGTCCCTGTTGTGCCTGCCTGCATCACAATTATAGGCAACAAAAAGCATACGTTTGCAAAGAGAGTTATCCACTTCGGCAAACCTCTCACGCCCGAAAAGCTCGGACTTACTCCGGACAGCGGAAGACGGGAGCTTAAAGGTGCAACAACAAAGATCATGGACGAAATCAAAAGAATGAGGGAGCAGGATTTAATTGAGTATAAAAAAGGCTGATTCTGCAGGATTCTGCTTCGGTGTCAACCGTGCAATCAATATCGTAAATGAACTGCTTGAAAAAGGAATAAAGGTTGCAACCCTCGGACCTATTATCCACAATATGGAAATGGTTCACGAGCTTGAAGAAAGAGGATGCACTCCCGTTAAAGCAGTTGACGAGCTTACTGACGATACAACGCTTGTAATCCGTTCACACGGAGTTGAAAAAAGCGTTATTGATTCTCTTGTAAAAAGAGGAATTAACTTTGAGGACGCAACGTGTCCTTTTGTTAAAAAAATTCACAAGATTGTATCAAACACAAACCCTGAAAATGATGTTGTTTTGATTGCAGGAAATAAAAATCATCCCGAGGTTTGCGGTATAATAGGTCATTGTGCAAGTGATTGTTACACATTTAATAACGAGGCAGAGCTTGATGATTTATTGCCAAATATTCTAAAAGAGAATAATAAACAGGTGCAAATTGTCGCACAGACAACATTTGACACACAAGAATGGAAAAAATGTGTAAAAAAGATAAAAAAGCTATGTACAAATGCAAAAATATTTGATACAATATGTAATGCTACGCAAGTTAGGCAAACCGAAGCTTCTCAGATTGCCGCCGAATCCGACTTTATGGTTGTAATCGGCGACAGGCACAGCTCCAACACGGGAAAGCTTTTTGATATATGCAAAAGACAGTGTGAGAACACGGTTCTCATTGAAACCGCTGCCGAGCTTGATTTAAACAAGGTTTCGGTTGCCGAATCAATCGGCGTAACTGCGGGTGCTTCAACGCCTGCAAGGATAATAAAGGAGGTACTGGATACAATGAGTGAAGTAAAATCCGGTGAAACAAATTTGGAACCATCTTTTGAGGAGATGCTTGAGGAGTCCCTCAAAAACTTTAATACAAACGAGAGGGTAATGGGCACAGTTCTGAGCATAGCTCCCAACGAAGTTCAGGTAGATGTCGGCAGAAAGCAGACAGGCTTTATTCCTGCTTCAGAGCTTTCAAACGATCCTAACGCAAGACCCGAAGATGTAGTTAAAGTAGGCGATGTTATTGAGCTTCTTATTATGAAGACCAATGATCAGGAAGGCACTATCATGCTTTCAAAGCGCAGAGTAGATGCACAGAAGGGTTGGGAAGAGCTCAAAGAAAAGGCAGAGTCACAGGAGGTTCTCTCCGGCAAGGTTACTGAGGCAGTTAAGGGCGGCGTAATCGTTCTTTACAACGGCTCAAGAATCTTTATCCCTGCATCACAGGCAACAGCAACTCGTGAAGAGAGCCTTGAAGACCTCGTAGGTCAGGATGTTGCTTTCAGACTTATCGAAGTTTCACAGAACGGCAGACGCAGAAGAGCTATCGGTTCAATCCGCAGCGTACTCAAGGAGCAGAGAGCTGCTCAGCGTGAAGAATTCTGGAAAACCTGCGAAGTTGGCAAGCGTTACAAGGGCGTTGTTAAGTCGCTTACAAGCTACGGCGCATTTGTTGACCTCGGTGGCGTGTTCGGCATGATTCACATTTCAGAGCTTTCATGGACACACATTAAGCATCCGAGCGAGGTTGTTAATGTAGGCGATACAGTTGATGTTTACATAAAGGATATCAATGAGGAAACAAAGAAGATTTCTCTCGGCTTCAAGAATGCTGAAGACAATCCGTGGGAAATCCTCAAGAACAACTATCCCGAGGGAACAGTTGTTAAGGCTACAATCGTTGGTCTTACAACATTCGGTGCATTCGCAAACATCATCCCCGGCATTGACGGTCTTATCCATATTTCTCAGATTGCAAACAAGAGAATTGAAAAGCCCGCTGATGTACTCAAGGTTGGCGATGTTGTTGAAGCTAAGATTACTGCAATCGACTTCGACAAGAAGCGTGTAAGCCTTTCAATGCGTGCACTTCTTCCTGAAGACGAGCAGGCACCTGCTAAGTCTGAAGAAGCTGCTGAATAATCAGAACTTTTGTGGGCATCCGAAAGGATGCCCTTTTGTTTTAAATTAATTTAATCGGGTACAGGCTATGAAACGACTGATTTCCCTTGCTGTGGCTGTTATGCTTATCACACTCCTCGGTGTGTGCAGAAGCCGTGCGTATGATGAATACAATCTGACTGACCTTGCCGCTTGTTCGTCTGTAAAAAGTGACAGCAACGGCAAGGGAGGATTTGTGTGCGCATTTTCGGGAAATACAGTGTTTTCAGCAAGGCTTGTGCCCGATTTTTCTGCATACAGTTTTTCTGTCGGCGGTCGGATAAGGAGTGTGTCACAGAGCGGAAACTACACTTATGCACTTGTTTTTGATGATGCTTTCACTAATAAATATTCAGTGTATTCTCTTAATCTTGATAACGGAAATGTTTCACAGAACACTTTTGTTGATGAAAATTTTATGACCAGTTCCTTTTCGGTAACAGATAATCGCATTTACTATATCAAGACCGACAGCCTGAAATCTTATGTTGCGTGCAGGGATTTTTCATCTGATAAAAAGTCGAAAATAACTTTTTCAGACAATGTAAACGAGGTTTTTAATAATAACGGAAAGTCATACGCAAGACTTTGTGACGGTTCAATTTACAAGCTCTCGCAATTGTCAACCTATGTTGCCGACACAGGTGAACTTAAAAATATTTATAACGCAGGAATAAACAGAGTTATAAACGAAGACGGGTTTATTGTTTCGCTGTCAGATAATTCAAGGGATTATGTTTCAAATGCCGCAACCGAAAATGTTTCGGTATCTGACGGAAAAATATATTCTGCCGTGAATTATCGACTTAATCTGAAAACATCCGAAAAAACGAAAAGCGTGTCAATTCCCGACAGAGCAACTGCTGTTGTATCTTACAAAAATCGATGTGCTGTTTTGCTTGATAACGGAACGGTTCAGGTATTTGGTTCGGCTGATTTTGAAGAAAAGAAAACAAGTGGCAATGACGGCAGTAACGATAATCACAATTCTTCTAAATCAGATATTCAACTGAATAATTCCGAATACCTGTTTTCTGACGGGATAGTTTACGGGATTTACAGCGGAGAAACCGTTGCCGATTTCAAAAACAAAACTTCTGCCGAAAATGTATATAAGGCGGACGGTACGCTTGCAAAGAGCGGAAAGCTGAAAACAGGCTTTACTGCCATTATAGATTCAAGGACTTATGTTATTGCAGTTTGCGGAGATGTGACAGGCGAGGGCAATGTAAATTCAAAAGATGTCACGTTTTTGCAAAAACACCTCTGTGATAATGCAGAATTAGACGGTGCATATCTCAAAGCCGCCGATTTTAACCTTGACGGCGAAGCAGATAACCGTGACCTTGTCTTAATTTCAAGACAAAAAAATTGACAAAACAAAAACCGCCCCAATCGGAGCGGTTTAATTTATTTTGTCAGAAATAAACTTTATCAGTCCATTTCCCAGTTGTGCCATACATTCTGGATATCATCGTTATCCTCGAACATATCAAGCATCTTCTGCATCTTTGTTGCAGTTTCTTCGTCCTCAAGCTTTGTATATGTGCTTGGAACCATTTCAATTTCAGCAGAAACGAATGTGTAGCCGAGCTTTTCAAGCTCATCTCTTACAGCGCCGAAATCATCTGTTTCTGTGTAAATTGTAAATACATCATCGTCAGCCTCAAAGTCTGATGCACCGCACTCAAGAGCATCGCTCATCACGGTATCCTCATCCTTTTCAAGGTCCTCACGCTCAATAACGAGAACGCCCTTCTTTGAGAACATAAAGCTTACACAGCCCTGTGTACCCATATTGCCGCCGAATTTATCAAAGTAATGTCTTACTTCGCCTGCTGTTCTGTTTCTGTTGTCTGTAAGTGCCTCAACAATTACGGCAACGCCGTTTGGACCGTAGCCCTCATATGTAACAGCCTCATAGTTTGTAGCGTCGGCATCGCTTGATGCTTTCTTGATGATTCTTTCAATGTTGTCATTAGGTACATTTGCAGCCTTTGCTTTTGCAATACAATCCTTGAGTTTTGAGTTAACGGAAGGATCGGCACTTCCGCCTTCCTTGATTGCAACAATAAGTTCTCTGCCGATTTTTGTAAATACTTTAGCTCTTGCGGCATCGTTCTTACCTTTTTTCTGCTTGATTGTACTCCATTTGTTATGTCCTGACATTAATATCATTCCTTTGTCAATAAAGTATAATTATCTTATTAAGTATATCACACACACCTTTGTGATGTAAATAAAAAAAGTTATTACAGTTTTGTAATAACTCCATTGTCAAATATCGCCTGTGGTGCTATAATCTATGTTGTAGAAAATAAATGCCGATAAATTTGATGTAAATATAAAAAATAAAGCTTAAATGCCGAAAATATAATTTTACGAAGGGAGTTTTTGAAATGATCAGATCTATGACGGGTTTCGGAAGATGTGAAACCGTTATCAACGGTCGGGAGATTACCGTTGAAATCAAAAGCGTGAATCACCGCTATTTTGAATTTTCCTGCAGAACCCCAAGAAGTTACGGATTTCTTGACGACAAGCTTAAAAACTATGTAAATTCAAGGGTTTCACGAGGCAAGATTGATATGTTCGTATCAATCGGTGCGTCCGATGAAGAACCCTGTGATGTAACTGTTAATCATCAGCTTGTTTCGGGATATATCAACGCTTTTAAGGAAATCAGCGAAAAGTACGATATTCCGAATGATGTTTCAACAGTTTCACTTTCACGCTTTCCTGATGTTTTCACGGTTCACAAAGCGCCTGAGGACGAGGATCAAATTACTGCCGATGTTCTTTCAGCCGCAAAGATTGCAGTTGATGCTTTTGTTGCAATGCGTGAAACAGAGGGCGAGAAGATGAAAGAGGACATTCTTTCAAGAGCCAACACAATTCTTTCTGTTGTAGGCGAAATTGAGGAGCGTTCTCCGCAGACTGTTGCCGAGTATGAACAAAGACTTATGGAACGCATCAAGCAGACGCTTGCTGAAAATGATGTCAAGGTTGACGAGCAGAGGGTTCTCACAGAGGTTGCCGTGTTTGCGGATAAGGTAGCCGTTGCGGAGGAAACCGTAAGACTTCGCAGCCACTTTGACCAGCTTTCAAAGTTCCTTGAATATGACGAGCCTGTCGGCAGAAAAATTGATTTTATCATTCAGGAAATGAACCGTGAGTCAAATACAATCGGTTCAAAGGTTCAGGATGCAATTCTTGCACATAAGGTTGTTGACATCAAGAGTGAGATTGAAAAAATCCGTGAACAGGTTCAGAATATCGAATAAGGTGAACAGATGAAGCTTATTAATATCGGTTTTGGTAATCTTGTCAGCTCCGACAAGATTGTTGCAGTAGTTACTCCGGACTCCGCTCCCGTAAAGCGAATTGTTCAGGATGCAAAACAGAACAATTTGCTTATTGACGCAACCTGCGGACGAAAATGCAAATCGGTGATTGTTGCCGAGAATAATCATGTTATTCTCTCAGCAATTTCATGTGAGGCAATTCAGAACAGAACGGACGAAAGTGAGGAAAACAAGGATGAGCATTAACAGAAAAGGAAATCTTATTTTATTTACCGGTTCATCGGGTGTAGGCAAGGGTACAATAATTAAGGAACTTCTTGACCGTGACAAAAATATCCGTCTTTCGGTTTCAAACACAACAAGAGAACCGAGAGAGGGAGAGATTGACGGGGTTCATTATAACTTTTTGACAAGAGAACAGTTCAACGATGTTCTGAAAAAAGACGGCTATCTTGAACACGCAGAGTTTTGCGGTAATCTCTACGGCACTCCTAAAAAGCAAGTTGAAGATATGCTCAATCAGGGTTATGATGTTCTGCTTGAGATTGAGGTCAAGGGCGGACTTCAGATTCTTGACAAATATCCCGACATTCTCAGTATCTTCATTCTTCCGCCTTCAATGGAGTCGCTTGAAAGACGGCTTCGCAGAAGAGGTACAGAGGATGAAGAAACTATTCGGAAAAGGCTTGCACAGGCTGCCGAGGAAATCAGCTACAAGGACAGATATAAGTACAATGTGGTAAACGGCGACCTTGAAACAGCAATAAATGAGGTTCTCGATATTCTTCATAAAGAGGATGAAAACCTCATTAAATAATATACAAAGAAAATTAACATAAAATATTTTAAGAGGAGAATTATTATGCATAAAGTTGATGTGGATTCATTATTACAGGGTAAGCAGAGTAAGTACGCACTTGTTGTAGGCGTTGCAAAAAGAGCAAGAGAAATTACTCAGACTTTTGAAGAGGAACAGATTGTAACAGAGGATAAGCCTGTTCTTATCGCAATCAAGGAAATCGAAGGTCATGAAATCAACATTCTTGAGCCTGACGAAGATGAACTCTGATTTAACAGTCAAAGTTGCCGTTGAAAACACAACATATGTTTTCGACAAATTATTTGACTACCTTGTACCGTCTGCCTTTACCGATTTGGTTCAGGTCGGCAAAAGGGTTCTCGTTCCGTTCGGCAGAGGCAACAAAAAGAAACAGGGTATAATTTTTGAGCTTTCTCCCGTGAGTGATGACATTCCGGTAGAAAAGCTCAAAAGCATTTGTTCCGTTCTTGATGACGAACCTGTCCTGTCAAAAGAACTTTTGAAGCTTGCCGAGTTTATGAAAGAGCATTATTTCTGCACCTATTATGATGCGGTAAAAACAATGCTCCCTGCGGGTATAAATTACAAAATCACAACGCTTTACGGTGTTCGTGAGGGTGTAGATGAAGAAGAGCTTTCCGAGGAACAGCAAAGAATTTTTGCTTACCTTCATTCAAAAAGAAAAGCCGTAAAGTCCGATAAAATTCTTGACGATTTCGGATTAGATAACACGGTTATTCTTGAAGATATGGTAAAGTCGGGCTATCTTTACAAATCAGATGAGGCTTTCAGAAAGGTTTCGGATGCGGTGATGAAAATGGCTGCTCCGACCGAACTTGCCGACAGCGACAATATCAAGCTTACCGAAAAGCAGAAAGCCGTTCTCGACCTTATCAAAATGACAGGCGGAACTTCCGTTAAAGAGGTTTGTTACTTTACTGGTGTCACAACAGGCGTTACGGACGCACTTTATAAAAAAGGTCTTATCTACTACTATGACGAAGAAGTGTTCCGTATTGAGGACAGAACAAAGGACGAAAGTCTTGCCCCTGTTGCGTTGTCAAAACAACAGCAGACAGCCTGCGATAACCTATATGCCGAATATGCCGATTCAAAACCGCATACAAGCCTTTTGTTCGGTGTTACAGGTTCGGGAAAAACAAGCGTTTTTATGAAACTGATTGAGCGTGTAATAAACGATAACAAGGGAATCATCGTTATGGTGCCTGAAATTTCGCTTACACCGCAGTTTGGTTCAACCTTTTCAAATCGTTTCGGCGAGCAGATTGCCGTATTTCACAGCGCACTTTCACTCGGTGAAAGGCTTGATGAATACAAGCGTGTAAAAAAAGGTCTTGCAAAAATCGTTATAGGAACACGAAGTGCCGTGTTTGCTCCGTTTGAAAAAGTCGGTCTTATCATAATGGACGAGGAACAGGAGTACAGCTATAAGTCTGAAAGCTCCCCCAGATACCAAGCAAGACAAATCCCAAAATTCAGATGCAGCTACGATAATGCCTTGCTTGTTTTAAGTTCGGCAACTCCGTCGGTTGAATCATATTACTACGCAAAAAACGGAAGATATTCGCTTAACACGCTCACCGAGAGGTACGGCGATGCGGTTTTGCCGAAGGTTGTTGTCGCAGACATGAATGTTGAACAGCAAAACGGCAATGTAACGGGATTTTCCGAAACCTTGCTTGAAAATCTGCGCTATAATCTTGAAAATAACAAGCAGTCAATTCTGCTTTTAAACAGACGGGGATACAACACCTTTGTAACCTGCCGAATGTGCGGTGAACCTGTTGTGTGTCCCAACTGTTCAAGATCGCTCACATATCACAGCGCCAACCGCAGAATGATGTGTCACTACTGCGGATATTCCGTGCCTTATACGGAAGAATGTCCGTCTTGTCACAGCAAATCTTTAAGATTTGGCGGAACCGGCACTCAAAAGGCTGAAAGTGAAATTTCAGAGCTTTTTCCCGATGCAAGAATATTGCGTATGGATACCGATGTAACATCTTCAAAATCATCCTATGAAAAGATGATAACGGCATTTGCAGACGGTAAGTACGATATTCTTGTGGGAACACAAATGGTTGCAAAGGGACTCAATTTTCCCAATGTGACGCTTGTGGGAGTTCTCAACACGGACTATATGCTGTATGCCGATGATTACAGAAGCTACGAAAGAACATTTTCCCTTTTAACTCAGGTAGTCGGCAGAAGCGGCAGAGGTGCGTCAAAGGGTATGGCTGTTATTCAGTCCTACACTCCCGACAACCTCATAATCTCTATGGCGGCAAGGCAGGATTATCTTGCCTTTTACAGCACCGAAATTCAGGTCAGAAAAGCAATGCTTTATCCGCCTTTTGCGGATATCTGTCTTATCGGCTTTTCGGGTGAAAAACAGCAGCTTACAATGAAAGCGGCTAACAGCTTTTTGCAGTGCTTTGTCAGTCACGCAAGAAGCGAATACCCTGCCATGCCTTTGAGAATACTCGGTCCGTCACCCGCAAATGTTGTGAAAGTGAGCAATAAATTCAGGTATAAACTTATAATAAAATGTAAAAATAACCGTGATTTCAGAGGACTGCTCTCAGCGGTTATGACAGAATTCGGAAAGAATAAGGAATTTGGAAAGGTCAGTACATATGCGGATATGAACGCTCTGACCTGTTAGCGAAAGGATATAATTTATGGCTTTAAGACAAATTGTAAAAGAGGGCGACAGCGTTCTCACAAAAAAATGCAGACCTGTCGTAAAGTTTGATGACCGCCTTGCAGATCTTATTGACGATATGATTGAAACTTTGCACAAGGCTGAGGGAGTGGGACTTGCCGCTCCTCAGGTCGGAATTTTAAGAAGAGTTGTGGTTATTGATGTCGGCGAAGGTCCGATTGAGCTTGTAAACCCGAAAATCATCGCTTACAGCGGCAAGCAGGAAACTCTTGAGGGTTGTCTTTCAATTCCCGGCAAGTGGGGTTACACAGTAAGACCTGATTATGTAAAGGTTAAGGCTCAGGACAGACACGGTGACGAATTCGTTATTGACGGCAAGGATTTGCTTGCAAAGGCTTTTTGTCACGAACTCGACCATCTTGAGGGAATTCTCTTTACTCAGGTTGCAACAAGAATGTTGACTCCTGCCGAAATTGAAGAAATGAATAGCTGATAAACAGGTGAAGATATGAAAATAATTTATATGGGTACTCCGGATTTTGCCGTACCTGCACTCAAGGCTCTTGCAAATTCGGAACATGAGGTTTGTGCCGTGTTTACACAACCCGACAAACCTAGGGGAAGAAAGATGATAATGACTCCTCCCGATGTCAAGGTGTGCGCAGAAAAGCTGAACATTCCCGTGTATCAGCCCGAAACCTTTAAGGACGGCAAACCTCTTGAGATTATCAATAAATATAATCCCGATGTCATTGTTGTTGCGGCTTACGGAAAAATTCTTCCCAAGTCGGTTCTTGACTCTGCAAAGTACGGCTGCATCAATCTTCACGGCTCGCTTTTGCCTAAATACAGAGGCGCATCTCCTATTCAGCAGAGCGTATTAAACGGTGACAGGGAAACCGGTGTAACGGCTATGCAAATGGATGTCGGACTTGACACAGGTGACATTCTGAAAGTTGTCAAAACGGAAATCGGTGTGAACGAAACCTCGGGAGAGCTTTTTGACCGTCTTTCTCTTATGGGCGGAGAGCTTATTCTTGACACACTTTCTGCTCTTGAAAAGGGCGAAATCACTCCGATTAAGCAGGACGAAAGCCTTGCAACTCACACTTCAAAAATTGACAAATCGCTTTGTCCGATTGATTTTACAAAACCGGCCTTTGAGGTGCATAATAAAATCAGAGGACTTAATCCGTGGCCGATTGCCACAACCGAAATTAACGGTAAAAAGATAAAGGTTCATTCTTCTTTGTTCTGCGAAAAGAGCGGAAAAGCGGGAACTGTAATCAGCACAAAACCGCTGATTGTTGCCTGCGGTGAAAAGTCGGTTGAGCTTTGTGAAATTCAGCCTGAGGGCAAAAAGAAAATGACCGCCGAGGCATTCCTTGCCGGCCACAGGCTTTCTGTCGGCGATGTAATCGGTTAAAAATTCCCGTCTGCAATATGCAGACAGAAAGGTGTTTGATTTATGGGCTTCTTTTACGGATTTGATATGACCTATCTTGTGTTTATTGTTCCTTGTATCATAATAACATTGATTTGTCAGGTCAAAGTTAAAACAACTTTTTCAAAATATTCACAGATAAGAAATTCAAGAAATATGACAGGCGCTCAGGCGGCTGAATATGTTCTTCGTCAGCACGGTGTAACAGGGGTCAGAATTGAACATGTTGCAGGCAGTATGACAGATCATTTTGACCCGAGAACAAATGTAATCAGACTTTCCGACACGGTTTTTAACAGCACCTCCGTTGCGGCTGTAGGCGTTGCCTGTCATGAGGCAGGTCATGCAGTTCAGCACGCAGAAAATTATCTGCCTAACAGAATCCGTTCGTTTATTCTTCCTGTTGCAAGACTCGGTTCAAGCCTCAGTTGGATTTTTATTATAGTCGGTTTTTGTTTTACACAGAGAGTAGGTTTTGTATTTCTTTATATAGGTATAATCCTGTTTGCGCTTTCCGTACTCTTTACAATCGCAACACTTCCCGTAGAGTTTAATGCGTCAAAAAGAGCGCTTGAAACAATCAGAAACGGCGATCTTCTTTACGGTGAAGAATACACAGGAGCAAAGAGAGTGCTTCAGGCAGCCGCAATGACATATGTTGCAGCGGCTCTTACTGCAATTATGCAGCTTTTAAGATTAATTATAATTGCGAACAATCGCAGAAGATAATTTATTTTGGAGATTAAAATGGCAAACACACGCAATATTGCACTGAATGTGCTGCTTAAAATTGAAAATGAGGGAGCATATTCAAATATTGCTTTGAATAATGCCATAAAGGAAAACCGTCTTTCGGGTGTTGACAGCTCTTTTGTGTCAGCACTCGTTTACGGCGTTCTGGAAAGAAGAATCACGCTTGATTATATTATCAGGTCTTATTCTAAAATTCCGTTAAGGAAAATTGAAACAAAAACAAAAAATATTCTTCGCCTTGGAATACTCCAGCTTTTGTTTATGGACAAAGTTCCCGACAGTGCGGCAGTCAACGAAAGCGTTAATCTTGCCAAAAAGCACAAACTTCAGAAATCATCGGGTTTCATAAACGGAATTCTTCGCAACATCACAAGGGCAGAGGATAAATATACATTACCCGATGAAAAGGACAGGGCTCGATATCTTTCGGTAAAATATTCTGTTCCCGAAAATATTGTGAAATTGTGGGTTAATTCTTACGGAGAAAATAATGCCGAACAGCTTTTGGCATCTCTTAACGGCAGAGCCAAAATCTGTTGTCGTGTTAATACCCTCAGAACAGATGCAGACACATTAATTAAGAAATTATCCGATGAGGGCGTTGTTGCGGAAAAAATTCCGTTTATTGACAACGCACTCTATCTTGAAAATACAGGCTCGGTTGAAAGACTCAGAGCGTACAAGTCCGGACTTTTTCATATTCAGGATGCGTCAAGCCAGCTTTGCGTGAATTTTCTTGACGCAAAGCCTCGCAATATTATGCTTGATGTATGTTCCGCACCGGGCGGAAAGTCGTTTTCGGCGGCTCAGTATATGAACAACCGTGGCAGAATTTTTTCCTGCGATATGTTCGACCATAAACTGAAACTGATTTCGGCAGGTGCTAAAAGGCTTGGCATCACTTGTATTTCAACGCTTTTGCGTGATGCGTCAACCAATGACACGGCACTTCCTGTGGCGGACAGAATCCTCTGTGATGTTCCGTGCAGCGGTCTTGGAATCATGTCAAGAAAGCCCGAAATCAGATACAAGGACGACCTTATTTCCAACGATTTGTCGGATTTGCAGTACAGGATTCTCTGTGCAAGTGCGGATAATCTTGCAGTAGGCGGTAAGCTTGTCTATTCTACCTGTACATTGAATCCTGATGAAAACAATAAAAACACAAAGCGTTTTCTTGAGGAACATCCCGATTTTTACGGAATACCGTTAAAACTTCCAAACGGAATTACCCGTGCATTTGATGAAGAACCATACGAAATAACACTTATGCCGCACACCTGCGGAACAGACGGATTTTACATCAGCTTATTCGGAAAGAAGGCGTCAAATTGAATAATTTAACGGATATCAAGTCAATGACGCTTGATGAGCTGACTGAATTTGTCACAGAAAACGGTTTTCCAAAGTTCAGCGCAAAGCAGATTTATGATTGGTTGTACAAAAATGTGACCGATTTTGACAATATGCGTAACATTCCTGCCGATTTAAAGGCTTTTTTGAAATCAAGTAGTTACATTTCTGTTGCAAATATTGAAAAAAAACTTGTTTCAAGGTATGATAAAACAGTCAAGTACCTTTTTTCGTTTAATGACGGCGAATGTGTAGAGTCTGTTGTAATGAGTTACAAGCACGGATATTCAATCTGTATCTCAACACAGGTTGGTTGTAAAATGGGTTGTACATTTTGTGCAACAGGCAAAAGCGGCTTTTCACGGAGTCTTGAACCGTCGGAAATGCTCGGACAAATTGAGGCCGCACAGCGTGACCTTAACATAAGAATTTCTAACATTGTTCTTATGGGAATGGGTGAACCGCTTGATAATTTTGATAATGTCGTAAAATTTCTCCGACTTGTTTCATCCGACAACGGTCTTAACATTGGAATGCGACATATTACCCTCTCAACCTGCGGTATAGTTCCGAAAATTTATGAGCTTGCAAAACTTCATCTCGGAATAACGCTTTCCGTTTCATTACACGCACCGAACGATGAGATAAGACAGCGGACAATGCCCATTGCAAGAAAATATTCTATTGAAGAATTATTAAAGGCTTGCTCAGATTATTTCAAAACAACAGGTCGCAGAGTTACATTTGAATACTCTATGATAAGCGGAGTTAATGACAGCGATGAAAACGCAAGAGAGCTTGCAAAACGACTTGAGGGTACACAAAGCCATGTTAATCTGATCCCCGTCAATACTGTTGAGGGAACAGGCTACTTAAAAAGCAATATTAAAAGACAGCAGGC
>OGNO01000882.1_pt1 | contig 16934 bp, 11 predicted proteins | sample 1573491 | NCBI WGS metagenome assembly OGNO01 (sample SAMEA2581900, study PRJEB24529) | metagenome | biome: Human gut stool | place: China | collected 2011
TCGAACTCTCGACTAAGTTTTCACGTAACATTGAGTTGAAAATTCCGTTTGTAACAGCCGCTATGGACACTGTTACCGAAGCGAAGATGGCTATTGCCATTGCCCGTGAAGGCGGTATTGGCGTGATTCATAAGAATATGTCTATTGAGGAGCAAGCCCGTCAGGTTGCTATTGTAAAACGTGCCGAAAACGGTATGATTTACGATCCGGTAACAATCAAGAGAGGTTCTTCGGTAGCTGATGCATTGGGCTTGATGTCCGAGTATAAGATTGGCGGTATTCCGGTAGTGGACGATGAAGGACATTTAGTAGGAATCGTAACCAACCGTGACCTCCGTTTTGAGAAAGACCATAACAAGCGTATCGATGAGGTGATGACGAAAGACAACATCGTTACCACCAACCAGACAACCGATTTGGAAGCTGCTGCTCAAATCTTGCAGGAGCACAAAATCGAGAAGTTGCCGGTGGTCGATAAAGACAATAAACTGGTAGGTCTGATTACCTATAAAGACATCACCAAGGCTAAAGACAAACCCATGGCTTGCAAGGATAGCAAAGGCCGTCTTCGTGTGGCTGCCGGTGTAGGTGTGACAGCCGATACATTGGAGCGTATGCAGGCATTGGTCGATGCCGGAGCAGATGCTATTGTAATTGATACTGCTCACGGGCATTCCATGTATGTAATAGAAAAATTGAAAGAAGCTAAGAAGCGTTTTCCGAATATTGATATAGTAGTAGGCAACATCGCTACCGGAGAGGCTGCCAAGGCATTGGTTGAGGCCGGTGCGGACGGAGTAAAGGTCGGTATCGGTCCGGGCTCCATTTGTACTACTCGTGTCGTTGCAGGTGTAGGTGTTCCTCAGTTGTCTGCCGTGTACGATGTGGCAAAGGCACTGAAAGGCACAGGTATTCCTTTGATTGCCGATGGCGGTTTGCGCTATTCCGGTGATGTCGTGAAGGCTTTGGCTGCCGGCGGTTACTCTGTTATGATTGGTTCATTGGTTGCCGGAACAGAAGAATCTCCGGGTGAAACGATTATTTTCAACGGACGTAAATTCAAGTCTTATCGCGGCATGGGTTCTTTGGAAGCCATGGAGCATGGTTCTAAAGACCGTTACTTCCAGAGCGGAACGAGCGATGTGAAGAAGCTTGTACCGGAAGGTATTGCAGCTCGTGTTCCTTATAAGGGAACTTTATATGAAGTGATTTATCAGCTGACCGGCGGTTTGCGTGCAGGTATGGGATATTGCGGCGCTGCCAATATAGAGAAGCTGCATGATGCCAAATTCACCCGCATCACCAATGCCGGTGTGTTGGAAAGCCATCCGCATGATGTTGCGATAACCAGCGAGGCTCCGAATTATAGCCGTCCCGAATAAGGATATTCATCCATAAAGATATATGCCCGGAGAGTAAATTATACTTTTCGGGCATTATTTGTTTATGATATTGTATCTTTGTGAACTTGCTTGTTTATTGGTTTTGCCTATTTTAGACAGATGGTTATGATAAGGACTTGTTTGGTGATGATTTTTTTCGGAGTGAGCTGGCTTGCTTTTTCCCAGCAGGACCCGGTGTTGATGCGTGTCAATGGAAAGGATGTGTTGCGTTCTGAGTTTGAGTATTATTATAACAAGGATGCGGCATCGTTTGCTTCCGGGTATGTTGCACCGGAAAAGTATGCGGAGCGGTTTGCAGACTTCAAGTTGAAAGTATCTGCTGCCGAGACAGCCGGTTTGGATACGGCTCTTTCATTTCGTGAGAAGGTTGAAAATTACCGCAACCGGTTGATAAAATCGTATCTGACAGATACGGCTGTCATTGAAAATGAAGCCCGTCGGTTGTATGATAAAATGAAAGCCGGTCATTATGCGGGACGCGTCCGTGTGAGTCATATTTTTAAGTATCTTCCTCAAAATGTATCCGGTCATGCATTGTGTAAAGCAGTTGCCGGCATGGACTCCATTTACGAATATCTCCGGAGGAATCAGACACCTGAGGCTTTTGATGCCTGCGTAAAACGTTTTTCTGATGAGAAACAGCCATTTTGGGTGAGTAGGCTGCAAATGCCGATAGAGTTTGAGAATACAGCTTTTGAGTTATCGGCAGGCGAAGTGTCCCAACCCTTTTTTACGCCGCAAGGCATTCATATTGTGAAAGTTATTGAGCGAATGGAAATGCCGTCTTTTGACGATGTGAAGAATGGAATGGAGGTTTGTCGGGCTTATCGCCACGGGACTGATTGGGGAGTTGAAGCACAGGTGGAGAAGCTGAAGAAAGAATATGGGTATGCTCCCGACAAAACGGGTATGGACGAACTGATACGTACAGGACAAACAAAACGTACGCTGTTTACATTGGCAGGAAAGAGCTATACGGGAAATGACTTTATCCGTTTTGCAGCAGCATATCCGGCTGGTATACGCAGGCAGCTGGATGCTTTTGTAATGAAAACTGTACTTGATTATGAAAATGTATGTTTGGAACGGAAATATCCGGAATTACGTTATCAGGTGGAGGAGTATAGGAACCGCTTGTTGCTGGATAAAATCACCGGACAGGAAATCCATAAACGAATCGGGTCAGATGAGACCGGTCTGCAAACTTATTTTGAAAAACATCGTTCCGACTATCAGTGGAGGGAACAGCGGTATAAAGGTATTGTTCTGCACGGAGTAAGCAAACGTATTGTCAAACAAGCCCGTAAATTCTTGAAGAGTCTGCCGGAAGAAGAATGGAAAGATGCGATTCGGTTGACTTTCAATGCCGGTGCACAGCCTCAGATACAGGCGGAGCAGGGAACATTCGCTTCCGGTGACAATGTATATGTCGATGATTTGGTGTTTAAGGGCAAGGACGCAGCGCCTATGGTGTCATTCCCTTTTACTGCCGTGCTGGGTAAGAAGGTGAAAGCGCCGGATGACTATCGGGAAGTAAAAGACAGGGTGGTTACTGATTATCGGAATTGTCTGGAGAAGCAGTGGATAACCCATTTGCGCACCTCGGCTAAGGTTGAAATTAACCAAGAGGTTTTAAAAACCGTTAATAATCACTGATGCAACCGATTAAAGCCGTATCTTCGTACCTTAAAATGTAGTAAATATCAGCTGGTAATGCGAACAACCTGTTTGGGACTTTTAATCCTTCTTTTCTGTGGCTCGTGCAAGGAACAGCACGATCATGGAGGGCGAACACCGTTAGTGGAATTGGATGGTAACTTCCTTTACCATGAAGACCTGCAGGCGGTGCTTCCCGCAGGATTGTCGAAAGATGACAGCCTGTTGTTTGCAGAGCATTACATCCGTAACTGGGCAGAAGATGTGCTGTTGTATAAGAAGGCGCAGAGTAATATTCCCAACAGCGGAGAGATTGACAAACTGGTGGAGAATTACAGGAAGGCGTTGATTATGCATGCATACCAGCAGGCGCTGATAAACCAAACTCTTTCTGAAGAAATTTCGGAAACGGAACTGGCTGATTATTATGAGAAGCATCAAGAGCTTTTTAAGGTGGAGAGTCCTTTGATAAAGGGATTGTTTATCAAAGTTCCCCTCACAGCCCCTCAACTGGGCAGTGTTCGCCGTTGGTACAGGACCGAAAACCGCGAGGCCGTAGAGCATCTGGAAAAATACAGTCTGCAGAATGCCGTGAAGTACGAGTATTTTTATGACAAGTGGGTTCCGATAACCGAAGTGATGGACTTGATGCCGTTGAAAGTGCCCGATGCCGGAGAATATCTGAATAAGAACCGCCACGTGGAACTGAAAGATACGGCTTTTCATTATTTTCTGAATGTGAGCGATTATCGTGCTGTGGGAGAACAGGAACCGTATGAGTTTGCCCGTAGTCAGGTGAAGGATATGATGCTGAACATGAAGCAGGTGAATTTTATGAAGCAGGTGAAAGAAGATTTGTATCAGCGTGCGGAGAAAAAAGATAAAATTAAGTATTATTAGTATAAGATACCAAGAATGAAGATGTGTATGAACTTTAAGTTTGTAGTTTTATTTGCCTTGACGCTGTTAGCCGGTTCTACCGTTTATGGACAAGACAATGTGATTGACGAGGTCGTGTGGGTAGTGGGCGACGAGGCTATATTAAAGTCCGAAGTGGAAGAAGCTCGCATGAGCGCTTTGTACGAAGGACGTAAGTTCGACCGGGACCCCTATTGTGTGATACCGGAAGAGATAGCCGTACAAAAGCTGTTCTTGCATCAGGCGGCACTTGACAGTATTGAAGTTTCCGAATCCGAAGTCATCCAGCGTGTGGATTATATGACAAATATGTATATCAGCAATATCGGTTCACGTGAAAAGATGGAAGAATACTTCAATAAAACTTCCAGCCAGATTCGTGAAACATTGCGGGAAAATGCCCGTGAAGGGTTGAAAGTACAGAAGATGCAGCAGAAACTGGTTGGTGAAATCAAAGTTACGCCGGCCGAGGTGCGTCGTTATTTCAAAGATCTGCCGCAAGATAGTATTCCCTATATACCGACGCAGGTGGAGGTGCAGATAATTACCCAGCAGCCGAAAGTACCTTTGGAAGAAATAGAAAACGTAAAGAAACGCTTGCGCGATTTTACCGACCGTATAACAAAGGGTGAGACCAGTTTCTCTACGTTGGCTCGTATGTATTCGGAAGACCGTGGTTCTGCCATTCGCGGTGGCGAAATCGAGTTTTCCGGACGTGGTATGCTGGATCCGGCATATGCCAATGTTGCTTTCAACTTGCAAGACCCCAATAAGGTCTCTAAAATAGTGGAGTCCGAATATGGTTTTCATATCATTCAGTTGATAGAGAAGCGTGGAGACCGTATTAAAACCCGTCATATATTGCTGAAACCGCATATTCCGGAAGAATCTTTGACAGCAGGTATGGCTCGTCTGGACTCTATAGCCGATGATATTCGTAACGGGAAGTTCTCTTTTGAGGAAGCGGCATCGGTGCTTTCACAAGACAAGGATACACGCAATAATCACGGTTTGCTGCCTAACCCCAATACCAATACCTCCAAATTCGAGATGCAGGAGCTGCCGCCTGAAATTGCAAAAGTGGTAGACAAGATGAAAGTAGGCGAGATTTCTGAAGCATTTACCATGATTCCGCAGAAAACCGGAAAAGAAGAATGTGTTATCGTGAAGTTGAAGAGCCGTACCAATGGACATAAGGCTACCGTTGCCGATGACTACCAGAACCTGAAAGAGATTGTTCTGGAGAAACGTCGGGATGAAATGCTGGACAAGTGGATTCGTGAAAAGCAGAAACACACTTACGTTCGCATCAACGAAAATTGGAGAAACTGTACATTCAAGTATCCGGGATGGATAAAAGACTGATATTTGGTTTGGTATGTTTGTTCGGCGTTTGTTTGTTGAGCGCGCAGGACAGGAAAAGTGAGCCTGACAAGAAAAAGAAACGTGTGGATTTGCTTTATGCCGATGAGGCGCAGGCGGATCAGCAGTTGCGCCCTGATGTGCAGGTGCTGATTGGCTCGGTCAGGATGAAGCACGATAGTATGTACATGTTTTGTGACAGTGCTCTGATTTACGAGAAAATTAACTCTGTGGAAGCATTCGGTAATGTTCGTATGGAGCAGGGAGACACTTTGTTCATATACGGTGATTACTTGTATTATGACGGTATGTCCCAGCTTGCCATGCTGCGTGAGAATGTCCGTATGATTAACCGCAATACGGAACTTACTACGGATAGCTTGAACTATGACCGTCTGTATAATTTAGGATATTACTTTGACGGCGGTACGCTGACCGATGAAGAAAATGTCCTGACTTCCGAATGGGGAGAATACAGCCCGGCAACCAAACTGGCAGTGTTCAACCATGAAGTGAAATTGGTAAATCCGAAGTTTGTCCTGACTTCCGATACGTTAAAGTACAGTACGGAGTCCAAAATCGCTACGATTCTGGGACCTTCCGATATAGTCAGTGATAAGAACCATATCTATTCGGAGCGTGGAGAATACAATACCGTATCCGAGCAAGCAGAGCTGTTAGACCGTTCCATTTTGACTAATGAAGGCAAAAAACTTACCGGAGACAGTCTTTTCTATGACCGCAAGCTGGGGTATGGTGAAGCTTTCGATAACGTACAGATGAATGATACGGTGAACAAGAATATGCTTACCGGCAATTACTGTTTTTATAATGAGCTAACCGGTAATGCCATTGCTACCCAACGTGCCGTTGCTATAGACTATTCTCAGGGTGACAGTCTTTTTATGCATGGTGATACACTGCGTTTGGTAACTTACCATATGAATACAGACTCTGCCTATCGTGAAATGCGTGTTTATCACAAGGTGCGTGCTTACCGCACAGATGTGCAGGCAGTGTGCGATTCTTTGGTCTATAATTCCAAGGATTCCTGTTTGACGATGTATACCGACCCTGTTTTGTGGCACGGTGCGCAGCAGTTGCTCGGTGAAGAGGTAAAGGTCTACATGAATGACAGCACCATCGACTGGGCGCACATCATTAATCAGGCGCTGGCTGTGGAACAGAAAGATTCTATCCATTATAACCAAGTGACAGGCAAGGAGATGAAAGCTTTTTTCCAGAACGGAGATATGCGCCGGGTAGATGTGAACGGTAATGTCCTGATTGTGTTCTATCCGGAAGAGAAAGACAGTACAATGATTGGCATGAACTATGCCGAAGGCAGTTTCCTGCGTATTTATCTCAAAGACCGTAAAATGGAAGAAGCTGCCTTGATAGGCAAGTCCAACGGCATATTGTATCCTATGGACCAAATACCGGCCGACAAGATGAAACTTCCTTCATTTGTGTGGTTTGATTATATTCGTCCCTTGAACAAGGATGACATCTTTGAGTGGCGGGGTAAAAAAGCGGGTGAGACATTGCAGAAAAGTGACCGGAAACCTTTAACTTCGCCAAGAGATATGCATATAAAACGAACTAAAAAATAATGCTATGGGAATGTTTGCAATGCGTAAGCCGCGGGGATTTCATCATTCATACATTTATGTAGATGAACGGAAAGAGAAACTGGCCAAAATGGAGGAAGATGCCAAACGCGAGTTAGGCATGTTGCCGGAAAAGGAATTTTCGCCCGAAGATATCCGGGGGAAGTTCATTGAAGGTACTACCCATCTGAAGCGTCGTAAGGAAAGTGGACGCAGACCGGTGCATCTGGGGGTGATACTGGTGGTTGTGGCATTGCTGATATATTTGTGGTATGCCATTACCAACGGTATTATCTAATTTTTTCTGTACCCTTTATTTCATACTTTATACTTTATACTTATCATGAGCGATATCATTCATTTGCTGCCCGATTCGGTTGCGAACCAGATTGCTGCCGGAGAGGTGATTCAGCGTCCGGCGTCTGTCATCAAGGAATTGGTAGAAAACGCGATTGATGCAGAAGCCACAGAAATACATGTTTTGGTAACGGATGCCGGAAAGACCTGCATCCAGGTTATTGACGATGGAAAAGGAATGTCCGAAACGGATGCGCGTCTGTCCTTTGAGCGTCATGCCACTTCCAAGATACGTGAGGCCTCTGATTTGTTTGCGTTACGTACAATGGGTTTTCGCGGTGAAGCGCTGGCGTCTGTTGCGGCGGTGGCGGAGGTAGAGTTGAAAACCCGTCCGGCCGGTGAAGAACTTGGTACGCGTTTGGTTATTGCCGGTTCCAAAGTAGAGAGTCAGGAGGCTGTTTCTTGTCCTAAGGGAAGTAACTTTTCAGTGAAGAACCTATTCTTCAATATTCCTGCCCGCCGTAAGTTTCTGAAAGCAAATTCAACGGAGTTAAGCAATATTCTTGCCGAGTTTGAGCGCATAGCCTTGGTGCATCCGGATGTTGCTTTCTATCTGTATAGTAATGATGCGGAGTTGTTCAATTTACCTGTCATGCCGTTGCGCCAGCGCATTCTCGCCATATTCGGTAAGAAGTTGAACCAGCAGTTGCTTTCGGTGGATGTAGACACGACGATGATAAAAGTTTCCGGTTTTGTAGCAAAGCCGGAGGCATCCCGTAAGAAAGGTGCGCACCAGTATTTTTTTGTGAACGGCCGCTATATGCGCCATCCATATTTTCATAAGGCAGTTATGGATGCCTATGAGCAACTGATTCCTGCTGGCGAACAGATATCCTATTTCATCTATTTCGAGGTAGACCCTGCGAATATAGATGTAAACATTCATCCTACAAAGACGGAAATCAAGTTTGAGAACGAACAGGCTATTTGGCAGATACTTTCAGCGGCTGTGAAGGAATCGCTTGGAAAATTCAATGCTGTACCGTCCATAGACTTTGATACAGAGGGCATGCCTGATATTCCGGCATTTGAGCAGAGCCGCCCCATCGAACCGCCTAAGGTGCATTATAATGCGGACTTCAATCCTTTCAAGACTTCCCCTGCCTCTTCTTATAGCAGCGGAGGAAGTTATCCGCGCCAAAGTGTAGAGTGGGAAGGGCTGTATTCCGGTTTGGAGAAAGCAAGTAGAATGAATGAGCCTGTCGAGGAAGAACCGCTTGCTTTCGAGGAGGCGGTTTCCGCTGTAACGGAAGCCGTTGAGCCCGCTTCCCAATCTTCTTCTTTGTATTCCGGTGATTCTTCTTCCATGGAGAAGGGGGCACAGCATTTGCAATTCAAAGGACGTTTTATCCTTACTTCCGTAAAATCCGGTCTGATGTTGATAGATCAGCACCGTGCGCATGTTCGTGTGCTGTTCGACCGGTACATGACTCAAATTCGCCAAAGGCAGGGAGTATCTCAGGGTGTGTTATTTCCGGAATTGATTCAATTGCCAGTTTCCGAAGCTGCGGTGCTGGAAAGTCTGTCGGACGATTTGGCTGCAGTCGGTTTCGACCTCAGTCCTTTAGGTGGCGGCAGCTACGCCATCAATGGTATTCCTTCCGGCATCGAGGGGTTGAATCCGGTGGAATTGGTGCGCAATATGGTACATACCGCCATGGAGAAAGGCAGTGACGTCAAGGAAGAAGTCCGGACAATCCTTGCGCTGACACTGGCGCGCGCAGCAGCTATCGTTTACGGACAGGTGCTGAGCAATGATGAGATGTCCAATTTGGTAGACAGCCTTTTTGCCTGTTCCACGCCCAGCTATACGCCTGATGGCCGTACGGTGCTTTCCACTATCAGGGAAGAGGATATTGAAAAGTTGTTCCAGAAATGATGATTTGTACATTATTTATCCATAACAATTAAAAAAAATCTTTTTTTCAGAACCTTTTAGTCTTGTCGGCGTTAATTAATCAGTTTGAATGATAAAGAATTTAATTAACCAACTTAACTATTTTAAGGTATATGAAAAAGATTCTAATGTTGCTGGCTTTGGCCGGCGTATCTGCTGCCACTATGGCACAACAAAAACCTGTTGTTGTAGAGCAGGTTGACATTATTCAGGTACAGGATAAGTACCAGGTAATCACAAATCCATTCTGGAGCAACTGGTTTTTCTCTATCGGTGGCGGTGCATCGGTAATGTATGGAGATAACGACCAGCAGTTGGGTGATTTCGGAAAGCGCATCAGTCCCACGATGAATATTTCTGTGGGTAAATGGTTTACTCCGGGACTCGGATTACGTTTGCAGTATAGCGGCCTTCAGGCAAAAGGCTTTACCATGGATCCCTTTGCTGATTATGTAAAGGGTACTCAGCGTGCGAATGGTTCGTACAAGCAACGCTTTGATTACATGAATTTCCACGGTGATGTAATGTTCAACCTGAATGCCTTGTTTGGCGGATACAACGAAGACCGTGTATATGAAATCATTCCTTATTTGGGTGCCGGTCTCACTCATAACTATACGAAGCCTCACCGTCAGGCACTTGCTCTGAATGCCGGTATCATCAACCGCTTTCGCATTTCAAATGCAATAGACATTAATTTGGAACTTAGTGCAATGGGAGCTGAAGATAAATTTGACGGAACAGTTGCCGGTAAGGGGTATGATGGGGTGTTCAGTGCAACGCTTGGTTTGACTTACCACTTCCCGAAACGTGGTTTCAACCGTCCGACCCCACAATTGATTTCCGCTCTTGAGCTGTCTGCCATGCAACAGCAGATAGCTGAAATGGCTGCTGCCAACCAACAGTTGGAGTCGGCTCTGACCGCTGCACAGAACAAACCGGTGGAAGTTACCGAAACTGAAGTTGTCGTTACCGATCCGAATATTGCACCGCGTACCGTATTCTTCAAGATTGGTTCTGCCGAAGTATCTCCGCGTGAGGTGATGAACATTTCTTATCTGGCCAAACAGATGCAAGAGTTCCCGAACACTACCTACACCGTAAACGGCTATGCTGACTCTGCAACAGGTACTCCTGAATTCAACAAAGAGCTGAGCTTGAAACGTGCACAGGCTGTAGTGGATGTTTTGGTAAAGGACTACGGTATCCCTGCCAACCGCTTGAAAATTTCTGCCGATGGTGGTGTTGACAAGTTCGGACAACCGATTCTGAACCGTGTGGTATTAGTGAAATCAGCTAACTAACAGATAAATAGAAAAGAACAAGGGCTGTATCCGCCACCGGATACAGCCCTTTCTTTTATGCCTTGTCGCGCGGAGATTATTCCGCGCTGAATTTCTTTACCTGCTCTGCAATAAGTTCCGCATCATCGAAATAGTTAATCTTCATGGCACGACGCACGTCGTCCAATGTCGCTACGGCTGTTTCGCGTGCCACTTCACAGCCTTTCTTCAGCATATCATAGATAGCCGGAATATCTTTTTCGAATTCCTTGCGGCGGTTACGAATCGGCTCCAAGGTTTCCTGCATGATATTGTTGAGGAAGCCTTTCACTTTCATATCGCCTAAACCGCCACGTTGATAGTGGGCTTTCAATTCTTCCAGAGAAGGATAGTCGGGCAGGTAACGCTCGAAGTGTTCGGGGCGGCAGAAAGCGTCCAAATAAGTAAATACGGTATTTCCCTCAATCTTGCCCGGGTCTTGTACGCGCAGATGATCGGGGTCGGTGTACATGCTCTTCACTTTCTTCTGAATCTCGTCGGCTGTATCGGAAAGGTAGATACAGTTGCCCAAAGACTTACTCATCTTGGCTTTTCCGTCTGTACCCGGCAGACGCAGACAGGCTGCATTGTCAGGCAGAAGGATTTCCGGTTCTACCAATGTGTCGCCGTAGATAAAGTTGAAACGGCGTACGATTTCACGGGCTTGTTCAATCATCGGTTCCTGATCTTCGCCAACGGGAACGGTGGTGGCGCGGAACGCCGTAATGTCCGCAGCCTGGCTGATAGGGTAGGTGAAGAACCCCACCGGAATACTTGTTTCAAAGTTGCGCATCTGAATTTCCGTCTTTACCGTTGGATTACGTTGCAGGCGCGATACGGTGACAAGGTCCATATAATAGAATGTCAGTTCGCACAATTCCGGAATCTGCGACTGGATAAAGATGGTACTCTTCGTAGGATCCAATCCGCAAGCCAGATAGTCGAGAGCTACTTCGATAACGTTCTGACGTACCTTTTCCGGGTTTTCCATGTTATCTGTCAATGCTTGTGCATCGGCTATGAACACGAACGTCTTGTCATACAGTCCGGAGTTCTGCAACTCCACTCTGCGTCTTAATGAGCCTACATAATGTCCGATATGCAGGCGTCCCGTGGGGCGGTCGCCCGTAAGGATGATTTTTTCTTTTGCCATATCTGTATTGATTATTTTTTCTTCATAAAACGCTGTCTGTTATAATGGAATGCAAAGATACCATTATTTTTATCGAATGCAGTGCATTACTTTAAAAATTAAACAGTGAAAGTACGCTCTGTCGTTCAAACCTCGTTATAACATCCGGGAAGGCTGATGCTTGCTTTTCTGTTTTTATCCCCCCCCATATCCTTTGGTGTCTGTTTGATTTTTCTTCAAGAAGTATCCTTCCTGCTATATTCAAAGATTGCATTGCGGTAAAAGTAACTATTCTTTTCGGATAAGAAATTTATTCCTTTGATTAATTTGCTCAAATCGTAAATAAGTCGTTTCTTTGCAGAAATTTTAGAGATAACTATGCAATCGCAGGAAAAGAGAAGTACATATAACCTACGTTCGAATGAATTTCATTCGCTGGCTGTCGGTTTCTCTTTTTCCGAAAACGATATTTTTAGTTCTTTGGTAATGCGTTAATCCTTATTCGGGGTAACGCATTTTTTTTGTGCCGGAATGTGAAGAATGAACTTAAATAGACAATAAGAGAATATGGAAAAGAATTTGAAGAAAGTGCTTGTCTTGGGCTCGGGTGCGCTCAAGATCGGTCAGGCCGGAGAGTTTGATTATTCCGGTTCGCAGGCTTTGAAGGCTTTGCGCGAAGAAGGTGTGGGTTCGGTATTGGTAAACCCGAATATTGCTACAATTCAGACATCAGAAGGTATTGCCGATAAAGTTTATTTCTTGCCGGTAACTCCTTATTTCGTAGAAGAAATCATCAAAAAAGAACAGCCGGACGGTATTCTGCTGGCTTTCGGCGGACAGACTGCGCTGAACTGCGGTACGGAACTTTACTTGAACGGTACTTTGCAGAAATACGGTGTGCGTGTGTTGGGTACTTCGGTAGAGGCTATCATGTACACGGAAGACCGCGACCTCTTTGTGAAGAAGCTGGATGAGATTCCTATGAAAACTCCGAAGAGCCACGCTGTGGAAAGCATGGAAGATGCCTTGAAAGCTGCTCGCGAAATCGGCTATCCGGTAATGGTACGCTCGGCTTATGCTTTGGGTGGTTTGGGCAGCGGTATCTGTCCGGACGAGGAAGCGTTTGTCAAACTGGCTGAAAGTTCTTTCACGTTCTCCAAGCAAATCCTGGTGGAAGAATCCCTGAAAGGTTGGAAAGAAATCGAATTCGAGGTAATCCGCGACGCCAACGACCACTGCTTCACCGTAGCAAGTATGGAAAACTTCGACCCTCTGGGCATCCATACCGGTGAGTCTATCGTGGTTGCTCCTACCTGCTCGCTTACCGACGACCAGGTGAAGATGTTGCAGGAACTTTCTACCAAGTGTATCCGTCACCTCGGCATCGTGGGTGAATGTAACATTCAGTATGCATTCAACGCCGAAACCAACGACTATCGCGTAATCGAGGTGAACGCCCGCTTGTCCCGTTCTTCTGCATTGGCATCCAAAGCTACCGGTTATCCGCTCGCTTTTGTTGCCGCCAAGATTGCATTGGGTTATACGCTCGACCAAATCGGTGAAATGGGAACTCCGAATTCTGCTTATGAAGCTCCGCAATTGGATTATCTGATTTGTAAGATTCCCCGTTGGGACTTGACGAAGTTTGCAGGTGTGTCTCGCGAAATCGGTTCAAGCATGAAGTCTGTAGGTGAAATCATGTCTATCGGCCGTTCTTTCGAGGAAATTATCCAGAAAGGTTTGCGTATGATAGGTCAAGGCATGCACGGCTTTGTGGGTAATGATAGTGTGGAATTCGAAGATTTGGATCACGAATTGGCTCATCCCACCGATCTGCGTGTGTTCGCTATCGCCCAGGCTCTGGAAAAAGGCTATACAATCGACCGTATCTTTGAGCTGACGAAGATTGACCCCTGGTTCCTCGGCAAACTGAAGAACATCGTAGACTATAAGAATAAACTCTCACAATATAATAAGGTGGAAGATATTCCTGCCGATGTGCTGCGTGAAGCGAAAGTTCTCGGTTTCTCCGACTTCCAGATTGCACGTTTCGTACTGAATCCGGAAGGTAATATGGAAAAGGAAAATCTTATGGTACGCGCCCGTCGTAAGGAACTGGGTATTCTTCCGGCTGTGAAACGTATCAATACCGTCGCTTCCGAGCATCCGGAACTGACGAACTACCTTTATATGACGTATGCCGTACAAGGGTATGATGTGAACTATTATAAGAATGAAAAATCGGTAGTTGTATTGGGTTCGGGAGCTTACCGCATCGGTTCTTCCGTTGAGTTCGACTGGTGTTCGGTGAACGCTATCCAGACTGCACGCAAGTTGGGGTACAAATCCATCATGATTAACTATAACCCCGAAACAGTATCTACCGATTACGATATGTGCGACCGTCTGTACTTCGACGAACTTTCTTTTGAACGTGTGCTCGATGTTATCGACCTCGAACAGCCGCGCGGTGTAATCGTATCCGTAGGCGGTCAGATTCCTAACAACCTGGCAATGAAACTCTATCGCCAGTCTGTTCCTGTATTGGGTACTTCGCCTGTATCTATCGACCGTGCAGAGAACCGTAACAAATTCTCTGCCATGCTCGACCAGCTCGGCATCGACCAGCCGGCTTGGCAGGAACTTACCAGTCTGGAAGATGTGAAGGGCTTCGTTGGGAAAGTAGGCTATCCGGTATTGGTGCGTCCGTCGTATGTGCTTTCCGGTGCTGCAATGAATGTATGCTACGATGAAGAAGAATTGGAGAACTTCCTGAAAATGGCTGCCGAGGTTTCCAAGGAATATCCGGTAGTGGTTTCCCAGTTCCTGCAGAATACGAAAGAGATTGAGTTCGATGCCGTGGCACAGAACGGCGAGGTGGTGGAATATGCCATTTCCGAGCATGTTGAGTTTGCCGGTGTGCACTCCGGTGACGCTACGCTGGTATTCCCGGCACAGAAAATTTACTTCGCTACGGCACGCCGTATCAAGAAAATCAGCCGTCAGATTGCAAAGGAACTCAATATCTCCGGTCCTTTCAACATCCAGTTCCTGGCACGTAACAATGAGGTGAAAGTTATCGAATGTAACCTGCGTGCTTCACGTAGTTTCCCGTTTGTATCCAAAGTGCTGAAACGTAACTTTATCGAGACGGCCACGAAGATTATGCTGGATGCTCCTTACTCTCGTCCGGACAAGTCGGCGTTTGACATCGACTGGATTGGCGTGAAGGCTTCCCAGTTCTCATTCTCCCGCCTGCATAACGCAGACCCGGTATTGGGAGTGGATATGTCTTCTACGGGAGAGGTAGGCTGTATCGGCGACGACTTCTCCGAAGCATTGCTGAACTCCATGATTGCTACCGGTTTCAAGATTCCGCGTCCTGAAAAAGGTGTGATGTTCTCTTCCGGTGCAATGAAATCGAAAGTGGACTTGCTGGATGCCAGCCGCATGCTTTTTGCGAAGGGATATAAGATTTACGCTACGGCAGGTACCGCTGCATTCCTCAATGCGCACGGTGTAAGCACCGAAGCTGTGTTCTGGCCGGATGAACGTGCCGATGCGGAGAATAATGTAATGACAATGATTGCCGAACATAAGTTCGACTTGATTGTAAATATTCCGAAGAACCACTCTAAACGCGAGCTGACCAACGGTTACAAGATTCGCCGCGGTGCTATCGACCATAATATTCCGTTGATTACGAATGCCCGTCTGGCAGGTGCTTTCATTGAAGCTTTCTGTGAGATGAAGATGGAAGATATCCAAATCAAGAGCTGGCAGGAATATAAATAAGCCGGTTGATATATTATTGTAATAAAGCGGACATCCGGCAACGGGTGTCCGTTTTCCTTAAATAAGCATTGGCATATGATAAAGAATATATTATTTGATATGGGCGGTGTGATATTCCGCCAGAATTCGGAAGAGGCTTTCTGCCGTTTTCGTGAAGCGGGAGTGAATACGGATGAGTATATGGGAGAATACGGCCAAAAAGGCTTTTTCCTGGATGTAGAGACGGGAAAGATTGATGCCGGTGAGTTTTGCCGGAGAATGGCTGAGGCTGCCGGGCGCGAATCTGTCAGTTGGGATGAGGCGCAATATTGCTGGCTGGGCTTTATACGTGATGTGCCTCTGAACCGGCTTCATAATTTATTGAAGTTAAAAGAGGTGTATCACATTTGCCTGCTTAGCAATACTAATCCGTTTATTATGGCTTTTACCCGCAGTGATAAGTTCAGTGACGAACATAAACCGATAAGCGATTATTTTGATACGCTGTTTTGCAGCTATGAAATGCAGGCTTACAAGCCTGAACCGGATATTTTCCTGAAAGCATTGGCTGCTGACAGTATGAAAGCTGAAGAAACGATATTTGTAGATGACAGTTTAAAGAATATCAAGGCGGCGGAAGCGCTTGGCATACGCGGATTGCATGTGGCTCCCGATGAAGACTGGATGGAGAAACTGACGGCATTGCTGCATATATGTAATGGCTTGTAGTATATTGTACAATAAAAAATGGATAAGAATATGGATGAGGTAGATAAAATGCGGAGTTCACAATTGGCGAATACGGCTTCCCCGAAAATTCAAGAGCGTTTTAAACGTGCGAAAAAACTGTTGCTGAAGCTGAATGCTATGAGTGGTTATGAGGAAGAATGCCGGAGCGTATTGGAAGAATTGATACCCGGTATTCCAGCTTCCGCCACTATTTGCCCGCCTTTTTGTTGCGATCATGGTGATGGTATCCGCCTTGGAGAACATGTCTTTATCAACTCCAATTGTACTTTTCTGGACGGTGGTTATATCACTGTTGGAGCATATACGCTGATAGGTCCTTGTGTGCAGATTTATACCCCTCAACACCCGTTTGATTATCTGGAGAGGCGTGTAGAGCAAGAGTATGCCTATCCGGTGACGATAGGTGAAGATTGCTGGATTGGCGGTGGCGCTGTTATTTGTCCCGGGGTAACTATTGGCGACCGTTGCATTATAGGTGCGGGAAGTGTAGTGACCAAGGATATTCCGTCCGATTGTGTGGCTGTTGGGAATCCGGCAAAGGTAATCCGCAAAAATGATATAAAAAAGTGATGAAGCTAATTGGTTGAAATTCAATAGTAGTTAATGTTGTATGAAAAAATCTTGAAAAATAAATGGCGAAAGTTTTGGTAATTTCAAAATAAGCTGTACCTTTGCATCGCTTTTGAAACGGAAGTGTACGGGCGTTTAGCTCAGCTGGTTCAGAGCATCTGCCTTACAAGCAGAGGGTCGGCG
>OGNO01000885.1_pt1 | contig 16912 bp, 20 predicted proteins | sample 1573491 | NCBI WGS metagenome assembly OGNO01 (sample SAMEA2581900, study PRJEB24529) | metagenome | biome: Human gut stool | place: China | collected 2011
TCGTTGAATTTCATGATATCCGTCATCTCAGCTTCAATCTTTTCTAATTGGCTATTCTTCATTTGTTTTCTTCTCCTTTAACTGCTTTCTGATTTCTTCAAGTGAATTTCTTCTGTGCCTGTATGATGTGCTTCGGTTGATGTTCAGCTTTTCGCCTATCTCCGAATCACTCATATCCAAGAAGAAAAACATCAATACAATGTTCCGGCTCTGCTCCGGCAACTGTTTCAGTGCTTCTGCAAGTTCTTCGTCAAGTACACGGATTTCTGTACCGCACACATCGAATGTTGTATATTCACTTTCGTAATCGTCCCATACAATCAATTTCTCAACAACAATCTCTGGAAGCTCACAAAAGGATACTTCCTTTGCCTGTCGTCTGGCTAATTCCTTGCGGTAGTTACGGGCAATGCCTTTCACAACCTTTTTGAGCTTACAGTCAAACTGACACTGTATTGTCTTTTGGAAGTCTGATGGTTTCAAAATCACACCCCCTTTCTCTATAAAGTGAAAAGTATGTATCCCTCTTTCCGCACCATATCTGTACGGCAGGGTGTGATTTGTTGCAGGATTGAAAAAATTTTTTGTAAATATGAAAACAGCCTATTTGCATCAATAACAAATAGACTGTTTTTAAAACATCTGATATATGAGTTTTTAATTCATGTTCAAGGACTGATGATGTACTGAGAAAAAAACGGAATAAATTCGGTTGTTGGTATAGACTGCCTGTTTTACTTAGAATCACAAATTGCTCCTTGACCAGAGCAATCCTGTGAAAATAGAAACAGGACAGCTCTGGTTATACCAAAACCGTCCCTATATTTTTGGACATTATAAAAGAGATTACCCACAGAACGGTTTTTTTTATTTACCGAACTAGGTAATACTTTATTTGAATTTATAGTGCATATAATATGAGTTTTTAATACATTCTAATCGCACAACATGAAGTATAAACTCATGCTAGGTGATTAAAAATGAGAAAAAAGAAAGATACACACAGCTTTGATTTTCGTCCTTTAGGACTGGCAATCAGAGAAGCCAGAGAGAAAGCAGGGCTTTCCAGAAATGATTTAGGCGATAAAGTCTTTTACGGAGAACGTCATATCGCAGATATTGAAAATATCGGAAAACACCCTAGCTTTCAGTTATTCCATGATTTAGTTACAATGTTCAATATATCTGTTGACGAGTATTTCTATCCAGCGAAGAATGTTGAGAAAAACACAGCCCGCCGTCAGATAGATTCGTCACTTGATTTATTGAGTGATAATGAATTAAAAATCATTCAAGGTACGATTGACGGTATCTTGAACAGCAGAGAGAATAAGAAGTGATTTGCTTCTTGTTTTCTCTGTTTTCCTATACAGATTCTTCAACATTTATTTGTTGATCTGCTCCGCAGGCAACAAATAAGAGCCGACTATCCTTATTTCTTTATCGTAAATTTACTTGTTACACAGTAATGAAAAAAGCCAATAGTTTGTAACTGGACTTTACAAACTATTGACTTTACATTTTGATGTCCACTCTTCAATGAATTATCATACGAATATATCTTCAATACTTTATAATTCAAGAGTAATAATAAGGCTATTGGCATGTACTTTTGCAACAATATTTCCGCCAAGAATGGCAACAAGTGTTTTTACTACCGCAAGTCCCAATCCTGTACTTCCATTATGTCTTGATTTATCGCCTGTATAAAAACGGTCAAAAAGTCGATTGCAATCAATTTCTGAACTGTCACTCATTGGATTTTCAATGGTAAATATAATATTATTATTTTCTTTCTCCATAAGTGTTATTTTTATCGTTCCAACAGAATACTTAATTGCATTTGTCAACAGATTTTGTAAAATTCGTTCTACCATATTTTTATCAGAATATACGTATATTGAATAATCTGGGAGATTTATTTCGGGTAAAATATTCTCCTTTTCTAATGCAACGGCATTTTCCGTAATTAAATTTATTAACATATTAGATATATTAAACTTTTCTTTTTCTGGAACTGTCTGCTGTTCCTCCAAAATAGAAAGGTCATAGAATGTTTCTACCAATTCTTTCATTTTTTCGGCTTTGCTAAAAATCACTTTTACACGCTGTGCTTGACTGGATTCCAAATTTTCTTTTTGCAATAATTGTAAATGACCAAGAATGACTGTAAGAGGTGTACGCAAATCATGTGATATATTAGCAACAGATTCTTTTAAATACTCTTCATTGCGTAATACGCCTGCAACAGCCTGTCGTTGTCTGATATTATATTGATTCAATATACCAGCCAGTCTTTCTAAATCTTTATCAATCAACGAAATGTCTAACATCTGCTGTGAATTTCCAGAATTCAATTCATTAACTTGATCCGCAAGATTACGGATTTGTTTTTTTAATTGAATATATCGAAATAGCAGTATTACTAAAAATATTGTTATGATAATTAAAATCCATTCTATGTTAGACATTTTCTCCACCTATTTAAAATCACATTTACAAAATTTTATCCACGAAAGCAATACCAATATACCAGACCATATACATCCTACTAAAATAGCTATCGGTTGAAAAAAGGTTTTCATGCTGACAACGATTCTGATTTGATAAGTAGGTAAAAAACCGACTGGTAATCTCAACATCATTCCATAGCCAAGATATAAGCTAAGACCAAAAATAATAATTACTGTAACCGAAGTTGCTTTTACAGCATCCTGTAAATAGCAACAAATAAGTATTGCAATTAGAAATATCGCACTATTAAGCAGACAAGAATAAATGATTGCTTTTATAATATTGTAAAAAAACATTCCCACGTCTGCAACACCAAAGCGTCCAAATTCCCTTATGCACCCTGAAACTGGATAGACAAGAGCCATAAGATTAAAAGCAATTAAATACGATATTATTTTACTTGTAAAAATTTGTTTTCTGGAATGTCCAGCACTGACCTCTAAGTTTATTGTTCTCTTAGAAAATTCCTGTCCTAAAATCAATGCAAGTATAGCCGACATAATGATAAGAAGAAACGTAGAATCATACACCATTCCATTAAAAATATCAGCAAGAGAAGAAGCAATTTCTTCTGTCGATCCCATGACCTCTGTAACATAAGTATCTGCTGTAAAAAATCCTAAAAGAAATATTCCAATCATACCACACCAGTAAATAGAATTATGTAACAACTGATATTTTTCCAGTTTTAATAATTTATCCATAAAAAACACCTCCGGTTACTTCAAGTCTGTATGTAAAAAAACACTACCTGCAATGAAATATAAAATAAAATTCCATAAAAAATCTACAAGCAAGCAAAAGTTTGTCGAATAGACCTTTTGCAATGAAATTAACCTAAGTTGTCCCATTGGTATTATTCTGCTGATTATTTGTGCAGATTCACTGTTCAGCAAAAAAATCATAACAAAAAATAAAACCATTGAAACTGTCAGTGTTTTCCCCATATCACGAAAAATAAAAGCAAAAAATATCGGTAATACACACAGTGTTATCATGGCAAACAGAGTTAGTAAAACCATAGTATATGTGCTATCATTCCAAAAAAGTTTTTCTCCAATATAAAATTGACTAATAATTCCATGTACAAATAATGGAAATACCAGAATGATAATACAACCTATTTGAGATACAATTAACTTTACTCTAAATATAGAACTTCTTTTATGTCCGGCAGTAATATAAGTATTTAAAGTTCTTCCACTAAAATCACTTCCAATGAACAATGCTATAAACACTATACTCAAAAAATAGAGTAACGGAATATTGTATAATGATGCCATAATTAAGTTTGAAGAGCGTTCTTTACTATCTAACAGCAATATGCTACTTAAAAGGAGATTGAATATTCCAATTCCCCAAAAATACCAACTGTGAAACAACTTATATAACTCAGTTTTTAGGAGATTTGACATCTTTTGTTCCTCCTATTTTGCTCAAAAAATAGTCCTCCAAAGTATCGCCAGATACAGAAAGTCCTGTTACAAGAATGTGCGATTCTGCCAAAGCAGACGCAACTGTCTCTAAATCATTCAAATAATCATACAAACGAATTATGCCATCTGGCATTAGTTTAAAGTTATCTGTATGAAGATTCTCTTCCAAAACCAGAACCGTTTTCTGAACATCTGTTGTTTTAATTGCTATATGTCGTTTACACCGTTCATTTAATTCATAATCAGAAATCTCTTCTATAATTTTTCCATGGTCAATCAGAATAAATTCTGATGCTGTTTGATACAATTCTTCTAAGATATGGCTTGAAACCAAAATGGTCATACCATATTCTTTATTCAAAATTTTTAATAAATTTCTAATTTCTACAATTCCAGCAGGGTCAAGACCATTGATAGGTTCGTCTAAAATCAATAGTTCTGGTGTATTTAAAAGTGCAATCGCTATCCCCAATCGTTGACGCATACCTAATGAAAAATTGCGGACACTCTTTTTACCTGTATCTTGCAATCCAACCATATCTAATGTCCTTTTAATAACTGATTTATCTGGTATGCCGCGTTGAATACGCTGTACTTCCATATTTTGATAGGCAGTCATTGACGGGAATAGGGCAGGCGTTTCAATCATACTTCCAATTCGTTTACGCTGTTTCTGCAATTCTTCTGTTCCAGAATTTCCCCATAAAGAAAGTGTACCACTTGTTGGAAACGCAAGCCCTGTGACTAATCTTAAAAAAGTAGTCTTACCTGCTCCGTTTTGACCAATAAATCCATAAATTTTTCCTTTTTTTATTTGTAAATTTATGTGGTCTAATGCTAATGTTTGTTTATATTCTTTGGTTAAAGACTTTGCTTCTAAAATAATTGAACTCATATCCCAAACCTCCTTTACTTAAACCAGTATAACGGGCAATTTTAAAGAATTTCTTAAATCGTAATGAGAAAAGGTAAAAAAATAATAAAGCTAAGGAACGTTTAATCCTTAGCTTTATGTAGGCGGTAGCCAATGCCCCAAACAGTATCAATAAATTCTGTATCAGAGCATATCGCTTTTAATTTATTGCGTAAATTACTGATATGAACATTAAGTGTATTATCTTCAGCAATATATTCTGTATCCCAAACACTTTGAAAAAGATTCGATTTTGAAAATACTTTATCTGGATATTTCATCAACAATTCTAAAATGCCAAATTCTTTAGCGGTTAAGGATAATTCTATTCCATTCAAAAATGCTGTATTTTTCTCTAGGTCTAAAGTCAGATTGTTATATTGCAAACATTCTGTCTGGCTATTTTGAAATTGTACTCTTCGCAGATTACTTTCAATTCTGGCAAGCACTTCTTCCATATCAAAAGGTTTTGTGATATAATCGTCTGCTCCCAGACGAAGCAAGTCGATTTTATTTTGTGTAGTTTCTTTCGCTGAAATAATAATAACAGGTATCGTAAATTTCTTGCGTACATCAGATAAAATAATATCACCACTCCGATAAGGAAGCATAATATCAAGTATAATCAAATCAATTTTTTCTTTATTCAAAAAATCCAGAACATGAAGTCCATCATATTGGCAATGCACAGCATATCCTTTTTCTTTTAGAAAATCAGCCAATAACGCATTTATTTCTAAATCATCTTCAATAATCAATATTTTATTCATTAGCCTACCTCATTCCTGCAATGCTACTTTCCCATTATACATTTAAGGTTGTATTTCCTCAATACCATTGCAACCAATTATATGAGAGGGATTCTTATTTTGTCAATCTAATTGTAAGCAGAATAGTATAGATTGGATAAACAATTACCATACTATTCTGCTGTAATATTTATTCTACAATCTTCCAGTTATCGTCCTTATGTAACACAAGCTCATACTGTGAGATTTGCGTCATTTTCGACTTGTTATCCAGATACTTCACAGACACACTGACCTTAAGATTATCGCCATCTTTGGTAAAAACAGGATTTACCAGCTCCGAAAATACATAATCGCCGGATACAGGAGCAAGCACACCTTCTTTGACATAGTAGGCAAGTTCTTTTTCCGTAGCTGTCGGATACAGCTTAAAGAATGTTTCCAAGAAAGCGGTAGCGTCCTTGACTGTGTCGGAACTGACACTGACATCTGCTTCCTGTACTTTCGGTTCATACTTTGATTTCTGTACCGCCGGAGCAAGGGTTGGATTCTGGGTAATGACCATTGCACCGTCCTTATCCACATAAACGGTCACGGTGTAGTTTTCTGTGACTGCCTGTGTCTGTTCTCCCTCTTTTACCTGCTGATCTACTTCGTAGGCAACGGTAAAATCGTTCGTTCCAGACTGCTCTACATTCCAGACCAGCACATTTGTAACGGTCGCACTGGTTGGTATGTCCGTTCTGATGGTATCAGCGTTCAAGTCCTGTAATTCTTTGGTAAGGTATTTACTGATTTCTGTTGTCCTTGCTTCAATGGCTTCCTTGCTGGTATCCCATGAGTAGTAGGCTTTCGCAAAGTTCTTGACGAAATTCTCAATACCGTTGGTATCGTTCAATCTTAGTTGAATGATTTCTTTTTCATGTATCGTGTGGGTGTCAATGGCGGTAAAATTCTTATACACACCAAAACTGGTGCTTGCCAGAAGCACCGCCCACAACAACAGGACAGATTTTTTATGTGTCCCGACTTTCATGATACGCACTTTCTTATTCGTAGGTGCTTTCTCTGTTTTTTCTTTCTTCTTAAACATATTTTAAGTCCTTTCTATTGTTTGATTCTTCCGGCACAAATGATGTGCTGTTGCCAGTAGGCAGGAATTATTTATGAAACTGCTTCGGTACATCTGCTTGACGATGATAGCTGCACGGAAGAGGTGAAAAACGGATTGGAGCAGAAAATGAATGCTATGGTGGAACGGGAATTATATACGAGATCCAAAACTGCCCCGACGGAGGAGGAACGGGAAAAAGCCCGGCAGGAATATCTAGGGAAACGCTGATTAATTCATGCATCTCCTTGTGATTTTTGATATAATATAGGTATCAACTGAAAGGTCGTATACCTATGAATCAACTAACATTTTCCGACATGGAATACTCCAACCGCAAGAAGAAAACCAAGCGTGAGGAATTTCTTGATGCCATGGAAGAAATCATCCCATGGTCATATTGGGTAGAAATGATTCGCCCATATTATTTCGCTAACAAGCGCGGTCGCAAACCTATTGGTATTGAAACCATGCTTCGCATGTATCTCATGCAGATTTGGTTTAATCTGTCCGATGAAGGAATCGAGGATTCTATCTACGACAGTTACGCCATGCGTTCATTTATGCATATAGATTTCAATGAACAACAAGTACCGGATGCAACTACATTGCTTAAGTTCAGACATATGCTTGAAGCAAATAAACTTGGTGAGAAGATTTTTGCTGATGTCAACAATCGTCTCGACAAAGCAGGCCTTATGATGCATGGTGGCACTATTGTTGACGCCAGCCTTATAGCAGCACCTAAATCCACTAAAAACCAGAATGGCAAGCGTGATCCTGAAATGCATCAGACAAAGAAGGGCAATGAATGGTACTTCGGAATGAAGGTACATGCCGGTGTTGATGCAGGCAGTGGGTATGTTCATACAATAACCGGTACATCTGCAAATATGCATGATGTTTCAGAAACTGCAAATCTTATCAGAGAAGATGATGAGGTTGTATATGGTGACTCCGGTTATCTTGGAGCTGTTAATCAACCCGCAATTAAGGATGACGAGAAGAAATCAAGGATTGAATTCCGAATAAATAAGCGTCCTTCCAGCCTCAAAATGGCAGATGATTTTAAAGGTCTTAACTGGGACAAAAAAATGGAACATGAAAAGTCCGCAGTTCGCTGTAAAGTCGAGCATCCATTTCTCATTGTAAAGAAACAGATGGGATACTCAAAAGTTGTATATCGTGGAATCGCAAAAAACATGCATCGATTCCATATGTTGTTTGCCAGTGCAAATCTGTTAATGTGTAGCAGAGCTGGCAGAACAAAAGACTTTGTTGGGTGCACAGTATAACTGTGTCCATTTTGGGGAAATATCCTCAAAAAAGGATAAATAGCAAGAGGATATAACAGGTATATGAGGAAAAAATCCTCTTGGTTTTTATAAAAACTTGACAAACTGGGATAATGCTGAAAACAAAGCTAATTAATCAGCGTTTCCCTAGATAAATATAATCAAGAATGAATCGTTGATGTTTTGATTGATAATAATTGGTGAATTCCTTGTCGGGATATTATTGAAGAATTGATGGTTACTATTTGAAAAACAAGAAAGCTGTAAAATTTTAAGTTGAATTTTACAACTTTTTCGCATATAATAATTATAGAAAAAAACAGTGCATCAAGGAAGGAGACCGGTCTATATGGCGAATATTTTACCAGTATCTGATTTGAGAAATTATAATGAAGTTTTAAAAAATTGCCGGACTGGAGAGCCGGTGTTTTTGACAAAAAATGGAAGAGGGCGTTTTGTAGTGCTTGATATAGAAGATTATGAGCGTGATCGTGCGGAGAAAAAACTATTAATGAAGCTACAGGAGGCAGAGGAGGCAGTCAAAAACGGCGAAGGCTGGCTTAGCTTGGACGAATTAAAAGCACTTGTGGGGGAATAAACTATGCTGAAATTACGAATTAACCCATTGGTTGCAGCGGATTTAAAAGAAATTCGTGATTATATTGCTGAGGATAATGCAGAATATGCTGCAAAGACGATTAAAGAAATTTACGGTAAATTTGAAAATATTCAAATGTTTCCGGGGATAGGTGCAGATCTCTCCAAAAGAGTTAGTTTCCGAACAGATTACAAGTATGCGGTTTGGGGGAATTATGTGATCATTTATAAAGTGGGAGAAGAGTATGTAGAGATTTACCGGGTGGTAAATCGATACAGGGATATTACCAGGATTTTTGATTGATTTTTATTACTAACGAAAAAGAGGTTAACTAATGAGTGATAAGTTTACTCAGGGAACGATAATTGAATATATACGTTCAACGAAATATCCAGAAATTAAATGTCAGGGAATAGTAATATCTGCGAGGTGTGACTTGGCACAAGAAAAAATAAATCAATTCCATTGTTTATCAGCTATGAATATAGAGGAATGGATTTATGAGGTGTTATTTGAAAGTGTTGTAAATGAACGAAATAATAATGTCTTGGGAAATATAAAAAAGTATTGTGAACAAAAATGTATGGATTTTGCCACATTATGTGGAATGGATAAGGTAAATTTTAGGGAAGTACTTTTGAAAAGTGCTTCTTCAAAGGGAAAAAAAATATACAAAAAACAATCGAAGAGTGGGAATCTATTTCGGGGTTATTAGAAACCAAAATTAAAAATGAAGAAAAAAGAACCTTTTTGCTCAAAAATAAAAAGATAGTAGAAAATAAATTAAAAGCACTCTATAATAGTTCTTTTCCTAAATTTGCTTTTGTTCCAGAAAAAGCCTATAGTGATGGAAAATCAAGCGTTAAAGGTTTAGTTGTGGATTTACAAGATGTGATTCAATTTGATATAAAAGTTAAAGATCCAATATTAGCATATGAATATGATTATAAAGTAGAAAAAAGCAAGGAAAAGAGGGAATATATAAATAATTATTTCTTTTTTGATTCAGATAGTGATTTTGTAATTGCTGAGAATGTAATAGTATCGCCATGGATTGAATATGTGTTGCAAATGTTTGCCAATTCATTTATGCGGATAGGTGTAGACAATGCGTTAGAGTATGAGATTGAAGACTTTTGTACGGAAATTTTAGGAGATATTAAATGAAATATATACTGTTTGAAAAAAGTGCGGTTGAATTAATGATTAATAATCCTGCACTACAGAGTATGGAGTTCCCTGCAAGTGAAAAATTTGTAAATTTTTTACGGGAAAAATCGGATGACTTTTTATTAAAAGATATTTCACATAGATGTGAAAAAGAAGGAATTATATTCTGTGGAAAAGAGGCGACGAAAACTTTTCTACTTTTTGATTTGGAAAAATGCAAAATGATGGAAAAAACAGATGACTCGGAGCTATTAATTGTATTGCAGAAAACATTTAGATTTGCGGTACGTTTTTGGAATAGACAAGCTTTTACAAATTGTGAAAAAATCTTTAAAAATAAGACTGTGATTTTTCCGTTTCCTTTTTCAATTGGATCTGCTTATAGAATTGTATTAGAAAGGAATCCATCCGATAGGAGACTAAATATAAGAGGAATAAATAATTGCTTATTAGCATATAAATACGGAGAGGAAGGAGCTTCATCAAGTGAAGATGAAAATCCAGATTTGAGTATTTATAGAAAGGGTGGAGAAAGCTATCTAGAGCATATACAGGAACTAAGGCGAGAGATAATTGAGCAAAAAAGTAAATATGAAAGTAAAGCAGATGATTCAGATAGCTCAATTCATGTATATTTATCTAATAATATGATATCAAGTTCTGAATTTAAATATATGAATTATGAAAAACAAGTTAAAAATCTTACTACGACGCAGTCAAGCATTGTTAATTGCCAAGATATGAATTCGCCTATAAGAATTGAAGGACCTGCTGGAACTGGTAAGACAGCAGCATTGGTTTTAAGAGCAATTAAGTTATTGAGCGATGCTGAAAAGAATGACAAGGAATTATTCATTACTTTTTTTACACACAGTAAGTCAACGGAAAGCATTGTAACTCAAATGATTGCTCATTTGGCGAAACCCGACTGGTTGAATTTAGATAATCTACAAAGGATAAATGTGACAACATTGCAGGGATATTGTGCGGCATATGTAGGTATTCAAGATACACAAATAATTGATTTAGATGCATCAGAAGCTAAACAGTACCAGTTGTTACTTATACAAGATGCATACAGCAAAATGTGTGGAGCGGTTTGTAATACATATAAATATATTATGTCAGAAGATGCTGTGGCATTTTATGAAAATGAAGAGGAAAACAAAATTATCTTAATGTTACAGCATGAATTTAGTATAAGAATAAAAGGAATGGCTGAAGGTGATCTTGAGCGCTATAAAAAATTAGATTCTCAAAAAAATGGAATACCACTTGTTAATGATGCTGATAAGGAGTATGTTTACAGTATATTTAAGGAATATCAGCAATCATTAGAGACTCAATCGGTATATGATACAGATGATATTATTCTGGAAGCGTTAGCAAGATTAAATGCACCTTTATGGAGAAGGGCACGTGTTAAAGAAGGAATTGATTATCTGTTAGTTGATGAAATGCATTTATTTAATCTAAACGAGCAACAAGTATTTCATTTTTTGACAAAAGATGGAGAACAGAAAAAAATACCGATATGTTTTGCGCTAGATTATGGACAAGTCGTTGGTGAACGAGGAAATATTAAAGAAAACTATATAGAAAATACCTTGGCTGAGGGACAAACATTACGGCAAGAATTTTCTACTGTTTTCAGAAGCTCACAGCAAATTGCTGAGTTGTGTGCTTCTATAACAGCTTCGGGGGCACTTTTATTTGATGGTTTCATTAATCCATATAAATACTGCGAAAGCAGTTTCACAGCACGCGAAGAAGAAATGTGTGAAATTCCACAGTTATTAATGTATAAAAATGATACAGAAATGAAAGAGTCATTGGAAAAACACATTAAAAAATATGTTAATAAATATAAATGTCAACCATGTGAGATTGCGCTTGTTTTCTTTGACGAAGAAATGTTACTTAAAAATTATACGCAATTCATAGGAAAATATTCGGTAAATTATATTAATGGGAGAAAGAATAGTCAGTTTGGAACTGATCCATCCAAAGTTATTTGTACTTTGCCCGAGTATATTAATGGACTTGAGTTTAAGTGTGTAATTTTAGTTGCAGTTGATGAGGGAAGAGTGCCACAAAATGGACTGTGTGATATATCGTCTAGTATACTGTATCATTGATATTTAATTAATTTTATGGTCTGACAAACCGTTTCATGATATACTAAAAAGAAACGGCGGTGATTTTAGATGGCAAGACCAAAAAAATATAATATTTCATTAACGGATGACGAACTCAAGGAACTAAAATCTGTTATGTGTAAAAAGCAAACAACCAAAACTGTTCGAAACAGATGCCAGATTATCATTGATCTAGATGAGGCACACGGTAAAGTTCTTACCCATGCACAGTCTGCCAAAACAAATTGTGTATGTATGGCTACTATCATGAATACTGTAAAGCTTTATTCCGAAAAAGGCATCCAGGGTATCCGTACAATGAACCGGAATGTCAATTCTGATAATGCACGCAGAAAATTTGATGGGCGTGCTGAGGCTCGTATTATTGAAATTGCGTGCAGTCCTGCACCGGAAGGACATTCCCGCTGGACACTCCGTCTGCTGGAAGAACAGGCAAAAATTGTACTTGATGTTCCAGTCAGTAAAGATACCATCGGCAGGGCTTTAAAAAAAATAAACTTCGACCTCACATGAATGATTACTGGTGTATTCCGTCAAAAGAAGATGCTGATTTTGTAGCCTGCATGGAAGATGTCCTTGATGTTTATGAACTCCCATATGACCCGATGTACCCTGTTGTCTGTATGGATGAAAAGCCATACCAGCTTTTGGATGATGTAAGGCAGCCACTGCCTGTTCGTCCGGGTGACAACCAGAAAACGGATTCCGAATATAAGAGGAATGGCACCTGCAGCATATTTGCTTTTGTTGAACCACTTGGCGGCAGACACCATGTGAGTGTCCATGAACACCGTACTGCAATTGACTGGGCAATGGGAATCAAATATCTGTCAGATGAAATGTTTCCAGATGCAAAGAAAATCATACTGGTAATGGACAATCTAAACACCCATAAAGCTGCTTCACTTTATAAAGCATTTCCACCATCAGAAGCAAGAAGGATCATAAAACGACTGGAAATCCACTATACGCCTAAACATGGAAGTTGGCTTGACATGGCAGAAATTGAGCTTAATGTAATGACACGCCAATGTCTTTCGCGTCGAATATCCACCCTTGACAAACTTAAATGTGAGTTATCAGCATGGGAAATGGAACGTAATCGGGATACAGCTAAGATACAGTGGCATTTCCAAACAGGGGATGCACGGGAAAAACTGATATCACTGTATCCGACACTATCATCTGTCACTTTTTAATTAAAATGGCAGATATACTAAATTTCAATGATACAGTACACTAGCTTGTAGGAGATACTTTCGCAATCTATAAATTGCTCCACAACTGGAACCAATCTATATCCGATTGATCTTATAACTTCCTTTGCTTCTTCTGCTTTACCATCTTTTAATAACCCTGCCACAATAGTAGCCTTTTCTGTAAAGAATTCCTTGTCATCTGCCTGATTGATAATTAAATTACTCATAATTTTACGTCCTTTCGCTTCGAATTTCTTCTCTGCGGGACGCATTCAGACTGATGCTCTACTCCACCATAAAAAGGCACACCAAGAAACGGTCGAAGCATTCAAACCTATAAAGAATTGATTCCTTTAATAGTCCTATTGCATCCCGCCGCTTTCTAATGGCCATCTCAAAAGCTAGAGAATATTTATTTTTATTGCCTGTCCTCGGTAGGCTTCACCGTTTGAGCTTTCCGCTCAGCAGAAAACACGATAATCGCATTCTCTGGTGAAAAGAAAACCATATATCCATTTCCTAATAATGCTATCTGCATCCTTACACAAAATAGAAAAAGCTCTCTGACCTATAATTCACCAGGTCAAAGAGCAATAAAAAAGGAGGCTATGAAACCACCCAGAATTACTCATATTCCGGTAACTAGTTTCACGCCCCTTGCGTCTGCTGCACTATGACAGCTATCGCACCCATACGTGCTTCATGATTTAATTAATTTAGAGAAATACCTACATATAAAATTTCCCATTTTTAACAGCCTTAAGAAACATCTCTTCCGTATAATTGTGGAGTGATATCGCTCTCGGATTCTTCTTGTGGCAATGTGGACAAGTCTTTGTTATCCCATTTAATACCAAAGCGTCTTTATTGCCTGTAGGAGTATATGCTTCATATAAGCTCCTCCTACATAATTTACAATGAATATTGATCGCTTGCATAAGATTTACACCTCCAAATAAGATAATTTAATCATCTTGTTCGAGAGACAAAAGGGTTCCAAGTCAATCTCCGCAACAGTAACCAAGACCGAGATCAATCGGTCTATGAAGCAGGTTTTCCGCAAGATACCGAGTTTCGTATCCCCTACCACACAACTCTAGCTGATCTAGATAGTTCGCTTTTATTGAACATCTGTTCTGGTATTAATATACACCCTCTCTTCTAGAATTGCAATCATTTTCTCGAACTTATACTTTTTTATAAAAAAACCAGAACACAACTAAATAAACTATCAACAAATAGCTTATTATGTTATGTTCTGGCTTAATGGTGACTTACCAAATGTAGTCCCGGCGCTCATGTAACATACTTTCTTTAACTATCATTCTTACGAGGTCGCACTTTATATGCCCTCATCTTGTCATAATCTATAAGAACATATCGATGACAATTACCACACTGACAACTTTGCTTCCCTGATGCTCCATATGAATATGAGATTTTCTTTAAACAATACGGGCAGTCAACATCGCCATCTTTATTCAAGGTATTTAGATCCACCACATAATCTGTCATACATATCACCCCCTAATATCATAAGTGCCATAAACCGACTGTTTCTGCGATAGGATTTTCTCCAAAAAGTTTTTCTTATTCGTATCAAAATTAACACCTAGCTGATTCATAAACTCAGCAAAATTACTTCTCCTATCATCTAAAAGTTCTTCGAAAGGATACGTTAGCCAAATCTCGCGATTATACTCATCACTAATAACTATCTGATACACCTCATCGCCTGTAATCCACTCTCTCGTATATCCCTGCTTTACAGCTTCATCATTAGACATGATTCTAACTTTTGCAGGTCTATCAATAAAATACTCAGACTCACATAACCAATCTAAATCCGGCTCAAGAGCTTTATTCATCTCATCCTTCTGTATTCGTCTGGCTTGAAGCAATATGAGTTTTCCATCTCTCCTGCACAAATTGATATTACAATCAATATCTGTATGATGTTTATCTCTCTTTGAACCATCTCCTGAATATGTCCACTTTCCATCTTCACGATAATAGTGCAACACCTTATTCTGCTGTATTTCTAGCTGAATAGGATATTCATCTTTTTCGATTATCCCTAGTTTCAAGAGAACCTCTTCTGTTCCACCACAGCCTTGTCCTGCATAGCCAACAGTAAATCCTTCAAACCAATATTGATTATCATCTGTAATAATAATTAATCGTGGTGCATCGAGATAAACAAGTTTTCCATTGCTTTCCTCTTCTTCAAGATTAAAAAATCCATGGAGAATTGCGTCCCACTTATCGAAGAAAACAAAAACTTGTTGAACCTTACTCGGATCAATATCAAGTCCATAAAATTCTCTCAACGCTTTGTCTGTTGATGAACCATAAATTTTATGATACCCCATTGCTTTTCTAACATTAAATTGCTCGAAAAAAGCTATCATATTATTTAAGGCATCATATAACTCTCTACAAGGAACTTTAATACCTCTAAACATTAACTCAACATCAGCAATACTCATCATTCCTTTGAATCCGGTATTTCCAAGAAATGTACTAATAAACTCATCACTTAGATACATTTTCTTTCGTTTTTTATTAATTTCAGAAACTCCTTCCCGAATCAATTCGTATTCGTAATCATCTCTCTTTATATATAAATTTTTAGCTGTCATATCTCTACATAATACGAATGCTTGAGATGTAATCTCATAATTGGGAATATTATTTGTTAAATGATATTCCGCTGCGTTCCCAAAATACACCGCTCCTGCGTCTGCACCAATTCTTGTACGCTCGCTGTTATCAATTGGAGTGTATCCATACTCACGCATTACAAATCTAATCATCCATCCAATATTTCTTCTATTCTTAGCATTTTTTGCCGGTCCATCAAAATTCAGCAAAAAACCTTTTGCATCTGCAAATCGTTCTTCTAATTCATGCACGATTCCTGACAATGCAGGTTTACCATTTTTAGTCGCAGCAATCATTTTTTGTACCGAATCCGGGCTAGCAATAAATTCAAATACCTTTATTACATCCTCATTTATCTCAATGCTTGTATTATCAATAAATTTTTGTGTGATTTTCTGCATATTGCGCCTCCACCAACCCAAGTTGTTAACATTTTGTGCAAAATCTTTATATCTATAAAATACGCCATTATTTTTCAAATTGCAAGCGCATTTTTTAATTTGTTAACTTTTTGCTACAAACTTCCCTATTTGCATATAGTTTTTTGCCAAATATGCATACTTTATGTGTACTAAGTTCAACTAAAAAAGACGCACCCAAGCGCTGAAGCTCAAATGCATCTCTCTTATCGTTATTCAGTTTTCAAATAAATCTGCACCTTTCCATATACAACAGCAAGATTCACGCTCTCAACCTCTTCCGGTGTAACCCATACGGTAAATGATGTTGCAACTCCATCTGGTTCCGTGATTCTATTACCAGCATTATCATATACTTCACTCACATATACATTTTCTGCAAGCTTAATTGATTTAAGAGATGCTGCATTCATTAGCTTCTCTTCAATTTGTGTCAGCTCCGCTTCATCCTTTGCTTGCACATATATAAGCATTGTGCTATTAAAATAGTGATCATCATCTGTATCAAGTGCTTTAGAAAATGCATCCAACTTATCTTTTTCATTCAAAAGCTTTGTTGAAGCATCTGCTAAATAATCCTGAATTATTCACGGAACAGTATCTGAACTGATAACTGTACCATGAATCCCCAAATTGACCCATGTAGCCTAAACATCGCTCAACCAATCTCCAAAAAGGGTATAAA
>OGNO01000902.1_pt1 | contig 16700 bp, 20 predicted proteins | sample 1573491 | NCBI WGS metagenome assembly OGNO01 (sample SAMEA2581900, study PRJEB24529) | metagenome | biome: Human gut stool | place: China | collected 2011
CCGAAAGCCTGTATTTATGCGGGTTTCCGGCATTTGTTTTATCGAATGGCTCTAGTTTGGCTCTATTTGTGGGCGGAGTAATGGGAAAGAGTTTTACAGATTTTGACTAAAGAAGGAAGGATGTTGATAATTCTGTGGCTAGAAAAAATGCGATTAGATTATATTTAACTGGAACTATAGGACAAATTACGGTAATAGCGATCATAGTTTTCCTATTGCGTAAGATAGGGATAGTCGTTGATTACACAACGGTAATTGGGATGATAGCAATTGGAATTGGCGGAATTTCTTCGGCAATGTGGGGGAGCATTGTCATAATTCGATATCGAAAAATAAATTTTAAGAGGATTGTAATCGAGTTTGTGAACATAAAGCAACCTATCTTCGGCTACTTGCTTGTTTTTATGTTTTTGAGTATAGAGTTTTGTTATCTATTAATGGGTGGAATGTTACAAGTAAAGAATTGGTATATTCCGGTTATATTATTTGTAAAAGCAATTTTGTTCGGTGGGATTGAAGAAATAGGCTGGAGATATACGTTTCAACCAATAATTGAGGAACGGCATAATTATGTGTTTTCGACATGCGTGACATTTGTTTTCTGGGGAATATGGCATTTTCTTTATTTTTATATTGAAGGATCAATACAATTTGTTCAGGTCAGTAGCTTTTTACTTGGGCTTTTGATAAATTGTTTTATTTTATCTGCACTATACTATAAAACAAAGAGTTTATGGATATGTGTAATGACACATGCATTGATTAATACATTATCGCAAATATCAGTTGGTGGCAATCTAATTGTTTCAATGATATGTAAGGTAATAATTATTTGTATTGCCATTTTTATTTCAAGAGGAGTATGCATAAATAATGAAAAAAAGAATTAAAAGTATGTTACGTGTTTTTCTATGGGTTGCAGCAATCATTGTTATTTTAATATGTATTTGCTTTGGCTATCATAGGTACAGGCTTAGGAAAGAGGAAAAATTAAGGGAACCATTAGGGCAGCTTATAGATATAAATGAAAATAATATTAGCATTTATGTTGAGGGGAGTGGTTCTAAAACGCTTGTGTTTTTGTCTGGTAGCGGAACATGTTCTCCCATTCTGGATTTTAAATCTCTATATTCATTGTTAAGTGACGAGTACAGAATTATTGTTGTTGAAAAGTTTGGATATGGATATAGTGATATTGTTGATGAAGACAGAAACATACAGACTATATTATCTGAAACAAGATTAGCTTTGAATAAAGCAGGAATTGATGGTCCATATGTTTTATGTCCGCATTCTATGTCTGGAATTGAAGCCCTTTATTGGGCACAAGAATATCCGGATGAAATTGAATCAATCATAGGTTTGGATATGGCTGTGCCAGAATATTACGAGAATATGAAAATAAATCTTCCACTAATGAAACTTGGACAATATGCAGCGGATTTAGGAATTACCAGACTAATTCCTACACTTGCGGAAAGTGATGCTATAAAGCATGGAACGTTGACTAATGACGAAAAGAATAGGTATAGAGCAATTTTTTATAACAGAACGGCAACTGTAACAATGATAAATGAAGCGAAGAGTGTTAAGGATAATGCAATAATTGTAGCTCAAAATGGAGTACCACAGGTTCCTATGCTGCTTTTTATTTCTGATGGTACTGGTGGAACTGGTTTTGATAAAGAAACATGGAGAAGGATACAGGAAAAATACATCTCAGAAGTGGAGTCTGGGAAGTACATAGAATTGGATTGCCCACATTATGTGCATGATTATGAGTATGGAAGAATAAGTGAGGAGATTAAAAGCTTTTTAAGTGATTAATATTTATCAGTCATTTGAAGGGTGATTTTGTGGGATTGTATATTGCAGATATTTTGTTTTTTATGGTACAATATCGTCTAAGGAAAGTACCCATGACAGGGTGGTAGCCTCCCGAGTTTTATGATACCGGGCAACCGGAATACATAGGAAGGGAGGTGGCGCCGATGACGGCTTATGAGATCATTTCGATTTTCATTGGGATATTAGCATTGCTGATGTCCTTTGGTAGCTTGATTGTAGCGTTGCTTGCCTTTCTCGATAAGAGAAACAAGCGAAAATAAAAATGCCTATCCTGTCTGATCCACAGGATAGGCGGTGTCCTTAAGGACATTCATTAACCTAAACTCGGAGCATCCACCTTTGGAGTGGGTGCTTTCTGTTTAATTAGATATTATCATCTTATGTCTGATAATTCAAGAGGTTTCACTAATTTGGAAAAATTTTTACAGTAAGGCGGTTAGTGCCTTTTTTGACAACCATATTGTCATCAAGCAGGTGTTGCTTGATTTCTTCGATATTTTCATTGATATGCTGCAAACTGTCAGCATACTCTTCTTCTGAATATTCATCTTTAGCATTTATCATATTTTCACGGATTTCCAGAGCTTTCATATAGGTACAGAGTTTTTTATTGATGAGGTTGTTCTTAAAGGACAGCTTAACAGTAGCGGGTTTGAAATTGCCCTCATCGTCCTTATCTGCCTCAAATTTCATATCGATCTGGTCATCAAGTTTAAATAGTAATGATAATACATCAGAAACTGTTTCTATATCAAAATCCATGAAAATATTAATGCTGATGCCTAGTGCATTGGCAATCTTTAAAAGCTGGTCAGGCTTTGGATTACGGATTCCATATTCATATTTCTTTATTGTTGCGGAATTTATGCCGGACAACTGACCAAGCGTTTCCTGTGATATTCCACGCATATTGCGAAAGTATTTAATCTTTTCTCCAGTAGTCATAAAAATGCTCCTTTATGATTTGTTACCCCTATTCTATCACAATGGGACACATTTGTGTATATAAAGTTGATTTAATTACTTGACAGACACAAATGTGTACTATATAATACGGATGAATAAGGTCACAAAAGTGTACCGAAATAAAAACGGGAAGGAGAACACAATATGGAGAATACGATGAAGATGTATGTAACAGCAGATGAAGCAGCACAGATTCTTGGAGTATCAAGAGGATATGCTTACAAAATCATTCGTGGTCTTAATAATGAATTGAAAGAAAAAGGCTATCGAGTGATTTCAGGCAAGGTACCTACAAAGTATTTTGAAGAAAAGTTTTATGGTATGGCAGTTGGTTAATGGAGAGGAGATGATGATATGCCAGCTACACGAGATGGTAAAACATGGCGCTGCCAGTTCTATTATGAGGACTGGCAGGGTGTACACCATAAAAAGAACAAAAGAGGCTTTAAGACAAAGGCAGAAGCAGAGGAGTGGGAGCGTAACTTCCGGCAACAGCAGAGAAAAGATTTGGATATTAACTTTGAGAATTTTGTTGAAAGCTATTTTGCTGATGTGGAGAACCGGCTTAGAGAAAGCACAATCAAGAATAAAAGATATGTGTTTGATTTGAAAGTTACACCATATTTCAAAAAGAAAAAGATGTGTGAGATTAAGACTTCAGATATCAGGGCTTGGCAGAATGAATTGATTAAGCAGGGGTACGCACCGACTTATCTTAAAAGTATTAATAACCAGTTGGCAGCACTATTCAATTATGCGGTCAGATATTATGACTTGAAAGATAATCCCTGCAGGAAAGCAGGAAGTATCGGAAAAAGCAAGGCTGATGATATGGAGTTTTGGACAAAACAGGAGTTTAAGCAGTTTCTTCCGTCTATGGACAAGAAACCGGAGGCGAGAATGGCATTTATGCTTCTGTATTGGACAGGAATGCGTATAGGAGAATTGCTGGCACTCACTTATGAAGATATTGATTTGGAAAAACGAATTATAAGCATTTCTAAATCATATCAGAGATTGGATGGAAAAGATATAATTACACCGCCTAAGACACCAAAGAGCAATCGTAAGATTACTATTCCACCATTTCTGGCAGAAGAACTAAAAGAATATTGCAGTCATTTATATGGAATTATGCCAAATGAAAGAATGTTCCGGTTTACAAAATCTTATATGGAGCATGAGATTGTACGAGGCATAAAGGAAACAGGAGTTAAGAGAATCCGTATTCATGATTTGCGTCACAGCCACGCATCACTTCTGGTGGAACTTGGATTTCAGCCCTTGGCAATAGCGGAGCGGCTGGGGCATGAAAAGATAGAAACAACATTAAATACTTATTCACATTTATATCCGAATAAACAGGCAGAACTGGCAAATAGGCTAGAACTGGAGAATGAGGAGGACAATTTATGAGCGGAGTACACAAACATCCGACAATCAGCTTTCGTGTATCGGACTGAGAGCGGGAAATGATTGAAGCCAAGATACTTGCAAGCGGTATGCAGAAAAAAGATTATTTTGTCCGTTCCTGCATTTATAACAGAATATGTGTTGTAGGAAAGAAAGAGGTCATTTACCAGCTTGTAGAGGAATTGCAGAATATGCAGACAAATCTTTCCGAACTGGTAAAACAACTGGGACAGCAGGAGGTAACACTTACTGCTGAGGGGTTGGAAGATATGCGAAATGACTGTATGGATGTGTTACAGGCGATTATTGCAATGCTGGATGGTGCAAAGTATCTCTGGCAGGGAGTACAGATTGATAAAGAAAAAAGTCCTGACAGCGGCAACTGTTAGGACTTGCGGTAACAAAAGAAAACCTCTGTTACACCTGTAAATACAACTAGAGTATAGCAGAGGTTCTTCTTAGGTGCAAATAAAAGATTTGAAAATGGAGGACTTTTATGGAAGGACAGAAGACAGAATTAAAGATAATACGAATGTCGGAGGTTGAGTCACAAGAAGTGAAATGGCTGTGGTATCCGTTTATACCATATGGGAAGCTGACAATTATTCAGGGAGATCCGGGTGATGGAAAGACCACATTGGTGTTAAACATAGCAGCAAAGCTGTCAAAGGGAGAATGTCTCGACAGTGATATGGATGTGCAGGAGCCGGTAAATGTCATTTATCAGACAGCAGAGGATGGACTGGCAGATACAGTAAAGCCGAGGCTTGAACTTGCCGGGGCGGACTGTGAAAAGATACTGGTTATTGATGAAAGTGATAAATCTTTATCTATGGCAGATGAAAGACTGGAAGAGGCACTTGCAAAGACAGGGGCAAAAGTATTGATATTAGACCCGATACAGGCGTATCTCGGTGGTGGCATGGATATGAACCGGGCAAATGAGGCAAGAGATATGACGAAGAAGCTGGGAGCATTAGCAGAGAAATACCAGTGTGCAATTCTTCTTATTGGTCATATGAACAAGGCATCTGGTAATAAAGCTGCATACAGGGGCATGGGTTCCATTGACTTCTTTGCTGTGGCGAGGAGTGTGCTTCTGGTCGGCAGAATAGAGGGAGAACCTAATACAAGAGCAGTTGTTCAGATAAAGAATAATCTTGCGGCATTTGGACATCCGAAGGCATTTATGTTATCAGAAACGGGCTTTCGTTGGTTGGGAGATTATGAGATTACAGCAGATGAAGTACTTGGCGGTATTGCACCAAAGGCAAATAAGCTGGAACAAGCAAAGCAAATGCTTCGTGAATTGGCAGAAACAACTAATATGGTGCAGAGTAATGAAATATTTGAAATGGCTGATAAACAGGGCATTTCAAAGAGAACATTGGAAAATGCAAAGAAAGAATTGGGCATCCAGGCAAAGAAAATCAATAACTCGTGGTATTGGGAATTGGATGCAGTAAAACAGAGATAGGACAAGAACGCAACATTGCAGGCTATATAGAAATTACGGAGATAGAATTTGCAAGGTTGCAAAGCATATAGACTTTGCAGTGTTGCGGTCTTGAACGAGTTAGGAAAGGAATGGTGGATTGATATGAAAAATGTACAGATTTCAGAAGAACTTTTCGTTGCGATAATGAGATATTTTATGTTGGAACAGGAGAAAATGTTGCCTCAGATAAAACAGGGACTAGAGAAGAAACTGGATGCAATGGTGATGAGAGAATTATATACAAAATATAAGACCGCACCAACAGAAGAAGAAAAAGAAAAGGCACGAAAGGAATACCTGGATAGACGTGGTGTGCCGGAGAGTTTTCGATGGTAGTTTTTCCTAAACGTATATAACGGCTGCGTGTCACGCTTCCGTTAGGATGGATAAGGAAAATGTGGTGATATGATTGAAATCGTGGAGGCTTGCGACATTGACTGCCGCAGGCAGAAAAGCTCCCGGCAGGGCGCAAAACCTGATTAAGAATAGCTTGCTATTCTTTTCAGGTCTGCATTTTTGATGGCGACAGCTGTCAAAAGTGCTTTTGCGTTACTTTCGACGAAAGTAACAAAGCCAGAGCGAGGGAACCTCGCTCTATGCCAATATCAGGCGAGAGCATGACAGATAAAAAGAAAGGGGAAGATTGCCTATGGAGAGAACAATAAGTGCAATGATCGGAAAAGGTTCTGTGAACCATAATACCAGAGCATTTATGGCTAAGAATGTAGATAAAAGCAGAAGTGTTGATAATGTGGAATTTTGTCAGGAAGATATTAAGCATGTTTATCATAAGTTGTTTGATGAGGCATTGGAACGATATAATGCAAAACAGAAACGGAAAGATCGTATAATTGATGATTACTATGAGAAAATCAGACGAGGCAAGCAGGAAAAATTATTTCATGAAGTAATATTTCAGATTGGTAACAAGGATGATATGAATGCCAGAAGTGAGGATGGAGTGCTGGCAAAAAAGATTTTAACGGAATTTATGAACGAATTTCAGGCAAGAAATCCCAATTTATATGTATTCTCGGCACATCTGCATATGGATGAGGAAACACCACATTTGCATATTGATTTCGTACCATATATTACAGGCAGCAATCGAGGACTGGATACGAGGGTATCATTAAAGTCAGCACTAGCTGCAGAAGGGTTCAAAGGTGGCACAAGAGGTGCTACAGAATTAAATCAATGGATTGCATCAGAGAAGCAGGAACTTGCAGCTGTAATGGAGCGATATGATGTGGAATGGCTTCAAAAGGGAACACATGAGAAGCATTTGTCTGTGCTAGAATTTGAAAAGAAAGAGCGAGCAAAAGAAGTAGCTGAGCTGGATAGCCAAAAACAGGAAATATCTTCGGTGGTTGCACAGCTTGGAGAAGAGATGTCTGTAAAGAAACAGGAATTGCAAAATGTTACTATAGAAAAGGAACTGGCTGAGGAAGCTACACAGAAGGCAAATGAAGAGAGAACTATAGCACAACAGGAGAAGGAAGCATTGCTTGCAGATAATCAGGATTTGAGAATGGAAAACTCAAGGCTTGAAAGCCGCAAGGACAGACTTCGCATGGAAAATCATGATTTAAAGCAGAAACAGCTACAGTTGCAGACAGATAATGAAGAACTGGAACAACGGCATGAAGATTTACAATACAAGAATAGTGAATTACAGAATGTGAATGACCAGCTATTTGCTGACAATCATATTCTAGAGCAAAGGAATGATGCGTTGCAATCGGATAATCAGGCATTAAGACAGAAATACAATGATTTGCAACAGAATAATGTTCTACTTGAAAGGCAACAGAATGAGCTTAAGCACAATATAGAGCAGATGGTGCAGTCAGAGCAGTTATTGCAGCGTGATGTAAGGAAGTATGATGAAGCACCGGAGTGGCAGTTGCCGGAGCCGGGAGCATTTGCAAGTGCTAAGTCATTTCGGGATAAGGTAGTCATGCCATTTGTGAATAAGCTTAAAACACTGATAAAGAATCTGACAATCCAGTGTGTAAGGCTGAAAGAGGAAGTATTACAGCTTCGGAAGGAAAAGAAAAGACTGTCAGATGATGTGGAGTTTTACAAGGGCAAGATTAAGGATATGAGTGATAGGACAGAGCTGTTGCAGGAAAAGGCTGATGATCTGGAGCGTGTGAAGAGATATGCCGGTGCAGAGCAGATTGATACGATTATTCGTAAGGTAAAGGAACAGGAGCGTACAGAACAGCAGATAAGGCGGTATGAAAGGTCTTATGGGACAAGATAATGGGAAGGATGGATTTGATGAGATGAAAGATAATCGAACGGATAATATCGTGGAATATGCTTATAACATGGATAACGGCTATGTTGAGGTGTGGTTTACAGATGGAAATATGTTACGGATAAAGTGCGAAGAAGTGGAGGCTGCTCTGAGGACAACAGAGCAGTCTCTGGCGAAGCTGCATAGGTTGTTGGATAACAAGCCGATAGAGTATGTGGCAATGGCTTTGTCTGGGGAAATGCAGGCATATTGTGATATTGAGGATGATATGGTTAAGGGAATGTTTGGGACGATTGTGCAAGGGTATTTGAAGAAGGGGTATAATCGGGCTACAGCGGAGATGATGGCTAGGGAGTTTTTTAGGTATGAGAGTTGAAAACAAAATACAAGAAAAAACACAAGAAAACATTGACAAAACACAAGAAAATAGTATAATTACAAGAAGGAGGTGGCAAAAATGACAAAAAGCCAAGTTATAAGACAAAAAATAGTTGATTTTATATCAGATGGGAATAGACATTCAGTACAAGAAATGAAAGAATATTTGCAAAAATGTGATATTGGGGAGTATTCGGAAGGACAATTTGCTGGTGTAATAAATAATTTGCAAAAAAATGGAACAATTGATAAAGTGGAAAGAGGTGTTTATATAGTGACAGATAAAGATAATTCTAATCAAAAAAAATGCTTTGTTGTATCGCCTATTGGTGATGAAAATAGTGATATACGAAAAAATGCAGATCAATTATTTAATCATATTATAAAGCCAGTATGTGAAAATTGTGGATTTAAAGCAATAAGGATTGATTATGAGAATACACCCGATTCTATAACTCAAGGAATTTTAGATTGTTTGGACAGGTATGATTTGGTTATTGCTGACATGACAGGACATAATCCGAATGTTTTTTTTGAGATTGGTTATCGTACGGCTAAAGGAAAACCAATAATACATTTAAAACGAAAAGGGGAAAAAATACCATTTGATGTGTCGTCAATTAGAACCTTTGAATATGATTTGACAGATTTGGATATTGTTGCGGAAACACGGGAAAGATTAGAAAAGGCAATAGGTAGTTTTGTATATGAAGATAGTATAGAAGACGAAGATGATAATGACATAGTGGAAGGAAATAGCAGAATAGTCTCTGTCCTAAATGAAATTATTTACAAAATTGATTCTCTTAGTGAAGAGGTTAAGAAGAAAGATCAAGAAAATATAAAAGCTGTTATTGAAACATATAGCGGCATGGCACAAGCTAACGATAGCATAGAAACACAGATGCTTAAAATATTATTGCCGGAATTAATAAGAAATCCTCAGGCAGCAGATTCATTAATTAAATTGAGTGAAAAATTCAAGGAGTAGGAATTTTATGAAAGAATACTATTTATTTTTAGATGAATCAAAGAACACGCCACCAAGTGTATTGTTCTCATTAGGAGGATGTGCTATAGAAAAGCAACTGTATGAAAATAAAATATGTCCATTTATTAAAAAGATGAAGGAAGAAATTTTTGATGACGAGGATATTATCTTACATGAAACAGAAATTAGAAGTGCAAGTAAAGAAATATATAAGCCAATGCGAAAAAAAGAAGTACGAGATAAATTTTGGAAGTATATGGGAGATATTTTTGATCCAAATGATATAACTGTATTTACTGCAGTGATTAATCCGGATGAATATAAGAATAAATATGATAGTTCGTTTTTGAATAATGAATATTTAGTCTGTCTTGAGATTATTCTGGAAAATTTTGCTCATTTTTTAGAAAAGAAAAAAGCAATTGGGATTGTATATTTAGAGTCTCAAAATTCGAAAGCGGATAATCGTTTACATAATTATTACCAACAATTGGTTAAACGAGGGACAAGATGTATGAGTAATCATGCTATAAGAACACAAATTTCAACCTTTAATTTTTATCAAAAAAGTGATTTGAATATAGGATTGCAAATTGCAGATTTTATTCCAAATACAATGAAGAAATATGCATATGGATTGAAAAATAGAGAGCCATCAATAGAAAAGCAAATAGCTAATTGCTTATATGATGGATTTGTAGGAGACTATGGAACATTTGGACTGAAAAAATTAGATTGAAGGTAAATTGAAAAAAATGTTGACATGCGTTATAAAGTAGGTTATTATTAATTTGCAAAAGCAATGGCGATAGCTGTGGACTTTTGCTATTCTTATATTAGTTGGACGATAGCCATTCTTTTGTAGGAATAAATATACACAAATAGAATATTATAAAGAAAGGGGTCGCATGAATATGAGGCTTCTTTGGAACAGAAAAGGTAGCTTGTAATGAATTTGACGATAGTCGATTCTCATTACAAGCTATTTTTCTATTGTATTTATGAAAAAAATTTGGCTCCATTTTGGCTCTAAAAATTTTGGACGAGGTATACAAAAATGCAAAATGCAATGAATATGAAGAATAAAACACACAAATGTGTACCAAGAAACAACCAGATAAATCTCTCCGCCCAAGAGTTTGAGTAAGCCTATAGTGGCTTGCAGGTAATTTCAAAAACCTAGTATAATATCCTTTTAATAACTCGACTATATTCAGAACCTGTGCTATAATGTCCTTATAAAAATTTTGGAGGGCATTTGCATGGGCAAAAGAGCATCATCAATCGAACTCAGCAATGAAGAAAGAGAATATCTGGAACGTCAGACTCGTGCCAGAACAATTCAGGCTCAAACAGTTACAAGAGCGCGCATTCTATTATTACGTGCGGATTCCGTATCAATAGATGCGATTGCTGATAAAGTGGGGATCAACCGCTGCAGCGTCATGCTTTGCCTGAAAAAGTTTAAAGAAGGAGGCATTGAAAATGCACTCTTTGATGCCCCTGGTCGTGGCAGGAATGCAGAGATTACAGACGAAGAAAAAGCCTGGATCATTAACATTGCATGCCAGAAGCCAATTGATTTTGGATATGCTGCTGAAACATGGACGTACGCAAAGCTAACCTCACATATCAATAAAACTGCTGAAGCAGCTGGATACACAAGACTATCCACCATTCATAAAAGTACAGTACATAAAATTCTTGACGAGGCAGATATAAAGCCACATAAAATAACTTATTATTGTGAGAACAGGGATCCTAATTTTGATTCCAAAATGCATAATGTCCTGCTTGTGTATAAGCAGCTTGAAATGCAGTTTGATGAATCTGGAAAGCTCATTATATCTGAAGATACACCTATACATGTGCTGTCTTATGATGAAAAGCCAGGAATACAGGCTATTGCAACAACATCAGATGATTTAATGCCGAACGAAAAACATCCGACCATCAATAGAGATTACGAATATAAACGTTTGGGGACTCTTTCATTATTAGCTGCAATTGATCTTCAAACAGGAGAAGCGATTCCTCTTGTAAGAGACAAGCACAGCAGCACGGAATACATTGAATTTTTGAAGCTGTTAGATGATAAGTACCCAAAGGGAGACAAGCTTCGCATCGTACTCGATAATCTTAAAGTTCATACATCAGAGGCGACCAGAAAATACCTGGCAACTGTACCGGGAAGATTCGAATTTGTATTCACTCCCAAACATGGATCATGGCTCAATATGGTTGAAAGTTTCTTTAGCAAGATGACTCGTCAGATGCTCAGAGGTATCCGTGTTAAATCTAAGGAGGAACTTACTAATCGTATCTACAGATATTTTGTAGAAATAAACGAAGAGCCGATTGTGTTCCATTGGAAATATAATCTCGATGATATTGATGTATCGGAAGAAATCATTGTTGATACACTGTCTGTCAAAAAGTCGAGTTAATTAAAGGATGAAATACTAGTATTTATAGGGCCTGAGACCATGTGAAATCGCATGGTTTCAGGCTCTTTTTTCTTTGTGATACTAATATGATACTAAAATATCTATTTTTATGTATTTGTGTCATATCTCAAGAATAAAGTCCAAATCTGTTTTTCGTATTATATTTTCCAAATTTATCAAAAAAATTGTAAATGATTTTGTAATCTGATTTTTTTCAACCCAAATGTAATGTGCAAGACGAAAATAAAACACATTGGAGGTTGAGGAAGATGGTAGAGAATCAAATTTTTATTTCTGTTAAAGAAATTTGCAAGACGCTTAGTGTTTCAGAATCAAAGGCATACTCGATTGTACGCGAATTAAATAAAGAGCTTTCTGACAAAGGATATATGGTTCTTCCAGGACGTGTGAGCAGAAAGTATATTGAGGAGCGTTTCTATGGGGTAGAACAAAAAGAAAAGGAGGAGACATATGCCAGCGTTTAAAGACAAGAAGCGTAATTCTTGGTACACAGCATTTTACTATACTGATTGGACTGGTAAAAGGCGTAAAAAATTAAAGAGAGGTTTTGCAACAAAAAAGGAAGCCCAGGATTGGGAGAAACATTTCATCTTAGAAAAGTCTGCCAGCTTGGATATGACATTTGGTGATTTCTACAAGCGATATGAAGCAGATGTTAAACCAAAAGTTAGAGAGAATACATGGAAGTCAAAATCCTATGTCATTGAATTAAAGATACTTCCTTTTTTTAAGGATCTCATTATGAGAGATATTACTCCAAGAGAAGTGATTCTTTGGCAGAACGAGATGAGAGAAGCGACTGATAAGGATGGAAATTCCTATTCGGGAACATATCTTAGAAAGATGCAAGCAGAACTTTCAGCAATTTTTAATCATGCGGTTAAGTATTATGAATTGCCTAAGAATCCAGCTGTTATAGCAGGACCACTTGGACAACACCATGCAGATGAAATGAAGTTCTGGACGAAAGATGAATATATGCAATTTATTCCTTCAATGGCAAATAAAACATACTCATATATTGCGTTTGAGTTGTTATATTGGTGCGGAATAAGAATGGGAGAATTGATGGCGCTTACTCCATCTGATTTTGATTTTGACAAAAATAAGTTAGCTATTACGAAGTCATATCAAAGAATGCATGGAGAAGATGTAATAACGAAACCAAAGACAAAGAAAAGTATTAGGACCATTGCAATACCGGAGCAAGTAGCAATAGAGGTCAAGGATTTTATAGATAGCATTTATGGAATTGAGGCACAAGATAGAATTTTTGTGATTTCAAAGTCATATTTACATCATGAAATGGACAGAGGTGTAAAAGAATCAGGTGTTAAAAGAATACGTATTCATGATCTTAGACATAGCCACGTTTCATTATTAATAGATATGGGATTTTCCGCTGTTGCAATTGGTAATCGTGTTGGACATGAAAGTGCAGAGATTACATATAGATATGCGCATATGATGCCGTCAATTCAAGATGAAATGGCAGAAGCATTGAATGAAGAGTGGAAGGAGGGGCTTGATGTCAGCGAAGAATAATGATCCTAAAGGTAGGCGGCGAAATGAGACAATTGCATATCGGTGTTCGACTGCAGAGAGAAAACAGCTTGATAAGGAGGTCGTATGAACGCAGGAGAAAGAGCCATCGTCAAAGAAGAAAGACGATTGGAAAAAGAAAGAAAGCGTCGTATCGAACTAGCCAACAAAATGCTCATCCCCGTGGGTGGAAAAACCCAAGAAAGCATAGGAATCATAGCAATCGATCCAAGCGGAGTGTTTCGTATGGAAAATTCAAGATGGCTAAAATTCTATGGGATTAGTGGAGTAATGGATGGGTTAGTTGATGCGATAGCAGGTATTTCTGGTCGAATCCGCATCACCTTCTACATTAGTGAGAATGGCAGGGCAACCTGCCATCTTACACTAATTGAATCAGGAGAGGTTTATGAGGAAGTAAGACAGAAAATGACAGAGGATGAAAGTGTTATTACAAAGGTTTGTACACTGCATCCACTTAGTGTAGATGATGCAATGAATCATATTGCAGCTAATTTTTATCAAGACATCCGATTTTCCTATGCATCCTATGTAAGAGGGAAAAAGGATTGGAAGAAAGAATGCTTTTTTGAAGCGAAAGGGAAGATTACAGATTTTGAGGTCGGAAGATTATTTGGTGAAAGCTTATCGGTTGTTAGCTTTCCAAGTGAAATGGAAGAAGGCCTCATGAAGCAGATTCGTTCTCTTGGTTGTGCTATGTATGTGTCTTTGGATATGAATTCACTTACAGAGCAGGAGCAATCTGATTTCAAAAGAGCATTGGAGAAAAAATATAACAGAAGACTAATGGCAAATGAAAAAGAGAATTATATCAATCAATCCTTATCAATCATTCTTTTGTGTGATTCCAAAGATGCAAGAAAAATTGTTGAGGAAACATTGATTTCACTCTTTCTTAAATATGGGGTAGTAATTGCTCCGAGTTTTCATTCTCAAAGGGCAGTAGTAGAAAGCTCTTTAAGTCTTGGTCTTGTGGAACAGAATTTTATTAGAAACGTAAAAACAGAAGTAGCAAAAGCATTGATTGGAGGTGAGATGGATGGAGATGCCTAAGTCAAAATATGATCAGACAAAAGTAAATGATACGCCAAGAGTAGCAGAGCTTACTTCGGTTCAGGATGTGTTTTCTATCGTAAGTATTGATGATTCTGGAATCTTCGAACTTCCAGACAAGAGATATTCCAAGCTGTATGCACTTAGTGATATCAACTTTGCTGGTGTAACTGATGAAGAGCAAAAGAGTATCATTATCAATTTTTCAAAAGTCTTAAAAGCGATACCATGCAGATTTTCTTATACTGTGGCAAATGAACGAGTGGATGAAAGACAGTTTCATGAGAAGGTGCTGTATCGCATGAAAAATGATAAGTACGATGCTTTGCGTAAGTCATATAACAAGGTGATTGCTGATAAGGTCAGCGATGCCAAGCAAGGCCTATTATAGCTGTCAGTAATTAACTCGACTTTTTGACCGGCAACGTATCAACCACCACTTCTTCATTTGGATCAATTTCTTCAAGTTTGTACTTCCAATGATATATAACAGGTTCTTCATTTACTTCATCAAAGTATTTATATATACGCTGCACAAGTTCATCCTTAGTTTTTACACGAATGCCCTTGAGCATCTGGCGAGTAAGTTTACTGAAGAAGCCCTCAACAAGATTCAACCATGAACCGTGCTTTGGAGTAAATACAAATTCAAATCTTCCTGGTACGGTTGCGAGGTATTTTCTGGTTTCCTCAGAAGAATGAACTTTAAGGTTATCCAACACCAGACGAATCTTATCTGATTTTGGATACTTGTTATCAAGTTTTTTAAGAAATTCGATATAGTCCTTACTGTTATGGGACTCTTTAACGAGTGGAATCGCCTCACCTGTTTGCAAATCTATCCCGGCAAGCAGTGAAATGGTTCCAAGACGCCTGTACTCATAATCTCGGCTTATGGTCTTATGATTATTATCCGGCTGGATATCTTCTGATGTGGTGGCAATTGCCTGGATTCCAGGTTTCTCATCATAAGAGAGTACATGCACCACCTGATCATCTTCACAAAATGGAAGAAGTTGTCCTTTTTTATCGAACTGTAATGATAGCTGTTTATATACCAGAAGGACATTGTGCATCTTTTGGTCAAAATCCGGATCACGATTTTCACAGTAATAAGTTATTTTGTTAGGCTTAATATCTGCCTCTTCAAGTATTGTGCGAACCTTTGACTGACTTATAGTTGATAACCTTGTATAACCAGCATTTTCTGCAAACTTATTGATATGTTTTGTGAGAAGGGCACGTGTCCATACTTCTGCTGAATAGCCAAGATTAACCGGCTTCTGACATGCGATATTTATAATCCACGTCTTTTCGTCATCGGTTATTTCAGCATTACGACCACGACCGGGAGCATCAAACAAGGCGTTTTCGACACCGCCCTCTTTGAATTTATTCAAGCACAACATTACACTGCATCTATTGATGCCTACTTTATCAGCAATATCATTAATAGAAACACCATCAGCACGTAACAACAATATTCTTGCTCTACACACGGTTTGTGCCTGTATTGTTCTAGCACGAGTTTGTAATTCAAGATACGAACGCTGCTCCTCTGTTAGTGTTATTGTGTTTACTTTTCTGCCCATGAATATGACCTCCCTATACAATTATATGAAGATTATATCATGGAATACTTATTGAGTCGAGTTAATTAAAAACATTTATACTATATCAGACCATCTATCTTACCCTTACGATTAAAGCGGAGGATATGGCAGATGCAAAGAGTACATTTTCATCTATGGAGAGTGCAATTAGATCTGCATTTGTAGGTATTGGTATCAATGGTATTCAGGGTTCTGTTATGAGAACAGTGGGAATCAATGAGCGCATGCAGCTTATTTATAATCTTACCCATGCAGGAATTGAGAGTAATTTCAAATTCAACTTCGAGGAAGAGATTGCAGCAAGACATGACTGGATTAACACCATTTCCCCAGCGTCCATTTGTTTTGAAAATGAGTGTTTTACAATCAATGGACAAGTTGGAAAAGTCTATTTCGTAGATGAATATCCTAAGAGTTTGGAGAGCGACATTATAGCTGCTCTTACAAAGATTAACTGCACTAGTTTTATCACAGTAGCCAATGAGCTTTTGGATATTTCAGGTTTTAAGCAGGAGATTGCCAGAAAGTATATGGCAGTCGGCATGAAAATTGAAAATGAGAAACAAAGAAATCGTAACAATAATGATTATCCTATATTATTCACGGCACAGCCGTGAAAGTGGCTGAAAACCACATAGTTTCT
>OGNO01000912.1_pt1 | contig 16562 bp, 13 predicted proteins | sample 1573491 | NCBI WGS metagenome assembly OGNO01 (sample SAMEA2581900, study PRJEB24529) | metagenome | biome: Human gut stool | place: China | collected 2011
AGATGAAGGTGTTGGCCTGACCAGCCACCTTGCTGCCCTTGCACTTGACCTGTGCGACCTCGGGAGCAACGGCTGCGTCAAACTGCAGCTCGCCGTCCACAGCCAGCTCGGGATCCATCTCCTGTGCCTTGATGGTAGCATCGTGGCTCAGTGCCACGGTGCCGCCCTTGCCGGAGCCCTTGGTGGAGAAGCTCAGCACAGCCACCTTCGGGTCGATGCCGAACAGCTTTGCGGTGCGGGCAGTCTCCACAGCCACCTCTGCCAGCTTGGAAGCGGCAGAGATCTTGACCTCGCCGGTAGCCTTATCGACGGTATCGGTGTAATCAATGTTGACGGCGCAGTCGCCCATGGCAATGCGCTTCAGGCCCTCTTCGCCGCAGTCGCGGTCCAGAATAAAGCAAGAGCTCACCAGATGTGCGCCCTTCTTGGTCTTGACCAGCTGCAGAGCGGGACGGATGGTGTCGGCGGTGGAGTAGGTAGCGCCGCCCAGCAGGCAGTCAGCCTTGCCCATCTTGACCAGCATGGTGCCGAAGTAGTTGGACTTCTTCAGCATTGCGGTACACTCTTCAGCGGTCTGCTTGCCCTTGCGCAGCTCGACCATGGTGTTCACCATCTCGTCGAAGCCTGCGTAGTTCTCAGGGTCAATGATCTCAGCAGCGGAAATATCAAAATTGCCTGCGGCAGCAGCAGCCTTGCACTCAGCCTCGTTGCCCACCATGACAACCTTCAGAACGCCCTCGGCCAGCAGCTTGCTGGCTGCCTCCAGGATGCGGGGGTCATTGCCCTCGGTAAAAACGATCGTCTTGGGGTTTGCCTTCAGCTGTGCTACCAGCGGTGCGAACATATCAGCCATTGTTGATTACCTCCGAATTAACTATCCAATATTCACATCCGGGTGCCTGTTGGACACAAGGATGCCTTTCTCTTTTATTCTAGCACACCCGGCAAAAAGTTCAAGACAAAATTGGCTTTTTGTGCTATTATTTTAGGAGAAAACCATTTTTTATTTGTGAATAAATTATCATTCAGCTGCAAGGAGATCAAACTGCTATGGATTGGGATACATTAAGGGCCGAGTGCCTTGCCTGCCGCAGATGTGAGCTGTGTGCCGACCGCACCCATGTGGTGTTCGGGCAGGGTGTCCAGACTGCTGAGGTGCTGTTCGTGGGCGAAGGCCCGGGCCAGAGCGAGGACGAGCAGGGCCTGCCCTTTGTGGGCCGCAGCGGCCAGCTGCTGGACAAATACCTGTTTGCCATCGATCTGGACCGGAGCAAAAACTGCTACATTGCCAACATCGTCAAGTGCCGCCCGCCCCAGAACCGTGACCCGCTGCCCACCGAGAGCGAGGCCTGTATGCCCTGGCTCCGGGAGCAGTTCAAACTGCTGCAGCCAAAGATCGTGGTCTGCCTGGGCCGCATCGCCTCCCAGCGGATGATCCGCACCGATTTCTCCGTGACCAAGGAGCACGGCACCTTTGTGCAAAAGAACGGCGTATGGTTTATGGGCACCTTCCACCCCGCCGCCCTGCTCCGGCAGGCGCAGAACAAACCCGCCGCCTTTGCGGATTTTGTGGCTCTGCGGGAGAAGATCCATGAGGTGTGTGGGCACACATATTAACAAGCTCACCCTCTCCGTCATTGCTGTCGCAATGCCACCTCTCCCGAAGGGAGAGGCCTTGGCAGAAAGATGAAGCTCACAAAAACTGCCAAGGGCTCCCACTTTGGGGGAGCTGGCGAGCGGAGCGAGACTGAGAGGGCAAGGCCGTTTCCAAGTATCATCTCCCTTCATTTTTGCATACCCTAAAGCAAAAGTGAGGTGTTCTGATATGAAAACGATCCAAAGCCGTTCCCCCGATTTCTTTCTGGGGGCCACCACACCAGCGGGCTTCAAGGGTTATTTTGAGCCGCTGCGCCGGGAGCCCGGGATGCAGATGCTTCTCATCAAAAGCGGACCGGGATGCGGCAAATCCACCTTGATGAAGCATCTGGCCCAGGCCGCCGAGCAGCAGGGCCAGCGCATCGAAAAGATCCACTGTGCCAGCGACCCGGACAGTCTGGACGGGGTCATCTTCCTCGACCAGAAACGCGCCATCATCGATGCCACCGCGCCCCATGTGGTGGAGCCGGACGCGCCCGGGGCTGATGAGCTGGTGGTGAGCCTGTACCACACCATCGATGCCGGAAAGCTGGCTCTCCACCGGGACGAGGTCAAGGCCCTGTTTGCCCGGAATGCCGCCCTGCGGGGCCGGGCAGCCCGGTATATCGCATCGGCGGGCAGCCTGATGCTGGACAGCCGCCGGGCCGAGGCCTGCAGCGCCAACTTTGAAAAGGTGCGCCGCTACGTCAAGCGTCTCTGCACCCGGCTGCTTCCCCGCACCGAGGGCACCGCCAGCGAGGAGCTGCGGCTGCTCTCAGCCATCACCCCCAAGGGGATGGTATTCTACCGGGGCACGGTGGAAGCGCTGGCCGACCGGTATGTGGTATTCCGGGATGATTACGGGGCGGTCTCCCGCCTGCTGCTGGAACTCATCCGGGCCGAAGCTCTGGCCCGGGGCTACCACATCATCACCTGCCCCTGTGCTATGCACCCTGAAGATCAGATCGACCACATCTTCATCCCGGCCCTGCGGCTGGCTTTTTTGACCGACAACCTCTGGCATCCCATCCAGCTGCCCGGCGTGCAGGCCGTGCGCTGCACCCGCTTTGTGGACCGGGAGAACCTGTCCGGCTTCCGCGCCCGCCTGCGCTTCAACGACCGTGCCGCCTCCGAGCTCATCGACCAGGCTGTCGCCCTGATGGCTCAGGCCAAGAACTGCCATGATGAGCTGGAGACTTATTACCGGGCCGCCGTGGATTTTGACCAGGTGAATGCTGTTGCAGCAAATTGTCAAAAGATCCTGGGTCTCGGGTAGGCCCTGCTCTGTACAACCTGACCGAAGCGCAGAATTTCAAGAGAAAGGAAGTGAACCCCATGCCAACCATCCGTCTCTCTGTCCGGGAGCTGGTGGAGTTCCTGCTCCGCACCGGCAGTATCGACAGCCGCTTTACCGGCTTTGACCGGGCCAACGAGGGCGCACGCATCCACCGCAGGCTCCAGAAGGCGGCGGGTGAAGGCTACGCCGCCGAGGTGTTCCTCACGGCAGAGCGGACGATGGAGGGAATCGGGTTCACCATCGAGGGCCGTGCCGACGGCATTTTTACCGATGAGGACGGCACGGTGGTCATCGACGAGATCAAGACCACCGCCGCGCCCACCGATGCCATCACGGAGGACATGAACCCCTGCCACTGGGCGCAGGGCATGGTCTACGGGGCCATCTGCGCCGAACAGCGGGAGCTGGAAACACTGGATGTCCGGCTGACTTATTACCAGATCGACACCGATGAGATCATCCGCTATACCCGGCACTTCTCCGCCGCTGAGCTGGATGCGTTTCTCAACGACCTGCTGCGGCAGTATCTTCCCTGGGCACGACGGCAGCTGGACTGGGTGGAAGCCCGAGACCGAAGCCTTGGGGCCCTGCAATTTCCGTTTCCAGCTTACCGTCCCGGACAGCGCGCCCTTGCCGGGGAGGTCTATCGCGCCTGTGCTGCGGGCAAGGCAGAGCAGAAGGGCGGTACCCGGCTGTTCTGCCAGGCACCCACCGGCATCGGCAAAACGATGAGCGCCCTCTTCCCTGCCCTGAAAGCCATGGGCGAGGGCAAGGGGGAAAAGATCTTCTACCTGACCGCCCGCAACACGACACAGGCCGCTGCTGAGGATGCACTGGCCCGTCTGCGGGCGGCAGACCCGGCGCTTTCCCTGCGCAGCGTGACCCTGACCGCCAAGGAGAAGGCCTGCCTGTGCAAGGATGCTGAGGGCCGTCCCGCCTGCCTGCCGGAAGCCTGTCCCTACGCCAACGGCTACTACGAGCGGCTGAAGGATGCGCTGGCCGACCTGCTGGACAGCGCCGTCCCCTATGACCGGGCCTCCCTGACCGAGACCGCCCGGCGGCACAGGGTCTGCCCTTTTGAGCTGGGGCTGGACCTGAGCGAGTGGTGTGATGTGGTCATCGGAGACTACAACTATCTGTTCGACCCCACCGTGCACCTGCGACGCTTTTTCGATGCGGCGGGCGACTACATTTTTCTCATCGACGAGGCCCACAACCTGCCGGACCGGGCCAGAGCCATGTACTCGGCGCGGTTCTGCAAGAGCAGCCTGACCGATGCCAGACGGGCCATCGGCAAAGGAAAAAGCGCACTGAAAACCGCATTGACAAAGGCAGACAAAGGCTTTCTGGAAGCACGCCGGGCGGTAACGAAGCTGGCCCCCCGCCGGGGTTCAGCGCCCACCGAATCGCCGGCAGAGGATCTCACCCAACAGACCAGCCTTCTGGACACCGAACCGGCAGAAGCCGCCTTCCCGCTGCCGGAGCCTTTGCTGGCGCGGGATGGCACGGTCTTTTTGCAAGAGCTGCCGAAGGAGCTGCTCCGACTGCTGTTTAGCCTGCAGGCCCCCCTGCAGGAATGGCTGGAGGCTAACCCGGAGGCCGATGCCCATCCCCAGCTGCTGGAGCTCTACTTTGCGGTGCAGGATATCACCCGGGCAGCAGAGCGGTACGACGCGCATTTTGTCACCCAGCTGACAGCCCGGGGCAGCGAGCTGGAATGGGAGCTGCTCTGCCTTGACCCCGCCCCCTTTGTGGATGCCAGCCTTGCCGTCGGGCGGGCCGCGGCACTGTTCAGCGCAACACTCACCCCGCCGGGCTACTACCGCTCCGTGCTGGGCTGTCCCGATGCCCGGGCTGTGGCACTGGAAAGCCCATTTCCGCCCGAACATCTGGGGCTCTACTGCCTGCCCGGCATCTCCACCCGCTACCGGGACCGGGAGGCCAGCGTTCAGGCCGTCTCGGATGCACTGGCCGCACTGGCCCGAGCCAAGGTGGGCAACTATCTGGCCTTTTTCCCCAGCTATGCCTATCTGCGGCAGGTATATGAGGACTTCACCGCCCGTTACCCGGACATCGGAACGCTGGCTCAGGAGAGTGGTCTGGACGACGCGGCCCGGGCGGCGTTTCTGGAACGGTTCGGCCCAAGCCCAGCAAAAACACTGCTGGGCTTCGGGGTCATGGGCGGCATCTTCGGCGAGGGCGTGGATCTGGTGGGCGACCGGCTCATCGGGTGCGCCATCGTGGGGGTGGGCCTGCCTCAGGTAAACCCCCGGCAGGAGATCCTGCGCCGCTACTATGACGAAGCTGGCGGCACCGGTTTCGACTACGCCTACCGCTTTCCGGGCATGAACAAAGTGCTGCAGGCGGCGGGCCGGGTCATCCGCACGCAGGAAGACAGGGGCGTGGTGCTTCTGCTGGATGACCGCTTTGCCCGCGCCGAATACACCCGCCTGTTCCCCCGCCACTGGCACCAGCTCCAATACCTGCGCAGCACCACAGAGCTGGAGCAGCAGCTTGCCGCCTTCTGGGCGCTGAACCAATAGAAAAAAGCCTGTCGGCGCAAAAACCGACAGGCTTTTTCTCATGCTCCGGACATTTTCCGGCTCTTACTTCTTTCTGGGCAGGGATCTGCGCAGTTCATCCCAGGCAGTCATCTCCACCAATGTGGTGGCGCGCAGGGCGGCAAATGCTTCATCCAGATACTGCATCTCGCTCACCGCACGCATGGCGTGATCCGAAATGCACCACTTCCCAACGACCGTCTGCGCCATCCAGTAGACCATCCGCTCGGTCTTTTTCCGCTGTTTGGTGCCCTCGCGGTAGCGATCGGTGTTCTCCGCATCGTTCACGGGAACACCTGCCGCTTTCAGCATCTCACAGCACTCCCAGGCTGCATCCACGATCATCCTGCGCTGTTCCACTGTGGTGCGGGAAAGTTCCCCATCCACCGCATAGCAGGCATAGGCGCAGGGCAGGATAAAGGCGATGTGGCTCTTGAGCCACTCGTCCATATCACTGTAATAGGTCAGCTTGTAATGAGTCCCCTCAAAGGCAGCCTGCAGCCGCAGGCGAAATGCGCCGGACAGGGGTGCGGTTGCGCCGCCGACAGTCATTCCCATCCCCATGTGCACACTGACCAGCCGGTCATGCTCCCGGCGGCCTGCATTGTTCTGGAAGCCAAAGGCGATCTTATCCACCGGGCGCTGCATGGCCTGCAGCATCTCCTGCGCATAGGGATCATTGCCCACAAAGATGAAGTACTGGCTCCGGTTTGCTTTGAGGATGGGCAGCACATCGGCCAGCTGCCCGGCCTGCACCGTGACAAACACAAGGTCATACACATCCTCGGGGGCCAGCACATCTGTTGTCTGCATCCGATCCACCGTTGTTTTCCGCTGGAGCATGTGGCGGATGGTCAGGCCCTTCTGGTCAATGACCTCCTTCCACTCGCCCCGGGCCAGCAGGGTGACCACATTTTTCTTGTTCTGTGCCAGACTGTGGGCCAGCTGACAGCCCTGAACGCCTGCGCCGTACACCAAGATCCTCATAACGAGATACCTCCTGTTTTGCATGATCAGCCCGGCCAGAAACACCGGGCTGTTACTTTTTCAGGAACGAGAAGAAGCCCTTTTTCTCATAGGGCCGGGTCTGCACGCCGGTCACGGTGTAGCCCGTTTCGGCAATGGCGGCCTTCAGCGCCTCCACATCCACCGGCTGCTCCGAGATGATGACCGTCTCGCCCTTGGTGTGGGAAGAAGTCACCTTGTTCACCCGGGCGGTCTTGCGCACCACATCATTGATGTGGCTTTCGCACATACCGCACATCATACCATCGACCCTCAGGATCGTTTCTACCATTGTTGTCCCCTCCATACTGTATCTGCGGGCACCCCTGTCAAACTGCACAAGTCCAGCCCGCTGTTTTCGTCATTTTGTTAGTTTCAGCTAACTCATTGCAGAAACAAAAAGGCTCCTGCCCCGCACAGCACTGCTCTGCGGAACTTTGCCGATCTGTTTTCAGTTTTATCATACCATACCGGTGGGCAAATTTCAAGCTGCCCGCAAAACCGGCCGGGGGACTTTATCAAAGGGTCAGTTCATGGAAAACAGCGCTGCTTTCCAGCTCTTTCCATTGCATCGTGTTTCCTTCCAGGGTCATGTAGCTGTGGGGGCTGTTCTCCTTGGGGATGCTCACAGAACCCGGGTTCAGGTAAAGATTTCCCTGCCCGAACTCTGTCCAGGCCGGAACATGGGTATGCCCGTGCAGCAGCACATCTCCCGGGGCCAGCGGCGGCAGATTTTTCACATGATAGATATGCCCGTGGGTCGCATAAATGAGTCGCTGCCCCACCGGAAGCACCGCATAATCGGCCAGCACGGGGAATTCCAGCACCATCTGGTCCACCTCGGCATCACAGTTGCCCCGCACGCAGAGCAGCTTCTCCTTTTTCCCGTTCAGCAGGGGGATGACCTCCTTGGGGGCGTACTCCCGGGGCAGGTCGTTGCGGGGGCCGTGGTAGAGCAGGTCGCCCAACAGGAACAGCCGGTCGGCTCCCTCCCGCTCAAAGGCCTCCAGCATTTTGCGGCAGTAGTAAGCCGACCCGTGCAGGTCTGACGCGATCATCCATTTCATGGCAGATCCTCCTTTTGTGCGCTCTGTTCTTATTTTACCGCCGCCGCGCCCCATGTCAAGGGCAAGGGTCCGCTATAAAAAGTCATACTTTTATTTTAAAAAGTCCTTGACAAGTATCCCTGTGATGTGGTATCTTTGAACCAATAAAATATCGTGTGGATTTTTACAGCATTCTGCAACTTTTCGCCACACAATGGTACAAAAGCCATTGTGTGGCTTTTGCTTTGCCTTCAAATCCAAATCTGACCCTCAGGAGCAATGAAAATGAACGATACTTTTATGAAAACCAGACCGGTGTTCCCGCTGCTGCTCTCCATGGCCCTGCCCAACGTCATCTCGATGCTGGTGAACAGCCTGTACAACATCGTGGACAGCCTCTTTGTGGCCCAGATCAGCGAGCAGGCCATGACGGCGCTTTCGCTGGTGTTTCCCATCCAGAACTTTGTCAATGCAGTGGCCATCGGCTTCGGCATCGGCATCAACGCCCAGATCGCGCTCTACCTCGGCGCAGGCGACCACGAGAACGCCAACCGGGCCGCCACCCATGGCATGATGTTTTCCCTGCTGCACGGTGTGCTGGGCATGGTCCTCTGCATTGCCATCATGCCCGGCTTCCTGCGCCGCTTCACTACCGATCCCGCTCTGGTGGACATGGGCGTGACCTACTCCACCATCGTGTTCCTGTTCTCGCTGGTCAACATGGCAGACCTCGCCTTTGAGAAGATCTTCCAGTCCGTAGGCCGGATGAACGTTGCCATGGTGGCGCTGATCACCGGCTGCGTGACCAACATCGCCCTCGACCCGGTCCTCATCTTCGGCCTTGGGCCGGTGCCCGCCCTGGGTATTGCCGGTGCGGCCCTTGCCACCGGCATCGGGCAGGCCGTTTCCCTTGTGGTCTACCTCTATGTCTACTGCACCACCGAAGTTGCCGTCCGCTTCTCCCGCCGCTGCCTGCGGTTCGATGCCGCCCTTGACGGCAAGCTCTATGCCATCGGTATACCGGCCATCCTGAATCTGGCCCTGCCCAGCCTGCTGGTCACCTTCCTGAACGGCCTGCTGGCGGTCTACTCCCAGAGCTATGTGACGGTACTGGGCATCTACTACAAACTCCAGACCTTCCTTTACCTGCCGGCCAACGGCATCGTGCAGGGGATGCGCCCGCTGGTGGGCTACAACTACGGTGCCCGGGAGCATGGCCGTGTGTCCATGCTCTACAACCTGACACTGGGCCTGAGCGCCGGGATCATGGCCATTGGCACCCTGCTCTGTCTGACCATTGCAGGCCCGCTGATGGGTCTGTTCACCTCTAACCCCGAGACCATCGCCATCGGCCAGACCGCCCTGCGGGTCATCTGCCTGGGGTTCATCGTCTCGGCAGTGTCTACCACCTCCTCCGGCGCGCTGGAGGGTCTGGGCAAGGGCGTGCCCTCGCTGGTCATCTCCCTCTGCCGCTACATCATCTTCATCATGCCCATTGCGTGGGTGCTGTGCGGCCGCATGGGCCCTACCGGTGTCTGGCACGCCTTCTGGATCACAGAGGCCCTCTCTGCTGTGATCGCCTACGCGGTATATCACAAGGCAGTCCATCAGAAATAACCCTCTCTAACAAAAATTCCCGCTCGATGGAGCGGGAATTTTTGTTATCATCTCTTCTTTTGTGGAGGGCTGCGCTCAGATCAGGCCCAGAGTTTTGAGCTCCCTTGCCACGCCGTCCTCCGTCACAGCCGGGCAGATGCGGTCGCAGAGCTTTTTCAGGTTGTCAGAGCCATTGGCCATGCAGACGCTGATGCCTACCACATCGGTCATCTGCAGGTCATTGTCGCTGTCGCCAAAGCCGATGGTATCGGCCAGCGAACACCCCAGCTCATCGCAGATGGCCTTGATGCCGGTGCCCTTGTTGAACTTGCGGTTGATGAGCTCCCCGTTGACGATGGCTGACAGGTTATCCCCCAGCCTGGACTCGCAGAAGATGAACTGATCCTCATACAGCTGCTTTGCCTCGGCAAGGCAGGCCTCGTTGGGGGCGATGAACACCACCTTGTAAACCGGCTCTCCGTGGTATTCCTCAATAGGCCGGATGGTCATGCCATACTCCATCGTTTTGCGCCAGCGCTCGGCCTCGCTGTTCAGCTGCCCCGGCTTGCGGGGAAACAAATGGGCGAACCGCTCGATCATCCTGATGCCGCCGTAAGTATCATCCCGGGCTTCCAGTGTGCACTCGGCACCGGCACGCCCCAGCACCTCCCGCAGGCCCTCGACCTGCGCAGGCTCCATGGGAAGATCCACGAGAATTTTCCCATCACAGCCTACATAGCCGCCTGCAGAGCAGACAAAGCCATCGAAACCGTAGGCAAGCAGCGGTTTCGTCATGCGCAGGTTACGGCCGGTGCACAGAAACACCTTGTGGCCGTTGGCCCGGGCCTGCCGGATGGCCTCCACGGCACTGGCCGGAACGGTCATCTCACCAGGCGGCAGCAAAGTACCGTCAATATCCAGAAAAATCAGTTTTTGCTTCATAGTTTCCTCACTCTTTCACTGCCAGTTCATGGTAAAGCCACGAATCAGCAGACCCACGGCCAGGATCGCCAGCAGTACCAGCAGAACGGTGCGGTTGGCCTGTTTCTGCTTCTGTCTGGCCCGGGAACGGCTGTTCCGGCTGCTGCCCTGCTTCCGGTTCTGGGGTCTGCTGCCGGAACTGCGGCCGCTCGTGTTCTGCTTTGCGCTGCTGCGGCGGGAAGCACTGCCGGAAGTCCCCTCTTTTTTCCTGCCCGCAGTGCTCTGGCCGGACTTTGCCGCGCGAGGGGCTTTCTCTTCCGGGGCCGCCGACGCAATGGGCTTTTTGGCCCCGCAGCGGCTCAGGTAATCCTCAGCCAGCCGGTAATACTGGCCCAGCTCACTGGTGCGCAGGGGCGCGCCTGCATAGCCTTCTTCCAGTGCTTCCACGGCCTCGTTGAAGAGGATCGCCGCCTGCGCAGCCGCTGTGCGGTCGGAGGCATGGGCCGCTTCATTGCGGGCAGTGCGCACCGCGTTGCAGGCCCGGCGGGCAGCAGCGGGGTGCTCCGTATTGCCCAGCAGATCCAGCTGGTGCGCAGCATCCTTTTCAGGGTCCAGCAGCACCCGCATACACAGGGTGGTATCCAGCTGCTGCCAGCTGTTTCGGCCCGCCAGATCGGGCAGACGGTCATAATATTCGGGGCTTTCCTGCTGGCGGGTGCGGATGTGATCCAGCAGGGCTCCCAGGCTGTGCTCCCCGGGCTTGTTCTCCCAGTGCCAGCGCAGTAGCTTGCGGCTGATCTCATCGCAGGTAGTTTTGATCTCAAAAGCGGTTTGCAGTGCTTCGTCGGGCATAACGTTTCTCCTTCGTACAACCAAAAAACGGAGGAAGCGCAGCCTCCTCCGTCATTCATTTACATCATAAACTGATAATAGACGAAGCCCCACAGCGCAATGCCTGCGCAGACGATGGCGGTGATGGGCGGGACCCAGCGGACGAGGGTCTCGGCAATGCCGTCACGGCTCTCTTCCGCATCGTCCTCCTCATCGTACTGCTCCACCTCGGGTTCCGGCTGACGGGCCGGGGCGGCACGGCGGGCAGCAGCAGGCGGCATCACACGGGTGCCCTCGTCATCCACAGCCGCTGCACCGCTGCCGGGGAACGCCGCGCGGGTGGCGGCATCCAGCACCCGGGTAGGCTCTGCTTCCGGAACAGGCGTGTGCTCCACCGGTGGTGCAAAGCTGGTCGGTGCGCCGACAGGCTCTGCCGGGCGGGCCGTCGGGATGACCCGGGTAGGTTCTGCCTGCACCGGCGCGCCGGCCACGATGCGGGTCGGCTCCTCCTGCGGGGCAGCGCTCACCACGCGGGTGGCCTCCGCCGCCGGGGCCTGCTCTGCAGGGGCGGCCTTCTGGCCGGGCTGCAGCAGGGTGTTCAGGGCGTTCTGCAGCAGGATGCGGTCACAGCCGCACTCGGTGCAGTAGACCGTGTCCTCTTCCTTCGGGTGGAAGGAACCGCAGGCACAGTACCAGCCGTTCTCGAACACCTGCGGCATATACTTGAGGCCGCCGCGGTTCATCCGGCTTTCCAGTGCCTTTTCCAGCTCCGGACTCAGGCGGCGCGGGGCCGGCAGGCGGACGCGCTTGATGGCATCCAGATGCACGACCTTTTTGCCGCTGTATACGTTCTTCAGGACCACATCCACGCTGGTGATGGCCTTCTGGGTCACGAACACTGCATCGTCCATGCCAAAGCTCTCACCGGGCTTGACCTCGATCTCGCGGTATTCAAAGGCATCCTCACACAGGATGATGCCGTCCACACCCTTGCACTTGAAGTGGATCTCCAGTGCAGTCAGGGTGACCTTGGAGATGTTCTTGAAGGTCAGGCAGACTGCGTTCTCGCCGCTGCGTTCACCCTTGAGCAGTTCCACACAGACGAACTGCACCGGGCTGCCCGGGGTATAATAGTTGGCCCGGGTGCGTGCGACCGGGTTAAAATTTTCCTCCACGACACTCGCTCCCTTCGATCATTCGTTTTCCTGCGGGGCATCCTGCACCGGGTCGGGCATTTCCTCGCCCAGCACGGCCTGCTCCGCCTGTTCAGCGGGCTCTGCGCTCTCGGCAGGCTCTGCGGTCTCCACAGGGGCCGCCGGTGCGGCGGGTTCCTGTGCAGGCTCGTCACCGTCACGCGGGGGCAGCTTGCCGCCGGCCATCACAGTGTTGAACTCCTGCTCGTTGAGCTTTTCGCGTTCCATCAGAGCCTGTGCCAGCGCATGGAGCTGGTCGATGTGCTCTGTCAGGGTGCGGCGGCAGGTCTCGTAAGCCTCATCGATGATATCCCGCATCTCGCCGTCGATCTCGGCAGCGGTGCTCTCGCTGTAGCCCTTGCCCTGGGTGAAATCACGGCCCAGGAAGGTCTCCTCCTGCGAGGTGCCGTAGACCACAGGGCCCAGGCGCTCGGAGAAGCCGTACTTGGTGATCATCTGGCGGGCAATGTTGGTTGCCTGCTGCAGGTCGTTGGAGGCACCGGTAGAGATATCCTCCAGGATCAGCTGCTCGGCCACACGGCCGCCCAGGCTGGAAACGATATCCTCGAACATCTCACCCTTGGTCACATAGCTGCGATCCTTTTCAGGCAGATACATGGTGTAGCCGCCAGCCTGGCCGCGGGGGATGATGGTGATCTCATGCACACGGGGGTGGTGCTTGCAATAGAAGCCTGCCACGGCGTGGCCCGCCTCATGGTAGGCGGTCAGCTTCTTCTCCTCGGCAGTCACAACACGGCTCTTCTTCTCAGGGCCTGCCATGACCTTCATGGAAGCTTCCTCGATGTCCTCCATGGTGATGGCCTTGCGGCTGCGGCGGGCAGCCAGCAGAGCGGCCTCATTGACCAGGTTCTCCAGGTCAGCACCCGCAAAGCCTGCGGTGCGCTGTGCGATGACTCTGAGGGAGACATCGGGAGCCAGAGGCTTATTCTTGGTGTGGACCTTGAGGATCTCCTCGCGGCCCTTGACATCGGGCAGGCCCACATAGACCTGACGGTCAAAGCGGCCCGGACGGAGCAGTGCCTTATCCAGAATGTCGGCACGGTTGGTGGCTGCCATCACGATGACGCCATCGTTGGCCTCAAAGCCGTCCATCTCGACCAGCAGCTGGTTCAGGGTCTGCTCCCGCTCGTCGTGGCCGCCGCCCAGACCTGCGCCGCGCTGACGGCCCACGGCATCGATCTCATCGATGAAGATGATGCAGGGCATGGTCTTTTTGGCCTTATCAAACAGGTCACGCACACGGGATGCGCCGACACCGACATACATTTCCACGAAGTCGGAGCCGGAAATGGAGTAGAAGGGCACCCCTGCCTCACCGGCGCAGGCACGAGCCAGCAGGGTCTTACCGGTACCCGGAGGGCCCACCAGCAAAACGCCGTGGGGGATGCGGGCACCCAGCGTGTTGAACTTGTCGGGGCTCTTGAGGAACTCCACGACCTCCTTCAGCTCTTCCTTTTCCTCGTCCTCACCGGCAACGTCGGCAAAGGTCGCGGTCTTTTTGTTCTCGTGCTCGTCCTTCACCTTGGCCTTGCCCACGTTCATAATACCGCCGCCGCCAGCGCCGCCGCGCATCATGGAGAAGAGCAGGAAGCCGGTGCAGCCCAGCATTCCCAGATAGAACAGGATCTCCATCCAGGGGATGGACTCCTTCAGGGTGGTGTAATCGTACTCCATGGGCGCGGTCGGGTTGGCTGCGTCGTAGGAATCGATATACTGCTGGACGTTCTCGATGAACACATAGGCGTAGGGCAGCTTATAGCGCACCGTCACCGTGCCGTCATCGTTTCTGGTCGCCCCCACGGAAGAGGTGGAGGAGGAGAACATGTTGCTCAGCAGACCGCCGGAGGCCTGTGTGGCAGCGGTGGCACCTGTGGTTTCGGGCAGCTCCTGCTTGCCCTCCTTCAGCGTCAGGGTGATGATGCTGGTGTTGCGGTCCAGCGTAAAGGCTGTGACCTGATTGTTCTCAAAGTAGTGCACCACAGTTGAGTAGCTCATGGTGGAGCCGCCGGTACTGCTGTCGCTGGTGCCCAGCACCGACCAGATCATCAGGACACCGGCCAGTGCCAGCGCCAGGATCAGGGGATTAAAGCGAGGTCGTTTCGGTTGCAAAAGGGATCAACTCCAGTTCTAATTCGTTTTTGTTATGCGTAGATTTCCGGTTTCAGCACACCCACATAGGGCAGGTTGCGATATTTCTCATCGTAGTCCAGACCATAGCCCACCACAAACTCGTCCGGCACCTGGAAACCCTCGTAATCGGGCTGGATGTCGGCCTTGCGGCGGCTGGGCTTGTCGAGAATGGTGCAGATCTTCACGGAATTCGGGTTGCGCATCTTGAGCATGGGCACCAGCTTGGAAAGGGTGACACCGGTATCCAGAATGTCCTCCACGATCAGCACGTCCTTGCCGGACAGGTCGCCGTCCAGATCCTTGATGATCTTGACCAGACCGCTGGTGGTGGTATTGCTGCCGCCGTAGCTGGACACGACCATAAAATCAATGCTGCAGGGGATGGTCACGGCCCGCATCAGGTCGGCCATAAAAACCACCGAACCCTTGAGGATGGAGACGAGGACAAGGTTTCTGCCCTCGTAATCCCTGCTGATCTGTGCACCCAGTTCGGCAACCTTGGCTTTCAGTGCTTCCTCACTGACCAGGATGTTCTTGATATCGTCATTCATGCTCATGGGTTGTTCCTCCATTTTCCAATTCCAACTGCAAGATCTGTACAGTCTCCTCGTCCGGGGCCAGCCCCTCGGCAAAGCCCTCCCCACAGACCCACAGGATCTCACTGCCCGCCGCCAGCAGCGGCAGGCCCTCTCGTATTCCGGCAGGAATGCCTGCCTCATTCATCCATTTGCGCAGGGGCTTGCTCAGCCCCCGCCCCGCAGGCCGGAACCGGTCTCCCGGTTGACGGGTGCGCAGCGTAAGGGCAGAATATAACAAGGTTATTCTAGCATAATCCGCCCGATTTTTTAAGTCTTTTTTATGAACACCCTGTGTTTTTTCTCGAAAACCGCTTACAAAAAGCCGTGTTTTCAGGGTTTGGCCCCCGGGCAAGGCAAATTCCGCCCCATCGGCAGGGGCAAACGGCAGCGAAAACGCAGGGGCCGCAGCCGCTTCCGGCCGGCTCTTTTCCTGCCAGAGCATCCCGCTGCCTGCGCAGAAGCGGACCGTATCGGTCAATTGCACCGCCCCGCTCCCCTGCTCCACCAGCTCTGCCAGCAGGCGGATGTACTTTTCCTCGGCATCCCGCACCGGGGCAACAAGGCTGTGGAGCGCCGCTTCCAGAATGAGCGGGTCCGTGCCCTGCAGCGGCTCCAGCCGCCATGCTGCCTTGGCTTCCGGGGCCTTACGGGCAGTCTGGGCTGCATCCAGACGCGCGATGGAAAGCAGTTGTTCTGCCTGCCTGGTAAAGTAGGCGTCCGCGCGGGCCGCCTTTTCACAGAAGCGGGCCAGATTTTCCTCTGCCGCAGCGTTGACGCTGTGCAGGGCCGGAACGGCCCCATGGCGCAGGCGGTTGCGGGCGTAAGCATCGGACTCGTTCGTCTCGTCCGTCACCCACACCTGCCCGAAGGCGGCGCAGAGCGCTTCGGTCTCGGCCCGGGTCAGGTCCAGCAGCGGGCGGCAGTAGCCGGGCCGCCCGGGCCGGATGCCCCCTGCCCCGTGCAGCCCGGTCCCCCGTGCCAGCCGGAACAGCAGGGTCTCGGCCTGGTCAGTAGCAGTATGGGCCGTTGCAATGCAGTCTATCCCGCCTGCCAGCAGTTGGGCAAAGCAGGCATAGCGGAGTTTGCGGGCCCAGTCCTCCCCGGCATGGGGCGGCACAGCTATTCCCACATCTGCCGGGCGGAAGACTGTCAGCGGCACCCCCAGCCGGGCACACTCGGCCCGGACAAAGGCTTCGTCCCGGTCCGCAGTCTCACCCCGCAGGCCGTGGTTGACGTGGCAGGCCGTAAGGGGATACCCAAAAGCTTCCCGCAGCTCCAGCAGCACCCGCAGCAGCGCCATGCTGTCGGCTCCGCCCGAAACGGCGGCGCACAGGTGCAGAGCCCGGCCCGGCTCCGCAGGCGCAAACAGCTGCTCCTGCCGGGCAAAGCGTTCTACTTTTGCGATCAATTTTGATGTTTCGTCGTTCATCAGCGTTTGAAGTCCACATCCATAAAGCGGGTGTGTGCGCCATCCCAGCCCAGCGGCACCGTGCTGGTCTCGCCGTGGCGGTTCTTTGCCACGATGCACTCCGCGGTATCCGCATCCACCTCTGCCCCATCGGGGTTCTGGCTGGCGTAGTAGGAATCACGGTAAAGGAAGAGGACGCAGTCAGCATCCTGCTCGATGGAACCGGAGTCACGCAGGTCAGACAGCTGGGGCCGGTGAGAAGAGTTGTTGCCCTGCTTCTCCACCGCACGGGACAGCTGAGAAAGTGCGATGATGGGCACATTCATTTCCTTTGCCATGA